>Ga0194132_10000424_pt1 | contig 86910 bp, 75 predicted proteins | sample TA2KigOf80mmetaG_FD_148612 | JGI IMG/M metagenome (GOLD analysis project Ga0194132, IMG submission 148612) | Freshwater microbial communities from Lake Tanganyika, Tanzania - TA2015054 Kigoma Offshore 80m | ecosystem: Environmental > Aquatic > Freshwater > Lake | place: Tanzania: Lake... | reverse complement strand
AGGCTCGGGTGCCGGTGCAGGTTCCGGTGTCGGCGCAGGCTCAGGTGTCGGTGCGGGCTCAGGTGTCGGTGCAGGTTCCGGTGCAGGCTGGGGTGCCGGTGCAGGTGCAGGTTCCGGCGCCGGAGTTGGCTCGGGTACTGGCGCGGCATCACCAGTACCTCCAAGTTCGCGCAGCAAGTCATCCGTTGAAGGTGCCGCGGGCACATTCGATGACGGGGCAACGGCACTGCCGGGTGCCGGAGCGCTCGACTCGGTACCTTGAGCCCGGCGGTACTCCTCACGGGCGCGGCCCGTCAGCAATTCGGGAATGGTCTCGTCCAACTGGCACGCGGTCGAGCGAGAAATCAGGATGGTCTCGACCGTCGGCGCCGCACCGCCTGCAGCGGCCAAGGCGCTGCGCAGACGGAAGTCCGGCCGAGCCAGGTCGTACACATTGGGCTGGTTCACCTGGCCATCAATCGTGTACTGGAGCGAGCCCGAACGGAGCAACTCGACGCGAACCTGCGGGTTGTTCAGGAGCGGCTCGAGCAGCTTCTCGATGGCAGTCTGCACCTCGGGGACTGTCAGGCCCACCGCTGGCACCGTCCCATAGGGAAGATGCAGATTCCCGGATGGATCCACCACGAGCTGGGATTCATCTTCGTCGTTCGCCGTCAGGCGCCCAAGGACCCCCACGCGAAGCACATCCCCCGCCGCAATGGTGGTCTCGAGTTCGCTCAGGATCTGGACGTCATCCGCGATCGGGGGGGTTGGCTTCAGTGGAGCACGGTCCACGCCCTCGATCACATCCAAGCGCTGGAGCACCGGGATCGTCGTAGGGGTGGTCTCGAACCGGCCAGTACGGCTCGGATCAAAGAAGCTGTCGGTTTCACAACCGGCTCCGAACGATGCAATGCCGACAAGTGCTGCAAGTTTGATGGTTTTTCGATTCATTACATTGATTTACTTGCAGACTTCTGCGGGTGATAAACCGCTAGAAGTTCATCGACCGGATACTGGCCAGACCTGAACGAACTTCGACGGCCTTGGGTTCCCAACAGTCAACGAACCGCCACCCCTTCCAGGACAGCCATCCGGGATGCCACGCCGAGGGTGACCTGACGCAGGATTCGGCTGCGACCCGGGTCGTCGGCAACCGAGTCATCAATCTCGACACCGCGGTTCATCGGTCCGGGGTGCAGGATCACGGCGTGGGCCGGCAGCCGGCGGATTCTGGCCTGGGTCAAGCCATAGAGGATTCGGTAGTCGCTGCTGATGGCCGAACCGGCGGCCCGCTCGAGTTGGATCCGAAGCATGATCACGGCATCGACATCATGCAGGGCCGTGTCCAGATCGTGGGACACCTCGACCTGGCCGGGCGAGGTACCCAGCACTTGCATGGTGCGTGACACCAGGGTGGGCGGTCCGACCAATCGCACGCGCGCTCCAAGGAGGCAGAGCGCCTTCGTGGTCGACCGCGCGACACGACTGTTGGCGACATCACCGACGATCGCCACGCAACGCCCGTCGAGCGGCCCGAGTGCCTCGCGCAGCGTGGCCACATCGAGGAGCCCCTGCGTGGGATGTTCATGGCGACCATCGCCTGCATTGATGACTGGAATCTTCAGCGCTTTCGCCACCATGGCCGCGCCGCCACTGATCGTGCAGCGCACGACCATGACCGCGACGCCCATCGCCTCGATGTTCAGGGCCGTGTCGACCAGGCTCTCGCCCTTGCTCGCGCTGCTGCCGACGGCCGCAACCGTGAAGACCTCGCCACCGAGTCGGTGCACGGCGGTTTCGAAGCTGCACCGCGTCCGTGTGCTGTCTTCGAAGAAGACATTCGCCACGACCTTGCCATCGAGCGTGGACTTGGCTGGCTGACGGCCTTCGGCATGCGGGATGTTGGTGTTCGTGGCATCGAGCAACTGCTCAAGTTGGGCGCGGGTCAAACCTTCGATCTGCAGGAAGTCGTGCACAGTCGGAAGGTAGCGCACGCGAGCGGACGCCCCATTGCCCGGTTGCTGATAACGGTGCCCCCACCGAGCCATCAGGCGCGCACGGGGGACGAACGCGGAGTGCCCTGCACCGCGGCGCCCGGCACCGCTCCCAGCTGATCGATCGCCTGTGCCACATTGGCCACGCCCACGAGGTCAGCCTTGCCCGAGAGTGATGCCAAGTCTGACACTTGGCTGGCCGGTACGAGCAACGCCGAGCAGCCGCGCCGAACCGCTTCGCTGGCGCGCTGCAGGAGCTGTCGTGTGGGGCGAACCTCACCCGAAAGAGCGACCTCGCCGATGGCGGCCGTACCGCGGCCGAGGGTTCGATCGAGGTGTGCACCAGCCACAGCAAGGCAGACCGCAAGATCACCCGCAGGCTCCACGATGCGAAGACCACCGGCGACGCTGGCGTAGATGTCGCGATCTCCGAGCCGCAAGCCACCGTGACGCTCCAGCACGGCAATCATCATGGCCAGTCGATTGGCATCGACGCCGCTGCCCTTGCGCTTGGCGCTGCCCAGGATGCCGGCCACGACCAGTGACTGGAGCTCGGCCAGCAGCACGCGCGAACCAGCAAGCGTGGGGAAGCTGACGCATCCGGCGCGCGCCACCGCATCAGGCGCAATGGCACCCTCATCGACCTGCTCAAGGCCGGAGCCCGTCATCTCGAAGAGGCCGATCTCAAGCGTGCTGCCGAAGCGATTCTTGACGGCACGAACCACTCGCCAGGCAAGATGCCGATCGCCCTCGAACGAGAGCACGACATCGACCATGTGCTCGAGGAGCTTGGGTCCAGCGAGATCGCCCTCCTTCGTGACATGACCGACCACGATCACGACGGTGCCGGTCGATTTGGCGAACTGCACCGCATCGAGGCAGCAGTGACGCAACTGGCTCATGCTGCCGGGAAGAGCGTCGAGATCCTGGCGCGACACGAGCTGGATCGAATCGATCGCGAGGATCGCAGGCTTGATGGCGCGAGCCTGCTCGAGGATGCGGGCGATGTTCGTATCGGCATGGAGATACAGATGCCTGTCGCGCTCGGCATTGGATGGGCTGTCGATGCGCTCGGCGCGCAACTTGACTTGATGGGCGCTTTCCTCGCTGCTGGCATAGAGCACGGGGGTTCCGAGCGCAGCGAGGTGACCAAGCGCCTGCAGGAGCAGCGTGCTCTTGCCGATGCCGGGATCGCCGCCCAGCAGGATGGCGCTGCCGGGAACGCAGCCGCCGCCGAGGACGCGATCCAGTTCGCCCACGCCGGTCGCGAACCTCGGTGCCTCGAGCGGCTCGACCTGCCCCAGCGGCACGGCGGGCGACGCCGACGCAAGACCCTGCCACGATGCCGTGGCGCCATCGGTGACCGGCCCCACAGCAGCATCATGGCGGAACTCTCTGAGGCTGTCCCATGCACCACAGTCAGGACACTTGCCGGCCCAGCGCACCTGGACACCGCCACAACCATCGCAGACCCAGGATGTGCGCAGCTTGGCCATGGATGCTCCGAGCGTAGCAACGCATCAGGGCTGGAGCCGTGACACCCGGGATCTTCGGCGCTGGATCGAGGGAGCGAGGAGCCACAAGCGAAGCGGGCGCCGAGAAGGTCGGAGTTCCCCTCGACGCCCGCGTGTTTGTCGTCCGTGGAATCTATGCCACGAACTCGGCGGTGCGCAAGTCGCACGGGCCGATGGACGCCGGGCCACGCACTGGATCGCGGCAGGCGCAGGGGTGCCAGGAGCACCTTGCGGATCACCTCGACGCGTTGCGGGAAACTACCGACGGATGTGCGATCGCATCGCTGTGACCCACTCGGCGTACTCGATCATCGCCTTGCGGCGGTGCGCAGCCGATGGCCATCGGGCTGCATCACGACCGAATGCCGTCTCGCGGCGCCATGACCAGTACGCACCACCGAGACGGAAGCGCGTGGCGATGCCCAGGCGAGCGAGGGCGATGACGGCGTGCAGCAGTCGCATCAGTGCATCGAGATCGGGCCTTGCGCCGGATCAGGCACGGCCGACTCATTGAGGGCCAACGGATGACGCGGCGCGGCTTCGCCCTCGGTGACCGGCGAGAACCGGCTGCCGATGATGCGGATGCGCTGGTTGGCATTGGGCTGCTTGGGCAGCAGCGGGCGCACGGCATAGATCACCACCACGCAGGCGATGCTCGCGAGCCACATCAGGTCGGTGCGACCCCAATAGACCATGAGTGCCGTCGCAGTCAGGACGAGCACCGAGGCGGGGATCATGCCTTCCCACGCCAGACGCATGAGTTGGTCGTAGCGGAAACGCGGCACCGTCCAGCGGATCGCCATGCCCAAGCTGACGACGAGGAAGATCTTGCCGGCCAGGATGCCGAACTGCGCCAGGATGAGGAGCGGCCCACCGATGAGCGGCAGGTCGGGCCCGACGCCGAAGGGGTTCAGGCTGAAGCCACCGAGGAAGAGCACGCAGAAGAGTGCCGAGCCCGTGATCATGTGGAAGTACTCGGCGAGGAAGAACATGGCGAAGCGCATGCTGCTGTACTCGGTGTGGTAACCACCCACGAGCTCGCTCTCGGCCTCGGCCAGATCGAAGGGTGCGCGGTTCGATTCCGCGAGCAGGCAGGCGTAGAAGATGATCGCTGCAAGCGGCTGTTGCAGCAGATTCCACATGCCATCCTGCTGGGCGAGCACGATGGCGTACGGATCGAGTGATCCGGCCAGGAGCACCACGCAGAGCAGGCTCACGCCCATCGGGATCTCGTAGCTGATCATTTGCGCGCTCGCACGCAGACCACCGAGGAAGCTGAACTTGCTGCCACTGGCCCAGCCACCGAGGCCAACGCCGTACACACCCAGGCTCGCCACGGCCACCAGGTAAATCACCCCGATGTTCACGGCCGCACCGGTGATCTTGACCTGCACACCCTCGAGGCCGAGTTTCGACGCCAGTCCGAACGGCAGCTGCGAGAGGTCGAGCACGCCAGCCCACGGAATGATCACGAAGCCGATGATCGCCGGGATGATGATGAGCGCCGGCGCCAGGGTGAAGAGCGCGCCATCGGTGTTCTTGGGCCGGTAGTCCTCCTTGAAGAGGAACTTGAGCCCGTCGGCGATCGGTTGCAGCAGCCCCTTGGGACCCACGCGGTTGGGGCCGATGCGGTCCTGCATCCACGCGCTGAGCTTGCGCTCGAGCATGATCGCGTAGGCGCACGCGACGAGGATGACATGGATCACCACCAAGATGGTGAGCGCGTTGGTGACGAGTTGGGCGACGCCGCCGGTCTCGGGAATCAGGGCCTGCATGGGAGGGGGATCCTAGCCGCTGCCCAGCACCCGGCCCACCTGGGAAGGCCGTCGTGGAACGGGTACCAAGCGCTCTGCACGGTCACCTCGCGAGCGCCGGCTCGGCGTCCAGCGCCGGACGCGCCAGATGCGGGAAGTAGTCCTGAATCGCGTGCACATCCCACGACCCGCTGCGGATGGCGGCGATGGCCTGGACCGCGGCACGCGCACCCGCGACCGTCGTGACGATGGGAATGCCCTGCCGGACCGCATGCGCCCGGATGCGCCCCTCGTCGGTGTGCGCGCCCTTTCGGGTGGGCGTGTTGATGATCAGCGTGATCTCGCCGTTGGACATGAGGTCGAGGATGTTCGGACGAACGCCGGTGGCGATCTTGGCCACGATCTTCGCCGGAATCCCGTGCGCAGCCAGGCGTTCGCCCGTGCCGACACTGCTGACGATGACGAAGCCCATGCCGTGCAGGGTGCGCGCCACATCGATCGATGCCGCCTTGTCCGACTCACGCACGCTGAGGAAGACACCGCCCGAGGTCGGCAACGAGATCCCTGCGCCCATCTGGGCCTTGGCGAACGCGACGGGCAGGTCACGATCGGCGCCCATGACCTCGCCGGTCGAGCGCATCTCGGGACCGAGCACGATGTCGACGCCGAGGAACTTGGCGAACGGGAAGACGCTCTCCTTGACGGCATAGAAGCCCGTGTCGTGGACCTCGACCGCGCCCAGTTGCGCAAGGCTCGCTCCCATCATGACGCGGGCCGCATGGCGCGGCCACGGGATGCCTTTCGCCTTGCTCACGAAGGGCGCCGTGCGGCTGGCGCGTGGATTCACCTCAAGCACGTAGATCGTGCCGTCCTTGAAGGCCATCTGCACATTCATGAGACCACGCACACGGAGCTCTCGGGCCATGGCGCGCGCCTGCCGGCGCACCTCCTCGATCACGCTCGAGGGCAGCGAGTACGGCGGGATCGTGCAGGTGCTGTCACCGGAGTGGATGCCAGCCTCCTCGATGTGCTCCATCACGCCGCAGACCAACGCTTGCGGTGCATCACTGGGATGTTCAACCTGCCGGCTCCGGCTGGCATCGTCCGGCGTGAAGTCGGCGATCACGTCGACATCGATCTCGATGGCATCGGAGAGGAACCGATCGATGAGGACCGGGCGATTCGCGAGTTCGCTCACATCGACGGCCTCGCTCATGTAGCGGCGCAGGGCCGTCTCGTCGAAGCAGGTCTCCATGCCCCGCCCGCCGAGCACATAGCTCGGGCGCACGAGGACCGGGTAGCCGATCGTGTCGGCGATCGCCACGGCTTCGTTCAGGCTGCGCGCAATGCCCGAGGGCGGTTGGCGCAGGCCGAGCCGATCGATCATCGCCTTGAAGCGATCGCGGTCCTCGGCAAGGTCGATCGAGTCGATGCCGGTGCCGATGAGCGGCACGCCCGCCTTGTGAAGCCCATGCGCGAGGTTGAGCGGCGTCTGGCCGCCGAACTGCACGATGCACCCCGCCACGCCACCGGTACGCGACGGCACATCGATGCCGCCGCCGTTCAGGCTCTCGACGATGTTGAGCACATCCTCGAGCGTGAGCGGCTCGAAGAAGAGCAGGTCGCTCGTGTCGAAGTCGGTGCTGACGGTCTCGGGATTCGAGTTCACCATCACGCTTTCGAAGCCCATGTCCTCGCAGGCGAACGCGGCCTGGCAGCAGCAGTAGTCGAACTCGATGCCCTGGCCGATGCGATTGGGACCGCCGCCAAGGATGACGACCTTCTTTCGATCGCTCACTCGGATCTCGTCATCGGCGCGTGCGGGCACGCCGGGCGAAGCGCTGAAGCCGGATTCGTAGGTGCTGTAGTAGTAGGGTGTTGCGGCCTCGAACTCTGCGGCGCATGTGTCGACGAGCTTGAAGACCGGCTCGATGCCGAGCGACTTGCGGTGCGAACGGACGGCCAGCACGGTGTCAGGCGTGATGTCACCGAGGTAGACCTCCGCGAGCTGCGCATCGCTGTAGCCCATCTGCTTGGCCGCAAGCAGCGTGTCGCGCGGCAGGGCCTCGAGCGATGGGTACGCCAGCAGCAGGTCCTCGAACTCGACAAGCTGCGCGAGCTGGTCCATGAACCAAGGGTCGTAGCCCGTGAGTTCGCAGACCTGCTGCGCAGGCATCCCTTCCTTGAGCGCGTAGCGCACGAAGTAGAGGCGGCCCTGCCCAGGCACGCTCAACTTGCGGTGGAGCGTCTCGGGCGGGATCGGCCAGGCAAGTTTGCTGCCGTCGGCCATCTCGAGCCCAGCGAGCGCATCGGTGGGCATGCCCTTCCCGAAGGGCACGCCGGCGGACTTGGCGGCCCGCCAGGCCGCGAGCCATTTGTCGTTGCGGTCGAGGCCGAAGCCGAAGCGCTTCACCTCCATGCTGCGGATCGCCTTCTGCAGTGCCTCCTTGAAGGTACGGCCCATGGCCATGCCCTCGCCCACCGACTTCATCTGCGTGGTGAGCGTCTCGTCGGCCTCGGGGAACTTCTCGAAGGTCCAGCGCGGGATCTTCACCACCACATAGTCGATGCTCGGCTCGAAGCACGCGCTGGTGGTGCCGGTGATGTCGTTGCGGAGCTCGTCGAGCGAGTAGCCCACCGCGAGCTTCGCGGCGATGCGCGCGATCGGGAAACCGGTCGCCTTGCTGGCAAGTGCGCTCGAGCGCGAGACGCGCGGGTTCATCTCGACGATGACCATCTCCCCATCCTTGGGATTCACGGCGAATTGCACATTGCTGCCACCGGTCTCCACACCGACGGCGCGCATGATCGCGAACGCCGCGTCACGCATGCGCTGGTACTCCTTGTCCGTCAGCGTCTGGATGGGCGCGACCGTGATCGAGTCACCGGTATGCACGCCCATGGCGTCGATGTTCTCGATGCCGCAGACGATGATGCAGTTGTCGTTGCGGTCACGGACGACCTCGAGCTCATACTCCTTCCAGCCCAGCACCGACTGATCGATGAGCACCTGTCCGATCATGCTCGCTGCAAGGCCACGCCGCATGATCTCGTCGAACTCCTCGCGGTTGTACGCGATGCCGCCGCCGGTGCCGCCGAGCGTGAAGGCCGGACGGATGATCGCTGGGAGGCCGATCTCCTCGAGGAATGCCCGGCCATCGTCGAGCGTGGTCACCGTGCGGGCCTTCGGCTGCCGCAGGCCGAGTCCCTCGACGATGCGGCGGAATGCCTCACGGTCCTCGGCGCGGTGGATGATCTGGCGGTCGGCTCCGATCATGGCGATCCCGTGCCGCTTGAGCACGCCACGGTCGAAGAGCGCGCAGGCGCAGTTCAAGGCGGTCTGACCTCCGAGCGTCGGCAGCACGGCATCGACGGGCGTGCCGAGTGCCTTCTCCTTCTCGATGATGCGCTCGACCGCCTCGGGCGTGATGGGCTCGATGTAGGTCCGGTCGCTGAAGCCCGGATCGGTCATGATGGTCGCGGGGTTCGAGTTCACCAGCACGACCCGATAGCCCTCCTCGCGAAGGGCCTTGCAGGCCTGCGTGCCGGAGTAGTCGAACTCGCAGCCTTGGCCAATGACGATCGGACCGCTGCCGATGATCAGGATGGTGGAAATGTCGTCGCGTCGTGGCATGGTCGGGGCTCAGGGCAAAATCAGGGCGAGGATAGCGCAACGGCCCGGCGGCATAATGCCCCTGCATGCCTGCCGCCGACCCCGCGACCAACGACTTCTGGATGACGGCCACGAACGCCGTTGCAGGTATCGCCGTGGCCGGCTGGATCCTCGTCTGGTGCGGGATCTGGTGGTGGTTCCTGCCGGCGGGGCGACGGCGGCTGGATGCCGACGACACGAGCGCGTTCTTCGCCCAGCTCGGATGGGTCTGGACACGGCGCGTGCACGGCTACCGGATCGAGGGCTTCACACCCCAGGCCCGGGCCCTGCTCGATGACTCCTCGTCGGGACCGGTCATCGTCGTCTGCAACCATGTTGCCGGAGTCGATCCGATCCTGGTGCAACTCTCGATGCGACGGCGGTTGCGTTGGTTCATGGCCGCCGAGCAGATGGTCGGGGTGCTCGGTTGGTTCTGGCGGCTGCAGCAGGTCATCCCGGTCCACTATGACCGCCGCGACACGCAATCACTGCTGGTGGCCATGACGCACTTGCGTGCCGGCGGTGCCCTGGGCGTCTTCCCTGAAGGCGGCATCGCACGGCCGAGTGGACGGATCTATCGCTTCATGCCCGGCTTCGCATCGCTTGCGGCCAAGGGGAAGGCACGGGTGGTGGTGGTGTCGCTGCGGGGCATCCCGGCGAATGCCGGCGTGCTGCGGAGCCTGCTGATCCCGTGCTCGGCCACCTTGCGGCTCCTGTGCGTCCTCGATCCTCCGCAAGCCACGGAAGTCGACGCGTTCACCGAACGCGTGCGCACGATGATCGCGAACGACCTTGGTCTGCCGCTCGCCGACCGCCATCTCGAGCACATCGAGGAGCGGCTCACCCAGCAGGCAGCGAGTCCGTCACGATGACTTGAAGCGGAAGGCCGCCGTGACCACGGCGTCGGCGGTGGCCAGCGCCGGCTCGGCATCGAGGGCACGGTCAACCAGGTCGCGCGCACCCACCCGGCTCTCGCCCAGCTGCACGAGGATCGCCATCGCATCGAGCGCAAGCTGGCCAGCGGCAGCCGGTACGGACCCCTTCGCACCGGCGACTGGGGTACCGAGCTCAAGGAACGGTCCCATCTTGTCCTTCAGGTCGACCACGATCGTCTCCGCGGTCTTGCGCCCGATCTCGGGGAGGCTCGTGAGCAACGCCAGATTGCGATCGACGATCGCCTTGGCCACCTGACCGAACGGCAGCTGCAGCGCGCGCAGCGCCTTGCGGTTGCCGATGCCCTTCACCGTGGTGAGCAACTCGAAGAACTCCCGATCACGCACCGTGCGGAACCCGATGATCCGGGGCCAGAAACTGCTCCCCTGCCCCTGGGACTCGAGATAGTGCAAGGTGACGAACTCCAGTTCGCTGCCGACTGCACCGGCCAGGCGCATCTGGTCGGCCGCCGGGACGAGCACCTCATAGGTCACGGCGCCGCACCGCAGGAGCGCGACGCCTTCGTTGAGTTCCTCGAGCGTGCCGTGCAGGCGAGCGATCATGCGCGGAGCGTACCGGGCGGACGCGTAGCATCCCTGCCATGGCACGATACGCAATGATCATGGCTGGCGGCAGCGGCACACGGCTCTGGCCGATGAGTCGCTCCGCAATGCCCAAGCAACTCGTACCCTTCATCGGCGGCCGGAGCCTGCTGGAGATCGCCGGCGAGCGGATCGCAGGACTCATCCCGGCGGCACGACGGCTTGTGTGCGCCGCCGATGCCTACCGGGACCTCGTGCTGCGCGCGGTGCCCGGCCTCGAACCAGGCAACTTCCTCGGCGAACCGGTCGGCCGCGACACGCTGAACGCCGTCGGCTTTTCCGCAGCCGTCCTGGCCGCACGCGATCCGGACGCGGTGTTCTGCGTGCTCACCTCGGATCACCTCATCGCACCGCAGGCGACCTTCGAGGCGTGCATGCAGACTGGCTTCGCGCTGGTCGAGGCCGATGCATCCAGATTCGCGACCTTCGCGATCACGCCGGACCATCCCGCCACCGGGTACGGCTACATCGAGTACGGCGATGCCCTGCCGGGGTTCGCACCCGCGGTCCGATGCAGGCGATTCGTCGAAAAGCCCGACACCAAGCGTGCGCAGGAGTTTGTGGCCAGCGGCCGCTTCGGCTGGAACAGTGGCATGTTCGTGTTGCACGCCCACACCGTGCTCAAGGCGATCGAGCGCTTCCGGCCCGTCCACCACGCCGGGCTCATGCGGATCCATGATGCGGCAGCGGCTGGTGGCGACATCCCTCGCGCCGTCGCCGAGGTCTATCCAAGCCTTCCGAGGGTGAGCGTCGACAAGGCGCTCATGGAGCCTGCAAGCACCGATGCCTTGCTGTCGGTCTGCACCGTGCCCATGCCGGTCGAGTGGAAGGATGTCGGATCGTGGCTGAGTTGGGGTTCGACGCTGCCTGCGGATGACGCTGGAAATCGTGCGTCATGCCCTGCCGTGCATCGTGGTTCAACCAATGTCCTGGTGGCCAGCGACGACCCTTCGCATACCGTGACCACCATCGGGCTGGATCGGGTGATCATCGTGCGCACCAAGGATGCCACGCTCGTGTGCCGGGCCGACCTGGCCGAAGAGGTCAAGGATCTCGTGGCGATGCTTCCACCCTCGCTCCGCTGATGGCCCGCTACCTCGCCATCGACCTCGGTGACAAGCGAACCGGCCTCGCCGTGGCCGACAGCGTGCTCCGATTGCCCGTGCCGCTCGAGGTCGTCGAGGCCACCACGCATGAGCTCGTCCGCGACGCCGTGCTGCGTGCGATCGAGAGCCATGATCCCTCCGACCTCATCGTCGGCCTGCCCTTCCACATGGATGGTTCCGAGGGTCCCCGCGCCCGGGTCGTTCGCTCGTTCATCGAGCTGCTGAAGCAGTGCACGACCCTGCCGATCCACCTTCAGGATGAGCGATGCTCGAGCATGGATGCAGAGGAGTACCTCCAGCGCAGCGGCCGCACGCACGGCCAGAAGAAGGCGATCCGCGATGCGCTCGCCGCCTGCGTGATCCTGCAGGGCTTTCTCGACGCCAAGGGTGCCTGAGCGACTGGATCAGGGTGCCTGCACGCCGGTGCATGCGGCGCGATCGAGGTACCAGCGCAGTTCGCCACCCGTGGGCGCGATGCCAAGGATCGGCAGATTCGCGGCTTCCGCGGCATCCGCGTGGGCCACACGATCGAGCATGGCATGCTTGGACGAACCCATCACGAGCACGGCGACGAATCGCGATGCGTTGAGCAGCCGGTAGGTCATCGTGATGCGGGGCGGTGGCGTGACGGTCGGACCCTGGTTGGCCACAACCAGTGCCTCAGCCTCGGCCAGCGCTGGGCTGTGGGGGAAAAGGCTGGCGGTGTGGCCATCACCACCCATGCCCAGAAGCACGAAGTCGAGCCGGTCATGGCCGACCTCACGCCAAGCCAGAGTCTCGCGGAGGGCACGGTCGTAGGCCGCTGCAGCACCGGGAAGGTGTGCGTCCATGGGATGCACCTGCTGCGGCGGAATGTCGACATGCTCCACGATGGTCTCCTGGATATGCAGGAAATTGCAGCGAGGATCGTCAGGCGGTACGCAACGCTCGTCGACGATCCACAGGTGCGTGCGCTCCCATGGCAGTTGCCGAAAGCGCGGATCGACCATCAGGCATCGGTAGAAGGGCAGCGGCGTCGAGCCGCCCGAGACCGCGAGGTGGAAGGCGCCATACGCCCGGACGCAGTTGTTCGCCTGCAGCAGCAGGTCTGCGCCGAGCGAGCCATGGACCTCGTCGGCATCCGCACCCGTGACCACGCGACCCGGCAGCGTGGGTGCCGGGAAGGAATCGTCGAGGACGTCATACGGATCGATCGACATGGGTCAGCCATCGTGCCAGGCGCGGCCATCGCGCAGCATCATGTCGTCGGCCGAGCGCGGTCCCCATGAACCCTGCGCGTAGTTGCCCACGATCCCATCGCGCAGCGGTGCGCTGCGTGCATCGAGGAACGGCATGACTGCGCTCCAGGCCCCCTCGACCTCGGTGCGGTGCTTGAAGAGCGACTGGTCACCGCGCATCGCATCGACGACCAGTGGCCCGTACGCCTCGACCGGATGGCCGCCGAACTCCCTGCGGAAGTCGGCTTCCATCGCCACCGGCGCGATCGCCATGCGGCGACCGGGGACCTTGCTCTCGAAGCGCAGCTCGGCACGCTCGCGCGGTGCGATCTCGATGACCAGACGGTTGCCCTGCACGCCTCCGGCACCATGCGGCACATCCTTGAAGAGGTCAGCCGCCGGCGCCTTGAACTGCACGACGACCTCGGTGCGCTTGGCGCGCATGGCCTTGCCGGTGCGCAGGTAGACGGGGGTACCGGCCCAGCGCCAGGTGTCCAGGTGCAGCTTGATGGCCGCGAAGGTCTCGACCGTCGAGCCAGGCGCGACACCCTGCAGCTGTGCATACGCAGGATCGGGGCCGGCGCCGTACTGACCCAGCGCACCGTGGGTCGCCACATCGGCCGCCGCGGTTGGGCGAATCGCACCGATCACCTTGATCTTCTCGCTGCGGATCTCGTTGGCACGCATCCGGTTCGGTGGCTCCATGGCGACGAAGGCGAGCACCTGCATGAGGTGGCTCTGGATCATGTCGCGCACGGCGCCGGTCTGCTCGTAGAACGCCCCGCGCGTGCCAACGCCCACGGTCTCAGCCGCCGTGATCTGCACATGGTCGATGTAGCGGTGATTCCACACCGGCTCGAAGATGCTGTTGGCGAAGCGCAGGACGAGCAGGCTCTGCACCAGGTCCTTGCCCAGGTAGTGGTCGATGCGATAGGTCGAGTCCTCCTCGAAGACCCGGCCGAGGGCTCGGTTCAGGCTCGCGGCGCTTGCTTCATCGGTGCCGAACGGCTTCTCCACCACGATCCGCTGCCATGACCGGCCCCTCGGATCGATGCTGCACCAGCGCTTGCCTTCCGTGACCAGGCCGGCCTCGTCGATGCATTGCACGATCGGCTCGTAGAGGGACGGCGCGACCGAGAGGTAGAAGAGGAGGTTGCCCCGGGTCCCGCGCGAAGCGGCCATCGCACCGAGTCGCTCGGTGAGCGCCGGATAGGCCGCCTGCTCCGCTGCATCGCCCGCGTGATAGAAGAGCCGCTCCTCGAACGACTGCCAGCGGGCGGGATCGAATCCCTGCACCGACGCCTGTGCGGCAACACGAAGTTCCGCTCGCCAGCTCTCATCCGTCTTGGCTGTCCGGCTCATGCCCAGGATCGCCGTCGAAGGATGGAGCGCACCGAGACAGTGCATCTCGTACATCGACGGGATGAGCTTGTGACGGGTCAGGTCGCCACTCGCACCAAGGATCAGGAGCACGCACGGGTCGGCACCTGCCGGCGACTGGGTCGACGGCGCTGCGGGCTGGATGGCAGTTGCTGGTGCGGTCGACGCGGATGCCATGGGCGCTTGAGCATACGCCCCGCGTCAGGCTCAGAAGAGCACTTGGTACTGGATGCCGATGTACATCTGTCCTGAGACATTGCCGTCCGGTGGCTGGACATCCTCCAGCAGATTGGTACTTCCAGTCCTGGTTGCGAAGCCATCACCGTTCCCGTTCAAACTGAGCCCCTCGAAGGAGTAGCCCATGTCCAACTGGACCTTCATGAGGTGCTTGTGGAAGTAGTAGCTCAAGTTCAGTTCAAGCAGGCTGAGCATGGGATACGCATCACTGCTGTCGGCTCCCGTATCGCCAATGCTGTACCGCACGCCGGTCTCCCAACGCTCGGCAAGCATCGTGCTGGCCTGCACGAGCGCACCCCACTGGTTCGACTGGCCCAAGTCGCTCTGCACACGACGAAAGACACCCCACGCGAAGATCGACCAACCCGCCTGCTTGTGCATGAGATCGGCGGTCACCTCGATCATCCACGGATCGGAGGGGAAGGGGGCCGATGGACTCGCCTGTTCCGCGTCAACAGCCACCCCGAGATTGGTGGCCTGCCCCTTCATGTCGAGCCACGGGGTGTAGTCGCGCAACTCCTTCCAGGTTCCCGCGAGCTTCCAGTCAAAGCGGCTGGAGAACGCCCAATCGATCGCCAGGCTGTTGTTCCATGGCAGGTTGACGGTGGGCCCGGTGTTGTAGCCGGCCTCATCAGGCGTCACGGGCGACCGCACCGTGATGCCGTCGAACCAGCCGCTGCGCCACATGAAGTGCTCCGTCTCCCACTCGAGGGCAATGCCCCGGGAACGCGCGGCACGGAAGTAGTTGTTCAGCGCACTGCGCTCCATGAAGAGCGTCGTGGAGGAGCTCATGCCCTCCTCACGCGTGAAACCGGGCTTGAACTGCCCCATCTTCAGTTGGAGTTCGGGGGAGAGCACACGGCCGACCCAGGCATCCTCGATGTCCGGCGCCAGAGGCGACGGGACACCGCTCGCTCGCGACACCTGCAACGCGTAGCGCCACTCCTTGCCGAACGCATGACCATCCATGATGAAGCGCATGCGTCGGTTTTCGAACCCCTGGGTGTCACCGAGTTCCTCACGATGATTCCAGATGAACCGCAACTGCATCTGGATGTTCAGGTGGTAGCGGAAGTTTCCGTCGGCCGAGGTGATCTCGGTGCCGGTCGCATCGAGCCGATAGAAACTGTCGCCTTGGAAGTTGGGTTGGCCCTGGCCATCCTGCATCATCGTGCGTGTGCCTGCGTCGGCGAGGGCGTCCTTCACGATGGCGCGAATCTCGGCAGCGCGCTCGGCATCGAGCGTGCCCTGCGACTGGCTCCGCTGGAAGGCGCGCAGGTCGGCACGCAGTGCGTCGATCTCAGATTGGACACCCGCATCGCTGCCGGTACCGAGACCGAGCACGGCGAGGATCGTGGCCAGGTGAATCATGGGCGGGACGCTATCGCTGTCCGTCCATACCCTGGTCAAGGAATGGACATCACGATGTTCAGATTGTGTTAAGAAGCGACGAGCCAAGTTCCGCGGCGGCGGAGACCGCCGCCATCGTCCGCTGACCCTTGGGATCGATGAGCCAGAGCCAATCGATGAAGAGGAACTCGAACCGGGCAGCGAGCAGCGCGATCCGGCCCATGACCGTGAAGCCGAAGGCCGAACCGAAGGTGATCATCAGGAACCAGACGCCGACCCGCGCCGCGCGGCCCACCGGCCCCTTGTGTTCGATGCTGAACACGAAGTAGACGAGCGTGCAGAGCACGCCGGCCACGATGAGCAGGTTGCGGATCGAGGCCCATGCCGCGAATGAACCATCATCGCCGAACACCACCAGCGGGAGCATCGTCGCGCGGACCTGTTCGATGATGTCGCTCTCGACATGACTGATCATCTTGAGCCCGGCGAAGGTGCCGATCACGAACGCCAGCGGCCAGCGGCCCACATGGCGGCCCAGCGGCGTGAGTTGCGAGAGCAGCATGATGCCCAGGCCGAGCGGGATCAAGGCGTCCAGATTGATCGCACCCGCGTCGAGGTTGGGCATGCACCACGCCTTGACCAGGCCCGGAGCAAGTTGCGCCACAAGCTTGGGGACGAGCGTTTCCCAGAAGGCAACCGCCATCCAGTAGCCGGCGCTGACACCGATCACGATGCTCTCGGTGAACTTGTAGGCCGGGTTGTCGCCCACCAGGAAACTGAAGACGGCCAGCGTGAAGAACGCGGCAAGCCACAGGCCGATGGTGCGATCCCACGAGAAGCGGATCGCCTGTTGGTTGGGCGACGCTGCTTCAGCGGCACGGTATTGCCCTGCCGTGCGGAAGACATCCCGCTCGATCGTGGCCGAGCCCGCTGCGCCGTCTGCGACGGCCGACCAGGTCACACGGCCTTGGTCATCCGTCGCAGCCGCGTAGGACGTCGATTCGGTCTGCACATAGGCGCGGCCCATCCCCTCGCCGATGCCGGCACGGATCGCCACGAGCACGGCGATCACGAGGAAGAGGCCGATCCACCACTTGCCCTGGGCCGGTGCGGAGGGTTCCATGGTCGTGCTGCTCATCGTGCCACCGCCTTGCGTCCACGCTGCGAGAAGTACACCGCGTTCCCGGCGACGATCAGCCCGATCAGCACGAGGTGGCCGAAGAGCTGCGGTGCCATGCGGCGGCGGGCCTCGGTGTAGCGAGGCGGCGTCACCCCATCACCATCGACCACTGCGCTCACCAGCGCCTCGTACTCCGCTGCGCCCTTGATCGCGGCGAGCATGCCTCGCAACTGCCCGGGGTAATAGGAGTAGATCTGCGAGGCCTGCACGCCGGTGACGCCAGCGAGCAGGACCAGGCCCGGGTTCGCGCTGGACACATACTGCACCCACTCCTTGCTGCCGGGGTAGCCCGCGCTGATCGTGATGACCAGCGAGAAATCACCGACCTTGGTGATGCCCTCCATGATCGGCAGGCGATCGACCGGCATGCCCGATCGATCGACCGGGAACTGCTTGCGGAAGTCCGTGCCGATCACCTTGAGCACGCCTTCATTGCCAGTCTGGAAGCCAAGGTTCACGAAGTCCCTGCCGCTCACCCGGTCGGGGAAGTCTGCTTTGATCACATTCGAGATCGTTTCCTCGCCCTTGGTCGGACCGAGCGGCCACAGCGCGATGATGACGGGCTTCAACCGCTTGTGCATCAGGTGACGCATGAACGAGGTGGCCATCGGTGCCAGTTCCCCCTCGCTCGCGGGGTCGTAATCGAAGCTCACCAAGACCCGCGAACCCTCGGGCAGCGCCTCGATCGCATCGAAGCACGCCTGGGAGGGCGGCGTGGGCGACTCGGGGAACGTCTTGCCCGTCATGCCGTTCCAGAGAATCGGCAGCGCGACCGCGAGCATCATGCCGAGGTAGATCCATCGCCGGTCGAGGCCGCCGCTCATGCGTCACCCCCGAGGTAGCTGCGATCGAGGCCGAGCATCAGCCGGATGCCAGTCGAGGCGACGCCGAGCGCGATCCCGATGATGATCGCGCGATTGCCGGCGGTGTTGAAGACATCCATGATGGTGACGGCCAGGTTCTCCAGGCGCAGTCCGCTCGCCCAGTCGGGCAGCCACCCGGTGAGCACCACGCCGGCAAAGGTGCGGCCGAGCAGGATCACGAAGGCCGTGGCCAAGAGCAGCGTGGCCTCGACGTTCTTCGCACGGAACGCACGGAACGCCGCGCTCGCGACATAGAACGCCAGCACCGCGAAGAGCGTCGAGGTGATCGGCGTCATCACATAGAGATAGATCCACCAGAACGCCGAACCCTCATCATCGGGCTTGCCGCTCCACGCCACCGTGGGTGCCGATGGATCGGCGACGACACCGACCTTGCCCAAGCCGACCCAGAGCGTGACGATGAACGCCAGGAGCGTGAGGGCCGAATAGCCCCAACCGGGTCCGCGTGCGCTCAAGCGCATGAGCTGCACCTTCAGCAGGCTGCCGCCGCCGAGCACAAAGGCCATGGCGGCCAGGATGTTGAACCAGTCGGTGACATCGTTGGCCCAGCCCGTGGCCATCGGCAGGAACGGGCTCACGAGCATGGTGAGGCCGCCCATCAGGCAGATGAGCAGCGCGATCGAGCGGCTCACGGCGCCACCTCCGCCGTCGGCTCGCTGGCCGGCTCCGGCGAGAACGCATCGGTCGTGGCCATGACCACGCCGAACACCAGCACAAGCGCGATCAAGGCCTTGACGATGTCCTGCCCGCGCAGCGTGCCGAGCTGGTCGGGTGCGCCGCTCAGGTAGGCGCTGGCCGCGAAGAATTCCTCGCCGATGAGGGTGTAGTCACAGCTGGCCACGAAGAAGGGAAGCTGCGCGGTTTCAGCTGTGCCGGCGATCTGGATCGCACCGATGGCATTGCCGTTCTCGGCCAGGATCAGGCTCTCGGCGAAGAAGCACCCCATGTAGAAGCACGCAGCAGGCTTGTCGCGTGCCATCGCGCCCGCTGCGTAGGCCGCGTACCCGAACTGCTCATCGGTGATGTAGCGGATGCGCTCCGGGTCGTACCAGTCGGGCTGCCCGGTCTGGAGCGCCGCGGCCTGCACGCTCTCGCGCGCCGCCTGCATGACGAGCGATCGGCTCACGGGAACATCGAGCGTGGCGTCGTACCGCGCAGCCGTGCCCGCGACGCGGCTGAGCACCGTGATGCCCGCGACCGTCATCGGGTTGTCCATGTCCTGGATGCCCGGAACGAAGAGGATCGGCCTGCCCATCTCGGTGGCGCGGCCCACGGCCTCCTCGACCGCTTCGAGACCGGTGATGCGGCGGATCTTCGGCACTCGGCCGGCTCGCGCCGCCACCATGCTGGCAAGGATGCATGCACAGGTGGCCGCAAGCACGACACACAGGAGCATCTTCTCGGGGTTCATGAAGCCTGCGTCGGCACCGAGCACCATGCGTGGAGCCTAACGCGCCCGTGGACTGTTCGCCGGGAGCCGGTTCGATCACCCGGCGATCAACTCGACATTGGCGCGCGGCACGGTGACCCGCTGCCCATCGGCCAAGGCGACCTCAAGCACGCGGGCCTTCGACCCCGAGCCGAGCACGGCTGGCGGTTCCGGGAGTGCGGCCACCGTGCCGAGTGCGCCAAACCAGGGATCCCGGATCACGCGAACCGGCGTCCCGATGGTGAGCTCCCCAGCAGTCGCGCCGCCGCCCACATGGGCATCGCCCGACGCCTCGTCGGCCAGCGGGATGACGATCTCTGGGCGCATGACGCCGGCACGGATCTGCGTGGCCCCGTTCACGCTCGCGGCATGGCCGGCATGCGAGGCCAGCAAGGCGTGCGTGCGGGCCGCCATGGTGATGTCACCGAAGCCCTCGGTCACGACCAGCGTGATGCCGACTTTCTCGCTGCCGGTGATCGCCACCCCCAGATCGTGCCCCAGCAGTGCCTTCAGGTCAGCGTCATCGATGCCGCCCGACACGATCGCTGCCACACCGAGCTCGATGGCACGGCGGATTGCGTCGATGGTCATGCGTGCCCCACCCACGAGGATGCACCCGGCGTGCTCACTGCGGATCGACGATGCCTCGAGCCGCTCCTCGGGGCGCGCGCACGCGATCGCGATGGGCCCGTAGGCCTCGCCACCGATGCCGAAGATGCCCTGGACGAGCGCCACGTCGTTCTCGACGACGGCGCCCTCGCTGCCGAGCACCTCGACGACACGGCCGCTGGTGAACGCACGCACCTGCACCGGCTGCGCGGCGCCGCGGATCATGACCATGCCGGTCGAGTCGCTGGCACTCTCGATGGTGCCGGACGCAGTCGCCTTCACCGTGACCTTCATCATGCCGAAGATCCCCTTCGACTGCGCGATCGCCTCGTCCTTGGCGATGGCGGAACCGACAGGCTTCAGCAGCAGCCCCGGCACATCGCGCGGCGCGCACGAGAGCAGGTTCGACATCTTCATTGGCGTGATGTCGCCCTCAAGGTCGGTCTGCGCGACGACATCGGTCGCCTTGACGCGATCGCCGAGCTTCACGGTGATGCGACCCGTCAGGGGCAGGAGCCGGCGTGCGCGATACCGCACGCGTGAGCTCACGGTCAGTCCTGGTGTGTAGGCCTTGGCCATGATCGTGTCCTCAATCGGGGTACAGTTCGAGTGCCTTCGCCCACGCAGCGACCAAGCGCCTGCCCTCGGCCCCACCGGGCACGGAGAGCGAGCGCCCGCGACCATCAAGGATGAGCCCGACGCTGCCGCCCCGCACCTCGCGCTTCACGGCCACGCCGGGACCCCCACCGACATCGAAGCCCCGCTCCGGAGTGACCTCGACCTGCGCGCGCTCGCCGATGCGCAGCAGCCTCATCTCCTGGGCCATCAGCGTTCCTTCGGCGCTGCCGCCCTCCCAGCGTGCGCTCCAGCGCATCACGGGCTTGCCCGCGACCGCCGTGCCCGCCGGCGCGATGCAGGTGCCGAGCATGACGAGGCAGTCGCGCTCGAAGACTTCCATCGCCGCGCGTTCATGCACGGTGGCGAGCACGCCCAGATGCGGCATCATGAAGATGCTGTCCTTCGCAAGCTCGGTGAAGCCCTCGGGCTCGAAGGCATCGATCAGCATTGAAGCGGTCTGCTCCATGCGCGGTGCGTGGCTCAGCACGCCACCGCTGGCCACGAGCAGGTCGAGCTTCATGCCGCTGACAAGCGAACGGCCGCTCTCCTCCTGGCTGAAGGCATCGCCCACGGTGCGCTGCTGCTGCACACCCTTGAGCTCGGTCGCGAAGGCCTTGTGCTGGACATAGGCCAGCCGCAATGCCTCACGGCTCACGGCCTGCTCGAACACGAGCGCCTCGTGCGTCTGCGGGATCGTGGTCGGCCGGATCATCTTGTTCTTGACCCGGTTGCGCAGCTCGCGCTCATCCATGTCCAGGTGCACCCAGCGGAGCACGCTCTCCATGCCGGCCTCGGCGCAGACATTGCTGATCGAGTAGCTCATCCCCAGGTTCGCGCTCACCGTGCGGTTGAACGAGCCATCGAAGACGCTGAAGACATCGGTTGTCGCCCCGCCGATGTCGACGCCCACGACATTGATGCCGCGACCCTTGGCGATCGCCTGCAGGATGTCGCCGACCGCGCCGGGCGTGGGCATGATGGGCGCATCGGCCCAGGCGATCAACCGGTCATAGCCGGGCGCGTGGGCCATGACATGCTCGAGGAAGACATCATGGATCGTCTCGCGCGCCGGCCCGAGGTGCTCGCGCTCAAGCGTCGGGCGAAGGTTGTCGACGACCTTGAGGTCAAAGCCACCGGTCGAGAAGGTGCGCTCGATCGCCGGACGCGCATCGCGGTTGCCCGCAAAGATGATGGGGAGGCTGTACTCGCCACCGAAGCGCGGGCGGGGCTTGGCCGGCGCGATGAGTTCCGCGAGTTCCGTGACCTTCTTCGTGTCGCCCCCGTCGGTGCCGCCCGAGATCAGGACCATGTCGGGTCGGAGCTCGCGGATGCGCTGCACCTGCTCGTGCGGCCGACGACGGTCGTTGCTCGCGATCGTGTCCATGACGATCGCGCCCGCACCGAGTGCGGCGCGCTTGGCGCTCTCGGCGGTCATTTCCTTGACCACCCCCGCGACCATCATCTGCAACCCGCCACCGGCGCTGCTGGTCGAGATGTACATGTCGCACCCATCGGCCGCATCGAGCGAGGCGCGGCGCAGGATCGTGCCGTCATCGTCCACGAGCCGTCGGCCGCTGAGTTCCTGGAGTTCCGTGACGGCATTGGCCACGCCCAGCGTGACATCGGCGAAGGGAGCCTCGACCGTGGTCGGTGCCTCGGCGCGGTGCGTCTGGCGATACACGCCATCCACGAACTCGATGAGGATCGCCTTGGTCGTGGTGCTGCCGCAGTCGGTGGCGACCACGACCTTGATGCGGCTGGGGTCCTTCTGCATGGAAGGCGAAGGCTACGGACTTGGCTGCAGGCTGCAAGCCGCCCTGGGGTCAATCCCTCCCGGATTGCGGAGGATTCCCTGCATCGGCGCGTGCCTCGATCACCTGGCAGATCGCTTCGACGCTTCCACGGCGCTCCAGAAGCGCAGCCAGCGTGGTGAACGCCGCGGGATCCGTCACGACCGAGACGAAGGGCGTGAGTGCATGCATCGCATTCGCTCCGATCGCATTGAGCGGGCGGAACGACTCCAGCGCCAGGAGTGCGGGTGCGGTCATGCCCCGCCGCACCACCTCGTCGGCAAGACGGCCGACGACCGCCGCTTCGGCATCAGTCAGCGTGGCCGGACCCGAAGGCTCGACCGCGAAGGCATGGCGAAGCACCTCGCGCCAGGTGCGCTTGGCATCAGCCATGGTTCGACCGCTCCGTTGCCGTGCGCGATGTGAGCCACCATGCTTGCCACGCGTGGAGCGCGTGGTGGACACGCTCACGACGCGAGGGCGCCACGCCGTCCAGGTGGAACGAGATTGCCCCGCGGCCGGTGCCCCGTGCGAGCGTGGCGCCTGCCTCCTCGACGGTGAATGTCGCGACCGATGCCCACGACAGATGCCGCCGCCTGAACGGGCCCGCGCGCACGATGCCGTGGCCATCCACCACGCAACGGCACCCTGCCCAGCCTTCAGCGGTGACCGCAGCCAAGCCGACCGCGGTGAGCGCACCCACGAACCACTCCTGTGCCGCCACGCCGACCGCCACGGCCAACGCCACGATCACCGCAGCCAGCAACACGCGACGACCGGGTCGTTCCCGCGCAAGGCACTCGGACCACTGGGTCGGTTCGGGCATCGCCACGGGATGATCCTACGATCCAAGCATGCCGACCACCGTCCTCGACATTCACGCCGCCGGGATCGAGACCACACGCGAGTGGGCTCGTTGGGCCGACGCCAATGACCCGCTTGCACCCCTGCGCGATCGGTTCGAGCTCCCACGCGGTGCCGACGGTCAACCGCTCGTCTACTTCCAGGGCAATTCGCTCGGGCCGATGGCACGGCGCACCCGCGAGCTCGTCCAGGAGGTCATGGACCAATGGGGTTCCCGTGGCCACTACGCGCGCATGGAAGGGTCACGCCCCTGGATGGACTACCACGCCCACGCACGCCGATCGCTCGCCGTGCTCGCCGGTGCGCGTGAGCACGAAGTCGTGGCGATGGCCGGCCTCACCGAAACGCTGCACCTCTTGATGGCATCGTTCTGGAGGCCGCACACCGGCCGGGACCGGATCATCATGGAGGCCACCGCGTTCCCGAGCGACCGCTACGCCGTGCGCAGCCATGTGCAGGCGCGGGGATTCGACCCTGATGCCTGCATCATCGAGGTGCCGCCCCGCGCCGATGGCCTGCTGCATGCCGAGGACTTCGCACGCGCATGCACCGAAGCCGGTGATCGTGCCGGCATGCTCCTCGTGGGCGGCGTGAACTATGCGACAGGCCAGCTCCTTGACCTTGGTGCCCTGGTCAAGGCGGCGCATGGGGCGGGCGCCTTCGCCTGCTTCGACCTGGCGCACGCGATCGGCAATGTGCCGCTCCCCCTCCATGAGCTCGGTGCCGATGCGGCGGCGTGGTGCGGCTACAAGTACTTGAACGGTGGCCAGGGTGCGACCGCCGGCCTCTACATCCACGAGCGCCACGGACTCGACGCGACCACGCCGCGCTTCGCGGGCTGGTGGGGCGTGCCGATCGCCGCACGCATGGCGATGGAGCGTGACTTTGTGGCCACGCCGGGGGCTGATGGCTGGCAAGTGAGCGGGCCAAGCGTGATCGGCATGGCACCGCTCCTGGCGAGCCTCGAGGTCTTCGATGCGGCGGGCTTCGATCGCCTGCGCGCCAAGTCGCTGCGGCTGACCGCGTTCCTCGAGATGCTCCTTCGCGAGCGCGTGCCCGAGGCTCGCGTGCTGACGCCCCCAGCCACGCATGAGCGCGGTGCGCAGCTCTCGATCCAGCTTGAGGATCGCTGCATGGAGCGGCATGCGAAGCTCCTGCCGGCAGGCATCGCTTGCGACACACGCCGACCCAATGTGATCCGCGCAGCACCCGCCCCGCTCTTCAACACCTTCGATGAGGTCTGGCGGTTCGTCGACACGCTGGCCGGAACGCGCTGACGCTTCAGTCGCCGGTCTCGCTGCTGGCCTGGGCCTGCTGCGGTGCCTTGCGCTCCGCGGTGAGCATCAGCACCGCACCGCCGACGGCCACGAAGCCGCCCAGCCACTGGAATCCCGTCAGCCGCTCCTCGAACACGAACGCACTCGCTGCACTCACCAGGAACGGCTGCAATTGCAGCACGCCGCTGGTCACGGCCACGCCAAGCCGCGCGATCGCGATGTAGTAGAAGACATGCCCCGCGGCGATGCCGGCCACGGCGCTGATCGCGAGGAAGACGAGTTCGCGCGATCCGAGCGATGGCACATAGGCGCCGCCATCGCGACCGAACGCCAGCATCAGGGCAATCAAGCCGATGGCCGTCAGCTGGCAGATGACCGCGAAGGCAAGGACCGGGTGGTAGGCCGCCATGAAGCGACGCACACTGAGGCCGTAGCAGGCATAGCCCAGGCCCGAGAAGACCGCCATGAGCACGCCGGATCCATGGGAGCCGCCGAGCGCAAACTCGCCGCCGATGAGGACCGGCGTCAGTCCCACGATGAGCAGGACGAACCCCACGAGATAGCGCACCGTGCGCATCACCGCCCTCTCGGCGGGGAAGAGGAACCACGCGCCGAGGGCCACGAAGATGAGCTGGCTCCTGAGTCCAAAGGTCACGATGCCCGGCCCGGCCATGCCGAACGCCGCAGTGAAGCAGGCCTGCCCCGCGATGTTGGCGATGCTCGGCACGATCGCAGCCTTCCAGATGCCCTTGGGCATGCGGCCACGCCACGCATGCCAGAGGACATACGGCAGCCAGAGCACCGCGCTCGCTCCGTAGCGCCAGCCATTGTTGCTCCAGAAGTCCACGCCACGGTCCGCAAGGTCACGAAGGAGCAGCGGCACCGCGCTCCAGCCCAGAAGTGCCGCCAGGACATTCGCCGCACCCACGCGCCGACTGTGTGCGAGCTCATCGGGCGCAGCGGCGGGGTTGGTGGGCGTCCTGGCCATCGATCACATCTGCACGAGACGGCCGCCGTCGACGGGCAGGTTGACGCCGTTCACGTAACTCGCCGCCGGCGAGCAGAGAAAGAGCACCGCTGCCGCGATCTCATCAGGCTCCGCGATCCGCGCCGCGGGGATCGTCGCGATGGCCTCGCGCTCGATGGCTTCGACCTCCACGCCACCACGACGCGCCTTGCCCTCGAAGAGCGAGGCGAGCCGCCCTGTCCGCGTGAACCCGGGCATCACGTTGTTGGCCGTGATCCCGAACCGCCCGAGCTCATGCGCCAGGGTGCGCACCCAGTTGGCCACTGCTGCCCGCACCACATTCGAGACGCCAAGACCCCGCAGTGGAGTGGCCACGCTGGTGCTCGTGATCGAGACCAGCCGGCCGTAGCCAGCGGCCTTCATGCCGGGTGCACAGGCCTGCATGATCGCCTGGCCCGTCGCCACATGCTGCGTGAGCGCCGCCGTGAACTGCGCGGGGTCGGCATCGATCGCGAACCCTGCGGCCGGACCACCCGTGTTGTGGACGACCACATGGACCGGATCCCGCGCGGCGAGTGCATCGATCGATCGCTGCACCGCCTGCCAGTCGGCGTGGTCGACGAGCAGCGTGCCAGGCCCGGGACCGATCGCCGCAAGTTCAGCAGCAACCTTTGCCAGGCCCTCGTCATGGCGTCCGGTGATGGTCACGCGTGCGCCGGCCCGTGCCAAGGCCAGTGCGCATGCCCGACCGATCCCTTGCGTGGCGCCGCCGACCAGGGCATGGCGGCCATCGAGCCTGAACCAGTCGCGCTGCCCGTGCATCGGCGGAGTGTAGGTCGCGCGGAGCACTGCACGCGCCACCGCAACCGGTCGATCAGCGCATGGGGAACGAACGGTACGACACGCCAGCCTCGGCGAAGAGCTCGACGGCCTTGCGGATCGACTCTGACCAGGGCTCGTTGCCGTGATCGACCGCGAAGGTGACCACCTCGGCCAAGCCCGCCTGGATGATCGCCAGCGAACACTGCACGCACGGGCTGAAGCTCGAGTAGATCGTGCAGCCCACCGGGCTCACGCCGTTGCGTGCGCACTGCACGATCGCGTTCATCTCGGCATGGCAGATCAGGTCGTACTTCACTGGCCGCTCGAGCCGCTCGGGCCGGTCGGCCACGCCGCGCGGCAGTCCGTTGAACCCCGTCGAGAGGATCTGCTTGGACGGGCTCACGATGACGGCGCCGACCTGGCGGGACGGATCCTTGCTCCAACCGCCAATGGTTCGGCTCAAGTCGAGGAAGCGCTGGTGCCAATGGTCATTCATCGGGATCGGCCTTTGGCGCATCCTCGCCGGGATTCGCCGCCGCGTCCACCGCGCGCAGCGTCAGCCTGCCGATCACCAGGTCAGGCGCGCCAGGCCGGCCGGCCCAGACCACCACGGGCCCGCGCTCGCGCAGGTTGAAGCGGCCGGCAGGGAATGTGGCCAGTTTCATGCGGCCATCCACCCGTTCGTTCGGTGGCTGCGTGGCCTTGATCCACACGCGCTTGGCTCGATCAGGCCCATCGGCCGCCCCGTCAGCCGCGCCAGCGTTCCCACGGCCTCCATCCTGCGCCGCAGAAGCCTCGTACCCGACATCGATCGTCGCCGATCGCTCTGCATGCCCCACGAGTCCTGCCTCGATGAACATGTCGTAGGTTCCGGGGTCGAGTTCGGCAGCCCACGCACAGCGCGCCAGGGGATCGGTCCATCCTTCGATCACGCCAGGATCGACCCGCTGGTCGAAGGCATAGACCAACGATGAACCCTCGAGTTCCGCCAGGGCAGGATGCCCGATCCAGCGGGATCCGCTGCGTTGCATCGGGGGCCACAGGTCGATCGGCGCGACCGTCGGCAGCGTGGTCCCGGCCTTGGCGGCCTCGATCCAGCCCGGCAAGAGCGGCTTCACGCTCGCCGCGGGCAACGCGTAGGTCGCCGTGCGATCGGGACGCGCGATGTTGATGCCGAGGGCGCGTCCATCCAGCCCAAGGAGCGGGCCACCCATGCGCACGCACGGCAGCGGTGTGTCGTGCTGCAGCACACCGCCGAACCCACTCGCCCGACGGCTGGCCGGGAAGAGCATCGTGCTTTGGGCGATGCGGCGATCGTCCGGTCGGACGGTCACTCGGGTCAGGAGCGACATCGGCGTACCACCGCGATCGATCTCGATCAGGAGCAACTCGCCGCCACCATACGCGCGCACGATGCGACCAATGTCGTGCTGCGCCCCCACGGTCTGGCCTGCCAGCCGCAGCAGTCGATCGCCTTCACGCAGCCCCGCGACCCAGGCCGGCGATCCGATCGACGACTGGATCACCTTCAGCCCTCTCCCATCTGGCGTGTCCTGCTCCACGCGGATTCCCAGGAATCCCGACAGCCCATCGATGGCGTTCTTGCGCAGGCCATCCAGGCCGATGATGCCCCATGACTCTCCGTTCCATTGCGACGAGGCGCTCACGACGATCGTTCCCGAGGTGGGGACCGCATCGTCGGCCCATTCGACCGGCACAAGGTCATCGCCCTCGACCTTGAGCACGACGAGGTCCAGGTCGCGATCGCGCACCACACGGCGCGCCCGAACGGTCGTGCCGACCGGCAGGGTGACCTCGACGGCCTGGCTCGATCGGCCGATGTCACTGTCCTTGGCCAGCAGCACGCCGTCGGCGTCGATCACCGTCGCCATGCCGACGGGTCGATGATCGACCGACACTTGGCAGACCGATTGCAGCCATGGCGTGGTCAGGTTCCCCGTGATCTCACGCAACCCGGGTGCACCGCGGCCCGCATCAACGGTCGGCTCAAACTCGCCGCGCTCGCCTGACCACATCGCCGCAAGCTTGGCAGGGTCCACCGTGCGGCCACCGGTCACCGAGTCCGCCTTGAGGTCAGCCAGTCGCGAGGCCGCGAAGTCGCTCGTGCACATCGACCCCAGCGTGGGCTCACCACTCGTGGTGCTCACGACGCCGACGAGCCTTCCCTGAAGGTCGAAGACGCCACCACCGGAGTCGCCACCGGACATCGGAGCATCGAGTTCGATGGCGTATTCGCGTTGATGGACCACGCGACCGATGCGCATGACGGCAGCACGATCCTTCGTGAAACCGTGCGTGTGGCCGAAGGGCACCAACCAGTCACCCGCAACGAGGCGTCCCGACGGGCCCAAGCGCGCCGCGACGATTCCCTCGACTGGATCGAACTTCACGAGACCGCAGTCCTTGTTCGCCTCGCAGTGCAGGCCGGCCGTCGTCCCGGGAATCGTGCGACCATCGGGCAACTCGATCGCGACCGGCTGGCCCGGTTTCTCGAAGCAATGCCCAGCAGTCAGGATCCAGCCCCCCTGGGCATCGATGATCGTGCCGCTGCATGAACCACCACCGCCGAGCCCGGTGACCTTGATCGCCACCTGCGTCGGGCGGGCTGCCCGAGACAGAGCGTGCAGACGGTCCTGCAAGAGTTGAAGGTCCTGGAGTCGTGCAGGCTGGCGAAGATCCGGATCGCCCGCGCGTGCGGCAAGGCTGGAAAGTCCGGCCAACGGGATGAGCGCCACCAGCAGTGCCGGCCCTGCACGACATCGACTTGGCGTCAGCGCTCCCACGACCCCTGCGAGGATTCGCTCGATCCCCAGCCGCGGGTATCGAGCTTGACGCCGTCGGGCTGCGCGACGAACAGCGTGCGGAGATCGTCAAGCCGCTGTGCGACGAGTTGCATGGAGGCTGGCCGATCGCCCGGGCTCACCTGCACGCACTCCAGGATCAGGTCCGACAGCATCGGGTGGATCGACTTGTTGCGCGTTGCCGGCGGAATGGGCGGCTTGACTGCCACTGGCGTGAACTCGCCCCCGAGCGACTTGGGATCGGCCTTCGACGGGATCGCCGTGGGGATCGTGTCGCCCACGAGGACCCAGTACATCGTCGCGCCGAGGTTGTAGATGTCGGTCTGCTCCGTCACTTCCCGGCGGTGGGCCTGCTCCGGAGCCATGTAGCCGGGCGTGCCTTGGATGCGCTTCTTCACCGTGCCGATCGCGCAGGCCTGGCCGAGATCGATGATCTTGACCGTGCCTCGGTCGGCGATCATCACGTTGATGGGCTTCATGTCGGCGTGGCAGAACCCCTTCTCGTGCATGTGAGCCAGGCCGCGGGCGATCTGGGTGAAGAGGCCTGCAGCATCGACCATGGTCTTGGGCAGTGCCCTGTCGAGCGTCGGTGCGTCAAGCAACTCCATGGTCAGCGCGATCTCGATCACCTTGAAGAACTTCTTCGTCCGGTGGATCTTGTGGAGCGTGCGGATGTTGGGGTGCGAGAGCTTGCTGCCGATCTCGTACTCAAGCTCCACCTGGTCGAGGAAGCGCTGGTCCTTGTCGGTGTTCTTGACCACATGCTTCAGCGCATAGATCTGCTTGTCGGCCGGGTCCTGCACGGCGAACACCATGCTCGCCGCACCGGTACCGAGCGGGGCGATCACCTTGAAACCGAAGATGTCCTTGACAGCGAGGGTAGCCATGACGAACCGTTGCCGCCACACGACGCGCCGGGACAGCCGTCCGCGCACCGATGGCTCGAAGAGAAGTGAATGGAGAGTGTAGGGTCCTGCCCCGATCGGCTCAAGCCGAACGGCAGGGTCAGTGGCGCAACTGGGCCTCGAAATCAGCCTGCCGGAAGAACTGGCCGGGGCTGGCGGTGCCATCCACATCGCTGCGCAGGAGAACCCGGTCGGCCGGGATCACAAAGCGGTCCTGGAGGGCACGCACCAGCGTCACCAGCTCCTGCATCTGAAGGTCCGTGAACCCACGCCGATTGCCGTTCCCGACGAGGCAGATCGAGATCGTTGTCACGCTTGCGCGCACGGCCGACTTGGCCAGCATGGCGGGATCCTGCGCCGCCCGCAGAAGGCCCCCGGGAGCCGTCGATCGAATGTGCAGACGGGCCTCCTGCCGGTCCCAGGCCGGGCTCACATGCACGCTGCCATCGGCCATGCCCTGGCCGTTGCCAATGATGAAGTGGAAGCTCGTGCCGTCAGTCTGGCGGCTGAGCAGGTCCGGATCACCCCCAGCAGTACCGGACCCGTGGATCACGATGCCCTTCCATGCAGCCGCCCGGGCCTGCCGGGGTTCGACCGGACCGAAGTTGCCACCGATCCGAACCGGGTTGACGGCCATCGTCATCGTCGGCGCACCGGTGTCGCCGAGCATGAGCAGGCCAGCCGTGAGCGTCATGGCCGCGATGAACACCGACCACACGATGCGGGTGCGACGGGTCGAGGCACTGGGCTTGGTGGGCGAGTACGACATATGGCGATCGCTGCAGGTTCATCGGCCACGATTCGCTTGATCTGCAACGAATGTTCGAGATGACCCCTTGACAGGCCGCAGAGGGGCTCACGAGTTGGGGCTGAGTCTGGCCCGAAGCGCAGGCTGCGGCACGCCGTATTCATCCGGCAGTTCCGTGGGTGAGAACCCATCGCGCAGCCGGTCATATCGGTCGTACTGGTTGTACGGCTCGTCTGGGTTGAAGAGCACCCGCTGGCAGCCACCGATGCATGCCAGAATCGCCACAGCAAGCATCGCGCCGCGCACCATGGATCGTGTCGACTGTTGCATCGGATCCATGCTAATGGTGGCGGGAGCCGGAGACTGCACGATCACTTGCCCCACTGGATCGGCTGCGCAACCGTGTGGCCCACCGACTCGATCCTGGCCTTGGTGAGCGCATCCTCGTAGACAGCGAGCACGCTGAGCGGGCCCTGGCAGGCTGTACCGGCCACCAGGGGGATCTCGAAGGAGTAGTACGTCCCCATGACACCCCCGCGATAGGACTCTCGCACCTGGAGGGGACTCGCAAAGCTCTCGGCCAGGAGCGGCTGGGTTCCCGCCGGCGCCGTCAGGGAGAACACCCGGAATCCCATGGTCCCCACCGCCTGCGTGAAGCGGCCGCGTCCGTCATGGGTTTCCACGCGTACCACGACCCAGCACCCATCAGGCCGTTGCTCCAGGACCGGGGCGGGATTGAGCACCAGGGTCGTCACCGTGGGCAGGGCCTTGATCGCCTCGGGCGAGAAGCTCCCGGCCGCCATGGCTGAGGCCAGCTTGTTCTGCAGCTCCTGGTTCTCCCGTTCCAAGGCCTGCGAACGATCGACGGCCGCCTGCATGTCGCGGCGAAGCGCATCGTTGGGCGAAGGCGAGACGACCGTGGCGGAGCAACCGCCGAGGATCACGAGGACAAGAGGGAAGGATCGGTTCATGATTCATCGTCCTGTGCAGCCACGAGTCTGACATCGAAGGCCAACTGCTCCAGCGCCACGCTGAAGTCGACATTGCGCACACAGACTGTGGCCGGTATGTCGAGCCGACAGGGTGTGAAGTTCAGGATGCCGCGGATCCCGGCAGCGATCAGCATCGATGCCACGGCTGGGGCCGCATCCGCCGGCACGGCCACGATGCCGATCTCCGCCTTGAGCATGGCGACCATGCGCACCAGATCCTCGATCGGGCGCACCTTGTGGCCGGCGATGGTGGTGCCAACGACCTCGCGGGAGCGATCGAAGACCGCCTTGATCTCGAAGCCGTCCTCCTCGAAGCGGCGGTACGAGAGCAGGGCACGCCCGATGTTGCCGGCCCCAACGAGCACGCATGGCCAGGCACGGTCAATGCCCATGATCATGCGCAGCCGTTCAAGCAGTTCCACGCATCCGTAGCCGACTCCGGGCTGGCCGAAGTGCCCGAAGTGGGCCAGATCCTTGCGGACCTGCGCATCGGTCAGGCCCAGTGCCTCGCCAAGCTGACGGCTGCTGATCGTTGAATTGCCATCGCGTGCTCGGAGCTTGAGCTCACGCAGGTAGAGGCTCAGGCGCCGGGCCGCTGGCCGTGGCACGCGCGATCGTGACGACATGCGGACGAGTGTACGGCACTGTGCGCGGACAGCTATAGACTGCACGGATGCATCTGGCGCAGATCCTCGCGCGACCATCGATGAGCGCGAGCTTTGAGTACTTCCCTCCACGGACCGAGGCCGGATGGGGTGCCCTGTTCGCCACCATCGCCGAGTGCGAGGCACTCGCGCCGAGCTTCGTCTCGGTGACCTACGGGGCGGGTGGTTCCATGCGCGCGAAGACGCATGATCTGGTCGTGCGCCTTCGTCGCGACACGAGCCTCGACCCCATGCCGCACCTGACCTGCGTGGGTCACCGTGCCGCCGAGATCGACAGCATCCTGATGCGGTACGCCGAGGCCGGGGTCAGCAATGTGCTGGCGTTGCGTGGCGATCCTCAGCCCGATGCCGCCGTCGGTGACTTCGCGCATGCGCGGGATCTCGTGCAGGCGATCCAGCGCTTCAACGATGCGGGCCGCCATGGCACCGGCAGCCGGTTCGGCGTGGCCGTGGCCGGCTTCCCGGAGGGACACCCGCAGACTCCCAACACCCTCCTGCAGATGGATCACCTCAAGGCGAAGGTCGACGCCGGTGCCGACGCGATCATCACGCAGCTCTTCTTCGACAACGGCACGTTCCATGACTGGCGCGAGCGCTGTGAGTTGGCTGGCATCCGCGTACCGATCGTGGCCGGCATCATGCCGGTGACCAGCCTTTCAGGCCTGCGCCGCATGGCAGAGTTGGCTGCCGGCACGCGCTTCCCGGCCAGGCTGCTGCGTGCGCTCGCGCGGGCAGGCAGCGACGACGAGTCGGTGGCACGCGTGGGTGCCCACTGGGCGACCGAGCAGTGCCGCGACCTCATCGATGCAGGTGTGGCCGGGATCCACTTCTACACGCTGAACAAGTCCGCCAGCACACGCCGGATCTACGAATCGCTCGGCGCGCGGACGAGTGCGCAACTGCGCCCGGGTTGATCGCCTTGCCGCCGGCGCGGGGCGCAGAAGCCCAGCCGCCCTGTCATCGACCGCCCATCAGCGCGGGGTGAGCCAGACGCCTCGCAGCACCTTGGACAGCGTCGGGTTGGTGCCGGCCTGGTCCATCGCCTCAAGCCCCGCAGCCGTGGCTTCTGCATCACCGAGCTGGAAACCGATGTAGGCCTGCACCAGACCGAGATCGAAGGCATCGGCTTGCCGCGGAGTCTCGTCCTTGGCGCGCGCAAGCACGGCTCGCAGACGCGCTGCGTCGGGCAGCAGCGACGGATCGAACTTCACATCGATCATCTCTGGGCTTGAGATGAAGAGGTCGTGCAGCGTGAGTCCGGCACTGCGCAGCAGGCCCGCCCCGAGTTGCGCATTGGCCTTCACGGCCAGCGCCATGGGATGGTCGATCACCAGCGCAGCTGCCGTCCGGGCGGAATCCTCGGCCAGGAAGAAGTCCCCGCGCTTCATTTGCGCCGCAGCCATGCGCAGCAACTCATCGATGCGTTGGCTGGTCTCGGCATCGATGGTCTTCATCGTCATGCCATGCCTGAGGATCAATGCCGTCTCCTCGGGCGTGAGCGGCCTGGGGCCAAGGGTCGCCGAGCCGTCGGTCGGTGACATGCCGGCATCCTCATGCTTGTCCTTGGCGGCGGCCTCCGACTCGCCCAACCGAAGTTGCTCGCGGATCGACTCCAGGAGCTCAGCGGCATCATCACCGGAGGAAGCAGGCTGCGTCTTGTCACGCTCGCGCCGCTGCTTGGCATCGTCGGCGGCTCGACCCTTCAATCGTTCGATCACCGCTCGATACTCCTTGGAGACCGGCTGGCCGATCCGCTCCGCTTCCTCGAGGGACCGCCGATAGGGCTGGTCGAACGCCATCACGGCGCGCTCGAAGGGCGTCATGCCGCGGTCAATGTCCTGGCGGAGCTGCGCCGCCTCGTACGGACTGGGCGCAAAGAAGTCGGGTCGATTCTCGGCACCCACAGTGATGGTGCCACGGACCGGATGGAAGAACATGGCGTAACTGGGTTGATTCCGTTCGTCTGCCGCGTACGCCAACTGCTGCCACTGCTGAACGCCAGATCGATACGCCGAAAGCGACTGCGTACCCACGACATCATCGAGACGGACCTGGCTGTCGACGCGGCGCCAATCCGGGACCCTCGAGAGGTCGACCGGATCCGGCGTGAGGTACGGGCGCCACTGGAACTGCCCGAGGCCATTGGCGAGCAGGAACCTGTCCTGCGCGCGTGAACTGTTGATGAATGCAGGATTGCTGAGCGCAGATCCCGCGAGGAACCCATCGACGGTGCCGACGCGGTTGCTGCCGCCGGACGCGCCGGGATTGAGGTACCCGCTGCCGCTGCCACGGAAATCCGTCGGCGCGGTGTAGCCCACGTTGCCGCGGAACTGCGAACCACCCGCCACACCGCCCGTGACGATGAGGTTGCGGTAGTCGCACTCTTCCTTGCTGTAGCCGGACGGGCGGTAGTCATTCACTCCGGACGATCCGCGACGGAGGTTACGATCGAGCGCCGTGCCCTGGCGCGAGGTCGCATTGCGCGTGATGCCCGAATCGAGCGTGTTCTGGGCACTCGCAGACGCACCGACGATGGCCACCAGGAGTCCGGGAATGAGGGCGCAATGTCGCACGATGAAAGTATAAGGTTGCACGATGCGTGAACCCGCAACGGAACGGGCACATCCTTGGGCCGTAGCCGCCGTCCTGGCGCTGATGGCCATGGCGGTGACCTTCGGGCTGGTCGTTCCGAGCGCGCGGCTGTCCGGCTCGGGTGATGGCCTCGTCCCCATCGGCGAGGTCGTCGTGGATCTGGAGCGGCTTCGCGCCGAGGTCCAGGCCAACGAACCGCTGCGGCCCGGGAGTCCCCCGGTTGCGGCCCAGGGTGCGGTGGCCGCCCAGCTGCAGCAAGCGTTCGGTCGCCCGATCACGGTGCCCGATCTCTCGCCGACCGGACTGGTCCTCATGTCGATCCGCATGGACACCGAGGCGGCCCCACAGCACACGGTGGCTCTGGCGTACGGCAACGGCAGCGAATCTCTGGTCTGGATCGGCCTGGCGCACGATGTCGGGCAGTACGCGGTCTGCGACCGCTACGGCCGGCTCGTTCCCCTCGAGCCTGGTGAACTCGCCGGTGACATGGCCAGCACCGGCGGGCCATCGGTGTACGCCTGGCGCAGCGACGGACTGCTGTGGGTCGTCATGGGCGACGATGCCGTGCTGCTCTCGCAGGTGCTCGCGGAGGCCGATTCACCCGAGCGAAGCGCAGCACGATCGCACTGAGCTCCGCTGCCCCAACAAGGCTGCCCAAGGAAGGGTGCGGACACCGATACCATCGCCGACGCATGGCACGCGCCTACGTCACCACGCCGATCTACTACGTCAACGACCGGCCTCACATCGGCCATGCGTACACCACCACGCTCTGTGATGTCTGGGCGCGTGCGATGCGGGCGTGCGGGGACGATGTCTTCTTCCTGACCGGCACCGACGAGCACGGCGTGAAGGTCGAGAAGAGCGCCCAGGAGCGCGGCATCAGCCCGAAGGAGCTGGCTGACGAGAACAGCGCCGAGTTCCGCCGTGTGCTGGGTACCTTCGGCCTCACCAACGACGACTTCATCCGTACCACCGAGCCCCGCCATGAGCGGCAGGTGCAGGAGTTCGTGCGCAGGCTGCTGGCCAGCGGTGCGGTCTACGCTGGCGAGTTCGAGGGCTGGTACGACGAGAGTCAGGAGGAGTACGTCACCGAAACGCGCGCGAAGGAGTGCAACTACCTGAGTCCGGTCAGCGGAGTGACCCTCGTGCGCGCCAAGGAGCGCAACTACTACTTCCGGCTGAGCGCATACCAGGAACGGCTCGAGGCCTTCTTCGCCGCACATCCTGGCTTCGTACGGCCGGAGGCCCGCTTCAACGAGGTGAAGGGGCGCCTGCGCGACGGCTTGCAGGATGTGCCGATCACCCGCACGAACTTCACATGGGGCATCCCGATGCCCAATGACCCAGAGCATGTGATCTATGTCTGGATCGATGCGCTCTTCAACTACGCCACGGCCCTCGGCCTGGCCGAGCCGGGCGACGGCGGTCGACGCGCCTACTGGCCGGCGCGCTACCACGTGATCGGCAAGGAGATCCTCTGGTTCCATGCCGTGGTCTGGCCGGCCATGCTCATGGCCCTCGAGCTGCCGCTGCCGACCTGCGTCTACGCGCACTCGTTCTGGATCAGCAACGGCCAGAAGATGTCGAAGTCCCTGGGCAACTTCATCGACCTTCCGACCATCGAGCGCTATGTCGCTGCGTATGGACTCGATGCGTGGCGGTGGGCCATGATCACGCAGGGACCGCTCGGGGCAACCGATGCGGACTTCGTCCCGAAGCAGTTCCATGAGCTGTACACGGCGCAGCTGGTCAACACCTACGCGAACTGCGCGAGCCGAACGAGCGCGATGATCGGCAAGTACTTCGACGGCACCCTGCCCTGCGCCCCCGATGGCGACCGACCCGCCTCCGTGGCCCCGGGGGCTCTGACATGGAGGGCACTCGTCGAGGGGACGCGCGATCGCGCGATCGCCCACTACCGTGCCTTCGAGCTCGACAAGGCTGCCGATGCCGCGCTCTCGATCATCCGGGCCGTGGATGCCAGCATCAACGAGACCCAGCCCTTCAAGCTCGCCAAGGACCCGGCGAGGCTTCCTGAGGTCGGCGCGATCCTCGCGTGCTGCGCACAGGGAGTTCGCGCGGCGGCCGCACTGCTGCAGCCGATCCTCGTGACCAAATCCGACGAGGTGCTCATGTCCTACGGCGGCTCGACGCCGCGTGAACTCGTCCGGGATGCCGCGTGGGGCACCTTGGCGGCCGGAACGACCATCACCAAGTGCGCACCGTTCATGCGCGTCGACGCTCCACCGGCCTGACCCGCATCCAGCGCGCCGACCGGGGCCTCATCCGGCCAACCCCGGCTCTTGGCGTGCAGCGTGATCAGAACCCCGGACCGTGCCGTGACCAATGAAGAAGCGGGACGGTCGTGGGGACCGTCCCGCCATGACGCGCCGCATGGCGCGCGGAAGGGGAAAGAGGTTCGGATCAGCGGCGCCGCGCACGCGCCGCCATGACGCCAAGGAACGCGAGGGCCATGGTGCTGGGTGCAGGCACCATGTTGAAGTCAAGGTCAATGGCAACTTCATCGAGGGCCATGCCGCCAGATGAGGTGAACTCAAGGCGCCACTGCGCGACGGCACCGCTTGACAGATAGTCATCGGCTGCGTCGAAGTGGTAGGCGCGCGAACGATAGATGGAGCCGTCATCAAAGACCTGCTCGCTCAGTTCCTCCATCGATGTCGGGGTGATGAAGGTCACGGCACCATTGCTGTCCACCAATCGCAACTTCATCTGGCTCGTCTCGACCAACCCATCCCAGATCGCCATGTTCACGACCACGGAGCGCAGACGCTGTGTGGAGAACTGGCCGCCGAAAGCCTTGATGTCGAGTCCAGCGTCGCCTGCCCGGATGTTGCCATTGGCTTGAAGCCACGATCCGGCCCCGAAGTTGAACAACGCGCAGCCACAGAACGATCCCGAGCGATCGGCGATGTTGAAGCCACCAAAGCCGCTCACGAACGACTCCCAGCCAGCAAAGACCGTATTGGCTTGGCCGCGCCACGCGGGCGACGCTTCATTGACGATGGCACCCTGCGCCAGCGGTGCAATAACCACCGCGGCAATTGCCGCTCCATGAAATGGATACATCCCTCTTCTCCTCTCCTGATTTTTGCGATTCGAACGGAACCGCTCCGGGACCATCATGTCGCGGGAATCGGCGGCGCAAAGCGTCGAACGGAGAAAAATCCCAGATTCAGTGCAACCTCACTTTGACCGCCATGGCGGTGGGGTTTATGCGCGACCACACAAGCACAAGGCTTGCGCCGACGGTTCCCGGCGGGCGCGAGGGTCCGACATGTCGATGCAGGCGCTCAATACGACTTGGCCCAGACCACGCGGCGCGGGCTCGGCTTGCCGCTGAAGGGGCATGTCCCGGGCTCGGCGTCGTCATCGATCGGGATGCAGCGCACCGTCACACCGAGCTCGTCCTTGATCCGTTCCTCGATCGCCGGATCGCCGCAGAAATGCGTCAGGGCGAAGCCAGCATGGATCGGTGTGGGCTGGCCTTCGGCCACCGCCGGTGCGGCGAACCACTCCCGGAACTCGGCTTCCGTGTCCACGCGGCGCGTGTTGGCCTGGCGATACGCGAGCACCCGCGCCAGGAGACCGTCCTGGATCTCCTGCAGGAGCGCCGCTATGCCCGCCACGAAGTCGCGGCGCTTGACGGCGGATTTCTCCTTGTGGCCACGGTCTCGGCGTGCACAGAACACGCTGTCGCTCTCGATGTCGCGCGGACCGACCTCAAGCCGCACCGGCACGCCGCGCTTGATCCAGGTCCACGCCTTCTCGCCGCCTCGGATGTCACGCTCGTCGATCTCGACCCGGACGGGTTCCCCGGCGAACGAGACCGCCGAGAGTTCCTTCGCCAGCGCACGGCACCAACCGAGCACATGCTCTGCCAGCTCGGGCTTCTGGATCACGGGCAGGATCACGATGTGCGCCGGCGCAAGCCGTGGCGGAAGCACCAAGCCATCGTCGTCCGCGTGGGTCATGATCATGGCACCGATCAAGCGGGTGCTCACGCCCCATGAGGTCGTCCACGCGTGTTCCTGCACGCCGTCCTTCGACTGGAACTGGATGCCGCTGGCCTTGGCGAAGTTCTGCCCCAGGAAGTGGCTGGTGCCCGCCTGCAGCGCCTTGCGGTCCTGCATCATGGCTTCGATGCTGTAGGTGCGCACGGCACCAGGGAACCGCTCGCCCTCGGTCTTCTCGCCGCACACGACCGGCATGGCCATCCACCCCTGCGCGAAGGTCTCGTACACGCGCAGCATGCGCATGGTCTCGTCCACGGCCTCGGCCTCGGTGGCGTGCGCAGTGTGGCCTTCCTGCCAAAGGAACTCGGCCGTGCGCAGGAAGAGTCGCGTGCGCATCTCCCATCGCACCACATTGGCCCACTGATTGATGAGCAGCGGCAAGTCACGGTAGCTCTGCACCCACTTGGCGAAGGTGGCACCGATGATGGTCTCGCTCGTCGGGCGGACGATGAGGGGCTCCTCGAGTTCACCGTCGGGGATGAGCTTGCCATCAGGTCCGGGCTTCAGGCGGTGATGCGTGACGACGGCGCACTCCTTCGCGAAGCCTTCGACATGATCGGCTTCCTTCTGCAGGAACGACAACGGGATGAACAACGGGAAGTACGCGTTTCGGTGCCCCGTCTCCTTGAACATGCGGTCAAGCGCACGCTGCATGTTCTCCCAGATCGCGTAGCCCCAAGGCTTGATGACCATGCAGCCTCGCACGGGGCTGATTTCCGCCAGGTCCGCCGCACGCACCACCTGCTGGTACCACTCGGCGTAGTTCTGCTCACGCGTGGGAGTGATCGCCGTCTGGGATGGTCCCCCCTGCTTCTGCTGCTTGCCGTCGCTCATCATGCTGCTCCCATCGTGGTGCGTCCATCATGCCGCAGCCGATTGACTGCGTGAAGGCGGGCCACGCTACGGCTTTTCCGGCGCTTCGGTCGGTGCGGCCGAGGGGGACACCAGCTTGGGCGCCGGATTCGGCGATTGCGCATCCTTCGATGGTGCGACAGGTGCCGGCGCAGCAGCGGGCTCCCCACCGCTGGTGGGGTTGTTGCAGCTCGGCACTCGGCTCTCCGGCAAGCGCCAGCGCTGCAGGTAGGTCACGCGATAGGGCGCCATGGCGGCACCCTCGAGGTGCACCGTCATGAGCTGCCAGAGCCCGTCGGCGTTTCGCCAGAGCACATCGACCTCGGCGAAGGAGCCGTTCACGCGCACGCGCTCGATGCTCCAGACCCGCTCGCCATCCTTGGTCATCGCGACTGCACCCGGGCCGAGCAGCGTGGCCACCTTGTTCCACACCGACTTCTGCATGCCCGGTGGGAGGTTCCACACCAGCGGCACGCTCGGGTCGGTGGCGGCGTGCGACGCATCGAGTGCGCGGGTCATGACCTGCGGCACCGGATCGAGGAACGGATCAAGTTGCTGCCATCCAGCCTGCTGCGGATAGGCGGCCTTCATGTTGCAGCCGCCGAGCACGGCCGGCAAGGCGAGCAGGATCAAGGAGACGACGGTCGATGCAGTCCGTTGCATGCGTGGTCCTCCGGCACATGGCCGGTGATGCTTCCGGCCCAGAGCCGGCGTCGATCAGGAATCGACCTTGGCGATCATCCAGTACTCCAGTTCGACTGGAGCCTGACGACCGAAGATCGTAACAAGGACGCGGACCAGGCCCTTGTCGGGCAGGACCTCGTCGACCGTGCCCTCGTAGTTCTGGAATGGGCCTTCGCGGATCGAGACATTGTCGCCCTTGACGAATTCCATCTTGACCTGGGGCGCTTCCTCGGGCTTGCGGCTGTCAAAGAGCATCTTCTCGACCTCGGTGGGCGTCATGGGTGCCGGGCGGCCTGAGGTGCCGACGAAGTCGCCGACGCCCGAGGTCTCCTTGATCATGAAGAAGACATCCTGGGGGATGCGGCCATCGGGCTCGAGCCGCATTTCCACGAACACATAGCCCGGGTAGAGCTTGGTCTCGGTGATCTTCTGCTTGCCGCCCTTGACGATCTTGGACTTCTCCGTCGGCACCATGATGCGACCGATGAGGCGCTCCATGCTCTCGATCTGCACCTTGCGCAGCAGCGAGTTGCGGACGCTCTCTTCCTTGTTGCTGGCCACGCGCAGCACGAACCAATCCATGCCCTCGCGGTACATGGGCAGATCGGTCGCCGGGTCAACGACATTCGACAGCACCGGCTCGGGCGTGGTGTCGCTGCCGAGGCGGATGGTGGCCACACCCTGGAGCGAACGCAGCGTGGGAGCGTTGGCTGCGGACGAAGCCTCGCCCGGGCGGAGCGTGCGAAGGTTGCGGCCAACACCCGAAGCGCCCGGCGTTGCGCCCTCGGGCGCTCCGTCATGGGCCTCGGTCGTGGGGTCGTTCTCGTTCATGGATTGCCTTTCGGGGAGCGGATCAACCGCCATCGACCTGCAGCACGCGCAGTTGCTGGAAGAGCCAGAAGAAACCCCAGTCGAAGAGCTGGCAGAAGCCAGCCAGGACGAGGCTCACCACGATGACCACGATGCTGGAGCCAACCACCTCACGGCGGCTGCTCCAGTTGACTTTCTTCATCTCGGTTTCAGTCGCGATGAAGAAGTCCACCGATGCCGGACGCACGGCGACCAGCCACCACGCAGCGATCGCCACCAGCGTGATCAGGAGCAACGCGGCACCGCTCTGCACATAGACGGTGGGGACACCCCAATCAGCGCCTGCAAGGGCTTCCCACAGCCAGTAGCCACCGAGGGTGCCGAGGATGCCAGCCGCGACGGCCGTGCCCACGCGGGTCCAGTAGCCAAGGCCGGATTTGTAGATGCTGAGCGCCATGCGGTGGTTCCTGTCAACTGCCTGTCGGAAATCTCTGATTCGAACACGCCGAGAGGGGATCGAACCCACGACCTGCGGATTTGGAATCCGCTGCTCTACCAGCTGAGCTATCGGCGTAACCGATGCTTGATGCACGAGCGATGCTCACGCGGCAGGGCTGGATCCGCCGCATACATCACTTGCGCTTGATCTTGTGGAGCGTGTGCTTGCGCAGCTTGGGGCAGAACTTCATGAACCCGTCCTTCACCTTGTCCGAGATGCCGCCCTTGACGCGGATCTCGGCCCGGTAGTTCAGGTCGCCCGTTTCGGTGCACTGCAGCCACACGAACTCGCGGTCGAGGGATTTCTTGGCCATGTCGATGCTCCTCTCGCCGGAACCCCGGCAGGCGGTGCCCTGGGCCGGGGATCACGCCCCGGCCCAGGACGGCCGCAGATATCACGCGAGAATCTTGGTGACGACGCCCGAACCGACGGTGCGACCGCCTTCACGAACAGCGAAGCGCACGCCGTCTTCCATGGCGACGCCCTTGCCTTCGAGGTCGACCTGCATCTGGACATTGTCGCCCGGCATGCACATGTCGGCGCCGATCAACTGTTCGATCTTGCCGGTGATGTCCGTGGTGCGGAAGTAGAACTGCGGCTTGTAGCCCGCCTTGAACGGCGTGTTGCGGCCGCCTTCTTCCTTCTTCAGCACGTACACCTGCGCGGTGAACTTGGTGTGCGGCTTGATCGAGCCGGGCTTGCAGATCACCTGGCCGCGCTCGATGTCCTTCTTTTCGACACCGCGGAGCAGGCAACCGACATTGTCGCCCGCTTCGCCGCTGTCGAGGGTCTTCTGGAACATCTCGACACCGGTGACGGTCGACTTCAGCGCGGCGGGACGCAGGCCGATGATCTCGACTTCGTCGCCGACCTTGATCACGCCACGCTCGATGCGGCCGGTGGCCACCGTACCGCGGCCCTTGATGCTGAAGACATCTTCGACCGACATGAGGAACGGCTTGTCCTTCTCGCGGACCGGGGTCGGGATCCACGTGTCGATGGCTTCCATCAGGTCGGCGATGCACTTGTTCGCGGCTGCATCGCCGGGGTTGTTCAGCGCGGGGAACGCCGCACCGCGGACGATCGGGGTCGTGTCACCGGGGTAGTCGTACTTGCTGAGGAGTTCGCGCACTTCCATCTCGATCAAGTCGAGCAGTTCGGCATCGGCGATGTCGCACTTGTTCAGGAAGACGAGGACCTTCGGCACGCCGACCTGGCGGGCGAGGAGGATGTGCTCGCGGGTCTGCGGCATGACGCCGTCGACGCCCGAGACCACGAGGATCGCGCCGTCCATCTGGGCGGCACCGGTAATCATGTTCTTGACATAGTCAGCGTGGCCGGGGCAGTCGACGTGCGCGTAGTGTCGCTTGGCCGACTCGTACTCGACGTGGCTGGTGGCGATGGTGACGATCTTGTTCGGGTCACGACGGCCTTCCGACTCGGATGCCTTGGCGACCTGATCGTAGGAAATCGGCTTGCCGAATCCGCGTGCCGCTTGCACGGCGGTGATGGCGGCGGTCAGCGTGGTCTTGCCGTGGTCGACGTGGCCGATGGTGCCGACATTGACGTGGGGCTTGGTGCGGTTGAAGTTCTCTTTTGCCATGACTCGGTGACTCCAGCAAGGGTGCTCGCGAAGCAGACATGCGCGGGGACAACGCGTCCGCGCGCGGAAGCCACCGAAGGGGATTGAACCCTCGACCTCACCCTTACCAAGGGTGTGCTCTACCACTGAGCTACGGTGGCGTTCCCGAATGAAAACCGCCCGATGATCGGGCGGGGTGAGGAGTGTACCGGAGAAGGAGCGCACATCAAGGGGTTGCCGCCCGCTTGCCAAACATTGGACCGAGCCCGCACCGTCATCAGGGCGGTGCTGGATTATCGGATCGCTCAAGGTTGGTGACCTTGATGTCGCGACCGATGGGATTGGTCGATCCCGGGGTGCCCGCCCAGTCACCTTGGAGCTCCTGCAGATTGGCCCACGCCGGCTGGGTGTCGACATGCAGGTCGAGCAGCAGGAACATGCAGGTGTCGCCCAAGTAACGGAAGTCAACCTGGCAACGGCCGTCAGCCGCGTCGCCGTCGAACTGGTCCTCCCACTCCAGGCGCGTCGTTCCGCCGATCACCTCGCCGGCCGTGGAGTCGACCAAGTACATGCCCGCTTGTGGTCGACGGATCTGCGCCGCACTCCACCACTCGTATGGCGCGTTGAGCGTGGCATCGCTCGTGTAGAACGGTGACTGCGCCTGGCGGAAGAAGAGGTTGCCGGCGAAGTAGGCGGGGTGGCCGATCTCCTGGGCATCGATGCCAGGTCCGAAGGGGCGACACTCCGAGACACCGTTACTGTCCGGGAAATGCACCTTCTCAAGACCGATGGTCGAGCGCATCGGGTTCTTCGAGTAGGCATCGTCGTAGCCGTAATAGAAGCGATCCGGTGAATCGAACTCCCACGCATAGGTGACGCCCATCTCCTGCGGCAGCGAGGGCGGATCGATGTTCGCACCGGTCCAGAGGATGTCCGCCCAGGTGCCGCGGCGGGGAGGGCCAAGGAGTGGATCGATACCCGTTGACGACGGCCCGCGCACACGGCCCGGATTGCGCGCCGTGGAGTAGTCGAACTGCGTCGGTGCCACCGATTCCCGGTTGTCGGTGATGTACGCCTGCAGGTAGACCGAGACCTGACGGAGGTTGTTCGCCGAATCGGCCCATTCGGCGTTTCGGCGCGCCGTGCGCAAGGCCGGCAGCAGGATGGCCACCAGGAGCGCAAGAATGCCGATGACCGCGAGGATTTCGACCAGAGTGAAGGCCCGTCGCGGGCTGGTGTGCTTCATGCGTGTGCTCCCGTCAGGTGCCGTCTTCGCCGCTGGGCGCAAGGACCGCCACGGGTCCATACGCACCCAACATCAGGACATGGCCATCGTCATGAGGAATTCCGCGTTGGACTTGGTCTTGGACAGGCGGCTTCGGAGCAGTTCCATGGCCTCGACCACATTCATGTCGGCAACCACCTTGCGCAGGCGGACGATGAGTTCGTGCTCCTTCGCGTCGAGCAGCAGTTCCTCGCGGCGAGTGCCGCTGGCCGAGATGTCGATCGCCGGCCACACGCGCTTTTCCACGAGCTTTCGCGTGAGGTGCAGCTCGGCGTTGCCGGTGCCCTTGAACTCCTCGAAAATCACCTCGTCGGCGCGGCTGCCGGTCTCGACGAGCGCCGTGCCGACGATCGTCAGGCTGCCGCCGTTCTCGATGTTGCGCGCGCTGCCGAAGAACTTCTTGGGGCGGATGAGCGCAGCGTTGTCGACGCCACCAGAGCCGATCTTGCCCGAACCGGCGCCCGCGTTGTTGTAGCCACGGGCCAGACGGGTGATCGAGTCGAGCAGCACCACCACATGGTCACCGAGCTCCACCATGCGGCGGGCCTTTTCCATGACGATGTCGCTGACCTGGATGTGACGGCTGGCTTCCTCATCGAAGGTGCTCGCGACGACCTCGACCTTGCCCTTGGTCGTGCGCTTGAAGTCCGTCACTTCCTCGGGACGCTCGTCCACAAGCAGGACGATCACATGCACATCAGGGTGGTTGTGGGTGATCGCGTTGGCGATCTGCTGCAGGATGACGGTCTTGCCGGTGCGCGGCGGCGCCACGACGAGTGCCCGCTGACCGAAGCCGAGCGGCGTGACCATGTCCATGATGCGCGGCTCGAGCCGTTGCGGCTGCTCGAGGATCTCAAGGTGGATGCGCTTGTCAGGATGCAGCGGCGTGAGGTTCTCGAAGGTCGGCAGGTTCTGCAGGCGCTTCGGGTCGTGGCCGTTCACAGTGTCGATGCGCAGCAGCGCGAAGTAGGTCTCGGCCTCCTTCGGCGGGCGCACGAGGCCGCGTACCACATGGCCACGGCGAAGGCCGAGCCGGCGGATCTGCGCGGGGCTCACATACACATCGTCGTCCGACGGAAGGTACGAGTACTCGGCGCTGCGCAGGAAGCCGTATCCGTCAGGCATGATCTCGAGCGTGCCCTCGGCGAACATCAGGCCATGCTTCATCGCCTTGGCCTTGACGACCTCGAAGACGAGCTTGTTTCGCGGCATGCCGACGAGGTCGCCCAGACCGAGCATCTTGGCTTCCTTGGCGAGCTGATCGGCGGTGAGCTTCTGCAGGCTCGCTGCGTCCAGGTTCTCCTTCTTCGCAGCCTCGTATTTCTCCTTCAACTCGGTGTCGAGTTGCGAAGCCTCGAAGTCCAATTGCTCGTCGGTGGGCACACTGGTGCCGGGCAGGATCGCCACGCTCGGTGCTGCGACGATCGCCGATGGACCGCCCCCACCACCTCCACCACCTCCACCACCGCCTCCACCGTTGCCTCCGCCGGAGCGACCACGACGACGACGGCGACGACGACCATTGACTTCCATGTTGATGCTGCCTTGGTTGGGATGTGGGTCCGGCACCGGGAACCCCGATGGGGGGTGGTGCGGCCTGTGGTGATGGGACTTGACCCTGACTGGCGGGTGCGCCTACGTGCCCTTGGCGTGATCGTGCGTGCGAATGGTGTCCGCCAGCGCCGTCTCGACTTGGGACCGCAACGACTGCGGGTCACCGTCGTTGCGAAGTACATGATGCGCGAGCGCACGCTTCTGGTCAAGGGGCCACTGGGCAGCCTCGCGCCGGGCCAGTTCGGCAGCCGTCCACCCCCTGCCGGCCTGCGCCCGGGCCTGCCGGGCCTGGATCGGCGCATCCACGAACCAGATGCTGTCGCATTCGGTGTGCAGGCCCACCTCGAGCAGGAGCGGTGCATCGATCACCCGCGCCACCGCGGAACCGGGATCGACCGAGAACATCGCGCGCCGTCGTGCATGGATCCATGGATGCACCAGCGACTCCAATCGATTGCGTTCGGCAGGGTCCGCGAAGACGATCGCCGCGACCGCGCTCCGGTCGACCGTGCCATGGCGCACCGCCCGCTCACCCCACCAGGATTCGATGGCCCGGACGATGGATGCATCCGCCAGCGCCTCATGGGCCAACGCATCGGCATCACAGGTCACACATCCAAGCTCGGCCAGGATCGACCGGACGGCGCTCTTCCCGCTGGCGATGCCGCCGACGAGCCCGATGGTCGGGATCGAACGCTTCGCGGCGGCGGCTGGTCCGGTCATACGGTACGGGTCCAGGTCGTGCCGTGCGGGCCGTCCTTGATGGTCACGCCCATCTCCACGAGCCGCGCGCGGATCGCGTCGCCGGCGGCCCAGTCCCTTGCAGCGCGGGCAGCCAGCCGCTGTGCGATCAGGGACTCGACCTCGGCGGTGAACGGATCACCGGTGGGTGCCTGCTGGGCCACATTGCGCTCGAGCACCGCGAGCACCGAATCCACGCGCGCGAGTGCAGCACGCTCGCCATGCGGGCAACCGGAGGCCGCTTCGCCGCAGGCTTCATTGAGGGCGGCGATGGCCCGTGCGAGATTGAGATCATCGCAGAGCGCATCGATGAACTCCTCCAGTGCGCGCGCCATGGGACCGGGTGGTGCCGATGGGTCCGCGCCCCGCGACGCCGCAGCGGACTCAAGCAACCGCTGCGCGCGCGACCATCGATCGATCATGCGCTGGCAGTCGCGCAGTCCCTGCATGGTGAAGTTCGCGTTGGTGCGGTAGTGGGTACGCACGAGTTCCAGCCGCAGCGCCGCAGGCGTGACGCCCTTGGCGAAGAGGTCACGCGCCGTGAAGAAGTTCCCCGTGCTCTTGGACATCTTCTCGCCCTCGACCTGCAGGTGGCGCGTGTGGAACCAGTGGTTGGCGAAGGTCGGCTGGCCGAAGCCGCAGCAACTCTGCGCGATCTCGCATTCATGGTGCGGGAAGATGTTGTCCTCGCCTCCCGAGTGCAGGTCAATGCGCTCGCCGAGGGTCATGGCGGCCATCGCGCTGCACTCGAGGTGCCAGCCGGGATAGCCCACGCCCCACGGGCTCGGCCACTTCATGATGTGGTGCTCGTCGGGCTTCCAGAGCATGAAGTCCGCCGGGTGCCGCTTGACGGCCTGGTGCGCTGCACTGATGCGTCCGCCCTCCCCTTCGCGGAGGTGATCGAGCGTGTTGCCGGAGAGCTCGCCGTAGGCCGGGAACGATCGGACATCGAAGTAGACGACGCCATCGCTCGCGACATACGCATGGCCGCGCTTCACGAGCCGCTCGACCAGGGCCACCATCTGCGGGATGCACGCGGTCGGTCGCGGCATGAGCGATGGATCGGTCGCAGCCTCGGACGCCACCTTCAACCCCAGCGTGCGGGCATCCTCGAGGAAGCGGTCGGCATAGAAGCCGGCCACGGCATGCGGATCGGACGGATCGATGTCGGCCCCGGAGGGCAACGCCCCGGATTTCTTGGCCTCGGCGATGCGACGACCCGCCACGGCCATCTTGTCCTCTCCACCGCCGTCGGCATTGCCATCGTCGGTCATGTGGCCAACATCAGTGATGTTCATCACATGGCGAACCCGATGACCGAGAAGTTCGAGCGCTCGCCGCAGCGTGTCGGCATTCAGGAACGAACGGAAGTTGCCGATGTGCGCATCGTCATAGACGGTCGGGCCGCAGGAATAGAAGGTGATCGAGCCTGAAGGATCGATGGGCACGACCGACTCGATGGCCCGGCGCGCCGTGTTGTAGAGCCTCATGCGCTGCACGCGACCAAGCATAGTGCGTGGGCTTCGATCGGGATCAATCGCCGAAGGGCAAGTGGATGCGCTGGGCGACGCGCTTGAGTCCTTCGAGGCCGGGCTCGGCCACATTGACGTAGGCCGCACGCAGGGGGGGAATCAGCTGCAGGGCGCCGATCAAGATGATCGCATACAGCACGATCGTGGTGATGGCGACCACGGCATGGCCGCCGCGTGAGCCCAGTGAATCGAAGGACATGTACAGGGAGTTCGCAACGCTCCACGATCCAAAGCCAGCCACCACGCAGACCATTGGACCCAAGAGGAGCGACTCGACCATCGGCCGCAAGCGCAGGCCCGCTGCCGCCATCAGCCAGATTCCTGTCGCGATCGATGTCGCCGTGGTCACCAAGCAGACCCCGAGGGCAAGTCCCTTGACATCCGCAAGCGGATCGGCGGCGAGAAGAGGCATCTTGGCGATGGCCATGACGCCCAGCACTGCTCCGCCGAGCACACTGGCCCCACGGACGGCCTCCGTGGCCAGCACGATGGTGTAACGGCGCGCAGCCAACAGCGGCGTGATGAGGATGGCTTGGGCAACTGGCCCGCTGAGTCCGATCGAGAGGATGGTCACCAGCCCGACCGACTGCGCCCAGCGTCCAGCCCAGATCACCTGCTCCATGGGGGCGAAGACGATGCCCAGTCCGATGCAGACCGCTGGAACGATGAAGAACACCGTGGTGGCCATGGCGGCCAGGTACTCCTGGTGCAGCGGTGACCCCTGCGCGACGGCCGATCGTGGCACGAGCACACGCTGCAGCACCATCGTCAGCACCAAGTAGGGCTGGCTGGCGATTTGGTAGGCGAAGGTGTAGAGCCCCAAGGATGCTGTCGTCAGGAAGAGCGAACCGATGAAGTAGTCGGACTGGGAATTCACGGAGTGGAAGACCGCGATCGGGAGGACGGGAAGATGAGCACGAAACGCCTTCCAGATCGCCGCAGGCTCGAATCGGAAGTAGGTGCGGTCGAGGCGGGCGGCCCGAACGCAGAGCACTGCCTCGATCAACGTTCCAATGACTGGGGGGGCGGCCAGCGCCAAGGGGCCAAAGCCAAACTTGGCCGCAACGATCGCGAGCACGAACTTGCCAATCCCGCACACAAGGACGGTGATGGCAAGGAACCCGTATTCCTGACTGCCGCCGAGTCGCATCTGTGCCAATTGCTGGATCGGCAGCACGGCGTACTGGGATGCGAGGACCGTGAGCGCCAGCGTGGCTCCCGGGACGCCACGCTCCACTCCCAGATTGAGCCCGTTCGCCACAAGCGTGGTGACGAGGCTCGCGGAGCCGATGAACATCCCGACCCAGAACACTGCAGGTGCCTGTTCCCGATACTTGTCTTCGGGAATGCTGCCGAGCACCATCCAGATTCCACCGGCTCGAAGGGGACCCGTGAACATCAGGAGCCCAACCGCAACCGCGTACGCGCCGTAATCGCTTGGGGTCAGGTAAAAGCCGATCACGACACTTTGGGCCAACGACAGCACTCGGCCAAGCAGCGATGCGAACGCGATCAGGCTTAGGCCTCGACGGTGCGGCATGCACCGAGGAGCGTAACGAATCGATTCAGATCCGTGTAGGACTTGAATGAGGTGCGCTCAGTCTTGCCAAGCAGTCAGGAGCGCGCCAAGGTCCGCACCGTCGACACCACCATCGGCATTGAGGTCTGCCGGCGACTCAAGCGGTCCAGTGGACCAGACGGACAGCAACACGCCGAGATCGCCACCGTTGACGAATCCATCGCCCGTAATGTCCGGGGACGGGTGCACCGCGGGCCCCAACGATCCATCCGAACCGATGCGCATGCCGCGGATGTCCGATGAACCTTGGGTGATGCCGTCTTCCCAGAGAAGGATCGTTCCGTACGGGACACCGTAAGCCTGCATCCTTCCCTTCGGGCTGACGTTGGTTGCGATCGGACGGCGACTCCACACGGTCGCGCCGGTCAAGTTCACGCACATCGCCTCGACCGTGTCCTGGCCGAACGCGGTCGAGCGCACCCAGCCGAACACCACGCCTTCCGGGCGAAGGTGGGCCACGGCACCCGAATAGGAGTAGATCGTCTCAAGCGGGGCGAGCGGCAGGCCCGACGCGCCCCACTGGCGCGTCCCGGTCGCGAGGTCAAAGCACTGCCCGTACACGCCGTAGAGGCTTGAGCTGGGCGTGCGCTCGATCCAGCAGACATAGACGAAGGTGCCGTCCGACACGGCTGCCGGATTGGTGCGCTCGCGCGCGGTGTCGGCCGTCACAGAGAATCCCTCGGTCCCGAACAGCCGATTGCCCTGAGCATCGAGCACCTGCACATAGGACTGCAGCGGCGAAGTCTTGTAGTACGCGAAGAGATGGCCGACTGAAGGCACACGCCGGAACTCAGGGAAGTTTCCGAATTGCAGGCTGCCGGCGGAGAACACCTGCTTGCCGTTCGTGCCCCACGGCTGCGAGCCATCCGGATTGACGAGGTTGGCCCAGAGCACCTTGGGGCCGCTGAAGGTCGAGTAGCGCACCGTGGACACCACCACGCCCGAGCCCGAGAGCGACGGCTCGATGTCGGCCGCAAAGGTCGATCCCGTGGTGCCAATCTGGATCGGCGCACCGAAGCTGAAGCCACCATCGGCCTGCGCGAGCCGCTGCACACGCGTGTTCGAGCCTTCGACCCACGCGCTCCAGAGGAAGCCATCGTCAGCCTGATTTCCCTTGGGCACGCTGGCCGATGATGCACTGACGGTCTTGGTCCACGCGAGCGTGCCGTCGGCGTTGAGCGATGCGACCGCCGCCACGGGCGACGAACTGCCCTGCTGGCTCGCCACGGCCCATGGTGCGCCGCGGAAAAGCTGGTAGTCCTGCGTGCTGCTGAATGAGTTGTTCATGACCATCGTGGCGGCGGGCCAGGTGAAGTCGCCGTCGGTCGTGAGCTGTCGCACCATCACGTCATAGCCCGACGGCGCGTCGTACCAACTCAAGGCAAGCATGCCGCGACCGTCCCAGGCGAGCTTGGGCTGCACCTGTTCGCCAGTGCCACCGACGAGGAGCGTGGGGGCGGATGCAGAGGTGCTCCAGCCGGACATCACGGCGAGCAGGATGGTCGTGGCCACGGACATCCCGGAAGTGTGAGGCCACAATCGGTTCGCGCCAAGGAGGCTCGTGCCATCGGGGTGAGATTTCCCGTGCTCCCGCGCGGTCTTCAGGCATCCAGCGCCCCGAACAGCCCCTGTTCGGGCTCATCGAGTTCGATCGGCCCGGGGAAGGCGTCGTAGTCGGCGTTCGGATTCGCCTCGATCCAGTCAATGAAGGCGCACACGCCGGCGTGCTTGGCGCGGGATCGCCACGACTCGCCGAACCGGACCTTGATGCCCAGCCAGAGGTGCGCATGGGCGTTCCGTGCCGCGAGCCCGGGGTGCGGGTCGAGGAGCGGCTGGATCCGATCCCCCGTGCGCCGGACGCGCATCGCCAGGTCATCGAGATCGCGTCTGTTCATGCCGGGTGTGTACCGTATGCCGCACGAAGGGGCCAACCACATGAAGCGCGCACTCATCACGGGCATCACCGGGCAGGACGGTTCGTACCTCGCCGAACTGCTCCTGCGCAAGGGTTACGAGGTCCACGGCGTGATCCGGCGTGCCAGCACCTTCAACACGGATCGCATCGACCACATCTACGAGGATCCGCACCAGTCGGGTGCGCGCCTGAAACTCCACTACGGCGACCTGTCCGACGGCAGCGGGCTGGACCGACTTCTCGAACGGATCCAGCCCGACGAGGTCTACAACCTCGGCGCGCAGAGCCATGTTCGCGTGAGCTTCGACCAACCGATCTACACCGCGGACATCGTCGGCACGGGCACCCTGCGGCTCCTGGAGGCTGTACGGAACTTCCAGGTGTCCTCGTCACGGCCGGTGCGCTTCTACCAGGCGAGTTCCAGCGAGATGTACGGCAAGGTGCAGGAGGTTCCCCAGAAGGAGACGACTCCGTTCTGGCCTCGATCGCCATATGGATGCGCCAAGGTCTTCGGCCACTGGATCACCGTGAACTACCGCGAGAGCTACGGCCTGCATGCCAGCTGCGGCATCCTCTTCAATCACGAGAGCCCGCGCCGCGGCGAGACCTTCGTGACCCGAAAGATCACGCGCGCCGTCGGCCGCATCAAGTTGGGCATGCAGAAGAAGCTCTTCCTCGGCAATCTCGATGCCCTGCGCGACTGGGGTTACGCCGGCGACTATGTCGAGGTCATGTGGCTCTTGCTCCAACAGGAAAGGCCCGACGACTATGTGATCGCGACCGGCAAGGCGATCAGTGTGCGCCAGTTCTGCGAGCTCTGCTTCAGGCATGTTGGCCTTGATTACCGTGACTTCGTCGAAATCGACCCGCGGTACTTCCGCCCCGCCGAGGTCGAGCAACTGCTCGGCGATCCATCCAAGGCACGGGAGAAACTGGGCTGGACAGCCAAGACCACCGTCGAGCAACTCGCTGCGATGATGGTCGAGAGCGACCTTGAGCTCGCCCGTCGGGAGAAGACGCTGCGCGATGCGGGGCACCGATTGCCCGCGAACTCCGGCCACGATCAGTGAGCGCAAGAAGGAGCGTCGGCGCGCTCAGCCCGTCCAGGCGGCCAAGAGGATGCCCAGGTCCGCGCCGTTGACCACGCCGTTGCCGTCGATGTCGGCCAGCGTTCCCGCGGTGTCGAACTCGCCGAGCAGGATGCCCATATCGGCGCCATCGACGCGCGTGTCGTTGTTGAGGTCAGCGGGATTCGCCGGCGTTCCGCCTTCGACGAAGCTCTTCACCTCGCCGGTCCCCAGATTGTTCGCCCAGTCGCGGGCAAGGATGTAGTAGTCGACATTCGCGCCCGCAGGCTGTGCCGGCATCACCGCACGCCAGAGGTTGTTGCCGCTCCACTGCATCGGGATCTCGTTCCAGGGTCCCTGGTTCGCACGGATCGCCAGCATGATGCCGCGGTCATGGAAGCCGCGATCGCTCGTCATGTCATCGACGATGATCGCGCGCACGACATGGGTCGTCGGTGCATCGCCGGGGACCACCGACTCCGTCTTGAGCACCCGCGGCGGTCGGTTGTCGGCTGGCCCGGTCGAGTTGATGTAGATCTGGTTCTGGAACGCGCCGCTCTCGCCCTGAGCGGTAACGATGTCGAAGTCGCCATCGTTGTCGACATCAGCGACCTTCACATCAAGGCTCGAATCGGTCACCGCAGTGATGGCGTTGGTGACAATCGAGAAATTCTGGGTCGTCGGTCGGTTGTTGCGGTAGATGCGTTCGCTCGCGGAACCAAGCGTACTGATCACGATGTCGAGGTCGCCATCCATGTCGATGTCGAAGAACCGGCTGTCGTTGTCATCCGTCGTCGGGTTGCTCGTGAGTTGCGAACTCACATTGGACCAGCTGGTACCCAGGCCGTTCGCGTTCGCCAGCAGCAACTCGGTGTTGCTGGACCCCGCATTCACGCCAAGCAGGTCGAAATCGCCGTCGCCGTCAAAGTCACCCGTGTCGTACGAGTAGCAGCTGTAATCGGTGGGCATCGTCTGGTTGACATAGGTGCCAGAGCCATTGTTGAGCCACAGACGGCTCGACTGTGTGCCCGTGGTGCGCGTGCCAACATGAAGGTCGAGGTCAAAGTCCTGATCGACATCGAGGAACAGGATGTCCATCTGCTCGCTCACATTGCCCGTCGGCGTCAGCGCCGTGTTGTCGGTGAACCTGCCGGTGCCGTCGTTGATGTAGAGCTTCGGCTTGCCGGTCGTCCCAAAGCGGCTCGTGCCGCTGTTGCAGAGCGCGATGTCGAGATCACCGTCGTTGTCGATGTCCCCGAACTGGCCACGGCTCGAGCCAAGGTTCAGGGCGGGCATCTGGCCTGCCGGTGCTGCCGTGAAGAAGCCGTCATTGTTGTTCAGGAGCAAGAGCGCCGGGCGCGCGAAGTCCTGCGCGAGGAGCATGTCCCAGTCGCCGTCGCGATCGACATCGCCGAACTCGACACCACGGAAGCAGCCGGTGATGCCGGCCACGCGCGCATCGGTCACATCGCTGAAGCGCCCGGTTCCGTCATTGAGGAAGAGCCGCGGCTTCAGCAGTGCGCCGAGCGAGGAGTAGCCCTGCCCGTTGGCCCACGCGATGTCGAGATCGCCATCACGATCGACATCGCAGAAGGAGAGTTGATTGGTGTACTCCGACTGCGTCGGGAAGCGGGCGACGGTGTCGCGCACGAACTGCTGCGCGGTGGCTGCCTCGCTGATCACCAAGGCAACGATGATGGCACATTGCTGACGCACTGGACTTCCTTCGGGACAGAACCTAACACAGAACCGGCGCCAGTCGAGCGTCGAACCGCCCACTGGAGCAATCATCGTTATCGCCGGCGACGCTTGATGGCGGCGGACACCGTGTGCTGCGCCGGCGCAGCCGCCGGTACGGCGGTGCCGGTGCCCTTGGACGCAGCCTGGGCGCGGCTCATGAGGGTGGTCTGCAGGGAGCGGATGCGGTCACGGACCTGGTGGATCTGCTCGGTCTCGGCGCCTTGCAGGAATGCAGCGGCCATCGCATCGTGCTCGTTCAGGGCATCAATGGAGACATTGGCGCGTTCGCCGTCCTTGACGATGCGCATGCCACGGACACCAAGGTCCGAGAGGAGCAGGATCGCGCACTGGACCTTGGGGTCCTCGGTCGGAAGACCTTCCATCACCCGACCGACCAGGCTTCGCATGGCCGCCGTGTACAGATCCTCGTTCATACCACGGCTCTTCACCACGGCCTGCACATGTTCCTCCATGAGCGCCTTCTCCTGGAGACGGACCTTGACCGGTGTGCCATTGAGCACGAACTCGCGATTGCGGAGGTTCGCCACGGAGACGATGACGGCACGGCCGGTGGCGATGTTCCCCTTGGTGTACGGGTCGCTCGTGTCGCGTGCGCGCTCCTCGGGCGACAGCTGGCGATCGACCTCCATGCGCTTGGCTTCGACATCGATGCGGAACTCGCGCACACCCATCTCGTGCATGATCCAGAGCGCTGCCTGGAAGAGTTGGTTGTCGTGGTCGACCTTCTTCTCGATCCCATCCGCAAGGAGCCCGCTGATGATCGCCCCGAAGTTCGGAGCGTCGTACATGCTCTTGATGATGGTCAGAGCAAGATTCATGAAGACCGGTCGCGGCTGCGGCTGGAGCTTGATGGGCGTGCCGTTCAGGACGATCTCTGTGGTGGCCATGGAACGCAAAGGCTAGCCGATGAAGCCGTGGCATCCATGGGATCCTTCGGTGGACCGGCGCTCGCCCATACCATGGTCTTGATGCTCGTCGCCCTCCTGACCGCGGTCATGGCTGCGCCGCCTGACGTGTCGTGGTGCCGGGCCGGTTCGGCCGGTTCCGACGGATGGACCTGGTTGACGCCCGAGGATCGACTGGTCGACGCGGACCTGTATACCCAGTGCGCGATGGTCACCCCCCAGCAGATCGAGGAGCGCAAGGATCGCAGCGGCCCGCACGCCATGCGGACGATCTCGCTCTGGGCCAATGCCTCGGCAATCGAGGCCCTGCGCGCGGGAAGCACGGCCTGGCCCGATGGTGCTGCGATCGCCAAGCTCAAGGTCTCGCCGAGCCTCTCCGACGCCGCTCACGACGAAGCGAATGATCGTGGATCGCTGGGCCTGATGTGGCGCGAAGGCAGTGCCTGGCGCTATGGCTGGCGTGCCGCGTTGAACGCTCCCATGATCGAACTGCCCAAGGCAAACGCCTGCAGCTCGTGTCATGAGCCGACTGCACCCCGTGCCACTCAAGGAGAAACCCCTGGATGGAACGAACCTACCAACGGTCTGTTCCTGCCGTGGGCTCGCGATGACGCTGGTCGCCTCGACGCCGCCGCCGTGCTCGCGCAGGTGCGGGTGGCAACGAAGGTGCCCACCGCGGCCCCAGGACTTGGTCTCGACACGCTAGAGGAACCCGCGGGTGATGCTGCGCAGCCACAGGGCTCCCCGCCCACGCAGGATCGCGCGGGCGATGCAGGCCGCGGCGACGCCGGTTCGGACAGTCGATCCGGTGCTGACGCCGCCTGGTGGCACGAAGCACGACTTGGCATGTTCGTGCATTGGGGCCTCTACAGCGTGGCTGCCGGCCAGTGGGAAGGCAAGGACATCCCCGGATGGGGCGAGTGGCTCCTCAACAAGATCAAGGTGGACCCGGCGGTCTACGCCAGCACGCTCATGCCGCGCTTCGATCCCGTGAAGTTCAATGCCGATGCATGGGTGCGTGCGGCGAAGGATGCCGGCATGGGCTACATCGTGGTGACGACGAAGCATCATGACGGGTTCCTGCTCTGGGACAGCGCGACGACCGAGCTCGATCTTCTGGGCACGCCGTTCGGGAAGGCGGGGCGCGATCCGCTGAAGGAACTGGCCCAAGCATGCCAGCGGCATGGCATCAGGCTGGGCCTCTACTTCAGCCTGATGGACTGGAGCGATCGTGACTACCTGCCGCGCCGCGAGTGGGATGCACGACCGACCGATGGAGCCTCGATGCAGCGGTTCGTCGATCGCATGCATGCCCAGGTGAAGGAACTGATCGATGGTCGCTTCGGTCCGGTGGCGATCCTCTGGGGCGATGGCGACTGGGAGCATTCCGCAACGACCTGGCGTTCGGAGGGACTCATGGCTGCGGTCCGCTCGGCGCAGCCGGGCATCCTCGTCAATGACCGTTGGTCACTGCCCGGCGATTACGCCACGCCGGAGAATCGCATCCCCGACGGCGACCTTCCGACGCGTCCGTGGGAAACCTGCATGACGATGAATGGCACCTGGGGCCATGTCGTGCACGACCACCGCTGGAAGCCCGAGGCGGAGCTCATCCGCAACCTCATCGACATCGTGAGCAAGGATGGCAACTACCTGCTCAATGTGGGGCCGATGGGCGATGGTTCCTTCGATGCGCCGACCTCGGAGCGGCTCGCTGCGCTCGGCACCTGGATGCGAACCAACGGCGAGGCGATCCGGGGATGCGGGCCAGTCGCATGCGAGCGACCCGCATGGGGTCGGCTCACGGCCAGCGCCGACGGGCGCCATGTGCACGCGATCGTCTTCGACATGCCGGCCGACCGCACCATCACGATCGATGGCATCGCGAATGCACCTGCCCGCGCGCGCGTGCTCGGCGCACCGGGCATCACCGTCACGACTCGATCCTCGGGACCATTGCTCTCGATCACGATCGGCGCTGGGGCGCTCGATCCCGCTGCGCCGGTGATCGCGCTCGAATGGGATGGCGAGCCAGCGATCGTGGGCACACCCCGGCTCATCGCCGGCGACGATCTCTTCCTGCACGAGACGGAGCTGGCCTTCTCGCTTCCGGCAGCCGGATCGATCCATGTGACGCTCGATGCCACGGCACCGACGCTGGACTCCCCCCGCTACACGGTGCCGATCAATCTGCAGCGCACCACGCAGGTGCGTGCGCAAACCTTCGTCGATGGCCGGCCATCGGGCAAGCCATTCGAGGCGGTCCTCCGCCGCGCGGAGTGGATCCCCGGCAGCGACGATGTGCCGTCCGAGCCGGGTGTGGAGTGGTCGCTCCTGCCCGGACGGTACCAGCGCGTTCCGAACGATGCGCCGTGGCGCGGTGCCGGCGTTGCGCACGGCACCGCGAGCGTGATCGGGCTGCCAGAAGCACGGCCAGCCGATGCCTTCGCGCTGCGCATCGATGGATTCATCTACTGCGACCATGCCGGCATTCATGCCTTCACCCTCGAAAGCGACGACGGCAGCACGCTCGAGATCGATGGGTACCAGGTGGTCAATCACGATGGGCTGCACGGCCCGACCCGCATGTCGGGCAAGGCTGCGCTCGATATCGGATGGCATCGCTTCACGATCCGGTACATCGAGGCGGATGGTGGCGAGACGCTCAAGCTCCTCTGGACGACGCCCAAGGACGAGCGAGGCACGGCACCTCGGCCGATCGACGCCACGCTGCTTCGCCACGAACCTGTGCGCTGACGCATCGCCCTACCATCGATGCCGATGACCAAGCCGGCGACCAATCCATGGCTCGTGCTTGCGGCCATGACCGGCAGCCTCGCGATGGTCTTTCTCGACGCGACCATCGTGGGCGTGTCGCTGCCGGCGATCCAGCGCGACCTGGGGCTCGGCGTGGCGGGCGGCGCATGGGTCGTCAACGCGTATCTCGTCGCGCTCGCTGGCGCGATGGCGATCGGTGGCCGCTTCGGTGACGTGATCGGTCGAGTGCGCGCGTTCCAGGCGGGCGTGTCGATCTTCGCTCTGGCAAGCCTCGGCTGCGCCCTCGCCCCCGGCGGCGAGGTGCTGATCGCCGCGCGTGTGCTGCAAGGCCTTGGCGCGTGCCTGATGCAGCCCGCGTCGAGCGCCATGGTCGCCGGAGCGTTCCCCGAAGGCCAGCGTGGAAGGGCGATGGCCGTCTATGTCGGCGTGCCCCTGCTCTTCATGATGCTCGGCCCGGTGCTGGGTGGTGCACTCACGCAGTGGGCGGGATGGCGATGGATCTTCGCCGTGAACCTGCCCGTTGCCATGGCTGCACTGGCACTGGTGGCGATCGTGCGGCCCGTCGAGCCGACTGCGGAGCGTCGCCCGATCCACTGGCTGAGCGCGGCACTCCTGATCGTGGGCCTGCCCGCACTCGTGTTCGGGCTGCAGGAACAGGCACGGCCGACGGCGGGCATTGCTCCGTGGATCGGCCTCTTCGCGCTCGCCATGGGTGCTGTGCTCGTGGCGCTCTTCGCGCGCCTGCAGTTCACGCTCGCGGCACCGCTCCTGGACCTTCGGCTCTTCCGCGACCGCACGCTGCTTGGGCAGGTGGTGGTGCTGGGGCTGACGCAGGTCGCCACCGTCGGGCAGACCATGTTCGGCCCGGCGTACCTGCAAGGTGCACTGGGGTTCACGCCGCTCGAAAGTGGTTTGGCCGGACTGCCGCTGGCACTGCCCGCATTGCTTCTGGTGCATCTGGCGGGTCGCGTCTACGACCGCCGCGGTGCCGTGGGCGTGGTGCGCGTGGGCAGTGTGCTCTGTGCCGTGGGCCTGGGCACGATCACGGCCGGCATGCTGATGCTGTCCTATGCCATCATCGCCATCGGCATGACGCTGAACGGCGCGGGCATGGCCTTCCTGATGAATCCGATCCAGACCGACGTGGTGAGCCGCGTGCCGCCCGAGCAGCGTGGCGAGAGTGCAGGACTTGCAGCCACGGCGCGGCAGGTCGGCAATGCGCTCGGTGTGGCGATCGCCGCCACGGTGCTTGCCCGCACGGGACTCCCGTCATTCGATGGTGGTGCGGTCCAATCGCCCGAGACCGAAGCCATCGCGCATTCCTTCGCCTGGATGGGTGCGATGCAGGTGACGGTGATGCTCACAGCCGTGGGTGCTGCGTGGAGCCTCGTGCGCGATCGCTTGCCGCGCCACGCATCGCGCGGCTGATGCTCCGATCGCAGACCGTGCGGCGGCAGGCGATCACCGCCCTCAGCAGCTCCAGCCGCCGTCGATCACATGCACGGCACCCGTCGTGAAGCCGCTCTCGTCGCTGGCGAGGTGGACAGCCAACGCTGCGACTTCCTCCGGCGTGCCGAAACGCCCGGTCGGCTGCCGTGCGAGGAACGCTGCGCGCGCCGCCACCGGATCCGCCTGCGCCGCGATGCGTCCCTCGAGCGATGGACTCTGCACCGTGCCCGGGCAGATCGCATTGGCCCGGACGCCCTTGGCCACGACATCGGCAGCGAGGGCCTTCGTCAAGCCGATCACCGCTGCCTTGGTGGCCCCGTAGAGGTAACGGTTGGGCGCACCCTTGATGCTGCTGGCCACGCTCGCGATGTTGACGACGCTTCCGGATCCGCGTGCCAGCATGCCCGGCAGGACGGCGCGGATGCAGCGATGCATGCCCCGGACATTGAGGTCAAAGGCCAGGTCCCACTCGGCATCGGTGACATCGAGCGCCGTGCCGTGGTGCACGATGCCCGCGGCATTGAGCAGCACACTCACCTCGCCGGCGGCCGCAGCGGCAGCGCGGACCGAAGCATCATCGCGCACATCACAGCGCATGGTGCGCATGCCAGCGTGTTCGCGCGCCAACACAGCGAGTGCTGCCTCGTCGATGTCGGTCGCCAGGACCTGCGCACCTTCGCGCGCGAAGGCGATGGCGCATGCACGGCCGATGCCCGCTCCGGCGGCCGTGATCAGGGCAACCTTGCCGGTGAGCCTCATGGCTTGCCTGCTGGAATGGTCGGGATCGCCGGGATCGATGGCGCGGCCGGTGGCGCTGCATCAGGAGGTGCGGATTCGGGCGCCGGGGGCGCGGCCGGCGGCGTCTTGCCCTGCTTGCGCAGCAGCGCATCGATCTTGGTGCACTTCGCGAGCATCGGGTCCGCAGGGTGCAAGTCCGTATGACGCACGATGCCCTCGGCATCGAGGATCGTCACATGCGGAATCCCATTCACGCCGTAGTCCGGATTGAAGACCTCCTGCTCGCTGAAGGCGATCGTCCAGTCGATGCCCTTGGCCTTCATGAACTCCGCCATCAGGCCCTGCTCCTTCGCGGCATCGCCCGTGCAGTCGATCGGTCCAGTGCCGCCGGGATAGTGCTTGCCCTGCAGGCTCGTCACGCCGACGATCGCCACATCATCGGGGCTGTAGTGCGCGCGCAGTTCCTTCACGTTGGGGATGCTGCCCACGCACGGACCGCACCAGGTCGCCCAGAAGTCGAGCACGACGACCTTGCCCTTCAGGTCATCGAGCGAGGAGAGCTTCACGGGACCCTTGCCATCCTGCGCCCAGGTGAACGAGAGCTTCGGAGCAGGATGATCCAGGAACTCGCCGCGAGTGACGGCGCTGTCGAGCTTCTTCGCGAGCTTGTTGAGTGCCGCTTTCTCCTCGGGGGATGCCTTGCCCCCGGCCAGCACCACGGCGTCGAGCAGCCGCAGCCGGAACTGCTCGCCCTGGTCAGGATCCGGCGCGAGTCGCTTGATCGCCTCCACGAGCTGCACGCCCGCGGCAAGGTCCTTGGCGCTGCGCTCGGGCGTGAACCACGCTTCGAGTTCCTTCACCTCGGCATCCGCCTGCGCGAACTGGTCCGAGGTCAAGCGGCCAATCAGGCGCGTGCGGTCGAGTGGCGAGGCTGACTGCTTCCAGGCCGCGTACCCGGGGTGCCCGAAAGGCGTGGCTGCCGTTGGAGCATCTTCCTGCGACAACGACGACGCATAGACGAAGGCATCGAAGCCATCCGCATTGGGTTCGTTCGCCAGCTGCTTGAGGCGCGCTTGTGCCGCATCGCGCTTGGCAGAGAACGAACATGGACCCATGATCTGCTTGAGCTGCGACCACGAACACTCGCTCGGCTCGATGCCGTCGAGGAGTTCGTTGAAGAACGCCGTCATCTCCTCTCCGTTTGCGCCCTTCGGATGCTGCTGGAAGAAAGTCCGCTGCGCGTCCCGGATGCGGCTGATCTGCTCCGGTGTGGGCGGCGCAATCGGAACGGCAACGAGGCTCGCGACGAGGACGAGGACGGTATGCATGCGGTGCAGGCTACCGTCCTGCATCTCGATCACCGAAGTGCGCAGTGTCACTCGCCGTCGAGGATGATGACCTTGGCCGGATCGACCGAGAGCCGCAAGGTCTGGCCGGACCGATCGGCGACGGGCGGATTCAGCTCGGTCACGCGCAGACAGAGCCCGCTCGCATCAAGCTCATGCTGCGCAAGCTTGCCGAGGTAGGTGCTCTGGGTGCAGGGCAACGCCACCGGGCCGGCAGGGTCGATCGACCAAGCCTCGGTGCGCACGCTCAGCAGCACCTGACTCCCCACGGCCCGATCTCCCAGATGGTCCGACTGCAGGGTGCCCACGAGGGTACGCAGCGAGGCACGGCCATCAGCCAGCCGCTCGACGGTTGCCGGAATGAAGTTCGTCTCGCCCAGGAACTCGGCGAGGAAGCGCGTTTCCGGTCGCTCGTAGAGATCGCGTGGCGAGCCCTGCTGAATGATGCGGCCATCGCGCATCACGACGACATGGTCGGCCAGCGAAAGTGCCTCATCCTGATCGTGGGTCACATAGACGGTCGTGATGCCGAGTTCGCGGCAGATGCGCCGGATCTCGTGGCGCATCTCCAGGCGGAGCTTGGCATCGAGATTCGACAGCGGCTCGTCGAGCAGCAGCACGCGCGGCCGGAAGACGATCGCGCGTGCGAGCGCCACACGCTGCTGCTGCCCGCCCGAGAGTTGGTTGGGCCTGCGGTGGGCGTACTGATCCATGCGGACCATGGCGAGGGCCTCTTCCACCCGCCGCGCGCGTTCCTGCCCCTTCACTCCGCGAACATCGAGGCCGAAGGCCACATTGTCGCGGACAGTCATGTGCGGCCAGAGCGCGTAGGACTGGAAGACCATGCCGCACTGGCGCTCCTCGGCAGGCAGCGCCGTCACATCCTGGCCGTCGAAGAGGATGCGACCGCCCGTCGGCTCGATGAAGCCGGCGATCATGCGCAGGATCGTGGTCTTGCCGCAGCCGGATCCGCCGAGCAGGAAGAACAGGCTGCCGGGCTTGACCTCGAGCGAGAGATCGTGCACGACCGGTACAGGGCCGTAGGACTTGCGGATGCCTTGGAGCGTGATGCGGACCACGGTCGCGGGAGGATAGCCTGACCCGGATGCACGACGCAGAGAGGCGTATGCGGGACTTTGAGCGGTGGCATCGACGCCCGGCCCCGCGGAGCGAAACCTCCGCCAGTGCCGACTTCGATGCCCTGCGTCGCACCATGCGCGACACGGCCAAGCGCTTTGCCGGCATCGCTGAAGCGTGGGAAGCCGCTGCACCGCCCGAGTTGCGTGACCAATGTGTGCTGGTCGGCTTCGCCGCGGGCGTGCTGACCGTGGTGGTCCCGAGCGCCAGCGTGACCTACGCGCTCGATCGTGCCCTGCGCGAAGGGCTCGAGACCGCCCTGCGCGAAGCGACCGGTGGCAAGCTCGTGCGCGTGCGCAGCCGAGTCGGTGCCGGTCCGGGCTGAGTCACTTGCCCACGCAGAACTTTGCGAACACCAGCCCGATGACCTCATCCGGCGTGACCGATCCGCTGATCGATCCCAGGGCATCCAGCCCCGAGCGCAGATGCGCGGCCACGAGTTCGGCGTCCGCCAGCCCGGCGTGGCCGGGCCGCGCGAGCGTGGCGGCCGAGTGCAGTTCGGTGATGGCCGCTTCGATCGCGGCGCGGTGGCGAGGAAGCAGTGCAGCTCCCTCGGCAGACTCACTGGTGTGCGCCGACCAGATCCGCGTCGCCACCTCGGACCGCAGCGCATCGAGTCCATGGCCCTGGTGGGCACTCGTCGCGATCGCACCGTCGGGCGCACCAGAGCCGTCGTCCATCTTCGTCAGCACGATGAGCTCGCGCGGTGCGACCGCAGGCCGATCGACTCCCGGCGGGACGCAGCGCACGATGAGCGAGGCCCGTTCCATCGCCTGCCGGACCTGCTCCTGCATGGCCGCATCGAGCGCCGAGCGCGGCGACTCGATGCCCGGGGCATCGACCAGCATGGCCTCCTGCCCACCCATCGACATGGGTTCGGGTACGGCATCGCGCGTCGTCCCCGCGTGCGGCGATGCGACCGTCCGTTCATGTCCAAGCAGCGCATTGAAGAGGCTGCTCTTGCCTGCGTTGGGCGGTCCGACCAGGACGACCCAGGGAAGCGGCCGGTCGATGGCACCCGCCACCGGCGTCGCATGCAGCATGCGCAGATTCGCCACGATCGGCTCGAGCCGGTCGGCCAGCGCGCGACCGCCGATCGCCACCACATCCTCCTGATCGGTGAAGTCGATGCCCGCCTCGACGAGGGCCAGGAGCGTGGCCACACCATCGCGCGCCGCATGGACTGCCTGCGCAGCCTCGCCCCGCTGCAGTCGCTGCGCGGCGCGGAGTTGGGCATCGCTGGTCGCCGAGATCGCCAAGGCGATCCCCTCAGCCTCGTCGATCGATCGCTTGCCGTGCAGCCATGAGCGCGCAGCGAACTCGCCGGGCTCCGCCGCGCGCGCACCGCGCTCGATGCACGCGCGAACCGTGTCATCAAGCAGCGCCGGATGCCCAGGCAGGAGCAGTTCTACGCAGTCTTCACCGGTGAACGACCGCGGCCCACGCGAGATCACAGCCAAGGCGCACGACCCACTCCAAGGCAGGGCGCATCGCACGACACCTGCGTTGAGATCGAGTGCGAGCCCGCAGATCGCGAGCGACTTTGGTCCAGACAGTCGCACGATGCCCCGCAGTGCATGCCCCGGCGGCGAGGCGACGGCCACGATGGTCGCCGACGCCTCCATCGTGTCGATCAGCGGCGACCGCCGCGCTGCTGCTTCGCCTGAGCCTTGGCCTGGGCCTGCTCGAGCGCGCGAGCGAATGCACCGCCGAAGAGGCCCTTGCCGCCACCCTTGCCGGGCTTCAGCAGGTCCATCGTCTCGATCTGGGCGCGAATGCGCTTGGATTCGAGGAAGCCGATGAAGGTGCTCGTCGCGATGTAGAGCGTGAGCCCGCTGGGGGCGTTGTACAGCATGATCGGGAACATGATCGGCATCATGATCTTCATGATCTTCTGCTGCTGCTCCTGCTCGGGCGTGAGTGCCGCGGCCGGTGGCGCCGAGTACTTCTGCTGCAACCAGAACACCACTCCCATGAGCAGCGGCACCAGATTGATGCTCTGGAGCGTGAAGAGGTACAGGTTCACCGAGATCGGCAGCGGGATGAACATGTCGGGCGCACTGAGGTCACCCAGGAACGGCCAGTCGGGGCTGATCGCCTGGAAGACCCCAAAGAACGCCGGCTGCTGGCGCAGCTCGAAGGCGATGTAGAGCACCGCATACAGCGCCATCCAGATCGGCATCTGCAGCAGCATCGGTGCCAGACCGCCCAAGCAGCCCATCGGGTTCATCCCCTTCTCGCGGTAGAGCCGCATCTGCTCCTGTTGCATGCGGGCCTTGTCATCACCGAATCGCTTCTGCAGCGCGTCGAGTTCGGGCTTCAGCGTCGACATCTGCTTGCTGAAGCGCGCAATCGAGATCTGGCTCGAGCGCGTCAGCGGGTGCAACGCCAAGCGCACAATGATCGTGAGCACGATGATGGCCAAGCCCCAATCGAAGACGACCCAGTCATGCAGCAGTCCGAGGAAGATCACGAGCCCGTTGGCCAGCCACGAGAAGGTGCAGAAGGTGCAGCAGCCGCCCATCTCGTACACGATCATGCCGATCATGTTGAGCGCCGACATGGGTTCCGCATCATCGAGCAGCACGCGGCGTTCGAGCGGGCCGGCATAAACACCCAGGCGCATCGCCGACGCTGTTCCCGGAACGATCACCTGCTCGCCCGAGGTCACCACCGTGAAGATCGGGTGCGCGCCACCAATCTTGTCGCCGAATTGCGCCTGGATTCGCTCCACGGCAGGTGCGGCGTTCCGGCTCGGGAAGCCCTTCTCATTGACAACACCCGAGTGGATCGCCAAGGCGAAGTAACGATTGGTGGTCCCGAACCACGAGAGCGTGCGCTGGTCGGCGGTGCTCGTGGCGGTCGGCCACAGGTCCCACTGGCCTTCCTCAAGTTGCGAGACGACTGCGCTGCGGACCTTCGAGGTGTCGTTGCTCAGAACGATCGACTGACTCGGGTCGCGCTTCTCTGAAAGAAGCGCGCCGATCATGAATCGGCGGATGTCCATGAGCGATCCGGACTCGAGCGTGAGATCGCCCGGTCCGTAGTGGATCCATCGCACCTTGTGTTCCTTGCCATCGAGCGACTCGACGGATTGGGTCACCTTGAGTTCATGCCCACGCACCGTGAACGAGCGGCGAGCCTTGATGACCGGTGCACCGGAGTCGTTGTGCACGACAGTCTCAAAGGCGCCATCGCCGGACACGGACCAAATCGGCGGGCCGTCCGTGATCGCGAACATGTTCACCACAACGCCGTCGACGACGATCGAATTCACCGCGAGCAGCGGAACCGACTTGCCGTCAAGTGTGTCGATCGGCTCGAGCCGGTAGCGCTCATCGTCCGAGGGGAACTCTCCCTTGCCGGCCATCGCGCGCTCGGCGGTCATGCGCGCCTTGGCCGTCTTCCACTGGTGGGCGAAGACCACGCGCGCGATGCCGGCGCCGCGCGGCGTGAGTTCGAGCTGGATCCGCGCCTCGGCCGAAGTCAGCGGACCGCCCACGATCAGGCTGCCTGCACCCTGTGCGGGCGCGACGGCCGACCACACGGGAGGCTTGGCAGAGGGTGTCGTGGTCGCTGGCGCCGCCTGCGGTGCGGGCGCCTGCACGGGATCGGTGGTTGCGGCGGCGGCTGGCGGGGCAACCTCCGTGGTGGCCGTCGACTCGACTCGGTTCGCCGGGGCCTGTGACTGCGTCGATCCGACCGCTTCGCCCGTTGGTCGTCCACCGCCGGTGATGATGGCGACGAGAAGAGCCGTCGCGATGGCCACGACGACGAAGGTCACGATCGTTCGCTTCATGGTTGGTGCTCGTCAGGTGCGCTGGGCATCACTTGCCCTGCAGCAGTCGTTCGCCGAGCCAGTCATTGATCTCGGGGATGCGCTTGATCTTGTCGACCGTCGTCTGCACATCGTATGGCAGCCGGTAGAACTCGATGATGCCCTCGCGGGCAGAGTCGGTATCGAGGATTGCGTAGCTCGCCTCGGCGATGCCGTCGCGCGGCTGGCCGACCGAGCCCGGATTCAGGATGACCTTGGTGCCCGCCACAATCTGGTATTGCAAACCCGGGAATTCGGTGGGCAGGTAGAACTCATACACTCGGTCACCATCGCTGTCACCTGCGGCCGACTCCATGAAGATGCCAGGGCAGTGCGTGTGGCCGACCAGGCAGACATGCTCGAACCGCTCGAAGATGCTGGCCATCTTGGCCTGGCTTCGGTCGCCGTCGTCGGGGAAGATGTACTCGTTGATCGGCCTGCGCGGCGAACCGTGTACGCAGAGATACGGGTAGCGACTCGCAGGGTCCGCCGCGGTCGGCTCGCTGAAGTCGCGGTCCCGGGCCACGCGCACGCGCAGGCCGTTCAGGAAGGACCAGCGTCGATGCGCCTCGTCGGGGCTGGCCTCGCTCTCGAGCTGGAACCGTGTCCAGTAGGCGGCCTGCTCGGCGACTTGGTTGAAGTTGGTGGGCTCGTAGAGCGCCGCGAAGTCATGGTTGCCCATGAGCGCGAACTCGCAACGCTTGGCCACGATGTCCACGCACGCGACCGGGTCCGGCCCATAGCCGATGATGTCGCCCAGGCACACGATGCGATCGACCCGCTGCTCATCGATGTGGGCCAGCACAGCCTGCAGGGCCTCGAGATTCGCGTGGATGTCGCTGATGAGAGCCGTGCGCACGATGGTTCCTGGTGTGGGAGCGTGATGGTAACGCGCACCCGACGGCCCCGGCGGAGAGGGCTAGAATGCCGCCCCCCTTGCCCGGCCACGCCGGGCGCAACCAGGACCACACATGGCTGAGACCAAGCACTACGACCTCATCGTGATCGGCGGCGGACCGGGCGGTTATGTGGGCGCAATCCGCGCGGCGCAGATGGGCATGAAGGTCGCCTGCATCGAGCGCGACAAGCTCGGTGGCGTCTGCCTCAACTGGGGCTGCATCCCCACCAAGGCACTCCTGCACAACGCCGAGGTCTACATGGAGGCGATCCGCCACGGTGCCGACCTGGGCATCGAGATCGATCCCAAGGCCGTCAAGCTCAACTGGGAGAAGGTCATCGGCCGCAGCCGCGGCATCACCACGCAGCTCAATTCGGGCATCGCGTTCCTCTTCAAGAAGAACAAGATCGACCACATCCAGGGCCATGCGCGCATCCTGAGCGGCAAGACCGCGGCGGGTCCGTGCAAGGTTCAGGTGGGCAAGGCCGTGGGTACCTACTACGCGGGCACCGGCGAAGGCGCCGACCGGGTCGTGACCGCCGACCGCATTCTCATTGCCACGGGTGCCGCGCCGCGCCAGCTCCCGAGCGCGGCCAACGATGGCAAGGTCATCATCGGCTCGGCCGATGCCATGACGCTCGCCGAGCGCCCTGGATCGATGATCATCATCGGATCGGGTGCGATCGGCATGGAGTTTGCCTACTTTTACAACGCCTTCGGTACCAAGGTCACCGTCGTCGAGATGCAGGACCGCATCCTGCCGGTGGAGGATGACGACATCTCGGCGGCCGCGCAGAAGTGCTTCACCGCGCAGGGCATCCAGTTCCGCCTTGGCCAGGTCACCAAGGCGATCGACAAGGTCGCGAAGGGCGCGACCGTCACCATCGTCGACGCCAAGGACGAGAAGAAGTCGGAGAAGCTCGAAGCCGAAATCGTGCTCGTGGCGATCGGCGTGCAGGGCCGCACCGATGGCCTGTTCGATCCGGCGCTGGGCATCCGCATGGAGAAGGGACACATCTGGACCGACTTCAAGGACAAGGCCCGCCCGACCTACCAGACCAGCGTGCCCGGCATCTACGCGATCGGCGATGTGATCGGCCCGCCGTGGCTGGCCCATGTGGCCAGCGAGGAAGCCGTGGCCTGCGTCGAGCGCATCAAGGGCCATGATGTGCCCGGCGTGAACTATGCCGCGATCCCCGGCTGCACCTACTGCAACCCGCAGGTCGCCAGCGTCGGCATGACCGAACGCGAGGCCAAGGCCAAGGGCATCCAGTACAAGGTCGGCAAGTACCCGTTCAAGGCGCACGGGAAGGCCATCGCCGTCGGGGCGACCGAAGGTCTCGTGAAGATCATCGTCGGCCAGTACGGCGAGATCATCGGCGGCCACATCTTCGGCACCGACGCGAGCGAGCTGATCGGCGAGATCTGCCTGGGCATCGCGATGGAGGGTCTGGCCGAGGACATCATCCACACCGTGCACGCCCACCCGACCATGCACGAGGCGATCCACGAGGCGGCGCTCGCCACCGAGGGTCGCGTCATCCACGGCTGATCGCTATCCTCCCCACGCACATCGCGCACGCCGCGTTCCTGGTGGGACGCGGCGTGTTGCATTCATGCACGCCCCAGCATCCAGTCGCCCCTGCTACCGTCCGGTCCGATGAGCAACTCGATCCAGAACCTTGCACGCCCGCGGTGGCTCACGCCGCTGCGCGCCGATGGGCTGCTGCTCATGTGCGCCGTGATCTGGGGCATCAGCTTCCTCTGGCAGAAGTGGGCGAACGAGCACATCGGTGCGCTCACCTATGTCGGTGTGCGGAGCCTGCTCGGCGCGGTCGTGGTCGCACCACTGCTCTTCAAGGCTTCGGTGCGTGCAGTGCTGCGCGATCCTGCCCGGCGGCGGCAGCTCATGCTGGGAGGTCTCGCAGCCGGGGCGTGCCTTGCCGCGGCGAGCGTCTTCCAGCAGACCGGGCTGAAGACCACCACCATCACCAACGCCGGCTTCATCACCGGGCTCTATGTGGTGTTCGTGCCCTTCATCGGCTGGTTCCTCGGTCAACGCATCGGCTGGACCGCCTGGGTGGCCGTGATGCTCTCGCTCGGAGGCCTGACGCTGCTTTCCTTCAGCCATGTGATGTCGGTGGATGACCTGGCGGGGTTCATCGAGGGCCTCAACCGCGGCGACCTCTGGGTGCTTGCCTGTGCGGCGGCCTGGGCCGTGCATGTGCATGTGGTGGGATGGGCTGCGCCACGCAGCGACGCCATCGCACTGAGTGTCCTGCAGTTCGTCGTCGGCGGCGTGATGGCGACCTCGCTTGCGTTCCTGTTCGAGTCACCATCGATGGATTCGATCCAGGCTGCTGCAGCACCGATCGTGCTCAGCGCGATCTTCGCCGTCGGCGTGGCCTTCACGCTCCAGGCGGTCGCGCAGGATGTCGCACCGCCCACGCACACGGCCATCCTGCTGAGCCTCGAGGGTGTGTTCTGCGCGATCACCGGCGCCGTCTGGCTGGGTGAGGAGTTCGGGGTACGCCAGTTCACCGGCGCTGCGTTGCTGCTGTCTGCCGCACTCCTTGCACAGGTGCCCCCACCATCAGCGAGCGGACGGAACGACGAACAGCATCGATCCTGAGGGGCGATCCGCCATGCGGTCCGGCCGCACGAGTTCGACGCGGCCGGCTTGATTGACCGTGCCGACCGGATCCATCGGCCCATCGGGGCCACGCAGCACGACGACCGACCAACCGGCACGCGACGGATCGGGCGAGGGCGTGATCACGCCTCCGGGGAACTCCCAGCAGAGCATCGCGAAGGGTCGTGGTGCGGCGGAGAGCAGTGCGGCCGTCTTCGTGCGGGCAGCTCGCCACTGCGCAGGCAGATTGAGCCTGGCGATCGAGTCTGCGAGCGCCTGCGCACGGATCCATGCCGGCATCGACTCGGGCTGCGGTACGGGCACCATCCAATCCCGCTGGTCCACGCCTTCCCGTTCGATGGCCTCAAGCGTGGGCCTGAGGAAGGATGCAAGCATCGGCAGCGACTGCTGCGCACGAAGCCCGACCGCGCGCGCGAGGTAGAGCCGGAGCACGGGATCGATCGCGGGCTCGGTGGCTGGTGCCGGCACACTGACCAACTCATGCATCAACGCCAGCGCCGCATCGGGCCCATGATCGGCACCTGTTGCCAGCCGCTGCCCCAACGGTGCAAGCACGACGGCCAGCGGTCGTGCACTGTCACTGACGATGTCGAGCACATCGAGGGATCGTTCGATCGGCTTCGCTTGATTCACGGAATCGATCGCCTGAACCGTGAGCCGGCCCCCCCGCTCGATGACCGCGGTCATCGGGCGACGATGCCACTGACGCGTGCCATCGCGAAGCACGAACAACGCGAACTCATCGAGCCTCAGGTCACGCACTCGAGCCTGAACGCCCGTGGACCAATCATGCTCACGCGGCAGGAGCGCGAGGTATCGACGCGCTGCATCGACACCCGGCCCCGTCGCATGGTCCCGCAACCACGACTCGATGCGTTGGCGCTGGGTCCGCGATGTCACCAGCGATTCAGGAAGAGGATCCGATGCGAGTTCCTTCGCCAGCACATGCCACGCGACAGCCGTGCGCCACGACGGCTCGAGCAGGCCGGACGACTGGAACGCCGGAGCCAGCGGGTCGTCCGGCCGCGCCTCGCTGAACGCGCGAAGCGCCTTGCCATACGCCGCCGGATCGGCTGCATGGAGCGCGATCGACTCGATCGCCTGCATGCGTTCGACGCGCATCCGTGCCGCCGCCTCATCGGCATCGAGGCGTGCACCGAGTGCATCGAGGCGGGAGCCCAGGGCAGCAGCAACCCCGGCGCGAGAGGCCGGCAGCGAGGCATCGCTCACGATCGACTGCACTGCAGCGCGTGCTGACAGGAGCAGGCTGCGCGCATCGCCGCCGTTGCGAGCGGCCTCCTCGGCCAGATCGATCGCCTGCTGCACGGCAGCCACACGCACGGCAAGCGCCGCTCGAAGTGCTTCGTCGCGGGCAGCGGATGCGCGTGCTGCACGCTCAAGCCACGCCTCGCACTGCGCTCGATGCGCGGTGCTCACCGGTCCATCCAGCATCGCGCGCACGATGGCGATGGGTGCGTCGGGTGCATCGGGCGGGCCCGCTGCAGCAAGTGCGGCGCGGGCTTCCTCCTCCGTCACGCGACGGGCTTCCATGCGTTCCCGCAGCCGTGCGCCCGCATCCAGCATCGCGGCGCGTGCCGCAAGTCCCTGCTCCGCCGCCCGATCCATGAGCGTGAGCGCCGGCTCGAACTCCGACCGCTCGAACCCTGCGACCACCGCAACATCGACCTCCGCGGCCAGTGCCTGCGCCCGCGCATCGAGCTGCCGCTCACGAACCACCCATGACAGGCCCAGTCCGACCACCACCAGCCCGAGCACCACCTTGGCGATACCCCAGGCCAGACGACCGTGCCGCCATCGACCGTGGGTGCGCGCGCGAACCGCGCAGAGCGCCTCGATCCGCGCATCGACGAGGTCACCGTGACGCGACACGGCGTCCTTGACGGTTGCATCGTCCACCAGCGGATTCACGATCAGGGCCATCAGGGCGGCGTGCGTCGCCGATCGTCGATCCTCACGCGTCTGGGCCTCCAACGCGTCGGTGAGGTCCGCGGCCGCGCCCGGCCCGCCGCCGGCCCACGACCATGCCGCGGCATCGTCAGCCTGGCCAGACGCCGTGCGCCACTCGTCCAGCAGGATTCGCGCCAGGACGCCGGCTTCCATCCCACGGACCGCATCGAGCCATCGCACAAGATCGATCGACAGGGCCGTGCTCAGGGGGCCACCGAAGGCATGGAGTTCCGCCCCGAGCGACCAGCATGGCGCGATACGACCTGCAGCACGGTGCCGATCGAAGGCCACTCGAGCCGCCCGAGCGAGCGACGCATCGATCTCCCCCATGAGTTCGGGGCTGGTCGTCCGCCGAAGATGCCACCCAAGACCCGGTTCCATGCCGTCGGCGTCGTCGGAACCCTTCCAGTCCGACGATTGCTCAACAGGTCCGAGCGCACGACCGATCGCCCCAAGCTCATCGTGCGTGAGCGGCACAAGGTCGTGTCCGGCCGGCACCGAACCATCGACATGGCGCACAAGCCATGGCGCTGCAAGGGCACTGATCGCCGCATCACCACCAAGCGCATCGATGCCGGACAGCAACCGACGCGATGCCGCCGCATCCTGGCACCGGTCGGTCGGCAGACGGCGGATCGCCTCGAGTGCCAGCGTGACCTGGTGGTGCACGCTCTCGTGCAGCGACTGGTCATCCACAAGGCCCGCTTGCACGGCTCGCCATGCACTGGCGGCCTGTGATGCATCCAGGACCTGCCCGCCGTGCTGGTCCTTGGTCATGGGCCGATCGCCTCGATGCGAAGGAGCACGAAGCCCTGTCCGCCCCGTGGCGCAATCTCGGCGATGGCACTCGGCCACTGCGAACGCAACGCATCACCACGCGCCACGGCTGACATGGCAGCGTCGACTTCCGCGGCGGCAGCCGCGCTGTCCCGATCGAGCTGTTCCTTCAGGTCATCAAGTCCCTGCGCCCGGAATGCCACAATCTTCTCGGCGATGATTGGATACTTGGCGAGGTAGGCCTCGTAGGCATCACGGCCCTTGGGGATGCCCAGGTTCTTGCGGAGCTTCGCGGGCTGCTCCCTGATCAGTTGATCGTGTTCGCGCACGAGCATGATGAACTCGTTGGCTTGTGTCGCATCGGCCAGCCTGCGTCGCGTGGCATCCTGGTCGAGTGATGCATCCGGCATGAACGAGAACGTCACCCGATTCCCGCGCGTCGCAAGTGCCACGGTCAGCACACCGCGCGTGCCGAGTTCGTCGTTGATCTTCACCTCGACCGCCCGGCCGGGCTCCACTGGCTTGGGTCCATCCTGCGACTGCACCGTGATCGGCCCGGCCCAGGGCAGTTGCAACGGTGGCCGCAGCTCGATCGCCTTGGGGACGAGTGCCTTGCGCTGGACCTGCAGCGTCAGGGTACGGGGATCGATCCGCGTCGCAGCCTGTCGGCCGTCAACCGTGATGGATGCAGCCGTGACCGCATCAAGGACCGATTCGAGTCCTTCGCCGCTCAGCCCTGGAAGCGCGAGAGCATCCCAGGTCCAGATCGCGGCACCGCCTGCAAGCCGCAGCGTGGCAAGCGGCTTGCCGCTCGGTTGCTGCAACAGCACGCCATCGGCCCATCCCAGTTCAACGCCCGTTCCCTCGGGCCAATCGATCGAGATCGATGAGCCACTGACTGCACCAAGCCGCTGCTCGCCGCTGGCCGCCTCAGGGCGTTTGAGCCCGGCCTCGGTGGCTGTCGCAGGCGGCTCCGTTTCTGTGGTCGACGCCTCATTCGCGGGGCTGGTCGTGGTGCGCGCTGCGGCTGGCTGGGTCGTCTCCACCGTGGCCGCAAGGCGAGACTCAAGATCAGCGATCAAGGCTTGGTCGCGCGCGGCTTCCTCGTCACGTACGCGAAGTTGGGCCTCAAGGGCGGTCGTTGACTCGTTCGCAGCTCGGACCTCGGCCTCGAGTGCATCGATGCGTGCCTGCACACGGTCACGCTCACTGTCGGCTGGCATGATCCCGGCCAACGGTGCGGCTCTCGGTGCGGGGGACTCGGTCTGGATGTCCTTGATCGTGACGATCGTTGCCCACGCCGTCACGGCCAGGACCACCGCCCACGGCAGCCATGGCGTGGATGGACGGCGCTGTCTGGCTCCTGCTGCATCCCGGTCCCCCGAGTCACCTCCAAGATCGATTGCTGGCATGCTTGTCGGGCGCGTGGTCGGATCGATTCGCGTGGGTGCCTTGGTCTCAAGCATCGACACCACGCGCTTGCCACGAAGCTCGGGCTCCAGCTCCACGGGCGCCGCCACACTGACGGGAAGCGGTTGTGTCGCCGCGGCCGCGCGACCGGTCCGGGCAACGGCCACAAGTCCGCCCGCGCGTTCAAGCCGACCGGGTGCCGAGAGATTCAGGATCAGGCCTTCGGCATGAAGCGTCGCCTGCGCGGCGTCGGATCCGTCGAGGCAGAATCGGATCGTGCACTCGGCACCGGGCAACGGCTGCGTGAACTGCGTGCTGAAGGTGATCTTCCAGCGCTCCCGCGGCGGGACGACGGACACCACTTCATCGAGGAGTGCGAGCACCGGCACATGGCGACGATGGATGATCCACACGGGCTTGGGCGACGATGCCAAGGCTGCCTCAGCCACCACCCCTGCCCAACCCGCATCGCCTGCAACGGTCTTCCAGTTGGCGCACACATGGACTGGTTGCGTGGGTCCCTCGGGCAGCCACGCCTCGCCCTCGAGGTGGGTCACGCGTCCATCCCACTTGGTCTTGAAGATGGGCTGCTGCACCAGCCACGATGGGCCACCCAGGCCAAGTTCCTCGCCGTGCAGCACCAAGTGATGCGCAAGTCGATTGGGACGCCCTGCGTGGTCGGTACCCGAGTGCGCCACACGACTGACGATGTGCCGCCGCATGCCGTTCATGTCGACGACGACATGGCTCAGGGATGGGATCGGCTCGTGACCGTCGTTGGCGACGCGATAGATGCTGAGCACCTCGAGCCGCTGCATGAGCAAGGGCGGCATCGAGTCGGACATCTGCACGGTGCACGGTCCGCTCGAGCCGGGCTTGAGTCCCCTTGGTGCCGAGGTGAAGAGAAGCTCCTGTGCCATGGACTCACCGTAGTGTGCGAATCGTGATCTGGTTCACGATGTCCTCGAGCATCTCCTGACGCCCGCTGACCGGCTCGACGGGTCCCAGCTCGTGCGCAAGACGATGGAGCTCGGCAAGGGTCGCTCCGCGCGACAGGATGCGCCTGCCCAGATCCCCCTGCCAGCTCGAGTAGCGATCACGGACGAACGCTGCAAGTCGACCGTCGGCACGGACGGCTGCGGCAATCCTGAGGCCGGCAGCGAAGGCGTCCATGCCAGCCAGGTGCGCGATCACCAGGTCATCCGGCGTGAAACTCTCGCGCCGACGCTTGGCATCGAAGTTGAGTCCGCCGGTCGTGAAGCCGCCCATGTCGAGCACGGCCAGCATGACTTGGGTGGTCAGCGCAAGATCCGTCGGGAAGCGGTCGGTATCCCAGCCCAGTCCCGGCGTACCCATGTTGGCGTCGATGGAACCGAGCGCATCCGCAGCGATCGCTGCGCGGAGTTCATGTTCCATCGAGTGCCCGGCCAGCGTGGCGTGGTTGGTCTCGATGTTGAGCTTGATGTGGTCAATGAGTCCGAACTCGCGCAGGAAGTTCAGCGTGGCCTCGACATCGCTGTCGTACTGGTGGGTTGATGGCTCGTGCGGCTTGGGCTCGATGTAGAGCTGCCCGGTGAAGCCGATCGAGCGGGCATGCCCGACGGCCAGATGCAGGAAGCGCGCCAGCTGCTCCCGCTCGCGGCGAAGATCGGTGTTGAGCAGCGTGGTGTAGCCCTCGCGCCCACCCCAGAAGACATAGCCCTGCCCCCCCAGGCGCATCGAAGCCTCCATCGCCACGCGCACCTGCGCCGCGGCGTGCAGGAACACACGGACATCGGGGCTCGTGGCTGCACCATGCATGTAGCGAGGATGGCTGAAGAGGCACGCCGTTCCCCACAGGAGGCGTGCACCGGTCGACCGCTGCATCGACTCGAGACGATCGACGATCAAGTGGAAGTCCCGCTCCGTCGCCGCGAGCGTGGCGCGCTCAGGTGCGACATCGCGATCGTGGAAGCACCAGAAGCCGATGCCGGTCTTCGTGAGGAACTCGCCGAAGGCATCGACGCGGCGCAACGCGTTGTCGAGGGAGTCGCTGCCATCGTCCCAGGGCATCGACGCCGTCGGCGCGCCGAACGGATCCGCCAGACCGTTCCGCATCGTGTGCCAGTAGCAGCTGGCGAATCGAAGATGGTCGCGCATCGGGCGACCCTCGACGGATGCCGATGCGTCGTATTGGCGCAGCGCGAACGGCTCGTTGCAGTCCGGTCCCTTGAAGGCAATTGATGGGACGCCGGCGAAGAAGTCAGCCATGCGCACAGTGTCGCACGAAGCTGGATCGGCTGCAGGGCTCCGCAGCCGCGATGGGTTCGCTTGCAGCGCGCTTGGCACCCCATGCGTTGACGATGGCAACCCCACACACAAGCATCACCACGGCCACCTTGGTCACGGCAGCCGTACAGCTCGAGGAGGCGCGTCCCACCAGGGGAACCGTGATCACCGGCACGATCGGCGAGAGTGCCACGACCCACCACCAGTGCGGCGCAAAGGTCGAGAAGTCGTGAGCCTGGCCGGCAGCAGCGCTGCCCACGAGCAAGGCTGACAGCAGCGTGGCCACGCCGACACCCGGTGTGATGCGGGGATGCCAACGAGCCAGCAAGGACATGGCCAGCAGCACGGTCGCCACCGCAGCCAAGGCGAGCGCAAGCTTGGCGAATCCACTGGCCATGCACAATGAGGCCATCGCTCCGCTGGCCACGGCCCCAATCACGGCTGTGGTCGCCGGCGCCGATCCGATCGAGAAGCAGAGGATGAACGCCAGTGGCCATGCCGCGAGTGCGGCGAGAGCGCGATCACCGAGGGACCAACCCGGGAATCGCATGAAGAAGACAAGCAGGACCGCGATGATCGCCATGAAGGGAGCCGAGACGCAACCCAGTGCGCCGTCCAGCGGACGTTCATGCGAGCCGCGCGCGAGCGACAGCAACGAGAACGCCCCGATCACGAGTGGCACGGTGTGCCACTGTGCCCACGGAGCGGTGGTGCCTTCCTGGAGCCAGACCGACAGCGCAAAGGCGCACCCCAGCGAAAGTGCCGCGGTACCCGGGACAACCCGGCGTCCTTCGTCGGCGTGAGGCCCCACGGCAACCCACGGCCTGCGTGGCAACAGCAACAGGATCACCCCGACGAGCGCCGGAACGGCAACGGCGACGAGCGGCATGGTCAGCATGATGATCCCCCCTGCTCACGCATGTCGCGTGTGTGACACCACGCTGCCGAGGGAACCTTCATCACTCTCCGCCGCCGGCCTCATCGGCCTTGGCCTCCACCCCTTCGAGCGCGACCGTGATGCGGACCTCGTCTCCCAGCATGCCCTTCTCGACGCCCCAATTCATGCCGTACTCGCTGCGCTTGATCGAGAAGGTCGTCTCGAAGCCGGCGCGTGCGCCGCGACCCATGTCAGCTGCCCCGGTGAACTCGACGGGAACGGTGATCAACTTGGTCACACCGTGGATCGTCAGGTCACCGGTCACCATGTAGATCCCCTTGTCGCCCATCGAGCACCCGGATGACTTGAACGACATCGTGGCGCACGACGGTTCCTTCGCGTTGAAGAAGTCCGGGCTCATGAGGTGCTTGTCCAGGTCCTTGTTGCCGCTGTCGACGCTCTCGGTGCGGATGGCGACATCCATTCGAATTTCAACGCCTCGGTCAAACATGACGGTCCCCGACACATCATTGAAGCGCCCCCAGAACCTGCCCGCCCCGAGATGCTGCACCCGGAAGAGCGCCTTCGAGTGCACGCCATCGATCGTGTAGGCCACGCCCTCCGGCGGCGGTTCGACCGCTGCGGTCACGGCAAGGGAACCGATGGCAAGCATGGTGACGATGGCGCGAAGCATCATGAGGAACTCCTGGGAGCGAGAGGTACTGGACTGTGGACGCTATGGCCTTGCATGCCTGAGCGGCAAGCGCGCGACGAGGACCCATCGCGTACTGCCCAGTCGATCATGCGAATCTCCGACTGCGTCAGGCCAGTCACGACAGACCGCCACCAGTCCATGCAGTACCGAATAGTCCTATAACCCCGAACTAGAGAAGTTCATCGCTTGAAGGAGGCCCTCGAATTGGGCGTTTGAATAGAACTGCAACACCATTCGGCCAGTGCTCGGCTTGCGCCCCATCTGAATGGTCACCTTGGTCCCGAGGTGTTCCGTGAGCTGCCGTTCCAGATCGGCGACATGGGCGCTGATGTTCCGCGTGGTTGGAAGACGGGTGTTCCCCGTAGAACCTTCGCGAATGCGCTTGGCCTCTTGTTCGAGTTTGCGAACTGGCCAGGCCTCTTTGACACAGGCTTCTGCCAAACGCATTCGATCGGTGATCGAATCGATGCCCACAAGGCACTTTGCGTGCCCTGCCGAAAGTGCTCCGGATCGCACAAGTGCCGCGGTCTTAGCATCTAAGTGATTGAGCGCCAACAGGTTCGTAACCGAAACGCGCTTCAAGCCAAGCCGGTCGGCGAGTTCCTCATGCGTCAACTCGAATTCGATGACGAGGCGCTGCATCGCCGTCGCGCGCTCCATCGGATTCAAGTCTTCGCGCTGGAGATTCTCAATGAGCGCCCATTCCGCGGCCATCTGATCATTGACCTCGTGGACAACCACCGGGGCCTCGGTGCGCTTGAGGAGTGCGAGTGCACGCAAGCGCCGTTCGCCAGCAATGAGTTCAAAGCCCTTGCCTTTGGGCCGAACAACCAGTGGCTGCATCAGCCCCGCCAACTCGATGGACCGTGCCAACTCCCGAGTTTGTTCCTCGTGGAACATCTCGCGGGGTTGCCAGGGATTTCGGGTGATCGATGCAATTGGGACGACCCGGTAGGTGGTTCCGTCGTCCGATCCACCACGAGACCCTTCACTGCCGCGGACTAGAGCACCAGGCGGCGGATCCGACGCGTTGGCAACAGCAGCGGCACTCGAACCAACCGCCGGACGCGTTCCCGGCGAGACAGGGGCCCGAACCCCCTTCGCCGGGGCTGTTGGCAGGCTGGCGGGTACAGCACGAGGTGGAGCGTCTGGCGTGCCTGGACGCTCGCGACTCGGAGCCGAACCGATGTTCCCCGTGGAACCAGAACTGGAACCTCGAGTGGCAGGGGACTCAGTCCCCTTTGGTGGAAGTGGCACCGGAATCAGATTTCCCAACCCACGACCGAGCTTTCGCGCCATCTTCGGCGCACGATCTCCGGCTTCATTCGACATGTTTGCCTCCTTGCAGGGCCGTACTGTAGCGGTGTGGTGTCCACACGCTGACGAACAGGAGTGAGATTCGCTTGAGTTCTGTTATCGGACGATCCGCGCCCATGAATTCCCGACCGGCTCGTCTCGATCGGACCGATGATGGACCGGATGCGACCGACTGACCCCACCATCCTCGCCCGCCGCGATGCGGCGACATACATCCTGAAGATTGTCCCGAGTGTCATCGACAGCGACCTCGCAACCGCCCTGCGCAGCGACATCGAGCAGGCGATGAAGCGACGACCCAAGGAGACCAGCGACGTGATCCTGGAGGTCGGTGCCGTGACCGCGATGTGCAGCAGCGGGTTCGAGGCGCTGCTGCTGCTCTACCGGCTCTGCAAGGATGGATCGATGCCACTCAAGCTCCGCGGACCGAAGCCGGAGTACCACCAGCTGCTGCAGCGCATGGGCTTCGCCAGGCTCTTCACCATCGAGCCGTAACATTCACATTCGATGTTCTGATCAGAACGCAACGGCCTCGCCAAGCACTGGTGCGCGCACGGTTGTCCCGCCTGCGGCAAGCGCTGTACTGAAGCCGATGCGCGCATCAGCGATCCCATGGTTGAGAACCACATGTGCCGGGTGCTGCGGGAACCCAGCGAACCATCGAAGCAGGTCCTCACGATCACCGTGGCCGCTCACGCCTTCCACCCGCTCGATCCGGCATCGCACTCGACGCTCATGACCGTTCACCCGAACGCGGGTTGCACCATCGAGCAGGGCCCGACCAAGCGAGCCTTCGAGCTGGAAGCCGGTGAAGACCACCGAGGCGGACTCGTCCTCGAGGTGGTCGAGCAGATGGCGCACGATCGGACCGGCATCGCAGAATCCGGACCCCGCAAGGATCGCGCAGCCGCCAAGGATCGTGCGCAGGTCCTCGCTCTGCGAACGACTCGTGAGCCTGTGCAGTTGCGGAAACTCCAGCGGGGATTCACCACGAAGCATCATGCGCTGCGGCTCTGGAGCCATGAGCCGAGGATGCCGTTCGAGCACCGTCGCACCGTGCACCGCCATGCCGCTGTCGAGATAGACCTGGAACCCCTCGAGTGCGCCGTCGCGCGAGAGCCGTGCAAAGTGCTGCTGCAGCTGTTGCGCACGACCGAGCGCGAACACGGGAAACAGCAATCGCCGCCCATTCGCCACGGCGTCATGCACCACCGCATCGAAGGTCCGCACGGCATCCTCCTCACGCAGGGAACGATGCCCGTTGGTGCACTCCATCACCACCAGGTCAGGCGCGCGGTCCGGCCATTGATGCGCAGTGAGCAGGGGATTGTTGAAGGGGCCGATGTCACCTGAGCACAGCACACGGCGGCGCGAACCGCCGTGCCCAAGTTCCAGCTCCACGCTCGCTGCACCGACGACATGGCACGCCTGATGCAGGCGGACCCGCATTCCGCCGGGCAGCTCATGCCATGCCGACCACGGAATGGCCCGCGCCATCTTGGCGACCTGGTCAGCATCACGATGCCCGAAGAGCACGACCGGTGGCACCTCGCGCGCACGGCTCGACTGCACCATGTGCGCGGGCTCAAGGACCTCGAAGCTGGGTGCAGTCCCGGCACCATGCTCCTCGACCCTGACGAACTGCAGCGTCGCGCTCGAACGCAGCACGCGCGGCAGCAGCTCGCCCGTGGCATCGCTCACGATGATCGGACCATTGAAGCCCAGCCGAGACAGCATGCCCAGGCGGCCGCAGTGATCGACATGGGCGTGGGTGAGCACGACGGCATCGAGCTTCGCGAAGTCGATCGACGGGGGATCGGCGTTGCGCCACTCCTGTTCCGGCGCGCCCTGGAACATGCCGAAGTCGACCAGCACGCGCGAGAACGCCGATTCGACCAGCGTGCAGGACCCCGTCACCTCGCCTGCGGCGCCAAACAGCGTGACCCTCGGCGATGGAATCATCGGTCCAAGGCTAGCCCGTGGTTACGATCCTCGCATGGCACGACCCACGCGCTCGATGGTCTCGACTGCAACGCTCCATGCCGCAGTCTCGCTCACCGCAATGCCTCTCGCTGCGACGACGATCGGTGCAGCCGCGTGGAGTGCCGCGTCCCCGACGCATGCCGTTTCCGCCACACCGGCCGTGCTCGACGACCACGAGCGTCTGGCACAGCCGGCACTCAAGCCGTTGTTCCATGCGCGATCAATCGAAGGCTGGCACATCGTGGGCGGCAAGGCCGATTTCTCGATGCGCGACGGCGTACTCACCGGCCACGGCACTGACACGCGCAACGCCTTCCTGGTCAGCCCACGCAACTACGGCGACTTCGTGCTCGACCTTGAACTCCGCATCGACGAGGGCAACTCGGGAGTCCAGATCCGCAGCCAGGTGCGCGAGAACGAGGGATCCGGTTCGTTGTTCGGGTACCAGGTCGAGATCGATCCAACGGCTCGGGCCTGGAGCGGTGGCATCTATGACGAAGGCCGGCGCGGTTGGCTCTTTGACCTGAAGGACAACGAGGCAGCCCGGAACGCCTTCAAGGCCGACCAGTGGAATCGATATGTGATCGAATGCCGTGGCCCGTGGTTCCGTACATGGGTCAACGGCGTACCCGCCGCGCAGGGCGTGGACATCATGGACGCGGACGGGCGCATCGCCTTCCAGGTCCACTCGGGGGGGACCACCGTGCATTGGCGGCGAGTGATGATCGCCGAGTTGCCTCCACCGAAGGTCGTGCGCATGTTCGATGGGGGTGCGGTGCACGGATGGTCGGCGCGTTCGGGAGCGCCGTGGCCACTCGACGGCACCCCGCCGCACGCCCGACTCGTGAATCCCAGGACCGAGGCCGAGCCATCGATGCTCATGAGCGATGAGGCCTACGGCGATTGTGTCGCGATCCTCGAGGGCAGGTGCGACGATCCCGGCGCGGCGTTCATCGTGCGCGTTCCCGAAGGTGACTCGCCCGACGGGAGCGTGCGCTCGACGATCGGCGTCGATCGCCTGCGCGATGGCAAGGATCACGCCATTGCTGTCGCCATCAAGGGCACACGCGTCAACATGTTCGTCGATCGGGTTGCCGAGGGTGGGCGAGACGATGCCACGATGCCGACGCACGGTCGCATGGCCATTCTCGGTTCGCCCAGCCAGAAGCAGGGCACGATCTCGATCGATCGGGCGCGTGTGCTGGTCTATCCCCCGATGGAGGACCCGCGCGTGGGACCGCCCATGCCCGAACACACCGTGCCACCGACGGCCACGCCACCCGCCGCACCACCGCCGGCAGCGACTCCCTGACCGACACACCACCGAGCCACGCCACGCATGAACCGATGGCATGTCGATCTGCTGCGCGCCGGTGACTTCCGGCTCGACGGCGGGGGGATGTTCGGTCTGATCCCGAAGGTGCAGTGGTCGACCTGGATCGACGCCGACCACGACAACCGGATCCCGCTCGCATGCAACGCGCTGCTTCTCCGCGACGGCGCACGCACCCTGCTCGTCGAGACCGGCTACGGGGATCGATGGAGCGATGCCGACCGTGCCGCGTGGCTGCTGTCCCGCCGCACTGTCGTCGATGCACTCGCGGAATGTGGTGTCGCGCCCGGGGAGATCACCGATGTCATCGTCACGCACCTGCACTTCGATCATGCCGCGGGATTGACCGCCGGACCGGATGCATCCATCGTTCCCGTCTTTCCCCGTGCGCGCATCCATGTGCAGCGGACCGAATGGGTCGATGCGCTGGCGAACAAGAGCACGATGACCAGGACCTACCTGCGCTCGGTCCTCGATCCGATCGCGCCGCAGATCGTGCTCCACGACGGCATGGCGGAACCGATGCCGGGCATCGAGCTCCGCCCGCTCCCCGGCCATACCTGGGGCATGCAAGGCGTGTTCATCCGGGGGCACGATGGCTCGTGGGCGTTCCCGGGCGACCTCATGCCCACGCGCCATCACGCGCATCCGTCATCGAGCCTCGGGTACGACGTGCTGCCATACCAGACCATGCTCACGAAGCGCGTGTTCCTGCAAGAGGCTGTCGAGCGCGAGTTGCGCATCGTGCTTGACCATGATCCCGGCCATCCGGTCGTGCGCGCGGTGCGTGATGGCAAGCGTGTGGTGCTTTCACCCGAGGACCCCGGTATGCTCCGGGCATGAGCCGCATCGCACGACTTGTCCCGATGTTGTCCGTCCTCTTCGTGACCGGGCTTGCCCTGGCAGAGGGTCCCCGTGAGCCAAGGGTCAGCAGCCCGGCACCTGCCTGGCTGGGTTACACCGTCATGTTCTTCATCGGGGCCGGTGTCCTGGGCGTGGCACTGTATCCGGTCAAGCGCAGCCACATGGACTGATCCAGCGGACGCCCGAGCAACTGATCACGCGATGGAGGCCCGGCGGCCGACATCAACCCACCACAGGAGATCCCCTCATGTCACGAACGCAGTTCCTCTCCCTGATCGCACTGAATGCCGTGCTGCTGGCAGTGCTCGCCCTGGTCTCGATGTCCGGCAGCGCCAGTGCGCAGCAGACGCGCCAGCGCGGTTCCTACATGCTGATCTCCAGCGGCGTCACCGGTACGCCGCTCTCGGTCGTCTATGTGATCGATGAAACCAACAGCGAACTCGTGGCACTCGCCTGGGACGACACGGTCAAGAAGATGAACTATGTCGGCTACCGCAACATCGCCGCTGACAGCATGCAAGCACGGAGGAGCGGACGATGAGCGACCGAAGCGACAGGCACTCCATTGGTCCTGGCACCGCGATCCTCTGGGCCACGGCGATCCTCCTGGGTGCGCTCGTGATCATCCAAGCGGGCAGGCTCGAGCAACGGGCCTACGCCGACCAAGCCAACAGCGGTCAGCACGGCTACAGCGTCTGCTCGGCCACGACCGGCCAAGGCACCCCATCCGAACCCATCGAAGCCGTCTATGTTGTCGACAGCCGTGACGAAGTGGTGCTGGTCTACGCCATCGAGCGATTCCAGGACTTCAAGGTGCAGCTGCGGCACAGCGAGAACCTCGGCGCGCTGTTCGCCCGCGCACGCGGGAACTGAGCCACCATGCGCGCGGTCGATACGGTCACCACCGTCGCCCGCGCTGCATCGTTCACCAAGCGATCGATCAAGAACGACTCCAAGCGCCAGGCCTTGCGTCTGGCGCTGTCCATGGTGGACCTGACCACGCTCGAAGGGAAGGATTCGCGCGAGAAGGTGCACGCGCTCTGTGCCAAGGCCCTGCGTCCGTACCATGGTGCGCTCGACGATCCGCTGCCGCCGGTGGCTGCCGTGTGCGTCTATCCATCGCGCGTGCGTGATGCCTGCGAAGCCCTGCGCGGCTCGACCGTCAAGGTGGCCAGCGTCGCGACTGGCTTTCCAAGTGGGCAGTATCCGCTCGATCTGCGGATCGAGGATTGCGCGCGTGCCGTCGCCGATGGTGCCGACGAGATCGACATGGTCATCACGCGCGGCGCCTGGCTCGAGGGCCGTCACGCCGAGGTCGCAGGGGAGATTCGCGAGATCAAGCGCGCCTGTGGACCAGCGCACCTGAAGATCATCCTTGAGACAGGCGAGCTCGGCACGCTCGAACAGGTCCGCCACGCAAGCGATGTCGCGATGGACGCCGCCTCGAGCGTTCCTGGCGCCGCACCGCTCGCCGACGGCGAAGTCTTCATCAAGACGAGCACCGGCAAGGTCCAGCCTGCAGCCACCATGCCCGTGACCCTGATCATGCTCGAGGCGATCCGTGATCACCACAGGGCCACCGGAGTACGCATCGGCATGAAGCCTGCAGGGGGGATCCGCGCGGCGAAGTCGGCCGTCCACTACCTCGTGATGGTGCGTGAGACGCTTGGTCAGGACTGGTTATCGCCCTGCCTCTTCCGCTTCGGCGCAAGCACGCTCGCGAACGACCTCGTTCGCCAGATCCTGAGGCTCGAGACAGGTCGTTACATGGCCGGCTGGGACATGACGGAGTGACGCAAGGAAGGGCTAGGCTATGCGGCGCAATGCGCACAGATGCCGACAGCGCTGGAGCGACGATGGATCTCGTCCCGGCTGTTCATGGCAAGGAGGCTCTCATGGCGTTGATCATTCCCACAGTGCTCGTGGTCGCGTTCTCGTGCGCACCCGCCCAGGAACCGCGGGCCAGCCAACCCACGCCGCCGCCCCAACGCGCGATGGCACCGGTGCAGGCGCCGATCGATCGCATGACCGAACGCCAAGCGTGGCTCGGCGTGCAGGTGGAACCCGTGCGCAGTGATGTGGCCATGCAACTGCCCTTGCGCAAGGGTGCGGGATTGGTCGTGCTGTTCGTCGAGCCGGAGAGCCCAGCCGAGAAGGCCGGCCTGCAGCGCTTCGACATCCTCGAAATGGTCGGCGACCAGTTCCTGATGAATGTCGATCAACTCAACGGGCTCGTGAAGTCCGAGCAGCCGGGGGCCAAGATCGCGTTGACCTGGCTGCACCGCGGCGAGCGCAAGCAGTCGGAGGTCTCCCTGGGTGAACGCATGATGCCTGTACGACAGGGTGCGCCTGATCGCATGAACGATGAGTTCCCACCCCCCAATCGGCCTGCACGCGGACGCGACCAGGCCGAAGGCCGACCGGAAGGTGACCAGGGCATGTCACGGCGCGGAGGTGAGGGCATGCCGCCAGCCGCAGGAGAACGGACCCGCCGTCGTCCGGACTCGCCGCGCCGTGAGGCACAGCCAGGCGGTGAGCGGGATGAACGCGAAGCCATGCGTGCACGGCTGATGGACGCCATCCGCGATGCCGTGGGCAATCTGCCCCCCGACGAGCAGAACCGCGTCATGGAGCGACTCATGCGTGCGCTTGAGCGCGATGTCCAGGTCGAGATCGAGGAGTGGCGCGGCGATGGACCGCGGCCGCCGATGCCGCCGATGAACGACTGGGGCCAGCGCGACGGTCAGCGCGACGGTCAGCGCGATGGTCAGCGCGATGGCCAGCGCGATGGTCAGCGCGATGGTCAGCGCGATGGTCAGCGCGATGGCCAGCGCGATGGTCAGCGCGATGGTCGACATTCGTCAACGGAATCATGGAAGGCAACGATGGACGAT
>Ga0194132_10000422_pt1 | contig 87099 bp, 89 predicted proteins | sample TA2KigOf80mmetaG_FD_148612 | JGI IMG/M metagenome (GOLD analysis project Ga0194132, IMG submission 148612) | Freshwater microbial communities from Lake Tanganyika, Tanzania - TA2015054 Kigoma Offshore 80m | ecosystem: Environmental > Aquatic > Freshwater > Lake | place: Tanzania: Lake... | reverse complement strand
GCGCCCTGTCACCACGACGACATCAATCAAGTGACCAAGGCCACCACCCTGGCGAACATCACTGCCAAATTCCGGTTTCGGGGGGTGAGTGCCCATGCCGCCGCCGCCCCGGAGCAGGGGAGGTCGTCGCTCGATGGCGTCGAGGCGATGAACACCATGGTCAACCTGCTCCGAGAACACGTCCCGCAGGAAACCAGGATCCACTACATCATTACCAGCGGGGGCAAGGCGCCTAACGTCGTGCCGGATTTCGCCGAGACCTACTACTACGCCCGGCACAGCGACATGCGGGTCCTCGACGGCATCTGGGAGCGGATCGTCAACGCCTCGAAGGGCGCCGCGCTCGGCACCGGAACGGACGTCGCCATGGAGATCGTCAACGCGGTCTACAACGTCCTTCCCAACGATCATCTCGCCGAGGTGGCGGAACGGGCCCTCCGCCAGGTTGGAGGGTACCAGTACACCCCCGACGAAACCCGGTTCGCGGAGACCATCCGCCGGTCGCTGACCGGCCCCCTGCCAGCGCTCGAGTCGGTCGGCACCATCCAGGCGGCCGAGGTCGGTGTCTCCAGCGGCTCGACCGACGTCGGCGACGTGAGTTGGGTCATCCCGACCGTCCAAGTGACCACGGCGACCTGGGTTCCCGGAACGCCGGCTCACAGTTGGCAGGCGGTTGCCGCTGGCGGGATGTCGATCGGCCACAAAGGGATGTTGGTCGCGGCCAAATCGATGGCCCTGACCGCGATCGAGCTGTTGACGACGCCCTCGCATCTGGTCGAGGCACGAGCCGAATTCGAGGCCCGGCTGGGCGGATTCGAGTACCAGAACCGGATTGGCGACCGGGCCCCGCCGCTCGACTACCGGCGATAAGGGAGGGCTACCGCTAAAGCACGGTGGGGCTTTATCTTATGCCGCTGCCAGGACAGGTGTCCGAGTGGCTGAAGGAACCGGTCTCGAAAACCGGCATACCGGCAACGGTATCGAGGGTTCGAATCCCTCCCTGTCCGCTTTGCCTCGCCTCGGTTGGCGAGGTTTTTTGTCGAGTCGAGGTCCGATGCGCTATTCCACATTGACCGATCGGGTCGCTGGCGAGGGGGCCGATGCCTGGGCCGTGCACAGCCGGGCCGTCGGGAGGGCCCGGGCCGGCGACGACATCTTCCTGCTCAGCATCGGCGATCCCGACTTCGACACCCCAGCGCCAATCCGGCGGGCCGCGATCGAGGCTCTCGAACGGGGTCGAACTCACTACTCCCCGGTTGGCGGGGAACCCGAACTCAAGCTGGCGATCGCCGACTCGGCGACCTCGGCCACTGGCGTCACCGTAAGCCCTGACCAGGTCATCGTCTTCCCGGGGGCTCAGGCCGCGCTTTTCGCGGTCACCCAGTGCCTCTTCGACGGCGGTGACGAGGTCATCGTCGCCGAGCCGACCTACGTCACCTACCCCGGGGTCTTCGGGGCCCCACGCGTCACCCTGGTGTCCGTGGGGTTGCGGCCCGAAGACGGTTTCCGGCTCGATCCCGACCGGGTGCGGGCGGCCGTGACCCCGCGAACCCGCGGGATCGTCCTCAATTTTCCCCACAACCCGACCGGGGCGTGCCTAACGGAGGAAACCGCCCTCGCGGTGGCTGACCTCTGCCGGCGTCACGACCTCTGGTTGATATCGGATGAGGTCTACGCGTCGCTGATGTTCGGCGGTCGGCGACACCTGTCACCATTCTCGCTGCCCGAGATGGCGTCCCGAACCGTCGTGGTGTCGAGTTTGTCGAAGTCGCATGCCATGACCGGGTGGCGCTGCGGTTGGGCCATCGGCCCGGAGCCGCTGGCCCGGCATCTCGTCAACCTGGGTCAGGCGATGTTCTTCGGAATCGCGCAATTCGTCCAGGACGCCGCCGTCGTCGCGATCCGGTCCGGGGGAGACGAACTGGACCGGATCCGGGCATCGTACCAGCGCCGGGCGGCGGCGCTGGTCGACGTCCTGCGGGGAGCGCCAGGGCTTTCGGCCCGGATGCCGGACGCCGGGATGTACCTGTTCGCGGATGTCCGGCCGAGTGGAATGTCCGGGAAACGGTTCGCCAGTCGCCTCCTCGACGCGACGGACGTCTCGGTGACACCGGGAGAGGGTTTCGGGCCGAGCGGGGCCGGCCACGTTCGAATCACGCTGGGGTGCCACGAGGATCGTCTCGCTGAAGCTGGCCGACGAATCCGAACCTTCGCGTCGGCCGGCGGCGCGGTGGAGGCGGGGCGATGAGGCTGTTCGGTTGGCAGATCCCGGGGCCGATCGATTGCCCGATCCCCGGCGGCTGAGGGGGACTGGCGGACCAGGTTGGTCCGGCGCCCGGGTTGATGTTCCTCGCCGTCGGCCTGGTGGCCGCGGGAGCCTACGGCCTCTGGCGCGAATGGCCCCGGCGGCGGATCGGCGCGCCCGCTACTGATTCCCCTGGCGAACGTTCCGACGAAGGGCGTTGAGGTCGAGGAGCGGCGAACCGCCCTCGGTGGGCACCAGCACGACCAGGTTATTGGACGTGCGCATGTCGTGAAGCACCTCGAGGTACTGCTTCATCAGCGCTTCCGGCGTCAAGGTCTGGTTGAGCAGCCGCTGCTGTTCCGATTGCAGCCGGGCCACTTCGACCCGGTGCTTTTCGGTTTGGATCTGTTGCTCTTGCGCGATCTTGGCGTTGATGGCGTTGACCACCTGCTCGGGTGGTTGGAGGTTGCGGAGGAAGAACGCCGTGATCGTGGCGATCCGGAACGACTCGCCGCCGGCGCGGGGTGTCGTGACCAAGGCACTATCGACTTCGGCTCGCATGGCCTCCGCGACCCGGCTTCGCTGGGCGATCTCGTTGATCGAGAACTGGGCCATCCCGTCCCGAACCCCGTTGCGAATGGCATTCAATACCACCGCGTGGATCTGCTCTTCGCCGCCGATCTCGATGAAGATCCGGGGAGCCTGTTGGGGGTCGATCTGCCAACGGACCGCCACGTCGACCTGCATGGCCATCTGTTCGCTCGACAGCGCGGCCATCTGCTCGGCCTCTTCCCTGGCCACCGGGAACTGCTCCTCCCGGGTCGAGTATCGCTCGACTTCCGACCATGGCGGGACGAAGCGTACCCCGGGCAGCAGGGGTGCCGCCGAGACTTTCCCGAACGCGTGCTGAACCCCGACGGAGCCGGCGTCGATCACCTTGACGCTCGAGCCCAGCAGAGTCACCACGCCGAAGACCATCAACCCGACGCTCACCAGCGAGACAACGGTACCGGCGACCTTTCCGCCAGTGGAGCCCAACCCCTTCGATGAGGCCCGAACCACGAGGCCGATGACCAGCAGCACGATTCCGAAAACCAGGCTTCCCACGGTTACTCCAATGGCGAGGACGTGCCCGCAAGATAATCGGTCGCGCCAGCCAAGCCCCGTCGCCGCCCCGGCCTCTCGGGCCGTCCACCTGGTGGTCGGCAGGTCGCTAAGTGCTACCGCGACAAAACGTTAGGTGACGGCAACGAGGCGCCGCCGCGGGCCGGCGTATTGACAGACCCGAGCCGAACCCCCATTCTGTTCCCCCACTTTGAGGGTCAGGGCACCTCGATTGCATCCGGTGCGGCTGGTCCAGGCTCATTTACGCCCAAGGATGGCATGGCCAGCCTCGTCATCGTCGAGTCGCCTACCAAGGCGAGAACCATTCGTGAGTTTCTTCCTCGCGGCTACAAGGTCGTCGCCTCGATGGGACACGTTCGCGATCTGCCGGACCGGGCCTCCGACATCCCGGCCAAACTCAAGGGCGAAGAGTGGAGCCGGCTCGGAGTCAATGTCGAGCAGGACTTCGAGCCATTGTACATCGTGCCGAGCGACAAGAGGCATGTCGTCAAAGAACTGAAGACCGCTCTCGACGATGCCGACGAGCTGATTCTCGCGACCGACGAAGACCGCGAGGGCGAGAGCATCTCCTGGCATCTGATGCAGGTGCTCAAACCCAAGGTTTCCACCCGCCGGATGGTGTTCCACGAAATCACCCGCGAGGCGATCCGAGACGCCTTGGACCACACCCGGCCGGTCGACGACCGGCTGGTTCGGGCTCAGGAAACGCGCCGCATCCTCGACCGCCTGTTTGGATACACGCTGTCGCCCCTCCTCTGGAAAAAAATCGCCTACGGCCTCTCGGCCGGTCGAGTCCAGTCGGTCGCGGTCCGGCTGCTGGTGATTCGCGAGCGCGAGCGGCGGGCCTTCGTGCCCGCCACCTATTGGGATCTCAAGGCCGCGCTCGAGCACGATGGCCAGGGCTTCGAGGCGACCTTGGCGACCCTCGGGGGCAAACGGCTCGCCACCGGCAAGGACTTCGACGAACGCACCGGCAAGCTGTTGGCTGGGCGGGACGTCGTCCTCCTCGACCAAAGCGCGGCCGAGGCGCTCACCAAGCGGCTGGAGCGTGGTCCCTGGACCGTGGTCGCCGCCGAGGAGAAGCCGTTCGTTCGTCGGCCGGCGCCCCCGTTCATCACCTCGACGCTGCAGCAGGAGGCCAACAGGAAGCTGCGTCTGTCAGCCCGCGAGGCGATGCGGACCGCGCAGAAGCTCTACGAGGAGGGCTTCATCACCTACATGCGGACCGACTCGGTTCACCTCTCGAACCAGGCGCTCACCGCCGCCCGGGAATGCGTCGAGCGGCTCTACGGCGGCGGGTACCTGCCTCCGCAGCCACGCACCTACCTCACCGGCAACGCCACCGCCCAGGAGGCTCACGAGGCCATTCGCCCGGCGGGGTCGCATTTCCGAACGCCCGAGGAAACCGGCCTCTCCGGCCGGGAGCTGGCCGTGTACGACCTCATCTGGAAGCGAACGGTCGCCTCGCAAATGCTCGACGCTCGGCTCACCGGGATGACGGTGACCATCGACGTCGCCGACGCCGGCTTCCGCGCCACCGGAAAGCGAATCGACTTCCCCGGCTTTCTCCGCGCCTATGTCGAGGGGTCCGACGATCCCGAGGCCGCCTTGGAGGACCAGGAGATCGTCCTGCCCCATCTCGAGGTCGGCGACCGGCCCCGGTGCCAAGCCTTGGAGGCCCTTTCCCACGAGACCCAGCCGCCTGCCCGCTATACCGAGGCGAGTCTCGTCAAAGAGCTCGAAGCCGATGGCGTCGGGCGGCCGAGTACCTACGCGAGCATCATCGATACCATCATCGACCGCGGTTACGTCCAGAAGCAAGGTCAGGCCCTCGTCCCGACGCTCACCGCGTTCGGGGTGACCGCGCTCCTCGAGCACCACTTCCCGACGTTGGTCGACATCAAGTTCACTGCCGGCATGGAACAGACCCTCGACGACATCTCCGAAGGGCATGCCGAGTGGCTGCCGTACCTCAAGGAGTTCTATCTCGGAAAGGCCGGCCTCAAGCAGCAGGTGGCCGTGAGGGAAAAGAAGATCGACCCGGCCGAGGCCCGGACCATCGATCTCGGCGGCCTCCCCGACGCCACCATCAAACTGGGCCGGTTCGGGCCGTACGTCGAGGTCGTCACCGAGGACGGTGAAGTACTCAAGGCCTCGGTCCCCCGCGACGCGGCTCCGGCCGATCTGAGCCGCGAGGTGATCGACGAAGTACTCCGCCAGAAGGCAGCCGGCCCTGACATCGTCGGGAACCATCCTGAGTCCGGCGCGCCGATCTTGCTCCTCAACGGGCAATACGGGCCATACGTTCAACTGGGGACGGTCTCCGACGACAACCCCAAACCGAAACGGGCCTCGCTGCCCAAGGGAGTCACCCCGGACCAGGTCACTCTCGACATGGCAGTCGGGTTGCTGGCCCTGCCGCGCCTACTCGGGCCCCATCCGGAAACCGGAGCGAACGTTCTCGCCGGGCAAGGTCGCTTCGGACCGTATGTCGTCCACGACCAGGGCAAGGTCGGGAAGGATTACCGGTCGATCAAGGGCGAGGACCACGTCCTCACGATTACCCTCGCTCGGGCCCTCGAGCTCCTGGCCCAGCCCAAGTTGGGGCGGGGTAGGCGAGCGGCCCCAGCCCCGCTTCGAGACCTCGGCAACCATCCGGCCGATGGCCAGCCGGTCGGACTGTTCGACGGGAAATACGGCCCCTATGTGAAACACGGCTCGACCAGCGCCTCGATCCCCAAGGATCGCGATCCCGGCACGGTGACGCTGGCCGAGTCGCTCGAGTGGATCGAGGCACGCGGTGGCCTGGCGGCAACCGCCCAGCCGCGCGCCAAAGGCAAGGGCGGGCCCCGATCTCCCAAACCGCCCAAGGCGCGGACAGCGGCGAAGCCCACTGCCGCCGCCAAAAAGTCCGCGACCACGCAGCCGCCCCGCGCCAAGCCCAAAACGTCCAAGCGTGCTCGGGCCGGAGCGGCCAAGAGAAACTGGGCGTCGCAGCCGGATCCGCTGACGGCTCGGGTCAAACGGGCGTCGCGGCCTCGCCGGGCCAAACGCCGTCCCACCAAGGCGCGATCGGCGTCGCGCCGTTGACGCTGCGGCGAGAGTGCCGCTATACTGACGCCGCCGATCCCCCGGGGACAGGTGCTCGAGTGGTTGAAGAGGCACGCCTGGAAAGCGTGTAAACGTGCAAGCGTTTCGCGGGTTCGAATCCCGCCCTGTCCGTCCCCCCTGGAAACCAAAGGGCAGCCCCGAGGCGTTATACTTGGACCTAGTCGTGTCCGGGGGGACCCGTGTTGATTGGTAGGCCAGCAGAGATCCCAAGTCGCGAGATTACCGATCCGGCCCTGTACGCCAGCCGCCGTGAGTGGCTGGCGAGTGTCGGGCTGTTGGCGGCTTCCGCCGTCCGGGCCCCGATCCGACAGGACACCGACGACAAACCGACCCCGTACGATGTCATCACCACCTACAACAACTACTACGAGTTCGGGACCGACAAAGACGATCCGGCCAAGAACGCGGGGAGCCTTCGAACCAAGCCCTGGACGGTGACGGTCGAGGGCGACGTCAAACGACCCGGAGCTTACCCGCTCGACGACCTCCTCAAAGGCCTGCCGGTCGTCGAGCGGACCTATCGGATGCGCTGCGTCGAGGCCTGGTCGATGGTCATCCCATGGATGGGTGTGGAGTTGGGCGCGCTGATCAAGAAGCTCGAGCCTGGCACCAGGGCGAAGTACCTCGAGTTCACCACCCTCGCCGACCCGAAGCAGATGCCAGGGCTCGGCTACCGAGTGCTCGACTGGCCATACGTCGAGGGCCTCCGGATGGACGAAGCGATGCATCCCTTGACGCTGATCGCCACTGGCATCTACGGGAAGCCGCTGCTCAACCAAAACGGCGCCCCGCTTCGGCTGACCGTGCCCTGGAAGTACGGGTTCAAGGGTGGCAAGAGCATCGTTCGGATCCGGTTTCTCGAGACCCAACCGAAGACCTCGTGGAATCTCTCGGCCCCCCACGAATACGGGTTCTTCGCCAACGTCAATCCCCGGGTTCATCACCCCCGCTGGCGTCAAGACCAGGAACGGCGTCTCGGTGAGTTCTTCAAACGACCGACGCTGCCGTTCAACGGCTATGCCGATCAGGTCGCCTCGCTCTACGCCGGGATGGACCTCAAGGCGAACTATTAGTGTCCATCGTCCTTGTCGCGCCGAGCCGGTGCCTGGGGTGACTTCCGCGGCCGAGCTCGACGGGCGAAGCGAGGAACGGGATAGCTGCCAGCCGTGACCGCGTCGGTGGTTCGTTGGGTACTCAAACCGCTCGCGTGGGTCGGGTGCTTGGCGCCAGGAGCCTGGCTCGTGGCGGGCATCCTCCGCGGCGACCTCGGGGCCGATCCGGTGAAGACCTTGACTCATACCACCGGCCTGTCGGCGCTCGTGATCCTGTTGGTCACCCTGGCGAACACCCCGGTTCGGCGGCTGCTCGGGTTGCCTGCGCTGGTGCGTCTCCGGCGGCTGACTGGCTTGTTCGCGTTCGCTTACGCCCTGACCCACCTGGCCATCTACGCGGTGTTCGATCATCGGCTCTCCGTCGGGGCGATCGCCGCCGACATCGTGGAGCACCCCTGGGTGCTGGTCGGGTTCGCGGCCTTCGTCATCCTCCTGGCACTGGCGGCCACCTCACCGCCCCCGGTTGTCCGACGGCTCGGTGGCCTCCGGTGGCAGCGGCTCCATAACGCGATCTACCTCGCCGGGGTCTTGGCCGTCCTCCACTTCTACTGGCTGGTCAAGGCCGACGTCCGCGAGCCGTTGGTCTACGGCCTGGTGCTCGTCGTGCTGCTCGCCGCGCGCTGGCGCCCGAGGAAGGGCCGCGCCCACGGTCCGGCCGTTGCGGAGCGAATTCGGGGCAACTAGCTTCCGTGCCCGGCATGCCCACCTTGAGCCGGATCGCCGACGAACGCGCTGTGGCGCGGGCCCTGGCCCGCATGGCCAGCGAGGTCGTCGAGCGGTGCCAGGGCGTCGAAGGACTGATTCTCGTCGGCATCCAGCGCCGCGGCGTCGAGCTGGCCGAACGGCTGGCCGTCCTGATCGAGAAGTCGGAAGGCCGCCAGGTCCCTCTCGGAAAGTTGGACATCACCCTCTACCGCGACGACCTCCAATCGGTCGGCCACCGGCCGATCATCGGAGAGACCAGCCTGCCCCGAACGCTCGACGGCCAGACCGTCGTCATCGTCGACGACGTCCTCTACAGCGGCCGAACCATCCGGGCCGCCCTCGACGAACTGGCGGACTTCGGGCGGCCCAGTCGGATCCTCTTGTGCGTGCTGGTCGATCGGGGCGGCAGGGAATTGCCGATTCAGGCCGACGTCATCGGGCTCCGAGTTGCCACCGATCGGGATGATCGAGTCGATGTCCGGGTAGTCGAACGAGACGGCGAGGACGCCGTCGACGTGGTGCGCCGCGGATGACGCCGACGCCCCTGGGTAAGGACCTGCTCGGTCTCGAGGAACTCTCGGCCGACCAGATCCGATTGGTGTTGGATACCGCGGAAGCCTTCAAGGAAGTCAGCGAACGGCCGATCAAGAAGGTGCCCGCCCTTCGTGGCAAGACCATCGTCAACCTGTTCTTCGAGGCCTCCACTCGGACCCGGATCTCGTTCGAGTTCGCGGAGAAGCGGCTCAGCGCCGACACCGTCAACGTCGCGACCCAGGGCAGCTCGGTGGCCAAGGGCGAAACCCTGGTTGACACCGCCCGCAATCTCGAGGCGATGCGGATCGACATGGTGGTGATCCGGCACCCCGCCAGCGGGGCGGCGAAATTCCTGGGCGAACGGATTCGCTCCAACGTCATCAACGCCGGCGACGGGAAGCACGAACACCCGACCCAGGGATTGCTCGACCTGCTGACCTTGCGCGACCGGTTTGGCCGGATCGAGGGGCTCAAAGTGGCCATCTGCGGTGACGTACTCCACAGCAGAGTGGCCAGGAGCAATATCTGGGGCTTGACCAAATTGGGAGCGGAAGTGGCCGTCTGCGGGCCCGCATCCCTCCTGCCCACCGGCCTGGATCGACTGGGGGTTCGGGTGATCCGCAGGATCGACGAAGCGCTCCAGTGGGCCGATGCGGTCAACATCCTCCGCTTGCAGCTGGAACGGATGGAAGGCGGTTTCGTGCCATCGCTCCGGGAGTACAATCGAATCTTCGGGGTGACCCGCGAGCGACTGGCCCGCGCGGGCCGCGAGGTCGTCGTGATGCACCCCGGTCCGATGAACCGGGGTGTCGAGATCGATAGTGATGTGGCCGATGGCCCCGCCAGCGTCATCTTGCCGCAGGTCACCAACGGGGTCGCGGTCCGGATGGCCGTGCTCTATCTCCTCGCTGGCGGCTCGCCGGACTGGGCGACCCATCCCGCGGAGGACCGGTGACCGCCCTGCTGATCAGCGGTGGTCGGGTCATCGATCCGACCCGCGGGACCGACGGGCCAGCAGACGTGCTCGTCGACGAGGGGCGAATCGTCGCGGTCGGCCACAACATCCCGCTCGGGCCAGGCGTTGCCCGCCTCGACGCGTCAGGCCGGGTCGTTGCCCCCGGACTGGTCGATCTCCACGTCCATTTTCGCGAGCCCGGACAGGAGCATCTCGAGACCATCGCGAGCGGCGCGACCGCCGCGGCCGCCGGCGGGTTTACCGCGGTCTGCGCCATGCCCAACACCGACCCCGTGGTGGACAATCAAGCCGCCGTCGGCTTCGTGGTCAGGCAGGCAATCCGGGCGGGCAAAGCCCGAGTCTATCCAATCGGCTGCATTTCGCTCGGTCAAAAGGGTCAACAACTCGCCGAATTCGGCGAGATGGTGGCCGCCGGCGCGGTGGCGGTCAGCGACGATACCAGGCCAGTCGTGTCCAGCCAGCTCATGCGCACCGCCCTCGAATATGCCCAGACGTTCGGCATCCCGGTGACGGACCACTGCGAGGATCCCTCGCTGGCCCAGGGTGGGGTGATGCACGAGGGCCTGGTGGCCACCCGGCTTGGCCTCAAGGGCATTCCGGCCGCCGCGGAGGAGGTCGTCGTCGCTCGGAACATCGTGCTCGCGCGGTTGACCGGCGGCCACCTCCACGTCTGTCACGTCTCGACCGCGGGCGCGGTCGAATTGATTCGTCGGGCCAAAGACCTCGGCGTCCGAGTGACCGCCGAGGCGACGCCCCACCACCTGGCGCTGACCGACCTGGCTTGCGAAGGGTATCAGACCAGCGCCAAGGTGAGGCCGCCCCTTCGGAGCGCGGAGGATCGGGCCGCTATCGTGGCCGGTCTGGTGGACGGTACGATCGATTGCATCGCGACCGACCACTCTCCCCAGCATTACGATGCTAAGGAACGGGAGTTCGACGAAGCGGCGGCGGGTGTTGTTGGCCTCGAGACCGCCTTGCCGGTGGCGCTGGCCGAGTTGGTGAAGCCTGGGCACCTGAGTCTCTTGGGCTTGATCGACCGAATGAGCACTGCCCCAGCGCGGCTCTATGGCTTGAGCGGCGGGTCGTTGGCGGTCGGCGCGCCTGCAGATATTGTCATCTTCGACCCGAATGCCGCCTGGCGCCCTCAGGCGAGCGATTTGCATTCAAAAAGCGCCAACAGCCCATTCCTCGGGCGCGAATTCGTGGGTCGGGTTGACCAAACTCTGGTAGGCGGGAGGGTGGTCTTCGATCGGAGTGTCAAAAACATTGACGGTTAACTTCATAACGTGTTTCCAGAGGAGCAGTTGGCCGTTATCTTGTGATCGGGAAGCACCGCGCGTTTGTCTGATGGGGGCCGAATGACCGAAATACCAAAACAGGACTTGGCCGAAGTCGAGTCACTCCTGGCCTCCCGCCAACGCCTGGCCGACTGGCTGGACAAGCTGGAAGCTGCAGGAAGCAAGACTCCAACCGCGGTCCGCGAGCGGGTCCGCTCCGACTACCGGGCTCGGCTGGCTCAAGTCGTTGAGCAGCTCCGCGGCCACTCCGATGTGATCGGTTCCACCCTCCAGGGGCTTCGGGGGCAGGCCTCCGAGTACAGCGAGCTCCGCTCCGAGGAGCAAGAGACTCTTGCCGAGGCGGAGTTGCGATTCACGGTCGGCGAGTACTCCGATGATGAATGGCGGCGGGTGGAGCAGGACTGCTCGGGCAAGATCAGCGGGCTCGACGATGAACTGGGGCGGCTAGCGGGTGAGATCAGCCGTCTCGAGGATGTGCTCCGACAAATTGCCCCGCCACCCGCCCAACCGGCCGCGCCGCCCAAGCGCGAGGAACCGGTGGCCCGAGCGGCGGCGCCGGAGCCCGCGCCGGTCGTTCGAGACGAGCCCGCTGCCCGGATCGAGCCTGCCGCGCCCGCCGAGGTCCCCGAAGCTCCTCGTTTCGTGCCGCGGGGGGGCGGGCTCAAGGCGCGGGACTCGGGGTCGAGCCGAACCGTGCCGTTTCCGTCCCCTGCACCCAAGGAACCCGCCAATTCGCCGGTCGACGAGCTCACCTTCCTCAAGTCGGTGACGTTGGAGGGTGGCCGCGCCACCGAAACCAGGACGGACCGGCCCAGTCAGACCATTGCCAAGACGCTCAAGTGTGGCGAGTGCGGGTCGCTCAATCGGCCCACCGAGTGGTACTGCGAACGATGCGGGGCCGAGCTCGCCGCGGTCTGAGGATGGAGGGCGGGGAACGACAGCGGGGCGGTCCGGATTCGGACCGCCCCGTTTGATTCTCGGAAACCGACTCGCCTACTTGATCCGGCTGAGCCGACTCTTCTGACGGGCGGCGGCGTTGGGGTGGATCAGCCGCTTGCGCCCGGCTCGGTCGAGGAGTTTGCTCGCCACGGCCAGAGCGTCGGCCCGGGCCTTGTCGTCGGTCGCCTGCCGAACCCGCTTGACGGCCGTGCGCAACTGACTTCGCTGGGTGCGGTTGAGGGCCGTGCGTGACTTGGCCTGACGCATTCGCTTCTTGGCGGACTTAAGGCGGGGCACTCGCGACTCCTGACTGGCGGTTCGGCCGGACTTCGAACAAGGAACTTAGCCACATAAACTAGCGCCTGGACCGGGCTTCGGGCAACCCTTGGCCCCGCGCCCCCTTCGCCCGACGGGCGAATCCTGCCATATTCCACCGGCCTACTGGAGAACGGAAATCTTGGCCGCAATCGGTTTCGTTTCGGATCCGAGCTCTGATTCGTCGGCGCCGTCGATCGGCGTTCTGGCCGATTCCGGGTTCGTCGTCGAGCTGGAGTCCTTCACCGGGCCGCTCGACCTCCTCTTGCACCTGTTGGGAGAAGAGCGGATCGACATCGCGGACATCCCGATCGCCCGGATCGCCGATCAGTTCCTCAAGGCCGTCCATGCGTTAGGCCTGAACCAGGCCGCCGACTATCTCGAGATGGCCAGTCGGCTCGTTCGGCTCAAGGCGCAGATGTTGTTGCCCCGAGGGGCTGACGGCGAAGAGTGGGACGATCCTCGGGCGGAGTTGGTCCGGCGGCTGCTCGAATACCAGCAGATCAAAGAGATCGCGGTGTGGATGCACCAGCAGGCGGACCGCCGCTCGATGCGATTCGCGCGGGGTTATCTCCCACCGCCGCCCGACCTTCCGCCGCCACCGCTGACCCTCGATCTGGTGGACCTCTTGGCGGCGGTCGAGCGGGTGATCGCGGCGATTCTCCATCCGGTGATGCACCGGGTCGTGGCTCGTCCCCTCAACGTCGAGGGGGCGACCCTCCGCATTCAGACCCTGCTCGCCGATCGGGCCGAGATCACCTGGACCGAGGCCATCGGGCCGCGCCCGACGATCGTGGACGTTCTTTCCACCCTCCTCGCCCTCCTGGAACTGGCGCGGCGGGGGACTGCCTTTCTCATTCAAACCGAGGCCTTCGGGCCGGTGGTGATCGTCCGTGAATCCCCTCGCCCAGCTGATTGAAGCGGCGCTGTTCGCGGCCCCGCGCCCGGTGACCGTCGAAGAACTCCAGACGCTCGACCCCGACGTCAGCCTGGCGGAGTTCCGGCAGGCAATCGAGCAACTCCGCGAGCACTACGATTTCGACGGGCACGGGGTCGAAATGGTGGAAATGGCCGGTGGGTTTCAGATCGTCACCCGGCCGGCGTTCGCCGCCGCCATCGAGCGAGCCCAGCTCAACCAGAAGCCGCCCCGACTCTCCGCGGCGATGCTCGAAACGCTGGCCACCATCGCCTACCGGCAGCCGGTTGGCCGGGCCGAAATCGAGGAGATCCGCGGGGTCAACGCGGCGGGCGTGCTGCGGACCCTCCAGGAGCGCGGGTTGATCGAGGTCACCGGCCGCGGCGAGGCGCTGGGACGCCCGCTCCTCTACAGCACGACACCGCAGTTCCTCGAACTGCTCGGGCTCCCGGATCTCGCCAACCTCCCCCGCGCCGAAGAGCTGTCGATCGCGTTGCAGGCTCCCAAGCCAATCGATGACGTGGATCAGGATGCCGCGGCCTTCGTCGAAGCCGACTCGTGACCGAAATGCGGCTCCAGCGCCTGCTCGCCCGAGCTGGCGTGGCATCGCGACGCCGGGCCGAAGAGCTGATCGAGCAAGGCGCCGTGACGGTCGACGGGCGGGTGGCGACGTTGGGCTCGAAGGCCGATCCGGACCGGCACACGGTCCTGGTCAAAGGCAAGCGGGTCCGGCCGGCGCCGACTCGCTGGCTCGCCTTCCACAAGCCGCTCGGCGTGGTGACCACCGCGGAAGATGACGAGGGCCGTCGCACCGTATTCGATCTCCTCCCGAAGGTCAAAGGGCTGACGTACGTCGGCCGCCTCGACGTCATGACCACCGGCCTCCTCCTGTTGACGACGGATGGTGATGCGGTTCACCGGCTCACCCACCCGCGTCACCGAATCCCCCGCCGCTACACCGCGCTGGTGCACGGGCAACCGACGGCCACCTTGGAACAATCCCTTGGCAAGCGCGTCGTGATCGATGGGCGCCCGGTCCAGCCGACGGCCGTGAGGGTCCGGCCCGGGCGTGACGGCCGGAGCATCGTGGACGTCACCCTGACCGAGGGGCGTCATGCCATCGTTCGGAAGTGGATCGCGGCGGCCGGCGCGAAAGTGGAGCGGTTGGCCCGACTCAGCTATGGCCCGATCCGGCTCGGCGACCTCGAGCCCGGGGCCTGGCGCGAGCTGTCCCCGGCGGAAATCGGCGCGATCTACCGCGCCGTCGATCTGCCGCGAACCTAACGTTTTGCTCGGATGAGGCGGCGATGACGACGAGTGCCACTCCCGACCTGGCCCATTCAAAGGTCCTCCGCCAGGCTCTCGACGAGATCGGGAGGCGGATCGTGGGCCAGCGGCCGATGGTCGAACGCCTGGTGATCGGGCTCCTGACCGGCGGACACATCTTGCTCGAAGGGGTACCGGGCCTGGCCAAGACCCTCGCCGTCCGGACCCTCGCGGACACCTTCCGGGCCGCCTTTTCCCGGATTCAGTTCACCCCCGACCTGCTCCCGGCGGACGTGGTCGGCACCATGATCTTCGACCAGAAGACTCAGGACTTCCGGCCGAAACACGGGCCCCTGTTCGCCAACATCGTTCTCGCCGACGAGGTCAACCGGGCACCGGCCAAGGTCCAATCGGCGCTGCTCGAGGCCATGCAGGAGCGGCAGGTCTCGATCGGTGGCCAAACCTACCGGCTCCCTGAGCCGTTCTTGGTGCTGGCGACTCAGAACCCGATCGAAAGCGAGGGCACCTATCCGCTCCCCGAGGCGCAGCTCGATCGGTTCTTGCTCAAGATCCGGGTCGGATACCCGACCCGGTCGGACGAGCGGGAGATCCTCCAGCGGATGAGCGGCGGCGAGGCGATTCCGGTCGCCGCGGTGCTGGACCCAGCGACGGTGCTGGACCTCCGCCGTCAGGCGCTGGCCACCCATCTCGATCCGCGCCTGGCCGACTACATCGTCGACGTGGTGCGGGCGACTCGCGAGCCGACCCAGGTTGGCTTGGGGGCGTTGGCGCCACTGATCGGGTACGGGGCCTCACCCCGTGCATCGATCGCGCTGGCCCAAGCGTCTCGGGCCCACGCGCTGCTGCAGGGACGCGGCTTCGTCACCCCCCAGGACATCCAGGCGATGGCTCCCGACGTGCTTCGGCACCGCATCGTGCTTTCGTTCGAGGCGGAAGCGGAGGACGTCACCGCGGATGCCATCGTCGAGCAGGTGCTCGGAAAGGTCAGAGTGCCGTGACCGTTCGGGTAGCGCCCGAACTGCTCAAGCAGGTCAAGGGGATCGCGATCCGGACCCGAGGGGTCATCGATTCGCTCTTCGCCGGCGAATCGCGCTCGGTGTTCCGGGGACAGGGAATGGAGTTCGCCGAGGTCCGGGCGTACGAACAGGGCGACGACTATCGGGCGATCGACTGGAACGTCTCCGCTCGCCTCGGTTCACCCTTCGTCAAGACCTTCACCGAAGAACGCGAACTGACCCTGCTCCTGGTGGTCGACCAATCCGGCTCGACCCACGTCGGCCGGCCGATCGAACGGGCGGCGCGAGCGGTCGAGGTGGCGGCGGTGCTCGCCCTGGCGGGTGCCAGGGAACAGGACCGAGTCGGCGCCTTGTTGTTCAGCGACACGGTCGAACACGTGGTGCGACCGGCCAAGGGGCGCCGCCACGCGCTCCGACTGATCCGGGACCTGCTGGCTTTCGCGCCGACGGGAACCGGCACCGATTTGGCCGGGGCGCTCCGATACGCCTCGCGGGTCCTCCGCCACCGGGGTGTCGTGGTCGTGGTGTCCGACTTCCTCGCCGACGGATGGGATAACGCCCTCAAGCAGTTGTCGGCCCGGCACGACGTCACCGCCGTCACGGTCGACGACGCGAGGGAAATTCGGCCGGCCGGGCTGGGCTGGGTGACCTTCGAGGACCCCGAGACACGGGCGCGGGCTTTGGTCAATCTCGGTGATTCGGCCGTCAGGCGTCGGTGGGAAAGCGCCGCGCGGGCGGGAGTCGAGCGTCGCAACCAGCGGCTGAAAGCGGCGGCGGTTCGTCATCTTGCCATCGATGTCGGAGAGGACTATGCCCCAGTGCTCCGTCGGGCCTTCGCGCCGAGGAGGCGTCCCGGACGTCGATGATGGCCCTCGGACTGGTCCTCCAGCTCGCGGCCGCCTCGGTCGGCGATACGGTATGGCTCGCCGTGGCGGCGCGGGTCCCAGCCGGCCATGTCTTGCGCCCGCAGGTTTGGGACCTCGGGGATTTGGGCTCCGTCCTGGCCGCTCCTGAGGTCGACTACCGGGCCGGCCTCGCGGTCGTCCGATACCCCGTCGCGTTCTGGTTTCCGGGGGATCATCGGGTTACCGTGCCCGGGGCCATCGTGGTGTCCAGTGCGGGCCGCTCCGACACCCTACCGGCGACCGAGCACGTGGTGACGATCGCGGCGCTGCTCCCCGACAGCGTGCCCAAGGCGTCGCTTCAACCCGAGCCGGCGGAAGGTGTCGTCGATCAGGCGACCCGCTCCTGGCTGCCGGTCGCGGTGTTGGTGCCGATCGCCGGTTTGGTGTGGGCTGGGCTCGCTTGGTTCGGGCGCCGCCGGTCGGGCGCCGTGGAACCGACGACATCCGCCGAACCACCCTCGGATCCGACCGAAATCCTGGAGCAGTGGCGGGCCGCGGGCGAGGCCCGGACGGTGCTCGATGGGTGGGCCAAGCTGATCGCCGCGGAGGCGGCTGCTCGGCCGCCAGCCGAGCGAGATGCCGGCCTCGCCCTGGTGGCTCAGCTCGCCGACGCGAATTTCCGGGAGCGGTCCGATCCCGGTCGATTGGCTGAACTGGCGCTGGCCGCCCAGCGTTGGCGGAGTCGGACGTCATGATCACCTTCGCCAGACCGGCGCTCTTGCTGCTGGTGCTCGGGGTCGGGCTGTGGCTGTGGTGGCGCCGCCGGCTTCGACCCACCGCGGCCCGGATCGCCGATGGACGGGTCGCGGTGGCGGCGGTTGGCCGAAGCTGGCCGGCGTACCTGCCACTGTTCTGCCGGGTCGGGGCACTGCTGGCGTTGATCATCGCCGCCGCCGGTCCCCGCCTGCCCGGGGACCGAACGACCGTTCGCCGCGAGGGCATCTCGATCGTCATCGCGGTCGACGTCTCGAGCAGCATGTTGGCCGAGGATTTCGCGCCCTCGAACCGGCTCGAGGTCGCCAAACGGCAGGCGGTCGGGTTCATTCGGGGCCGCGAATCGGATCGGATCGGGTTGGTGGCCTTCGCCGGCGAGGCCCTCACCCAGGTCCCGGTGACCCTCGACTATCCGGTGCTCGAGCGAGCGGTACTCGACCTGCGGATCGGGGCGCTCGACGATGGCACCGCCATCGGCAGCGGCCTCGCCACCGCGACGAATCGACTCCGTCGGGTCAAGAGCCGCTCGAAGGTGGTCCTGCTGCTCACCGACGGCGAGAACAATCGCGGCGCGATCGATCCACGGACCGCGGCAGACGCGGCGGCGGCGTTAGGTGTGCGGGTCTATACCATCGGGGTCGGGACCGAAGGAGAAGCGCGGATTCCCACCGGCCGGGGCCTTTCCGGCTATCGCTACGAGATGCTTCCGGTCCGGATCGATGAAGTCCTCCTCAATGAGATCGCCGAGCGCACCGGGGGGCGATACTTCCGCGCCAAGGACAGCGACGCGCTGAGCCGGATTTTCGGCCAGATCGACGAGATGGAAACGTCGCAAGTGGAGATGATCCGATATCGATCCGCGGACGAGAGCACTCGGCCTTTTCTGATCCTGGCGGTGACGCTACTCCTCGCCGAGTTGGGCCTGGCGAGCACCGTGGCGGTGCGGGCGCCATGACGTTCGACTCGCCAGCGGTGCTTTGGCTCGCGCCGGTGGTTGCCCTGGCGGTGCTGGGGCTTGCCGTGTGGGCGGGGCGGCGTCGGCTCGAAGCAACCAAGGGGTGGCTGGCGGCGGCCCCTGCCACCGCCCTGCGCCGGCTCACCCCCGGGGTGCTCGCCGTCGTCGGCGGCCTCGTTGTCGTCGGCGCCGCGGGACCACGTTTCGGAAGCGCCGACGTCGATACCGAGACCCGAGCCCTCAACCTGGTGTTCGCGATCGACATCAGCCGTTCCATGCTCGCTGAAGACGCCGCGCCGAGCCGGCTGGCCCGGGCCGTCCGGGAATCCCGTCGCTTGCTGCAGGACGTTCGGGGCGACCGGGTCGCCCTGCTCGCGTTCGCCGGGCGGAGCTACATCCTCACCCCCCTGACCCTCGATGACGGAGCCGTGCAGCTCCAGCTCGACGCCCTCGACCCCGACATTGCCAGCGAGGGCGGGACCGAATTGGCGGCTGTGCTGCGACAGGGCAAGGAACTGCTGGAGGCGGCCTCCGAGGGCGGGGCCAGGGCGATGGTCGTGTTCACCGATGGCGAAGCCCACGATTCGTTGCCAGCGGCCCTGGCCGCGGCCCGGGCGCTCAAGGGCATCGGAGTGACCGTGATCGTCGTCGGGGCCGGTGGGCTCGCCCCGGCGCGGATTCCGCTGCGAGACGCCGCGGGAGCGCTGGTCGAGTACAAGAAGGACGATGCCGGCGCCGAGGTGGTCACCGCCCGCCGGGACGAGGTCCTCCGGGCGGTAGCCGATGCCGCGGAGGGTATTCTGGTTCCCGCCGATTTCCCGGATCAAGCTGGCGCGGTGTGGAAGACACTTGCCTCGCTGGATCGGGATCCCGCAAAGGGCCGCCGGACCGAGGACTTGATTCCCCGGGCCTGGATTCTCGCGCTGGGCGCGTTCGCCATCCTGGCGCTCCAAACCGCGTCGCGCCGAACAGCTTCGCTGGTGGCGGTGGCCGGCTTGGTGCTCCTCCCCGGCAGGACCGCCGCACAGCGGCCCGCCGACGGGGTACGCCGACTCGGGGTCCGCGATACCGCGGGGGCAGCTGCCGCCTTCGCGCGGATGGCCCAGACCCGGCAGGGCCGAGACACGGCGCAGTACAACAGCGGGGTCCTCGCTCTCGCGCAGGGGCGGTATGACGACGCCCGGAAGGCCCTCGCCGAGGCGGCCAGGTCGCTCGATCCGGACATCCGGTTTCGGGCCTTGTACAACCTCGGGTTGGTCTCGCTGGTGGAAGCCCGGGGCGATTCGGTTCGCCGAGACAGCCTCGAGGCCGAAGCCGCGGGCCGCTTCAAGGACGCGCTGCTGTTGTCCCCCGCATCGCGACCGGCGAAGTGGAACCTCGAATTGGTAAATCGGCGAAAGCCGCCGCCCCCGAACAGCGGCAGCAGCAACCGCCCGCCGCCCCGGGGAGGCGCTCCACCGCCACCGTCCGCCGTTGGCAACGCCCGGGGCATGTCGGCGGCGGAAGCGGAGCAGATCCTCCGCTCGGTCGAGCGCGCCGAACAGGGGGTTCGCAACGAGCAGATTCGCCGCCGTCGTGGCGTTCGCAGCTCGTCGGGGAAAGACTGGTGATCGCCCTTTTCCTGTGGGTTCAGGCCGGGCAGGTCGCGGTGACCGCGACGGTCGATCGCGACCGGGCTCCGATTGGCGAGCAGATCAGCTATTCGCTCCGGGCGGTGACGTCGCTGTCGGGTGCCTTCCGAGTGGAGCTACCGGAGGTGACCGGGCTCGAAGTGGTCGAGCGAACCGAGCGGCTCGACCCGGTCCTCGGATCCAATCCCCCGGCGCGGGCCTTTCAACTCGAGCTCACCCTGCGGGCCGCGGAGGTTGGCCGGTGGCGCTTTTCTCCGGTCCTGGTCTTCGTGGGCTCGACGACCGAAGTCGCCCCGGAAGTGGAAGTCGTGGTGAGCGCCACCTCGAACGCCGACGCGAATCGCAATCCCCGGCTGATCGAGTTGATCCAGCGGGTACCCCCACCGGACCCGGGCCAGAACGCGACCTTGGCCATCGTTGCCTCGTCCGCCGAGGTCTACCAAGGGGACCAGCTCGATGTGCTGACGGCGGCGTGGTTTCCCCGTTCGCTCCGGAACAGGCTTCGGCGGCCGCCGACGCTCAAGCCACCGGTGCTAGCCGGCGTCTGGACCGTGCCGCAGCCGCCGTTGCCGGGAATCGTGTCCAGTCGGACGATCGGCGAGGAAACCTATGACTTGTTCGTGAGCCATCAGGTTGCCTTTCCACTGACCGCGGGCAGCCTGGTCATCCCGCCCGCCCGGCTCGAGTACGCGGTGCCGTTGACCCGGCGCGCCTCCGGGGATGAACGACCGATCGAGGAGGCCAGTCCTCCGATCACCATCGACGTCGTCCCGCCAGCAGCGGCCCCGGGCGGATTCCGCGGTCCGCATGGCCGAGCGTTGCAGGTCGGCTACCGGATCCGGTCGCTTCCCGCCCGGGCGGGAGAGGTCCTTCCAATCGAAGTCACGGTGTCGGGGTTCGGCAATCTGGCGTTCTGGCCGCCGCCTAACGTCCCTTGGCCGATGGGGACGCGGGCCTACCTCGACCGGGTATCCGAAACCGGTCAGCCGCAAGCGGGGCGGCTGGGGGGCGTGAAGACCTTCCACTTCCTGCTGCTGGCCGACAGCGTCGGCAGTGTGGCCCTGCCGCCGATCGACTATCCGTACTTCGACACCGATCGTGGTGATTACCGCGCCGCGAAGGGGATTGGACTGGTCATCCCCGTGCTCACCGGCACCCGTAGCGGCCCGCCGCGTGAGCCGCCGGCCCTGGTCGCGATTCGAGACGATCCGACCTGGTACCTGACTCGGGGGATGAGTGGATGGCTGGTGCCGGTACTGGCCGGCACTCCGGTACTCTTGCTTCTTGGCTATGCCGGCCTCCGGCGGTATCGACGCCGACCGTCCGCTCCCCGAAGGCCGGACGATCTCGTCGCGTTGGAGCGACTGGTGATCCGGCTGGTGCCGGAAGCGGATCGGGGACACCTCGAGCGTCTCGAGTCGGCCTTTCGTCGGGCCGCGATCGGTGCCACCACGGCGCGGCGGCTGGCAACGTTGAAGAGCCAGCTCGACGCCGATCGGTTTGGCCCGACTGGCGGCGACGGGCCCATCGCGCTGGTCGGAGCGGTGAGCGACGCCTTGGCCCGGGTTCCCCGGCCGGTGCGCCAGTCGATCGGCCTGGGATGCCTGCCGATCGTGGCGATGGCCTCGACGGCGCTGGCGCAGCCGGAGTCGCCGGATCGGCTCTACCGTGACGGCGCGGTGCTCGCCTCGGTCGCGGGCTTCAGGGCGCGGGTGGATCGCGAACCGACCCGGTGGCAGCACTGGTACCACCTTGGGGCGGCCTTGTACCTCGCCGACCGAGACGCCGAGGCCGCCGCCGTGCTCGACCAGGCCCTGGCGCTCGCCCCGAGAGCCGAGTCACCGCGGGCCCTGTGGGCCAACCTCGAGCGTCAGTATGAGCCGCTCCGAGCGGCCGTCCACCCACCCTGGTCGCGATCCGAACGGACCGCGGCCGCGCTGGTGCTCTGGTGGCTTGCGCTGGCGACCCTTGCCCGGCGGCCGAGCCGGCCCGCCGTTCCGGTGGCGGTTGCCCTGGCCGCCTCGATCATCGGGTTCGCGCCCGACCTCGGCGGAGCCCGCCCGGACGCGTTCGTTCGGGGAGAACCAAGGTTACTCGAGGCTCCTCACGGCCTCGCGGCCGACCGGGGGCAGCTGGCGCGGTTGACGCCGGTGCGGGTGATGGCCCAGAGGCCGGGATGGCTGCTGGTCGTCGACCGACAGGGGAGTCAGGGCTGGATCGCCTCTTCCGCCGTCGCGACGGCTCGGGGCGGGGGCGGGCCGTGAAACGCCGGGTGGCGATCCTCCCGGACGCGGTCGCGAACCAAATCGCGGCCGGCGAAGTCGTCGATCGGCCGGCGTCCGTCGTCAAGGAGTTGACCGAGAACGCGATCGATGCCGGAGCTGGGCACATTCGGGTCGAGATCGAAGACGGCGGGAAGACGGTCATCGTGGTGAGCGATGACGGATCGGGCATGAATCGCGAGGACGCCATCCTCGCCCTGGACCGCCACGCCACCAGCAAGATCGCCTCGGCCGGCGACCTGGTCGGTGTGGCGACGTTCGGCTTCCGGGGGGAGGCACTCCCGGCGATCGCGTCGGTGTCGCGGTTCCTGATGGTGACCGCGGAACCCGGGGGTGAGGCAACCGAAATCGCGGTGACCGGCGGCCGAATCGACCGGGTGGGAACCGCCGTCCGCCAAGCAGGAACCTCGGTGACCGTCCGAGGACTCTTCTTCAATACCCCGGCGCGACGGAAGTTCCTCCGGTCGACCTCGAGCGAAACCCGAGCGGCCTGGGAGGCGGTTGGCGTGCTGGCCTTGTCGCACCCGGAGGTCGGGTTCGAGTTCCGCTCCGATGGCCACGGCCGTCTGGCGGTTCCCCCGGGCCAAACGGCGCAGGATCGGCTGGCCGCGGTCTGGGGTGCTGACGTCGTCGCGACCCTCGTCCCGGTGGAATACGCGGTTGGAAGCGTTCGAGTGAGCGGGTTGATCCAGCGCCCGGCCGACGCCAGGCCGACCGGCCGCCGGACCCAGCTGTTCGTCAACGGGAGACCGTTTCGCGACCCGTTCCTGATCCGCGCGGCTGAAGCAGGGTACCGATCCGCCATCGCGCCGGGCGACCGTCCCAGCCTGATGCTCCGAGTCGAGGTGGCGCCCGGAGAGGTCGACGTCAACGTCCATCCCGCGAAACTCGAAGTGCGGTTCCGGGAGCGGGCGGCGGTCGAACGGGCGGTGGAGGAGTCGGTCCGTCATGCGCTGGGCAAGCTCGAGTCGGCGGCTCCCTTGATTCAATCGCGAGTCGGCGATCCCAACGCCTCACCGGTCCCAATCGATGCCGAGGCAGCATCGCTCTGGGCCGGCATCGAGGGTGAGCCGCCCGAAGCACCCGGCCAGACATTCGGCGCTCCCGTGCTGCAGCTCCAGGCTACCTATCTGGTCTACGACGGGCCCGACGGGGTCACCTTCGTCGACCAGCACTCCGCCCACGAACGGGTTCTCTACGAACGGACGATGGAGGGCTTCGAAAGCGGTGAGGTGGCCAGTCAGCGGCTGCTGCTGCCGATCACGGTCGACCTGGTCGACGAGGAGCTCGATGCCGTCGAGACGTTTCGAGGCGAGCTTGCGAGGGTAGGGTTCGAAGTTGAAGCGTTCGGCGGGCGGAGCGTCGTGCTGCAGGCGGTGCCGACGCCGCATCCGAGGTTCGACGCCACGGCCTGTTTTCGCGAGATGATCGCCGACCTGGCGAGGGGCCGGTTCGGCGGGTGGGCTAATCGACTGGAGCGGTTCGCGGCGACGTACGCCTGTCGAGCCGCCGTCAAGGCGGGGACGAGCCTGTCCGAACCCGAGATGCGCCGGCTGTTGACGGACCTCTTCGCGACGCGACTGGCCCCGCACGACGTGCACGGCCGATCGACGATCGTCACGGTGAGCCGCGACGAATTGGAACGCCGCTTTGGCCGCCGTTAGGGTACCGGTGTTGGTCGGTCCGACGGCGGTGGGCAAGACCGCCGTGGCGCTCGCCCTCGCCGAATTGCTTCCGCTCGAGGTCGTCTCGGCCGACTCGCGGCAGATCTACCGCCGGCTGGACGTCGGGACCGCCAAGCCGACGGTTCGAGAGCTGCGCCGGGTGCCGCATCATGGGGTGGACCTGATCGCGCCCGGCCAGCGGTACGGCGCGGGGCGGTTTGCCAAAGACGCGCCGGGATGGATCGATCGGATCCGGGCCGCCGGAAAGACGCCCCTGGTCGTTGGCGGCACCGGGCTGTACGTCCGGGCCCTGGCGGACGGGTTGTTCGTGGAGCCACCGCTCGACCCTGATCGACGAGACCAGGTACAGCGTTTCGTCGAGGGGCTGGGCACCAACTCGCTGGTACGGTGGGCGTCGCGCCTGGACAGCCGCTTCGGTGGCGGGGGCCGACAACGAGCCATCCGCGCGATCGAAGTCGCCCTGCTGTCGGGCCGGCCGCTCAGCTACTGGCAAGATCATGCCAGGACGGTCGGGGCGATCGACCCGTGGTACGTGGTGCTCACCGTGCCCCGACCGGTTCTCCATCGGCGGATCGCGGTGCGGGCGGCCGAGATGGTCCGGCGTGGGATCATCGAGGAGGCGGCCGCCGTGATCGCCGACGGCCTGGCACCGGGCGCGCCCGGCCTCGACGGGGTCGGAATCCGCGAAGCGGTGGAGTACCTTCAGGGCCTTCGATCGCGCCCGTCCGTCGCCGAGGCGATCACCATCAGCACTCGGCAGTACGCGAAGCGGCAAGAGACCTGGTTCCGTCACCAACTCAGGGGACCGGTTCTGACGCTCGATGCCACGGGAGCGCCGGAGCGCATCGCCGAGACCATCGCACAGGCGTGGTCGGGTTCGGAAACCGTGCGAAAGGACATCGAGTGAAGATCGGGATTACCTGTTATCCGACCTACGGAGGATCGGGGGCGTTGGCAACCGAACTCGGGATGGACTTGGCCCGACGCGGACATGAGGTCCATTTCATTACCTACGCGATGCCGTTTCGGCTCCGCGAGTACGTCGAGCGGGTCTACTTTCACGAGGTCGACACCTCAACCGGTCGGTATCCGTTGTTCGAGTTCTATCCGTACAGCCTGGCGCTGGCGAGCAAACAGTACGACGTGGCGTTGCGAGAACGGCTCGACGTGCTCCACGTTCACTACGCGGTGCCTCATGCGACCACCGCCTGGCTCGCCCGCGAGATGCTCGGGGAGCGGCAGCGGCTGCCGGTGATCACGACGCTCCATGGCACCGATATCACCCTGGTCGGTCAGGAAGCCAGTTTCTACGCCATCACCAAATTCTCGATCGAGCGCTCCGACCGCGTCACGGCGGTGTCCCAGTTTCTCAAAGACGAAACGGTGCGGACCTTCGGGTGCTCGAACTGCCACATCAGCGTGATCCCCAATTTCGTGAATCTGGCCGAGTACCACCCAGGCGAGGCCGATTGTCGCGACGGGCTGGCTCCGGAAGGTCACAAGATCGTGACCCACGTTTCCAATTTCCGAGAAGTCAAACGGGTTCGCGATGTCGTTCGGGTCTTTGCCCGGATACGGCGTGCCATGCCGGCCACGCTCCTGATGATTGGCGACGGCCCGGAGCGTGACGACGCCGAGCGAGAAGCCCGCGATCTCAAGGTCGACGGCGACGTCCGGTTCTTCGGGAAGCTTGGCAATGTCGTCACCTTGCTTCGGGCCACCGATTTGTTCCTGTTGCCGTCGCAGACCGAGTCCTTCGGCTTGGCGGCGCTCGAAGCGATGGCGTGTGGCGCCCCGGTGGTTGGGAGCCGAACCGGAGGGTTGACCGAGGTCGTCGAGGACGGCGTGTCGGGCCTGCTCGAGCCACCCGGTTCCGTCGAAGCGATGGGGCGCCGAGCGGTCGACGTGCTCCGCGACCCGGAGCTGTTTCAGGCGATGCGCCGAGCGGCAGTCGATCGGGCCGCCGATTTCTCGACGGAACGGGTCGTGCCCCAGTATGAGGCCTTGTACGCCGAGGCTCGGGGATGAACCTCGATGTCTGGCAGGGTGTCGTGCTGGGGCTGGTGCAGGGGCTCACCGAATTCCTTCCTATCTCGAGTTCCGGCCATCTCGTCCTGGCGGAGCGGTTCGTCGGCTTCCAGCCGGCGGGGCTATTCTTCGAGATCGTGGTCCACTTGGCCACCCTGCTGTCCGTGCTGGTGGCGTATCGGAGCCGAATCGCCGAGCTGGCCGTGGGCGTGTTGCGGGGCCGACCCGAGGCCTGGCGATACCTCGGCTTGCTCGTGGTCGCCTCCGTCCCCGCGGCACTCGCGGGGGCGTTCTTCCGCGATTACTTCGAGCGCACCTTTCACTCGCTGGTGGCGTTAGGTTGGCAGTTTCTCTTCACCGCGGCCCTCCTCTGGAGCGCCCGCTGGGCCATCAGACGCGCCGCGCCCCCGGCCCCGATTACCTGGGGGCGGAGCCTGATCATCGGTTTCGGACAGGCCCTGGCGATCGTGCCGGCCATCTCCCGCTCGGGCGCCACGATCGTGCCGGCCCTGTGGACCGGCGTCTCACCCATCGCCGCGGCGGAGTTCTCGTTCTTGATGTCGATCATCGTGATCGGGGGCAGCGGGGTGATGGAACTCGGCAATATCCCGCCCGGGGTCGACCCGTTCGCTCCTGGCTTGATCGCGGCATTCCTGGCCGCCCTGATTTCCGGAATCGTGGCGATTCGTTTCCTCGTCGCGTTGCTGCGGAGCAGCCGGTTCCACCTCTTCGCGCCCTACTGCGCGGCGGTCGGGGTGTTTTGTCTGGTCTGGTTCGGTTGGCTCGGGCGCTGAAGATCTGCCAGGTCGGCCGGGTCGACTCGACCCAAGACTTGGCTCACCAGGCCGCCGAAAAAGGCGCCCCGACCGGGACCGTTTTCATCGCCGCTGAACAGACTGGCGGGCGGGGCAGTCGAGGTCGATCGTGGGAGTCGGCCGCCGGTGGCCTCTGGCTGAGCGTCGTCGTGAGGCCGGCGGCCGCCGCGGTACCCCTCTTGAGCGTGCGGGCCGGCCTCGCGATCGCGGAATCGCTCGCCACCGTGCCGCGATTGCCGCAGATCATGGTCAAGTGGCCCAACGACCTCATCGTCGCGGACCGGAAGGCCGGTGGCATCCTGGTCGAAGCCCGCTGGCGTGGCGACGATCTCGATTGGGCCGTCGTGGGCGTCGGCCTCAACGTTCACAACCGGGTCCCCGATGGGGCGGCCGCGCTCGATCCCGAGCGACGGGTTGCCCTGGCGGCGTTGGCGCCCATCGTCGCTCGGGCCATCGTGGCCGCGGCGGAGCGCCCGAGCGCTGTGCTGGACGAACTTGAGTTGAATCGGTTCGCGAAGCGCGACTGGCTCCTCGGGCGGATTCTGGACCGCCCCGCCGCGGGATGGTGCCGAGGAATCGACCAGGAAGGTCGCTTGCTCGTCGAGGAGGCACCGGGAGCCTTGATCGCGACGCGGAACCCCATTGGCTGGACGGACTTGGCCGGGCCCGGGCCTCCCTCGTAGATTGCAGGGCATTGGTGGCAATCCCTCATTGTTGGAGCAGCCATGACCTCCGTTGCGGCCGCAGCGACCGCCGACCAGACCGACTTGCGCCACTTGCTCAGGGCTTCCGTTCAGTTGGGCCTGCTCCAGTCCGCACTGGTTGGCGGATACGCCATCGCTTCGAAGTTCCTGGCCGGGCCGCTGGAACTGGCCGTGCTGGCGCTGATCCTCGTGGTGGGCGTCGCGGCCACGATCGCGCTGCCCGGGATCTGGACCAATGCCCGCTCGATCGAAGGCATCGCCGGTGCGGCGGGTATCGGGCTCGGAGCGGCCGCGGTCTTCCTGGTGGTCGACGTGGCCGTGTTTCAGCCCCTCGGGATCTATTCGAACCGGTGGCTCGAGATCGGCGGTGGAAGCAACTGGTGGTACCACCCGGTGTGGTGGATGGTCGGGACGTTTCTCCCCTGGATGGGCGCCTGGGTCCTCGCCAATCAAACCGCCAAGTCGGGCCACTCCAATCCGGGGGGCCTGGTGATCGGCACCCTGATCGGTGCCGCGGCGATCATGGCGGTGGCGAAGGTGGCGGGCTTTCCCGGAGCGAGCTTCGGACTGGGGACCTTCGGTGTGAGTGTCCTCCCCGCCGTGGCGGTGATGGCCGTGGTGACCGCCGCGGGCGTTCGTCGGAGCTGATCCGATCGCGGCGATGACATGAGGGTCGTCCGCGGTCTGATGCGGTTCTTCGGTTGGCTGCTCACGCCGCTGGTGGCGTGGGCAGCTTCGTTTCTGGGGGCGGTGGTGGCCGCCCGAGCGGCATCAGGGATGGGACTGGCTCGCAGCCAACTGATCGTCACCGTCGCTGGCGGTGCCATCGCCGGGGCGCTGGGGCTGGTGGGCTGGCTCAAGTTGTTGCGCCGATCGCCGCAGCTGCGTGAGACACTCGAGGTCGAAGCCGATGGGACGCCCACTGCTGCGGTCGACTGAACGGTTCGGCTGGATCGCCGTCGGTGTCGTGGCTGCTTGCGGCCGCCCGGCCGAATCCCGGCCGCCGGCGGGAGTTTCGACGGGGTCCCTCGCGCCGGCTGATTCACTGGTGTTGACACTCGAGGACAGCGTGCAGATCTGGCTGTCGGTGGGGCGAGACGCGCGGGATTCGGCGGGCCGACCCTGCCACGAGCGAACCGTGAAGATCACCTCGCCGCGCGGGTCGGTTCTGGTGCCGCTACTCTACACCGGCCGAGCACCCGAACGTCTCGATGCCGCCTCCCTGGTGGCCGAGCTATGGAAGAACTGCGCCCCAATGGCCCGCTACCGCGTCGAGGTCGCCACCGGCCGGCCGACACCGCTCCGGGGTCAATGAGGGCGGCGCTCGTCGCGGCGGCCACGGTTCTTCCGGTGCCCTGCTTGGGTCAGGCCGTGAGCGTGACGGCGGCTCGGGGGCTCACCACCGAACCGGTCTTCGACTACCGCTTGACGTTGGGTACCCGAGCGTTGGGCCCGGTGGAGTTCGCCCCGTCGGGCCATCTCGCGTTTCAAGGGCCGAGGTCCGACCGAGCGGTTCTCGCCGGTGTCGGGGTCGAGGGTCGAGTGGCATTGGGGACTGGGAGTCGGCACCCCTACCTCGTGGCCGGTGTCAGCGGAGGCTTCGTCGACCTGGCCAATCGATTCGGGCTGGGGCTTTGGCATGCCTGGTCGGCTGGGGGAGGCGTCACGTTAGGCCGGCTCGGACCGATCGGGGTCGCCGTCGAGGGCCGCTACCAGGCGCTCTCGAGAGCCTCGGCTGGCGGGGTGTCGCTGGGCCTTCGTCTGGAGCTGCCGTTAGGTCGCCGGTCGCCGGCCCGCTCGACGTCGAGGCTCGGCGATCAGGCCGACGACCCGTCGCCGCCGGAGCCCCGACCGCGGCTCGCGACCGTGGGCTGGACCTCCAGGCAAGCTGCCGTGGTCGACCAGGCCGTTCTGGCCATGGGGGCGCCCTATCGGTGGGGCGGATCGGACGCCAATGGCTTCGACTGCTCCGGGTTGATCCACTTCGCCTATCGGTCGATCGGCGTGGACCTCCCCCGGACCAGCGGCGGGCAAGCGGCGTTCGGCTCGGCTCGCGGTCGCGACCCGGCCGACCTCGCCCCTGGCGACATTCTGGTCTTCGCGGCGCGGCCAGGTGGGCCGGCGTCCCACGTCGGGCTGTACCTCGGTGAAGGGGAGTTCATTCACAGTGCCTCGGGCGGAGTGCAACGAAGCCGACTCGATCCCGCCGACCCGCGGGGACGGTGGTGGCACGCTCGCTGGCTCGGCAGTCGGCGCATCCTCGAATAGGGACGAATCATGGAACCGCGGAAGAAGACGGCGCGCGTCACGGTCAAACGTCATGGCGAACGGGGCCGGTACGACCGCGATACGGTCGATGCCATTCTCGCCGAAGGGCTGGTCGCCCACGTTGGCTATCTGTGGCAGGGGCAGCCCTTCGTGATCCCGACGCTGTACGCCCGGATCGACGATACCATCTACTTCCACGGCGCCTTGGCAAACCGGATGCTCGATGCCTTGGCGGAGGGGGCTCCGGTCTGCGTCACCGTGACGCTGCTCGACGGACTGGTCATGGCGCGATCCCACTACAATCACTCGGCGAACTATCGATCGGTCGTGGTGTTGGGCCGGCCGCGCGAGGTGACGGATCCGGTCGAAAAGGCGAGGTCCCTCGAGGCGTTGGTGGACCAGGTGGCTCCAGGGCGCTGGGCCGATGCCCGTCAGCCCAACGAAACCGAATCGAAGGTCACCAGGGTCATCGCGGTGCCGATGGAGGAGGTGTCGGCCAAGGTCCGCTCGGGGCCGCCGATCGACGACGAAGCGGACCTGGGCCTACCGGTCTGGGCTGGAGTGGTACCGCTGCGGACCGTGGCGCTCGACCCGGTCGAGGCGCCGGGGCTCGACCCCGGCCTCCGGCGTCCCGAGTACCTCACGCCGTACCGGCGTCCCGGCTGGTAATGATCGCTAGCTGCCTGCCGACAGCCCGCGGGCCTCGGGTCAGTGCTTGCCTTCAGTCCCGCCGTGTTTGTGGGATCCACCCATCTCGTTCAGCGATGCGAGGTCGTCCTGCATCAGCTCGTCGGAGAGATCGACGGCGGGCCACTTGGGGACATCGTCCGGAGCGAAAATGCCGGTGATGTGAGCCATCGCGCCGGGAAGGGTTTCGGGTGACGGGTTGTGGTAGACTCCGACCACCCGGTACTTCCGGCCCGCTCGGAGCCGAATTCCGTCACCGCCGACCCCAGGGAGCGAGCGCGAGATCTTGGTGATCTTCCCGTCCCGGGCGAGCGTGGCCTTGACGGTCGCCAGGACCCGGCTGGATGCCACGTCCTCCAGGCGGACTGCGACGCCGTGGTCGTGGAGGTGGCCGCTGTAGCCCAACAGACGCCCATCGACAGGCATCGTGAACTCCCATGACTTCTCGTGTTTGCCTGCCGTGGTAATGTCGTAGGTGTTGGACTTGCCGACGGTGAGGTTCACGTCCATGTACAGCGGGAGGGCGTCGACCGGGCGCGGATTGAGGTTGGTCGGGCTATACGACAGGTGCACCTTGACCTGAACGTCGTGGAGGTCCTGGCCGGTTTCGTTCTGCCAGGCCATGTACATCCCCAACCGGTAGCCGGATTTCATCGGGACGCCGATGGTGCGAGGGACGAACATGTCTTCGGTTTCTCGGCCAGCGCCGAAGATCCGTTCCACCGCCGGGTAGAGCAGTTGCCGTCGATCGAAGTTCACGCCGATCAGGTGGTGAACGATCCGCCGGTCGAGCGGCTTACCGCTTCCGTCGACGACCTCGAGCCGAAAGCCCCGCAACCATCCGTCGACCGGCCATTCGAACCGGATCAACGGGGTATTGTGGCCCTCCATCATGTCCATGTCCTCGTGCTTCACGCCGGGCGGCATCGCCTCGACATGGAACGGGCCGGCGGTCACCGTGACCTCTTTCTTCGCCGAATCGACCGTGACCTTGGCCCGGGGATCATCGGCCCGACCGGATTCGAACAGGCTCGCGGAAAGGACTGCGACCGCCGTCATCCACATAACGACCTCCGTAACGTGACGCCTCCACGGAAGTGCCGTCCCGGGGGCGGGAAGAAGGTACCAGGATTACCGGGGAGCATTCAACCGGTGGGGGATTGCCCGGGCATGTCGGGCCCCGCCAAGTTGTCGTCATGAAACGGTACCTGGTCCCGGTCGCGGTGGCGGCAGCCCTGCCGGGTCCCGCGGCGGCTCAGGGAACGAGTCGCTGGTTCCCGGAAGTCGACCATTCGAGTATCCCTCCGCGGCCCCAGCGCCAAGTGGCATCGTCGGACGAGTCATCTGGGTCCGTCGGCCCGAAACCCGTTTCGGTCCGGAGCAGGAGGGTGACGTGGCGATCGGGGAGAACATCCCGGTGCTCCGACTCGGCGGCGGCGAGGCGCCGTCGTTCCTCGGGCTCACCATTCGGGTCACCGGGCGTTTCAGCCTGGACGATCCCAAGTCCGCGTTGATCTCAAACGATTGGGTGGTGGGCGCCCACGCCGTGGCCGACCGCGGCCGAACCCGACTGGTCGCAGAACTCTTTCACGAGAGCAGTCATCTGGGGGACGAGTACCTCGAGCGGTTTGCCGCCACCCGGTCCGATTGGAGTCGGGAGGCACTGGCTGGATGGATCCGCCACCAGATGGGCCGATTCAGCGTGACGGGCCTGGCGACCTACACCATTCTGGGCGCCCGCGGCGTGGCTCCCGGCTCGGCCGGATTCGGGCTGACCTATCGGGGTCCCCCGGGTCCGACCCTGGTGCCGGAGATCGGCGTGTTTACCGAGGCGCAGCAGGAGGCCGGCTGGAAATTCACCACCTCGGCCCGGGCCGGCATCGACGTCGTGGGCGCCTCCGGGCGCCTCGGCGTCGGGTTGATCTATCTCAACGGACTGTCATCTCAGCGGCAGTTTTTCGGGGTCAAGAGCCGCCACGTCGGTTTGGAGCTGCGGTTCGATCTATAGGTCTGCCAGAACGACATATTTCCTCGGTACGGGCGTTGCCGAAGGGCGCAGTCGACGAGCCGCTTGACCCATAGAGGCAGCGGCTTATCTTATCGGCCGGCTTTGGCAGTCTGCCTGGTCGACTGCTAACAATTTTCTCTAAGTAGTTACCAAACAACAACTTGGTGGAGGCTGCATGGCGAAGTCGAAGATCAAGATCACGCCGCTCGAGGATCGAGTCGTGGTCACGCCGGACGAGGAGACCGAGACGATGCGCGGAGGTCTCTACATCCCGGACACCGCGAAGGAGAAGCCAACGCAAGGTCAAGTGATCGCGGTGGGTCCGGGCCGAGTCGAGAAGGGCGAGCGGGTGCCCATGGACGTGAAGGTCGGAGACAAGGTGCTCTACGGTAAGTACAGTGGGACCAATATCACTCTCGAGGGCGAAGAGGTCGTCATCATCAAGGCCTCCGACATTCTCGCCAAGATCGGCTAAGCGACGTCACTAGGAGACTGGGAAACATGGCTGCCAAGGAATTGCTGTTTGACGCGGACGCACGGGCGAAGCTCAAGAAGGGCGTCGACGCGCTGGCCGAAGCGGTGAAGGTCACCCTCGGCCCCAAGGGCCGGAACGTGGTTATCGACAAGAAATTCGGCTCGCCGACGGTCACCAAGGACGGCGTGACCGTGGCCAAGGAAGTCGAGCTGGCCGACCCGATCGAGAACATGGGCGCCCAGATGGTGAAGGAAGTCGCCACCAAGACGTCCGACCTGGCCGGCGACGGCACCACCACCGCGACGGTCCTGGCCCAGGCGATTTATCGCGAGGGCCTCAAGAACGTCACCGCCGGTGCCAACCCGATGGAGCTCAAGCGGGGCATCGACAAAGCGGTCGAGGCCGTGGTCGACGAGCTCAAGAGGCTCTCGACGACGACGGGTGGCAAGAAGGAGATCGCCCAGGTCGGTACCATCTCGGCGAACAACGACAAGGAAATCGGCGATCTGATCGCCGACGCGATGGAGAAGGTCGGCAAGGACGGCGTCATCACGGTGGAAGAGGCTCGTGGCCTCGAGACCACTCTGGAGACCGTCGACGGGATGCAGTTCGACCGGGGTTACCTGTCGCCGTACTTCATTACCGATCCCGAGAAGATGGAGGCGGTCCTCGACACCCCCTACATCTTGATTCACGACAAGAAGATTTCCGCCATGAAGGACCTCCTTCCGTTGCTCGAGAAGGTGGCCCAGACCGGCAAGCCGTTGCTGCTGATCTCCGAAGACATCGAGGGCGAGGCGCTGGCGACGCTGGTCGTCAACAAGCTCCGGGGGACCCTCAAGGTCTGTGGCGTCAAGGCGCCCGGGTTCGGCGATCGCCGCAAGGAGATGCTGGTCGACATCGCCAAGCTGACCGGCGGCAAGGTCATTTCCGAAGAGCTCGGCTTCAAGCTCGAGAACACCGTGCTCAGTGACCTCGGCCAGGCCAAGCGGGTCGTGATCGACAAGGACAACACCACGGTCGTCGACGGCAAGGGCAAGGCGGACGACATCAAGGGCCGGATCGCCGAGATCAAGGTGGCGATCGACAAGTCGACCAGCGATTACGACCGCGAGAAGCTCCAGGAGCGGTTGGCCAAGCTGTCGGGCGGGGTGGCCGTCATTCACGTGGGCGCCGCGACCGAGACCGAGATGAAGGAGAAGAAGGCTCGGGTCGAGGACGCTCTCCACGCCACCCGGGCGGCCGTCGAGGAAGGCATCGTGGCGGGCGGCGGCGTGGCGCTGCTTCGGGCTCAGGAGGCCCTGGCCAAGGTCAAGGGCACCGACGACGAGAAGATCGGCGTCGACATCATCCGCCGCGCCCTCGAGGAGCCGCTCCGGATGATCGCCCGGAACGCCGGGGTCGAAGGCTCGATCGTCCTGGCCAAGGTGAAAGAGGGCAAGGGGAACTACGGCTACAACGCCGCGACGGACGAGTACGAGGACCTGGTCAAGGCTGGGGTGATCGACCCCACCAAGGTCGCCAGGACCGCGCTGCAGAACGCCGCCTCGATTTCGGGGCTGCTGCTGACCACGGAGTGCGTCGTGGTCGAGAAGAAGGAAGACAAGCCGGCGGCCCCAGCCGGTGGTCCTCCCGGTGGCGGCATGGGCGGGATGTACTAGGAAATTCCTGGCCAACCAGGAGCGTTTGGAGGGACAGGGCCGGCGAAAGTCGGCCCTGTCCGTTTTCTGGGGGCCGGATGATCCCGGCGTGACCGCCAAATGATCTCCTCGACGCAGCTTGATGTCGTCACCCAACCGGGAGCGAATGATGCGCGTCGTGCCAATGGTGGTCCTAGCCGTTTTCGGGTTTAAGCCCGCATTCAGTCAGGCGGTCCGGTTGACGCCGGAGATCGGCATTTACGTTCCGACGGAACGGCTCTACGCCTTGGCGTCGGGGCAAACGGCCAGCACTGGATTCGAGATCGAGGCGGGGCCCTCCTTCGGCGCCCGGCTCGCGGTCGGGCTGGGCTCTCGGTTCGCGATCGAGATCGGGGGCGGGTACGTCCCGACGACGTTTTCGTTCGGGGGGGGGTCGGCGCTCACCCAGCGCGACGTCAAGCTCTTCCTGGGTACCGGCCAGGGAGTGCTCTACCTGCTTCCACCCACGGGCCTGCTCTCACTCTTCGCCAGCGGCGGGGTGGCGGTCGTCAGCCGGGGCGGGTTGGCCTTCACCAACGAAGCGAAGAACACCAGCATCGGTGGCGTGGTCGGGCTCGGCGCGGGGTTGCGGTTGGGGCCCCTTGGGGTCACGATTGGGGCGGATCTCTTGGGCTACCGGGCGGACTACCAGGGATCGCAGGCGGTCAGCCAGGAGTCGACCCAGCGCGACGTCCGCCTCAAGCTGGGATTCGGGATCCCCTTCGGGGGGACCGGCTCCGGCCGGTAGATCGATGTCGCGGGACGCTGTGTGCGCGATGGGATCGCCGGACGTCTACCGAGGCCCGAGGGCCCCCAGACACGAACGGCCGGGATGACTCGAGCGGCATTGCGGATTCAAGCACGAGGACGAGGATGCGAGTGACCGGATTTGCTGTCGCCCTGTTGACTGTATTCTCGTTCGACACGGCGGCTGCCCAGAAGGGACCGTCGAAGCCGGCCGCGGGGCTGGCCGGTACCTGGCAGCTCGAGAAGGGCAAGGTCAACACCGACGGCCCCAAGACGGTCGTCATTCGTCCCGATTCCTCGGCTTCATGGGGAAAAGAGACGGTCCGGTGGCGGCTCAAGAGTGATCAAATCATGATCGCGCTCGGCGGCGAATGGGAGATCTACAAACTCAAGCTCAAGGGCGATCGGATGACCCTCTCCGGTGGAGATCTCACCGACCCCATCACCCTTCGGCGAACTGGGCCGCCAACCCCACGCCCAGATTCCATCCCCGTCCCAGCTGATCCGGATACCTGAGCCAGGCTCGCTAGCTGCGCGCCAGCCACCCCGCCAGCAGTTGGCTGAAGACCGCCCCGGCGACCGTCATTGAAAGACCCCACGCCAGGAGCTGACGGAACAAGCGCCTGGCGTCGGTGGCGTCGGCCTGGGTTGCCACGCAGAGGGCGCCCAGGGTGGACAGCGGCGAGACATCGACCAGGGACGAGCCGACGTTGATCGAAAGCGCCACGGCCAGAGGATCGCCGCCACCGAGCCGGGCCACCAGGTCTGGGGCCGTGGGCAGGAAGGCTGGCAGCACGACGCCCGATGTGCTGCTGTAGCTCGAGACGAGCCCCGTCACGAAAGCCACCACCCCGTTGATGGTTTCGGCGGTCGCCAACCGGGAAAGCCCCGCGGAGAAGAGGTCCATCCCTCCGGTGCGCTCGAGCACCGAGATCAGTACCGAAACCCCGGTGACCATCACGATCACGCCCCACGGTATTCGCCGCAGTGCCGCCGCCTCGTCGGCCGATCGAAACGCGATCAGGATCCCGGCCGCGGCGAAGGCCGAGAGACCGACGTTGAGCTTGAATCCGACGGCCCCGATCACCCAGGCCAGGATCCCCGCGATCGTTACCAACTGGGCCCGGGATAACGGCTCGGAAGTCGGCGGGTCCGCCGGTGCGTTCGCCGCGGGTCGCCGAAACAGGGCGTACCCGGCGATCGAAACCAGCAAGTGGGCGGCGAAGTTGGCGAGCCAGACGGTCCCTTCGTGACCGCCCAGGCCGACCTCGGCCATTCTGCTATTGGCGATGATTCCGACCGAACTGAGCGGCGACATCGCGCCCGCGTTGGCTCCATTCGCCACCATCAACGCGGTAAGAAACGGCGGGGCTCCGATCGAGCCGCCCATCGCCATCGCCATCGGAACGATCAGGGCGACCGAAATGATGGCGCCCGGACCGAGCGACGACACCAGGCCGGCGAGGAGAAACAGGGCCCAGGGAAACAGGGTCTGGGATCGCCCGAGCGGCCGGAGGGCCCGAACGCTCAGGGCCGATAGCGTCCCGTTCGTTTCGGCGATCGCGAAGAGCAGGGTTACCCCGGTCAGCGTGAGGAACAGGGACGAGGGGAACCCCGCGACGATCTGGTCCGCCGGCCACTGGGCCACAAAGGTGCCGATGAGCCACGCGAACCCGATTGCGACGACCCCAATGTTGAGCCGGGTCGCCATCGACAGACCGATGGCGACCACCAGGGCGGCGAGCGACCACCACCCGGCGGTCATCGGCGCCGTTTCGAGGCGTAGTAGATCGGGATTCCGAGGCCGACGATCACCAGGCCAGGCCAGGTGTAGGTCGGCCGTTGCCAGACCATGGCGACCAGGACCCAGGCCGATGCCAAGGTGTAAAACAAGGGTATCAGGGGGTATCCGGGCACCGGGGCCGTCCGGGCCAGGCCGGGCTGTCTCCGCCGGAGAACGAACAGCGCGACCGGAATCAGCAGGGCGAACAACAGCGAGGCCGCCGTCGTGTAGTCGATCAACTGGGCATAGCTGCCGGAGAGGCAGAGGAGCGACATCCAGGTGGCCTGGAGCAGCAGCGCGTTCCGGGGGACTCGCCGCACCGGGTCGATGGCGCCGGCGGCGCGGAGGAACACCCCGTCGACGGCCATGGCGTAGAACACCCGGGCGCCGCCTAACACCAGGCCGATGACCAGCCCGAAGGCGGATATCATGATGGCCCCGGCCATGAGTTTGCCGCCAATCGGACCGAAGACCCCCTCCATCACGGCCGAGGCGACCCGGTCTTCCGCGGCGCCGGCTATCGCCGCGGCCGGCAGCACCGAGAGGTAGGCGACGTTGATGAGCAGGAACAAGGTGGCCGTGAAGGCGGTACCGGCCGTCAGCGCGAAGGGGAGATTCTTGGCCCCCTGCTTGAGTTCGGAGGCCGCGAAGCAGAGCGCGTACCAGCCGTCCATCGTGAAGAGGGGACCGATCAACGCCAAACCGAAGGCAGGAAGCAGCGGGGCCAGCGAGCCGACCGGCCAGAAGTCGGTCCCGAAGTTGGCCGCCAGAGCCGCGGGGTTTCGTCCGATCGTCAGCCCGAGGCCCAGGATGGCGAGCATGGCCGCGACCTTGATGATGGTGAACAGGGTCTGCACCCAAGCGGTGGTGGCCGTGCCCCGAAGGTTGATGACCGTCGCGACGACGATGCAGCCGACCGCCACCAGTCGCTGCGGACTGAGCCCCACGGTGATCGGCCCCGTGGGCAGGTTCACCACGCCCCCGAGGAACACCTCGGGCGAGATCGCGGGGAAGACGACCCCGGCGAACCGAGCGAAGCCGACGGCGGTCGACGCCACCCCGCCGGTCCAGATCACCGCGAAGAGGGTCCACCCGTAGAGAAACCCGATCAGTGGGGAGATGCCTTCGCGGAGATAGACATAGAGCCCCCCCGCGCGGGGATACATCGCTCCCAGCTCGGAGTAGGTCAGGCCACCCGCGACCAGGATCACCCCTGCGACGGCCCAGGCCAGCAGGACCAGCCCGGGGTGTTGCACCTGGCGGACCATGTCGGCCGGCACGATGAAGATGCCCGATCCGATCATCGAGCCGATCACCATGGCGACTGCCTGGCCTCGGGAGATGCCTGCCACCAGCTCGGTCCGGGCGCCGGATTCCGTCATCGCATGGGTCCGTAGTTGAGAGGCACTGGCCCGCGAGGTTCCTGGCTATTGCGCCAGGAGCGAGGCCAGGGTGTCGACGGCGCGGTCAACCTCGTCCAGGGTGTTGTAGTAATGGGGCGACAGCCGGAGGCCGGCTCGAACGCCTTTGCGGTCCATGTCGATCACCGCAGCCGATCGAGTGAAGGCGCTGGTGTTGATGCCGGTCGCTCGAAGGGCCCGGAGGATCGGGTACGGGTCGCGCCGGAGATCGACGGTCACGATACCACTCTGGGTCGATCCGCGGTCGAGGCGGTGGACCGCCGGGATGCCGCCCAAACGCTCCCGAAGGCGATCGGCAAGCCAGGCCGTTCGGGTCAACGCCTCGGCACCCGCGTCCAAGGCGTATCGGGCGGCCGCGCCCAACCCCAGCACCAGGCCGGTGGCGAACTCCCAGTTCTCGAACCGGCGCGCGTCACTGGCCAATTCGAACCTATCGGGGTCGGTCCAGGTCGCCCCGCGAAGGTCGATGGAGAGCGGATACCAGCCCGCGTCGAGAGCCCGATCCGAGACGAAGAGGAACCCGACTCCGCGAGGGCCGCGAAGGAACTTCCGTCCGGTGGCGGCCAGGAAGTCGCAGCCAAGGGCTGGGGCGTCGATCGAGAGCTGCCCGATGGCCTGGCAGCCGTCGAGGATGAAGGGAATTCCTCGGGCCAGGCAGGCCTCGCCGACCGCGGCCACGTCCTGCACCATTCCGGAGTTCGTCGGGATCCACGACATCACCACCAGCTTCACCCGGTCATCCCCAAGCAGGCGCCTGACGTCGGCGGCGTCGACACCGCCCTGAGGCAGGTCGGCGGCTCGGGCGATCGCCACGCCCCTCCGGTCGCGGAGCGCCATCAGCATCAGCTGATTGGAGACGTAGTCGGCGTTCGAGGTGACGACGATGTCGCCGGGGCCGAGGTCGAAGGACGCCAGGGCCTGCGCCATCGCGGCCGTGGCGTTCTCGACGACGGCGATGTTGCGCCGCCGGGCGCCGACCAGGCCGGCGACCGCGTCGTAGGCCGCGTCGACCGCGGGGCCCGCGATGTCGGCGGCCTCGTAGCCGCCGAGGGCGACCTCGGCGTTCAGGTGCTCGGTCACCGCCTGAACGACCGGCAGCGGCATCAGGGCCGCCCCGGCGTTATTGAGATGAATGCGTTGCGCCGTACCGGGGGTGTCGGCTCGCCAGGCGGCGAGCCGATCGCGAGCTGGCTCGGTCACATGCCTTCGTCGGCGGTCGGTCCATAGATCGACGGCACGGGCACCTCGTTCATTCGGAGGTACACCGAGAGCTGGCCCCGGTGGTGAATCAGGTGATTCAGGACGAACGAGCGGATCACCACCACCCGCGGCATCGTGAAGACGGTGGCACCGCCGTTCTTCAAGCTCCAATTCACCAGGTAATCCGAATCGGAGGCCGCGGCCAACGCGGCCCGCGCCGCGGCGGTGTTCTTGTCGAAGGTCGCGAGATTGTCGCTCCGACTCCCATAACTGGGCGACACGAACGGCGGTCCTCCCGGCGGATTGACGTCCAGTTCCGTTCCTTGCATGGTGACCACGCCCCAATGAGGCAAGTTGGCGATGTGGGCGGCGAGGTCGCCTAACGAGAACGACTTGGGGTGCGGTTTGAAATCGAGGTTGGCGGGAACCCGTTCGAGCAGCCGGCGGGTGGTGGCCATCTCGTGATCGAACTCAGGCAAGACAGACTCGGCGATGCTCATCGAACCTCCGGCGTTAGGAAAACTCCAGTTCCACCTGGGGGGCGACCCGGTGCTTCGCGAAGCTCGGCTTCACCGTGAACGGTCCGGTGGGGGTGTGTTGCGCGGCGACGGCCAAGATCCCGGCAAAGCCTCGGGCCCGCAGCAGCCCGTCGGCCGCCTCCCGGGCCAGGTCGGGGGCGTTGCAGTGCTGGCTCAGGTGAGCGAGCACCACGACGCTGAGGCCCTCGTGATACAACCCGGCGACCAGTTCGGCCGCTGACCGATTGGAGAGGTGGCCGCCCGAGCCGGCGATCCGGTGCTGCACCGAGGGGGGGTAGCCGCTGGTGCGGAGCATGACGTCGTCGTAGTTGGATTCCACGACCAGGGCGTCGCAATCCCGAAGCAGATGTCGCAACCCGGCGGTGGGCCGCCCGAAATCGTACCCGAAGCCGACTCGCACCTCGGCCGCTTCGATGACGAGCGCGGCCGGCTCCAAGGCATCGTGGACCGTGCGACAGCATTCGATCTGATACCCGCCGTGCTCGACGATCGAGCTGGAGCGAAGGACGAGGTGAGCCGAATCGCCCCACGCCCCGATGGCCCGCAAGGTGCCTTCGGTCGCGGCGATCGGGGCGCCGTGCCGCCTCGCCAGGCGTTGGGCCCCGGCGGTGTGATCGCCATGCTCGTGGGTCAGGGCCACCAGCCGGAGCCTGGTCAGGTCGACCCCGACGGCAACGGCGCGCCGAGTCAGTTCCTTGGCACTGAAACCGGCGTCGACCAAAACCACCCCATCCGCCGAGTCGATCGCGAAGGCGTTGCCCTGCGACCCGGAACCGAGCGCGACCAGCCGGATCATCGAGCGTGTCGTTGGTAGATGGCCTTGAGAGAGTTGGCGATGGCGTCGGTGACCTCGACTCCACGCCTGGGCATGACCCGGCGGGCGACGGTCAAGAAGCCGTCGAGGCTCTGTCGATCGTGGAGTCCCCAGGCGAACGGCCGGAGATATTTGGGCGGCTGGGTGGCGACCGAATTGGCGCCGACCCCGACGACGGTGCCAGTCGACAGCAAGGTGCCGATCGCGGTCTTGGCGTGATCGCCGAACAGGGTGCCGACGTTGGCGCGTCCCGTGGCCAGCCGACCGGTGGGGAGGTCGAGCCGAACCTCGCCGTAGGTGTTCTTGAGGTTCGAGGTAATTGTCCCCGCGCCAAGGTTGACCCATTGGCCGATCACGCTGTGACCCACGAAACCGTCGTGACTCTTGTTCCCGTACCCCAGGAAGACCGAGTTGGCCACCTCGCCGTGGACTCGGCATTGGGGACCGATGCTGCAATGACGGATGGTGCCGCCGAGCAGCACCGTGTGGGGCGCCACGTACAGGGGGCCCTCGAGGCGAGTCCCCGCCCGGACCACGACGTCGGGTTCGAGAACGATGGGACCTTTGCGAACGTCGAACACCACGTGAGGCTCGACCGAGGCGGTCCGGACCGCGACCGCCTGAGGGTCGCCGAGCACCACGGCTCCGGCGGGTACCGCATCCGAGCCCTCCGCCGCGAGAACGGCACAGTCTCGTTCGAGAAGGCGCTCGCAGCCGTTGAGCAGGTCGATCGCGCCGCCGAGGCGGAGGCCTCGGATCTCGAGGCCGTCGCGTTCCGGAAGAGGCCCGCTCCATCGCTCGCCGTCCCGCAGGAACCAGCCGACCGTGTGCCCGCCGGCGACGATCGCCCGGCTGTCGGCCGGCAAGGGGAGATCCTCGAGGACCGGGGCGAAGGCCGACGTCGCGACGACCGCTGGACCGACCAGATCCAGCGGCGCTGGCTCGACCGAGTCGACGTCGGCGAAGTGCTGGTTGGCCGGCGCGATCATCCGGACCGAGCTCGCCCCGAGCACTCGGGCCCACCGTTCCCATACCTTGAGGGCACCGACCCGAAGCTCTCCCACGGGGCGCACGCCGGTGAAGGGCTGCCACTCGGGGCCGGGATCGGTGGGGTCGAGCATTACCAGGCGCACGCTAGACCTCCCGAACGGGGCGGGGCAAGGCGTCCAGGACCTGCTTCAACTCAGCGGCCTTGGAGCGGGGCATGACCAACAGCCGGCCATTTGCCGCGACGGCGACGATACCGTTCATCCCGGCGAGGACCAGTGGGGTACCTTCGCTCCAGCCGATGCTATCGGTTGTCGAAACGGCGGAGACCGGACCGACCAGGACGTTGCCGCTCGAATCCGGGGGCCGAACCCGGGCGAGTGCCTCCCAGGTTCCGACGTCGTCCCAAGCGAAGTCCCCGCGGACCGTGAGCACGTCGGGGCTTCGTTCGAGTAATCCGACATCGATCGAGATCTCCTGAGCCCCGTCGAAGAATCCCGCGACGTTGCCGTGATCGAGTTCGCCGAGGCCCCGACTGATCTCGGGGGTGTGGCGCTCCAGTTGGGTTCTCAAGACGGAGCCCCGCCAGGCGAAGAGCCCCGAGTTCCAGAGGGCTCCGCCCGCGATGAGTTCCTCCGCGGCTGTTGGAGTGGGCTTCTCCTTGAACCGGGCGACCCGGAAGGCCGAGCCGGTTGGTTCGCCGGGGACCAGGTACCCATAGCCGGTTTCCGGCCGGGTCGGTACCACGCCTACCGTCACCAGGCAGGGTTCCCGTTCGGCCACCTCGAGGGCCGCGGCCGCGACCCGTTGGAACGCGGCGACATCGGGTACGTACCAGTCCGCGTGGAGTGAAAGCACCGCGGCCTTCGGATCGCGACGGGTCGCCACATGGGTGGCCCAGGCCAGGGCAGGGGCGGTGGACTTGGCGACCGGTTCGACGAGGACGTTGTCGGTCTCGATACCCAAGCGGGCCGCGAGGGGCCCGGCAAGGTGTCGCCCGGTCACCAGGAGGATCCGGCTGCGATCGACCAGCCCGGTCAGGCGGCTGACCGCGGCCTCGGCGGTGGACTCGGCGCCGCACAGGGGGAGCAGCTGCTTGGGCACCCGTGGCGTCGACAACGGCCAGAACCGCGTTCCGGAGCCGCCGGCCAGGATCACCGCCCATCGCATCGGCTAGACACCCTTGGCGAGCGTGGCTCGGTGCTGGCGGACATCGAAGAGTACCGGCCCGATGTCTTCATTGGCCGCGGCAATCACCACCAAGGTGTGGCCGCCGTCCAGGGGCGAGAGGATAGCGGGGCCGCCGGCCAGCTCGACCACCACGGAGCCCAGGTTGCCGCCATTGGCGGCCGCGCCGAGTTGAGCGGCCGACCGGACGACCGTGACCGCCAAAGCGGCGACAGCTTCTCGATCGACTGGCGCCGTGAATGCCTCGTGGATGAGCAGGCCGTCCTCGCTGACGACCGCCGCGGAGGCGATCGCTCCCCGCGACGGCCAACCGTCGATGGTCTCCCGAAGTCGCATTCGATGTCCGCCGCGAAGATGCGAGCAGACTAGCGGCGCCACGCGGCGGAAGTCAAGGAATGAACGCGGGTTGACCCACATTCCCGCGGCTCTTAACGTTCCGGGATGACGCGCGGCACGATAACGGCGATGGTCGGGGCATTGGCGGCCCTCGGCCTGGCGGCCTGCGACGACCCCTTCGCCATTCTGCCGGCTACCCGTGAAAACCGGGTCGATACCCTGGAGCTGTTCGCCGCCAATGGGACGCCCCTCGAACGGCCAAGTGGATATATCATCGCGCTCAACAGCAATGAGCTGACCCGGGGAGTGGTCCGCCTCGGACTCGACCCTCCGCCTATCCTCAACGCCCCACCGTTCGACTTCCTCTACCGGATCAACGCCACCGACGGCCCTCAGTTCGTCCCCTTTGCCGCGGTAACCCCGCCGGATCGCAATCAGTCCTCCGCGGGACGGGCGGGCTTGCAGGGTTCGACCGAGACCTTCGACGAGATCGACGAAGCCCAGCAGGTCGGCTACATCGTGGACAAACCGACCAATCTTCGGGCCGGCCAGGTGTTGTTCGCCCGATCGTCATTGCCCAATGGGTGCTTCTTGGGAATCCCCTACTACGCCAAGATCGAGGTCCTGGCGTTCGACGCCTCGGCTCGGTCCGTCAAATTCCGAATCCTCGCCAACACCAACTGCGGTTACCGCGGGTTGCTGCCCGGGTTGCCCAAGCGGTGATCGACCTCAAGCTTCTCCGCGCCGACCCGACCCAGTTCCGCCAGGCGATTGCTCGTCGGCTCGACCAAAGTGCCCTGGAGCCGGTCGACCGGCTGGTCGACCTCGATCGGGCTTGGCGCGCGGCCGTGACCGAGGCCGAGTCCCTCAAAGCCGAACGAAACGCCAAGAGCGAAGAGGTCGCCCGCCGCAAGAAGCAGCGGGAGCCCGCCGACGATCTCCTGGCCGAGCTCAAGGCGTCGGGCGAAAAGGGCAAGCAGCTCGATCTCGAAGCCAAGCAACTCGAAGCGGAACTCGAACGGGTGGCCTTGACGGTCCCCAACCTGCCGCACCGCGCCGTGCCGGATGGGGACGCCGCGGCCAATCGGGTCGTCAGGACGGTCGGCACCCAGCGGGCGGCGGACGCCGGCCTGAAGCCCCACTGGGAACTCGGCGAGTCGTTAGGCCTCTTCGACCTCCCCCGTGGCGCCAAGTTGACCGGCTCGGGCTTCCCCTTGTTTCGCGGGCAGGGGGCCCGGTTGGTGCGGGCCCTGGCCAACTTCATGCTCGACCTCCACACCGCCGAGCATGGCTACCACGAGGTGGCGCCGCCCTACCTGGTGTCTCGCCCGGTCCTCACCGGCACCGGTCAGCTGCCCAAGTTCGAAGAGGACATGTACCGCACCAGCGACGACCTGTTCCTGATTCCGACCGCCGAGGTGCCGGTCACCAACATCTACCGGGACGAGATCCTTCCGCCGGGCGCCCTGCCGTTCGGGTTGGTGGCCTACACCCCTTGCTTCCGACGGGAGGCGTTCTCGCACGGCAAGGACACCCGAGGGCTGATCCGCGTCCACCAGTTCGACAAGGTTGAGCTGGTCCGATTCTCGGCGCCCGCCGACAGCGATGCCCAGCATGCGCTCATGACCGGACACGCCGAGGCGGTTCTTGGCCACCTCGGCCTCAGCTATCGGGTTCTCGAACTGGCCGCTGGGGATACCGGCTTCGCGTCGGCGCGAACGTTCGATTTGGAGGTTTGGGCGCCGGGAACGGGCGCCTGGTTGGAGGTGTCGAGCTCGAGCACCTTCACCGACTTCCAGGCCCGCCGTGCCGGCATCCGATACCGTCCCGCGGCGGGGGAGAAGCCGGAGTTCGTCCACACCCTCAACGCCTCGGCCCTGGCGTTCCCGCGCACGATCATCGCCATCCTCGAGAACTACCAGAATGCCGACGGGACGGTGACCGTGCCCGAGGTGCTCCGCAAGTATCTTGGCGTCGACCGTTTCACCCCCTGACAGCGGCGTGTCCGACTCCGACCTGACCCTCTCGCTCAACCCCGAACAGCGCGAGGCCGCCGTGCATGGCGACGGGCCGATGCTGGTGCTCGCCGGGGCCGGCTCCGGGAAGACCCGGGTCCTCACCACCCGGATCGCGCTCCTGATCGAACGTCACCGCGTCTCGCCAAACCAGCTTTTCGCGGTGACCTTTACCAACCGAGCGGCGGGCGAAATGCGGGCGCGAGTCGGCGCGCTGCTCGACCGCGATCCAACCGGGCTGTGGATCGGGACTTTTCACAGCTTGTCGGCCCGGCTCCTCCGACGGGAGGCCGAGCGGATTGGATTCTCGAGGCAGTTCACGATCTATGACGAGGACGACCGCCTCTCGCTGATCAAGAAGCTGCTCGATGCCAAGCAGTATTCGGCCAAGACCTTTCCCCCCAGGGCCGTGCAACATCTGATCTCCGCCGCCAAGAACCGGATGCAGTCGGCGGAAACGATGGCCGCCCAGGCCGGGGACCCGCTTTCGATCGTGGCCGCGGAGATCTACCGCGCCATGACCGTGGCGCTGCGCCAGCAGAACGCGATGGACTTCGACGACCTGATGCTCCATCCCCTGGCGCTCTTTCGCGATCATCCCGATCGACTCGCTCGGTATCAGGAACGGTTTCGGTATCTGCTGGTCGATGAATTCCAGGATACCAACCGGGCCCAATACGAGCTGGTCCGGTCGATCGGTGCCCATGGCAACATCTTCGTGGTCGGGGACGACGATCAATCGATCTACGCCTGGCGCGGGGCCGAAGTCCGTAACATGGCCGACTTCCAGCGCGATTTCGCCGGCTGCCGCCTGGTGCGACTGGAAGAGAACTATCGAAGCACCCAGGTGGTACTCGATGCGGCCAACGCGGTCATCGCGTCGAACACCGGCCGGATCGGCAAGACCTTGCGGACCAAGCGCAAGGGCGGAGCCGCGATCACCAGATTGGGCGCCGCCGACGAACGGGACGAAGCCGAATGGCTCGCCCGCGAGTTCGCGTCCCGGCGCGCGGCCGGGGACTGGACCACCGGCGAAATGGCGGTGCTCTATCGCACCAACGCCCAGTCGCGGGCAATGGAAGAGGCCTTCCGGCGATCGGGTGTTCCCTATCGCATCGTCGGATCGGTGAGCTTCTACGATCGCCGCGAGGTGAAGGATCTGCTTGCCTACCTCCGCCTCCTGGTCAATCCCGCCGACGACGAGGCCTTCCTTCGCGCCGTCAACACCCCGAAGCGGGGGATCGGCGACACCAGCATCGACCTGCTCCGGCAGGCGGCGGCCGGGTGGGAAAAGCCGTTGCTCGAGGTGGCCGCCGTGGCCGACCGCGTCAACGGGTTGCGGCCAAACGTGCGGGAGGCATTTCGGCGATTTGGAGGGCTGATCGCCGAGTGGACCCAGCGACTCCATTCGGCGCCGCCGATCGAAGCGATCACCACCGTAATCGAGGCCATCGACTACGAGCGGGCGCTCCTCGATGAGGGGCCCGAGGGAAAGGAGCGCTGGGACAACGTTCGCGAGCTGGTGGCCGCCGCCGCGAGCTGGTCGGAGGTGGTCGACGACTCCGCCGAAGGAACCCCGCTCCAGCGATTTCTCTCCGAGGCCGCGCTGCTCTCGGCGCATGACACCTCCGAGGGCAACGAGGCTGGCGTCACCCTGATGACCATGCACACCGCCAAGGGGCTGGAGTGGCCGGTAGTCGCCGTGGCCGGCCTCGAAGACGGGCTCTTCCCGCTCTCGCGTTCGACCGAGTCGCTCGACGCCCTCGAGGAGGAACGACGGCTGTTCTACGTGGCGCTGACCAGGGCAAAGGACAAGCTGTACTTGAGCTGGGCTCGGTCCCGCCGTCGGGGGGGCGAGATCCTTCCCTCGATCGCCTCCCGGTTTCTCGACGACGTTCCCCCGGGGATCGTCGAGGATCAGACGACCTCGTCGCTGTTCGCGCCGTCGTGGGGCGGCGGCGGCTCCCGATTCGCCAGGTCGGGCTCAGCCAGGGCCTCAGCCCCTTGGCAGCGACGACCCGTGGCCGAGCGGCCGGCCCCAGTGTCCGAGCCCGAGTCCGAGTCCACCGACCGGACCTCACTGGACCGGCCCCGGTACGTCAAGGGGGAACGGGTCCGCCATCGACGATTCGGCACCGGCGCCATTCAGGGCCTCAGCGGTACCGGCAAGGACCTCAAGGTGAGTGTCTTGTTCGACGACCGCGAGCATGGTCTCAAACAGTTGCTGGTCGCCTACGCCGGCCTCGAACGCGATTGGGAGGACCAGTGACCGACCCGGCGCCGATCCGGGCGATGGCGGCGCTCGCCCGCCTCCAGGTGAGCGACGCCGATCTTGGGCCCCTGATCCGAGACGTTTCCGCGATTCTGGCGTACGTGGAGCAGCTCACCAACCTGCCCGACGCCGAGCCGGCGCCGAAGGCACCCGATTGGCCGCCCAGCTCGCTGCGTGAAGATGTGATCGCTCCGGCCGACCTCGCCGGATCGCCGGCCGCCTTCGCCCCGGCGTTCGTCGATGGCTTCTTCGTGGTTCCGCGGCCAGCGGCTGGGGACCGGCGGTGACCCCCGAGGCCCTGGCCCGGGCCACCGCGGAACGATTGCGCCAAGCGGCCCACCTCAACGCCACCCTTGCCTGGTCCGAGGACGACCTCCTGGCCCAGGCGCTCAGACCCCACGGCGGGCCTCTCGCCGGGACCGCGGTCGCGGTCAAGGACAATTTGGTCACCGCCTCGCTGCCGACCACCTGCGCCTCGCGAATTCTCGAGGGATATCGGTCGCCGTTCGAGGCTACCGTGGTGCGACGGCTTCGGGCCGCGGGCGCGCTGATCGCCGCCAAGACAAACATGGACGAGTTCGCCATGGGGTCGTCGTCCGAGTTTTCGGCCTATGGGCCGGTGCTCCACCCGCTCGACTCGAGCCGGGTGCCGGGCGGGAGTTCGGGCGGTTCGGCCGCGCTGGTCGGCGCGGGCGTGGTTCCGGCCGCCCTCGGATCGGAGACTGGTGGCTCGGTTCGCCAGCCGGCGGCGTTCTGCGGCGTCGTCGGGATGAAACCGACCTACGGCCGAGTCAGCCGCTACGGCCTGGTCGCGTTCGGGTCGTCGCTCGACTGCGTGGCCGTCTTCGGCCGGGACGTGGCGACGGCGGCGACGGTGCTCGAGGCGATCTCGGGCCCGGATCCGCGCGACGCCACCAGTCGCGCCGAGCCGCCCATTCATCTGGCCTCGATCCCGGCCGACCTCGGCGAGATGACCATCGGGTTACCGCGGGAGTACTGGCCGGCGGACCTCGATCCGGCGATCGCGGCCGGGGTGGAACGCGCCAAAGCCTGTCTCGAGGCGTTAGGCGCCCGTGTCCGCTGGGTCGAGCTTCCCCACACCCGATACGCCGTTCCCACCTACTACGTCCTCGCCCCCGCCGAAGCGGCCGCCAATCTGGCCCGATTCGACGGCGTCAGGTACGGTCAGCGGAGGGTTAGCCCCACCGCGACGATCGACGACCTCTATCGGGCGACCCGAGGCCAGGGTTTCGGCCCCGAAGTCCGCCGACGAATCGTGGTCGGGACGTACGTGCTCAGCGCCGGGTACCACGACACCTACTACGGCAAGGCGCAACTCGCGCGGAGCAGGATCGCGGCCGACTTCGACCGGGTCTTCAACGATGGGGTCGACCTCTTGCTCACCCCGACCACCCCGTCGCCGGCCTTTCGGCTCGGCGAAAAGGTGTCCGATCCCGTCGCCATGTATCTGGCGGACACCTTCGTTTGCGCGGTGAGCTTGGCCGGGCTCCCGGCCATCAGCCTCCCGATCGGCCGCACCGAGGGACTGCCGGTCGGGGTCCAGTTGATTGGGCCCGCCGCCGGCGACGAACGCGTGCTAACCGTGGCGGCGGCGCTGGAACGGGTCGTCGATCCCGTGGCGGAACTCCGATGACCGGGTGGGAAACGGTGATCGGACTGGAGATCCACGTACAGCTCGCCACGGCGAGCAAGCTGTTCTGCGGATGCCCCACCGTCTTCGGCGCTCCGCCTAACAGCCAGGTGTGCCCAGTCTGCCTTGGATTGCCCGGGGCGCTCCCGGTGCCCAACCAGGCGGCGGTTGCCCTCGCGGTTCGGGCCGGCCTGGGCCTCGGTTGCACCGTGAATCCCCGGTCGGTGTTCGCCCGGAAGAACTACTTCTATCCCGACCTGCCCAAGGGTTACCAGATCTCCCAGTTCGACCAACCCCTCGCCCGGCACGGCCGGCTCCAGATCGCGACCGAGCGCGGAGCGGTGGCCGTCGGCATCACCAGGCTCCACCTCGAGGAGGATGCCGGCAAGCTGGTCCATGACCGCTTTCCCGATGCCACCGGGGTCGATCTCAACCGCGCCGGGGTGCCGTTGGCGGAGATCGTTTCGGAGCCGCACCTTCGCTCCGGCGCGGAGGCCAGGACCTTCCTCAACGGGCTGAAGCGAATCCTCGAGTACCTCGAGGTGAGCGACTGCAACATGGAGGAGGGCAGTCTGCGGGTCGATGCCAACATCTCGGTTCGTCCGCTCGGCGCGTCCAGCTTGGGCACCAAGACCGAAGTGAAGAACCTGAACAGCTTCGCGAACGTGGAGCGGGCCGTCGCGGCCGAGGCCGCTCGCCAGACCGCCCTGCTCGATCGTGGAGATCGAGTCGAGCAAGTGACGCTGTCGTTCGATGCCGATTCCGGCACCGTTCGGCCGATGCGGTCGAAGGAGGAAAGCCACGACTATCGCTATTTCCCGGATCCGGATCTCCCCCCACTCGTGTTGGACCCGTCATGGCTCGAGCGGCAACGTGCCGCCCTTCCGGAACTCCCCGCGGCTCGGCGGGAGCGGTTCGAGGCCGCCCTGGGTCTTTCCGGGTACGATGCCGAAGTGCTGACCGCTGATCCGGCCATCGCGGACTACTTCGAGGCGATGATCGCGGCCGGCGCACCGGCCAAGTCGGCTGCCAACTGGGTTCAGGGCGAAGTGCTCGCGCGTCGAAAAGAGGATGGCCACCTGGCGGTACCACCCGACCTGGTCGCGGAGCTGATCGCCATGGTGGCCGAGGGGGCGGTGAGCGGCGCGGCGGCTCGAACCGTGTTCGCCCGGCTCGGCCCGGAACGGGAGTCGGCCCGCGCGGTGGCCGGACGCCTCGGTCTGATCCAAGTGCGGGACGACCAAGCCCTCGCCGTCTGGGTCGACGAGGTGCTCGGCGCTCACCCCGCCGAGCGCCAAAGGCTCGCCGCCGGAGAAGGGAAGCTGATGGGGTTCCTCGTGGGGCAGGTGATGAAAGCGAGCCGAGGTACCGCGGACCCCAAGGCCGTGGCAGCCCTCATCAAAGCGAGGTTGTAGATGGCAGCGAAATCGCCCCGATCCGTCGATGAGATTCGGGCGGATTTTCCGGCCCTGCGGCGGTGCCACCGGAACCAACCGGTCGCCTTCTTCGACGGTCCCGGTGGTACCCAGGTGCCCCAGCAAGTCATCGACGCGATGAGCGACTACCTCGCCCGCCACAACGCCAATACCCACTGGGCCTATCCCACCAGCCAAGAGACCGATCGCCTGATCGGCGAGGCCCGTCTGGCTGTCGCCGACCTGCTCGGCGCCGGGGCGGACGAGGTGGCCTTTGGCCTGAACATGACGTCGCTGACCTTTCACCTGGCTCGCGGACTCGTCCGAGGCTGGGACGCCGGCGACGAGATCGTCCTCACCGAACTGGAGCACCACGGCAACATCGCGCCGTGGGAAGCGGCGGCCGCCGATCGCGGCTTGGTGGTGCGGCGAGTCCCGTTTCGGGTCGACGAGGGCACTCTCGACGTGGACCAGGTCATCGGGGCATTCGGCCCGAGAACGCGCCTCGTCGCGATCGGCTGGGCCTCCAATGCCCTCGGGACGGTGTCGGATGTCGGGACGGTGGTGGCCGCGGCGGCGGGGCGGGGGATCACCACCTTCGTGGATGCGGTCCACGCGGTGCCCCATGTTCTGCCAGACGTGCGGCGCCTGGGTTGCGATTTCCTGGCCTGCTCCGCCTACAAGTTCTATGGCCCTCACCTCGGCATCCTCTACGGACGGGCCGCCGCGCTGCTCGCCGTCGAGGTGCCCAAGGTCCGTCCGGCACCGGATACCATTCCCGAGCGAATCGAAACGGGCACCCAGAGCCACGAGGCCATCGTCGGGTGTCGAGCGGCGATCGATTTCCTCGCGGGGCTGGCCCAGGGAGCCGATCGCCGCACCGCCCTCGAAGCGGCCTACCGGATCCTCCACGAACGGGGAACCGCCCTGCAGGAGCGGCTCTGGCGAGGGCTCGCCGCGTTGCCCGGTGTTGCCCTGTTCGGCCCGCCCCCCGCGGCTCCGCGAACGCCGACCGTGGCGTTCGTGGTGAAGGGCATCCGGTCAACCGATGTGGCGGCTCGGTTGGCCGAGAAGGGCCTGTTCCTGAGTCATGGAGACTTCTATGCGAAGACCGTGGTCGAGCGTCTTGGCCTCGGCCCGCAGGGATTGGTCCGGGCCGGTTGCGCCTGCTACACCACGGCCGACGAGGTCGATCGACTCATCGCCGGCGTGGCGTCGCTGCCGTCTTGAACCACGAAGGGGCAGAGCGAAGCCCCTTCGACTATTTCTTGCTGGCCGCCGGGCGCTTCTTGCCCTTGGCGCGTTTCTTCCCGGTGGTGCCCCGAAAGATCTTGCCTTTGCGGGTCCGACGATCTCCTTTGCCCATCTCAGTTTGCTCCTTGGCTGACGGTGAGGTTCGAGCCGATGTTGGGGTCGATGAGCCAAGGGCGCTGGGTCGCCGAGGCTCGCCAAAAGGCCAGATCAACGCGCGGCAGCCCGAATCGGGATTCCGCCTCGTCGACCATGCGTTCGGGCACCCAGAGCCCGCCCTTCCAAAGCGCCTCCCGACGCCATCGCTTGGCTCGGCGCAGCGCCGCATCGCCGGACGGATCGAGTTGCCGAGCCCGACCGGCACGATCGCCGAGCTCCGCGAGGGTCTCCATCACGAACTCGTAGGCCACCGCGAGATGGCGTTCGACGTCCTCGTCGGTCAAAAGCCACCGGCTGCGGTCCCGCGCGGCCCGCATGGCCACCTGCCAGCTCTTGGTGTCCGAGAGATGAACGATGCCCCGAAAAATCCGGCGATTGGTCCGGACGCTGAACAGCGTTGGCGAGATGATCCGCTCCAAATGCAGGTCAGCGACCGAGTGGTCGAGCCGAATCAGGTCTCGGGCCCGCCGAGCGTAGTGGTCGGTGAGGTGGGTCTCGACTCGGAGTTCCCAATACCCGTGGCCCATGGTTCTGGTGCTGCTCGTCAAGAGGAGCTGACGAGGCACGAAATAGTTGTGGGCGATGGTATCGGCCGCGAGGTGCGTCAGGTAGCCGAGGCCGAAGGCCCGCAGGGCATCCGTCGCGGCGAAATCGTAGGTCTCCTGGCCGACGTTCCAGAAATGGGAGTGCCGGCCCTTGGGGACGTACTTCTTGGCGATCGAGGTGTCGGGGGCGATCGATCCGTAGAGAAAATCATAGGGGAAAGCGTGCAGCAACTCGGCGATCGGCCGCGGTAGCAGCCGGGCGTTGGCGAGGATCGTCTCGCTCAGGTAGATGTGGGTCCCGTGGGTCCAGGCATGGAGGTCGCCCGGCGTGAGGAATAGCGCCGCGACCGCCCCGATGATACCGACAGCCACGACCTGGCCTCGGCTCACCGGCGCCCTCGGGTGAGGAGACGTTTGATCCTCCCCAGGGCGGAGGCCCCGGTCCGGACGGTGCGGAGGGTCGCGGCGACATCGAGCGCGGTATCCTCGATTTCGTCGTGGACCACCTCGTAGAGGGCGTCGAGGTCGCGGAGGCGGCCCTGGACCCGTCTGGCCCCGCTGATGACGCCCCGCCGCAGTCTCCGACTGGTGTCGATCACGGCCAGGGCCTCCTCCTTGAGCCGACCGCCGACATCGGTCCCGGTGGCGGCCAGGCGGTTCAAGGCGTCGATGGTCGGGCGGAGATCTTGGCGGAACTCGGCGAGTTCCTTGGCCAGGTCACGGCTTCGATCGGTGGCCCGTTTGGCGAGTAGGAACGCGGTGGCCGCGATCGCCACGAACGCCAGCGCGATGAAGACCAGCGCGATGGCCACCGTGGGGCCGACCCAACCGGGAATCGGAGTCATCAGATCCAAAGATAACGACTTCGCCTTGACGTGCCGCACCGGTCGCGGCGAGGTTTTGCGCCATGCCACCGCGATTCATCGTTCAAGGGGGCCGTCCCCTGGACGGCATCGTGCGACCCGCGGGCAACAAGAACGCCGCCCTTCCGATCCTCGCCGCGAGCCTGTTGGCCGATGGACCGGTGGTGCTCGCCAATGTGCCCCGGATCCGCGACGTCGAGATGCTGATCGCCCTGCTCTGCGATCTCGGCGCCGAGGCCGCCTGGACCGAGCCGAACACCGTGACGATCGACGCCAGGCCCGCCGCCTCGAAACCGCTCGACCCCGGGCTGTGCGCCAAGATCCGGGCGTCGATCCTGCTGGCGGCCCCCCTCCTGGCCCGATTCGGAGAGGTCAAGCTGCCGCCGCCCGGTGGCGACGTGATCGGGCGCCGGCGGGTCGACACCCATTTTCTCGCCCTCGAAGCGTTAGGTGCGACGGTCATGGCCGGGGACCGGTACGAGATCGAGGGAAAGCGGCTCCAGGGCGCCGACGTCTTCCTCGACGAGCCGAGTGTCACCGCGACCGAAAACGCGCTCATGGCGGCCGTCCGGGCCACCGGAACCACGATCCTCCGCAATGCCGCCGCCGAACCGCATGTCCAAGATCTGGCGCGGTTCCTGGTGGCCATGGGTGCCGAGATCGAAGGGATCGGGTCGAATACCTACACCGTTCGGGGCGGTCGGCCGTTGCGGGGGTGCCGCTACGAGATCGGGCCCGACCACATCGAGATCGGCAGTTTCATCGGCCTGGCGGCGGTCACCAATGGCCACCTCGTCATCGACGGCGTCCGGGCGGACGATCTTCGTGCCACCCTGATCGGGTTCGACCGCTTGGGGATCCGACCGCGTCTCGACGGGACCAAGCTGGTGGTGGATCGGGATCAAGAGCGCCGGATCCGACCCGATCTGGGCGGACACGTGCCGAAGCTCGAAGATGGTCCCTGGCCGGCGTTCCCGGCCGACGTCATGTCGATCGTGGTGGTCGCGGCCACCCAATGTCACGGCATGCTCCTCGTGTTCGAAAAGATGTTCGAGTCGCGGCTGTACTTCGTCGACAAGCTGATCGGAATGGGGGCTCGGATCGTCCTCTGCGACCCCCACCGGGCCGTCATTGCCGGTCCGTCGCCGCTCCGCGGCGGGGTCGTCGAGTCGCCGGATATCAGGGCCGGGATGGCCATGCTCCTGGCGGCCCTCGCCGCCGAGGGCCAGAGTACCATCCACAACGTCGGTCAAATCGAGCGGGGATACGAACGAATCGACACCCGACTGCGTGCCCTGGGAGCCCAGGTCGAACGAGTCGATGATTGAGGCGCTCGACGAGGTCGCGGGTCCGTTCGACGTTCCCTCGCTGGTCGTTCCGGGGTGGGACAGCCACGGGGTCGTCGCCGGGATTACGACTCGCGGAGAGGCCACCAAGCCGTTCGACCTGGGCCTCGGCGGTTTGCAGCCCGTCGGTCCGACCCTCGAGCGATATCAGCGGCTGCTCGAGGCCACCGGATGTTCCGGACTCGTGGTCGGGCGCCAGGTCCACGGGACCGTGGTGGAGTGGCACCAAGCGGCCGCGGGCCTGCGGATCGTGCCCGCGATCGATGGCCACGCCGCGGCCACCAGTGGGCTGCTGCTCGGGGTGTCCTCGGCGGACTGCGTTCCGGTATACCTTTTCGACCCCGTTCGCCGGGCCGTGGCGTTGCTGCACGCTGGGTGGCGCGGCACCGCCGCGGGGATCCTGAGTGCCGGCCTCGACCTGCTTCGGTCCCGCGGCAGCCGCCCAGCCGACCTCCTCCTCCACTGTGGGGTGGGTATCTGCGGCGCCTGCTATCAGGTGGGAGCCGAGGTGGTCGCTGCCTGCGGCCAGCCGGTGACGGGAGCCGGCCCACTGTTCGTCGATCTCCGCCAGGTGCTGGCCGACCAGGCCACCCGGGCGGGGGTCAGGACCGTCACCGTGTCTTCCCATTGCAGCGCTCACATGCGAGAGCGCTTCATGAGCCACCGCGGCTCGGGCGGAACGGACGGCAGGATGCTAGCTTTTCTCGGATTGGCAGCGTGATAGGGGAGGCGGCGGTATGAGAGGGCGATCGGCGTGGCTTTGGTTGGCCGCAGTGGCGACCGGAGCCGCGGGGTGCTTCGGCGATGTCAACGAGCAATCGGACCTCGACAGTCCGATTCTCCGGATCACTTCTCCAAGACAAGGGGATACCGTGTTCGGCCTGGTCCCCTTCCAGGCGGTGGCTCAAGACGCCGGAGGCATCGACGTGGTGAAGTTATTCGCCGACGGGACCCTGTTGCTCAACGACTTCGTGCCCCCCTACCAGACTGTGTGGAACACGGCGTCCGTCGCTGACGGGCCGCACGTGCTGCGGGCCGAGGCGAAGGACCTCGCCGGTAACACCTCGACCGAGTCCATCGTCGTCGTCGTTGCCTCGGGCCGCAACTGAGCGGCGGCGGAGGGTCCTTTTTGAGGGGGTAGTCGGAGAGCCGGCCCGGGGGCCGGTAAGGCGGGGCCTGGATTGACCTTCCGGCTTGCCTGGGGTAGCTTTGGCCATTCGGAGCGGTGGGGCGGTAGTTCGGCGATGTGGGGCGCTCCCCCACATTTTTGTTTTCGGTGCCGGCAGGTTGGACGTCCCCTCCGCTGGGGACGCGTCGGCCGGACCTCCTAACACTGGGGTTGGCGTTCGTTGGCCCCGCAATCCTCAATCCAACCCCAATCGAATGGCCCCGGACGGGGCGGTCTCGGGTGGCGCGAAGGACGCGGCACCGTGTCAGGAGGGATAGGTGTATGGCGGGTTCACCGGAGATGTTGGCCGCGTTTCGCGAGTTGACCAACTCGAAGCAGTTGGACCGCTCCGATCTGCTCGACCTGCTCAAAGATGGTATTCACGCGGCCCTGGTCCGGAAGTTCGGCCCCAACGTCAAGTTCGAGCTGTCCGTCGACGAGCTGCAGGGTACCATCAAGGTGTCGCGGCTGCGGACGGTGGTCGAGGCAGTCGATGACTCGAGTTGTCAGATCTCGATCGAGGACGCCCAGTACGAAGACCCCGATTTCCAGGCGGGCGACGTGCTCGAGGAAGAGGTTCCCTTCAGCGACTTCGGACGGCTCGCGGTGCAGGCGGCGAAACAGCGGATCATCCAGCGGGTCAGAGAGGGCGAGCGCACCAAGATCCGGGAAGAATTCGGCGACAAAGTCGGCGAACTGCTCTCCGGCGAAGTACAGCAGATCGAGCGCGGCAAGCTGGTTCTGATGCTGGCCAAGTTCAAAGAGGCCGAGGCGATCATCCCCTACCGGGAGCAGAACCACCGGGAGCATTTCCACCAAGGCGACACCATTCGGGCCGTCTTGAAGCGGCTCGAGGAAACCCCCAAGGGGCCTCGGCTGGTGCTTTCTCGGGGCGATCCGATGTTCGTCGCGGCGCTGTTCCGGCTCGAGGTGCCTGAAATCGCCCAGGACGTGGTCGAGATTCGGGCGATCGCCCGCGAGGTCGGGAGCCGCACCAAAGTCGCGGTGATTTCCAAGGACGATGCGGTCGACCCCGTCGGGGCCTGCGTCGGGCTCAAGGGTTCCCGGGTCCAGGCCGTCGTCAACGAGCTGTCTGGTGAACGAATCGATATCGTCCCGTGGTCGCCGGACCCGGAACGGTTTGCCCGGCTGGCCCTGGCGCCCGCCCGGGTCGCCAAGGTCTTCTCGGACCCGGAGTCCAAGACCATTCAGGCGGTCGTCGACGAGGACCAGCTCTCCTTGGCCATCGGAAAGAACGGCCAAAACGTCCGACTGGCGTCAGAATTGACCGGATGGAAGATCGATCTGTACTCGAGCCGGGAGTGGATGGAACGAGGCGGCGAGGGCCCCCTCTTCGCGCCGCCCCCGCTCGAGGACGAGATCGTGAGCCACGTGCAGCTCTCGGAACTCAAGGGACTGTCCCCGGAGGTCGTCGCCGCGTTAGGCAACGCGGGGTTCAAGACCCTGAACGACATCCTGGATCTCGAGCGCGAGGACGTGGTCAAGATCGCCGGGATGACGCCGGAGTCGACCGAAGAATTGCTTGCCTTCTTGGCGGACCTGACGGCTGACAACCCGGGTGAGGACGCGGCCTGACCCTGATGACCGGCCTCATTGGCCTTCTCGGCCTCGGCCTGCGGGCCGGCCATGTGATCATCGGCGTCGAAGCCGTCCGGCGAGCGCTCCAGGCGGATGAGTGCCGCGCGGTCGTGGTCGCGCGCGATGCCAGCCAACGGGCCATCGAAAAGACGGTTCGCCTCGCTACGGCCAGGAAGGTCCCGCGGTTGGCCGGCCCGACGGCCCAGGAACTCGGGGCTCGGCTGGGCAAACCGCCGGTGATGGTGGTCGGTATCAAGGATCAGGCGCTGGCGGAGGGAGCCCTCCGAACCGCGCGCGAAGCAGGGTCGGATGGAGGGGTGAGTGGTCAAGACTAGAGTGCACGAGTTGGCGACCGAGTTCGGCGTTGCGACCGAACAACTCTTGAGTTTGCTCAAGGACATGCACCTGACGGTGCGGGGTGCTCAGTCCCCGCTCGAGGACGCGCAGGTCGCCGCGGTTCGGCTCCGCTGGGAGCGTGAGAAACGCAAACACGCGGCGGCGGAAGCCGAACCAAAGAAGACCAAGCGGCGGGCCGCCAAGGCCGAGCCTGCCCCGGCGCCGACGGAAGAGGCCCGTCCGACCAAGCGCCGGCGCACCGCGGCCGAGGTCGCCGAGTCGGAAGCGCTCGCCGCCGAGGCCGAGGCCCAGAAGGCCGCTGCCGAAGCGCCCGCGTTCGATCTCGACAAGCCCCTGTTCGAGAAGGCCGAAGCGCCCACGGCGCCCGGGACCCCGATGCCGACCATCGAGGAACGCGCCAGGGCGCTGTTCAAGGACCTCCCGCCCCTGCCAGTCGAGGAACCCGTCGCCGAAGAGCCGCCGGCAGCGGAGCCACCGCCGCCGCCGCCGCCGCTCCGGCCCATTCCTCCGCGGCCGACCTTGCCCGCCGCGGCCGAAGGCCAAACCGGGCCGCAGGTCCGCCGGACGCCGTTCATTCCGCCCAGGGTTCCCCGGACACCGGTCGGTCCCCGGCCGGTGTTCAGTTCGGCGGCGGGCCAGCCGAGCCGTGATCGTCCGGGCGACCGGCCCGGCGGTCCCCGGCCGGGCGGCCCCCGGCCTGGCGGGCCCCCCGGAAGCCGCGGCGGTCCTCCCAACCGCACCGGCGGCCCTCCGCGTCCGGGGCAAGGCTGGGGCGGTCAGCGCCCCGGCGGGCCTCCTGGCCGACCTGGGTTCAATCGGCCCGGGGCACCGGGTGCCGCCGCTCCGACCAGGGTCTTTGGGCCGGACGCGCCCTCCCGGGCGGCTGGGGGTCGAAAGAAGGGCAAGAAGAGTCGGAAGAATTACGTCGACCAGGATGCCGTGCAGGCGAACATCCTGAAGACCCTCGCCGGCATGAAGGGCGGGCCCCGAAAGCGGCGCGCCGACGAGCCCAGCTATCGCGATCTGCTGGCCAGCCGGACCGCCGAGGAGCGGGAGCGTGAGAAGACCCGGATTCGGGTGAACGAGTTCGTGTCGGTCTCGGAACTCGCCGAAGCGATGAAGATCCCGGCGACTCAGATCGTCCAGTTTGCGTTCAAGGAACTGGGGATGATGGTCACCGTCAATCAACGTCTCGACTTCGATCAGATCGAGTTGATCGCATCCGAGTTCGGTTTCCAGGCCGTCAAGGAGGAGGAGTACGCGGCCGAAGTGGCCACCCCGGCCGCGGACGACGTGGCCGATCTGCGGTCCCGTCCCCCGGTCGTCACCATCATGGGTCACGTCGACCACGGCAAGACGTCGCTTCTGGACTACATCCGGAAGGCCAACGTCGTGGCGGGCGAGGCCGGTGGGATCACTCAGCACATCGGTGCCTATCACGTATCCTTGCCGGGCGATCGCGACATCACCTTCCTCGATACCCCCGGTCACCAGGCCTTCACGGCCATGCGGGCCCGTGGGGCGCAGGTCACCGACATCGTGGTGCTGGTGATTGCCGCCGACGACCAGATCATGCCGCAGACGATCGAGGCGATCAGCCACGCGAAGAATGCCGGCGTCCCGATCATCGTCGCGATCAACAAGATCGACCTGCCCACCGCGAACGTGGCGAAGGTCAAACAGGACCTCCTCCAGCACCAAGTGGTCCTCGAGGAGTTCGGTGGCAAGGTGCTCGCGGCCCCGATTTCCGCCAAGAAGGGGACCGGGATCGACGCCCTGCTCGACCAGGTCCTCCTCCAGGCCGAGATCCTCGACCTCAAGGCCAATCCCGGGGCGCCCGGGAACGGCACCGTGCTCGAGGCCACCCTCGACGCCGGGAAGGGTCCCCTCGCGACCGTGCTGGTGCAGCGGGGCACCCTTCGGGTGGGCGACAACTTCATTTGCGGCAAGTTCTCCGGCCGGGTCCGGGCGATGACCGACGAGCGGGGCAAGGCGGTCAAGGAGGCCGGTCCGTCGACGCCGGTTCGGGTCCTCGGGTTCAGCGGCGTGCCTGACGCCGGCGACGCGTTCTTGAGCGTCGCCGATGCCATCGAGGCGCGGGAAATCGCCCAGAAACGACAACGGCTCGAGCGGGAGGCACAGAACCGCCGCAGCATGCGGGGCGCCTCCCTCGAGGATATCAGCCGGCAGCTGCAAGCCGGTCAGGCCACCCAGCTCAAGATCATCATCAAGGCGGACCAGGGTGGTCCGGCCGAGGCGCTCGCCGACGCGCTGGCCCAACTCAGCACCGCCGAGGTGCGGGTCGAGGTGGTTCACCGCGGGGTCGGCGCGATCACCGAGAGCGACGTGCTGCTGGCCAAGGCATCGGGAGCGATCATCCTCGGCTTCCACGTCCGTCCGGACGCCAACGCCCGGGCAACGGCCGATCGGGAGCAGGTGGATGTCCGCACCTACCGGATCATTTACGAGGCCGTCGAGGACGTCAAGAACGCCCTCGAAGGGTTGCTCAAGCCCGAGGAGAAAGAAACCATCCTGGGCGAAGCCGAGGTGCTCGAGACCTTCAAGGTCAGCAAGGTGGGGACGATCGCGGGCTGCACGGTCCGAGCGGGCACCATCGTTCGGACCGCGAAGGCTCGGGTGGTCCGAGACGGCAAGACGGTCTACACCGGCAGCCTCTCGAGCCTCAAGCGCTTCAAGGACGACGTCAAGGAAGTGAAGGAAGGGCTCGAGTGCGGCATCGGGATCGAGAACTTCAACGACGTCAAGGTCGGCGACCGGATCGAGGCCTTCCGGGTCGACGAGGTGAAGCGGTCGCTGGCTGGTTCGGCGGCGACGCCGGGCGCCTAACGGAGGACCGGTGGCAACTCAGGGGCGGCGGCGACCCGACCAAGTCGGCGAGGTCGTCCGTCAGGTGATCGCGGAAGCCCTGCTGACCGAGGTGCGGGACCCGCGGATCAAGCTGGTCACCGTCACCGGGGTGCGGGTCAGTCCCGACCTCTCGCACGCCACGGTGTCGGTGGTGGTCCACGGCGAGGAAAGCGAGCGGGAGGCGGCCCTCGAAAGACTCGGCCGAGCGGCCGGGTTTCTCCGGAGCCGGGTGGCCAAGGCGCTGGCCACCCGCTTGACGCCCGAGCTTCGCTTCGTCGCGGATCGGGGGGCCGAGCACGCCGCCAGGATCGACGCCCTGCTGGCTGACATCCGCCGGTCGGAGCCTGACGAGGAGGCGGAGAGCTGAACGGCGGCGTCCTGGTCGACAAGCCGGCAGGGATGACCTCGCATGACGTCGTTGCCATCGTTCGGCGACGGCTCGCGACCCGCGCCGTGGGGCACACCGGGACCCTCGATCCGTTCGCGACCGGTCTCCTGGTGCTGGTGGTCGGGGCGGCGACCCGACTGGCCCGGTTTGTCAGCGCGGCCGCCAAGGAGTACCACGCCGAGGCGCGCCTTGGCGTCGCGACGACGACCGACGACCGAACCGGCGAGCCGATCGGGCTTCCCTGGGCTGGCGAGTGGCCGAGCCGCGAGGAAGTGGTGCGGGCCATTGGCAAGCTGACCGGCCGGATCGAGCAGGTGCCGCCCGGGTATAGCGCCAAGTCGGTCGCCGGGGTTCGAAGTTACCGGCGGGCCCGCGCCGGAACCGACGAGCCGCTGGCGCCGGTGGCGTTGGTCGTGAACCGCTTCGACCTGGTCGAGTATCGGCCACCGGTCCTTCGGTTCTCGGTGGAGGTCGGGTCGGGAACGTACGTTCGGGCCTTGGCCCGCGACCTCGGTCGCTTGCTCGGGACCGGAGCCCACCTGACCGAACTGCGGCGAACGGTTGTGGGCGGCTTCCGTGCCAAGGACGGGTGTCAGCCGGATGAAGTCGTGGCAGCGTCGGTGCTCTCGCCGCTCAGGCTGCTCGGCGAGATGATGAGGGTCGACCTCAGGCTCGAGGAGGCGGCCGCGGTGCGGCAAGGGCGCCAGGTGGGCGAAACGGGGGGCGCCAGCGGTCCGTCTGCCCTGGTAGCCGGCGGCGAGCTGATCGCGGTGGCCGAGCCGCGCGAGGGCCGCTGGCAGCCGGTGGTCGTGCTCGGCGGGGCCCGATGACCGGCTGGTTGCCAGTGCCCAACGGCGCGGTGGCCACGGTCGGCACGTTCGATGGGGTGCACCGCGGCCATCGGGCGGTTTTGGGAGAGTTGGTTGCCCGGGCTCGGGCTGCTGGGCGAGCGTCCGTTCTGGTGACGTTCGAGCCGCATCCGTTGGCGGTCGTCGCGCCGGACCGGGCTCCCGGTCGGCTCACGGTGGCCGAAGAACGGTCGGCCGCCCTGGCGGAGACGGCGCTCGACTACCTGGTCGTGCTACCATTCGACCGGAGCCTGGCCGCCCTGTCGGCCGAGGAGTTCGTCGAGCGGATCCTGGTGGAGCGGTGCCGCGTCCGCGAGCTGGTCGTCGGGCATGACCACCATTTTGGCCGGGGACGGGCCGGGAACTTGGCGACCCTCCGTAGCCTGGGCGATCGCCACGGGTTTTCGGTCGATCTGGTGGAACCTGTCGCGGGTCCGGACGGAGTGATTTCGAGCAGTGCGATTCGGGCCGCGGTCCGGCTCGGGAATCTGGCCGAGGCGGCCCGGCTGCTGGGACGGCCATACCGGGTCAGCGGGACCGTGGTTGCGGGCGATCGGCGGGGGCGCGCCATCGGGGTGCCGACCGCGAACATCGTCCCGCCCGATCAGAAGTTGCTGCCGCCGGACGGGGTGTACGCGGCGAAGATCGAATGGGGCGGCGGGGTCGCGCTGGGGATGCTCAATCAGGGCACTCGACCGACCATTGGCGATGGCCGCCGGTTGCTGGAGGCGCACCTGTTCGATTTCGCCGGTGATCTCTATGGCCGGGTCTTGCGGATCGAGTGGGTCCGACGGCTTCGTGACATTCGCCGGTTCGATTCGCTGGCGCAGTTGCAGGATCAATTGGCAGTGGATGCCCGGGCGGCGCGGGCCGCATTCGGGTGAGTACCTCTAACGCGGTGTAGGGAACGATGTTCACCAACTTGCGCAACCGCTTCATCGTCATCGCGGTTCTGATCGTGGCCGCTGGCCTGTCGCTCTGGCAGAACAAGAGGCGGACCACGAGCCCGACCCAGGAAGGGTCGATCGTCAACCTCGGCCTCGATCTCCAGGGCGGAATGCATCTTGGCGTCGAGCTGGATCAGTCCGAGCGGCCCTCGGCGGATCCCGCCAAGGAAATCGACCTGGCCCTCACGGTGCTCCGAAAGCGGATTGACGAATTCGGAGTGCTCGAGCCCTTGATTCAAAAGGTCGGCGACGATCGAATCGTGGTCGAGTTGCCGGGCCTCAAGGACCCGGAGCGCGCGATGGCGATCGTGCAACGAAACGCCTTCCTCGAATTCCGAATCACCGACAAGAGCCAGGCACTCGACAAAGCCCTCCCGTCGATGGACCGAGCGCTCCGCGCCATGGGGATCACGGCCGTCGCGGTCGGGGGAGCCGAGAAGCCGTCCGCGGTGCAGGAGCTCCTCGGTGGCGACACCACCAAGGCTGAGACCGCCGATTCGCTGGGCCCCGTGAAAGGCGGCGCGCTCTCGACCCTGATCGAGGGGGCCGGGGCCTCGGGGGTGACCGCGATGCCCGGCGAGTATGCCGTCAAACTCGGCGCCTGGAGGCGAGCGGACAGCTTGCTCAAGCTTCCGGAAATTCGCCGGCTCTGGCCCCGCGGCGTCGATTTCAAATGGTCCGAGGACTCGGTGGCCGCCGGTCTCGAGCAATACCGACTCCTCTACGCCTTGGAGGACACCCCGATCGTCACGGGCGCGAGCCTGGTCAACGCGGTGGCCCAAGTCGATCCGCTGACCAACGGGGCCGAGGTCAACTTCGAGCTCGATCGGGCCGGCGGTCGCCGGTTCGGTCAAGAGACGGGCCGGCACGTGGGCGACTACATGGCCATCGTGCTCGACGGCCAGGTCCAGGGGCGGCCCCCGATCATCCAGAGCCGGATCGATCGGCAGGGCCGAATTCAGCTCTCGGGCCGCTCGCTTCAGGAGGCCCAAGACCTGGCGCTCACCCTTCGGGCCGGCGCGTTGCCGACGCCGCTCAAGATCGTCGAGCGGCGCGAGGTCGGTCCGAGCCTGGGCAAGGACTCGATCCGAAGCGGGGTCGTGGCGGCGTTGGTCGGGACCGCGCTCGTGGTGCTGATCATGGTCGGTTACTACTCCATGGCAGGGATGATCGCCTGCGGGGCGCTGGTGCTGTACGCGTTGTTTACCTTCGGGACCCTGTCGCTCTTCGAGGCCACCCTGACCCTGCCGGGTCTGGCGGGTTTCATCCTCTCGATCGGCATCGCGGTCGACGCCAACGTCCTGATTTTCGAGCGGATGCGCGAAGAGCTCGACCTCGGTAAGACCACCAGGCTCACGGTCGACGAGGGCTTCCGCCACGCGATGCCGGCGATCATCGACTCCAACTTGAGTACGGTGCTCACGGCATTGTTTCTGTTCCAGTTCGGTACCGGACCGGTGCAAGGGTTCGCGGTGACGCTCATCGTCGGCATTCTGGCCTCGATGATGACCGCCGTCTTCATCACCCGGACTTTCTATCTCTGGTGGGTGAGGCGGAACCCCGACGCCACCACGCTTTCACTGGGCAAGCTGCGCCTGTTCCACGACGCCAACTACGATTTCATCGCCATGCGGCGGATGGCCTACGGTGTGACCGGCGCACTCCTCGCCCTCGGCCTGGTCTTCCTCCTGGTTCGAGGGATCACCTACAGCGTCGAGTTTACCGGCGGGACCCTGCTTCAGATCAAGACCCCGGTCTCCGTCTCGGACGATCAGCTCCGCGCCGGCCTCAGCGCTCAGGGAATCACCAATGCCGAAGTCCAGCCGTTCGGGGCGCCCGGGGAGTACCTCATCCGGGCTCGGATCGGCGAGACCGCGACCGACGTCGACAACACCCAGGCCGCGGCGGCCCGGGTGTCGCAGGCGCTGGACGCGGCGATCGAGGGCGAATTCAGCATCGTGCGGACGGAATCGGTGGGCGCCAAGGTCGGCGCTGAGCTCAAGACCCAGGCCTTCATGGCGATCTTCTTCTCGTTCTTCGCGGTGCTGGCGTATCTCGCCTACCGGTTCGAGTGGCGCTTCGGCCTCGCCGCCGTGATCGCCACGGCTCACGACGTCTTGATGACGATCGCCTTCCTTTCGGTGATGCATATCGAGGTGAGCCTGGTGGTGGTCGCGGCCTTCCTCACCATGGTGGGGTACTCGCTCAACGACACCATCATCATCTTCGATCGGGTCCGCGAGAACCTCCACAAGTATCGCCGGGACGATTTCGTCGCCATTCTCAACCGGTCGATCAACCAGACGCTGCCGCGAAGCATCCTCACCCACGGGACGACCCTGGGCTCCCTCCTCGCGCTGGCAATCTTCGGGGGCGAGGTCATTCGGCCCTTCTCGCTGGTGATGTTCTTCGGGGTCTTCACCGGAACGTTCTCATCGATCTTCATCGCCGCGCCGGTGCTGCTCCTGATCGAGCAGCGCTGGCCGGGAGCGGACGCGAGAGGTGTGCGGACCGCCGGCAAGGCGGCCCCGGCCGCGACCAACCGACCGCAAACGGTCGGGTGAGGCTCGTCGACACCCACTGCCACCTCGCCGATTCCGGGTACGAAACGGACGTCGGCGAGGTGGTTTTTCGCGCCAGGCAGGCCGGGGTCGATCACACCATCGTGATCGGCGAATCGCCGGCGCAAGCCGAGCGGGCCCTGGCACTGGTCGATCGCTTTCCCGGGCTCTCGGCCACGGCAGGGGTCCATCCGCACGTCGCCAAGGACTGGACGCCGGAGACCCAGACCTGGCTCGAAGCCGCCGTTCGCGATCCCCGAGTGGTGGCCGTCGGCGAGATGGGCCTGGACTACCACTACGACCACTCGCCCCGAACAACCCAGCGGGCGGTCTTCGGACGACAGTTGGCGATCGCCGCCAGCGTGGGCAAACCGGCGGTCATTCACGCCCGGAATGCCGACGCCGACGTGGACGACCTGCTCAGGGACCACCCAACCTGTGTCGTGGTGATGCACTCCTATTCCAGCGGACCCGATCTGCTGCGATCCACCGTGGGCCGCGGTGCCTATCTGTCCTTGAGTGGAATGATCACCTTCAAGTCGTGGTCCCTCGATCCGGTGCTTCGGTCGGTCCCGCTCGACCGGCTCTTGGTCGAGACCGACGGCCCCTACCTCGCCCCGGTACCGCATCGGGGCAAGCGCAACGAACCCGCATACCTCGTCGAGACGGCCCGCCGGCTGAGCCAGGTCATGGGTGTCTCGATCGAGGAATTGGCCGAGAGTACCACCGCCAATGCCGTCCGAGTCTTCGGACCGCGACTGGCGGGTCATCCGATCAACTAGGAGGCAGCTCGTGAGTGGAGTCCCGTCCGATATCGAAATAGCCCAGGCTGCCGCCATGCGGCCCATCGTCGACGTGGCGGCGGAGCTGGGGCTCACGGCAGACGACCTGATTCCCTACGGCCGCCACAAGGCCAAGATCGCTCCAGGGGCGATTGCCGCTCGGAAACCGCGAGGGCGCCTGGTCCTGGTGACGGGCATCAACCCGACGCCGGCAGGGGAAGGGAAGTCCACCGTGACCGTCGGGGTCAGCCAGGCCCTCCGCCGGCTCGGAAAGAAGGTGGTCGTCTGCATCCGGGAGCCCTCGCTCGGCCCGGTGTTCGGGGTCAAGGGTGGGGCGGCCGGTGGTGGCTACGCCCAAGTCGTCCCGATGGACGAGATCAACCTCCACTTCACCGGAGACTTTCACGCCATCACCTCGGCGCACAACCTCCTCTCGGCGATGCTCGACAACCACATCCACCATGGCAACGCCCTGGGGATCGACAGTCGACGGATCACCTGGCCCCGAACGATCGACATGAACGATCGAGCGCTCCGGCAGATCGTCGTGGGGCTCGGCGGTCTCAACGGTGGCCCGTCACGGGAGGAGCGGTTCGTCATCGTGCCCGGCAGCGAGGTGATGGCCATCCTTTGCCTGGCCAGCGACCTTGCCGACCTCGAGGCGCGACTGGGCCGGATCGTCGTTGGCTTGACCCGAGACCGGAAGCCGGTGACCGCCGCCGACCTCAAGGCGTCGGGCGCGATGACCCTCTTGCTCAAAGACGCCATCATCCCCAACCTGGTCCAGACCCTGGAGGGCGGCCCAGCCCTGGTGCACGGCGGGCCGTTTGGCAACATCGCCCACGGCTGCAACACGATCGTGGCGACCAAGCTGGGGCTCTCGTTGGGTGACATCGTGATGACCGAGGCCGGATTCGGAGCGGACCTGGGCGCCGAGAAGTTCCTCGACATCAAGTGCCGGGTCGGTGGGCTCAACCCCGAGGCCGCGGTGATCGTCGCGACGGTCCGAGCGCTCAAGATGCACGGCGGGGTCAAGAAGGACGCCTTGGGGACCCCGAACCTGGCCGCGCTCGAGAAGGGCTTGGTCAACCTCGAGGCGCACGTCAAGAACCTCGGCAAGTATGGGCTCCCCGTCGTGGTAGCGCTCAACCGATTCGTCTCGGATTCTCCCGAAGAGCTCGCCCTGGTGCTCGACCGGGCCACCGGATGGGGCGTCCGGGCGGCGCTCTCCGACGTGTGGGCCAAAGGCGGCGAGGGCGGGGAGGCCGTCGCCAAAGAGATCTTGGCCGTGCTCGACGAGGGCAAGGCGGATTTCCGGCCGCTCTACGACACCGGGTTGCCGATCAAGGCCAAGATCGAGACCATCGCTCGGGAGATCTATGGGGCGGACGGGGTCGAGTATGCGGCCGCGGCCGAGCGGAGTATCGCCCAGTGCGATGCCCTCGGCCTCGGCGGAACGCCTGTCTGCATCGCCAAGACCCAGTACTCGTTTTCCGACGACCCCAGCAAGCTCGGGCGGCCCACCGGCTTCCGGATCGCCATCCGTGACGTCTATCCTTCCGCTGGCGCCGGGTTCGTGGTGGCGCTCGCGGGCGAAATCATGACCATGCCCGGACTGTCCAAGACGCCGAGTGCCGAGGCGATCAGGGTCCACGCGGACGGTCGGATCGAGGGCCTTTTCTAGAGGAGAAACCCAGGACAGATGGCAAACATCGATATCGTCAGCACCGATCAGGCGCCCAAGGCGATCGGCCCCTATGCCCAGGCGACGATCGTCGGAAACATGGTGTACACCGCGGGCCAGATCGCCCTCGATCCGGCCACCATGGACGTGGTGCCGGGCGACGTCGCCGCCCAGACCGTCCAGGTGATGAAGAACCTCTCGGCGGTGCTCGCGGCGGCTGGCTCCGACTTCGGACGGGTCGTCAAGACCACCGTCTTCCTGGCCGACATGGCGGATTTTTCGGCCATGAACGAGGTCTACGCCAAGTCGTTCGGGAACCATCGGCCGGCCCGAAGCACGGTGGCGGTCCTGGGTCTGCCGCGCGGGGTGCGGGTCGAGATCGAGTGCGTGGCCGTTCGCTGAGGCGGCGCATCCGGGGGGGCGGATCGGGCCTGGTGGCTTGGCCGGTCTTCAAAACCGCGACGGAGACGCTTCTGGCGGCTCTGGTGGGTTCGATTCCCACACGCCCCCGCCACCGCACCCTGTGGTGCCTATTGGTGCTCGGCCTGGTTATCGGGGGGCCGTTGGCCGCCCAGGATTCCACCACGGTCCGGCCGCTGGCGGCCGACAGCGCGAGTCCCCTGGTGGGGCCCGTGAAGCCGATCGCCGCCTTCTTCATGTCGCTCGCCGTTCCAGGATGGGGGCAGGCCCGGCTCGATCGGAAGCTCACCGGCGCCATCTTCGTGACCCTCGAAGGCCTGTCGATCGGGATGACCGTCAAGACCATCCGCGAACTCAAGTACCTCTCCCGGATCGGCGCCGACAGCGCTCGGGTCGAGAGCAAACGGGCCCAGCGGCAGGACTGGCTGATCTTCCTCGGCTTCAATCACCTGTTCGCCGGATTGGAGTCGTTCGTGGCCACCGAGCTGCATCAGTTCCCGGCCGACGTCCGGTTCCGGGTCCTCCCCGGCGGCTTCGGTACCGAGGTGGCCATCCCGTTTCGCATTCGTTGAGGGAGCTATCCGGTGAAACTGGTGAGCGTCACATCGGTCGCGGAGACGACCGCATAACGAAGACCCTCGATCCACGCTCCGGGATTCAACACCAGCCGTCGGGAGTCGAGGTCGTGGCGGTAGGGACGGTGGGTATGGGAGATCACCACCGTGTCGAGCTCCGGTTCTTCGGCCAACCGGGCCGAGGCCCAGGCCCGTTGCCGCTCCTCGGCGCGGTCGAGGGCCGTCGGATTGGAGTTGTTGTCGGCCAGGTAGCGGCCGAGGCGGTCGACTGCCCACAGTCCGAGGTCGGGGTGGAGCCACCCGAACACCCGGGCGGTGATCGGATGGGTGATGATCGCGTGGGTGGTTGCCGCGGACCGGCTCGACTCGCCGATGCCGTCGCCGTGGATTGCGAGGATCTGGCGGCCGCGAATCGCCAATCTGGCCGCACCGGCCGTGAAGGGGATATTCGCCTCGCGGGGCCAGAACGAGTCGCCCCAGCGATCGTGGTTGCCCCCGGTCATCACGATCGGGAGTCGGCGCCTGAGGGACGCCAGCGCCGCGGCAACCTGGAACCCCGCCCGGGGCACCGCACGCCGATAGCTGTACCAGAACTCGAACAGGTCGCCGTTGACGAGGAGACAATCGCCCAGTGACGGCACTCGGTCGAAGAAGGCCAGGAGCGGCTCGACCTCCGAGGTGGCCCGAACGTGGGCGTCAGAGACCACGACCAGTTGATCGCCGAGCATGGGCGCGAAGATAAGGGAGGCGATGGCGGTGGAGGAAGCGAACGGCATCTCGATCACCGAGTGGCGCGTCAATTACAGCGAGACCGACCAAATGGGGGTGGTCTATCATGCCCGGTACCTGGTCTGGTTCGACCGGGCTCGCACCGAGCACCTCCGGTCAACCGGCCTGAGCTACGCCGAACTCGAGCGCCTTGGCTATCGGCTCGCCGTCGGCGAAGCCAGAGTCCGGTATCGGCAGCCGGCCAAGTACGACGACCTCGTCACCATCCGGTGCTGGGTGCGCGACCTGGCCTCGCGCCGGATCGTGTTCGGCTACGCCGTGACCCGGCCTGGGGACGACACCTTGCTGGCGACCGCCGAAACCAGTCTCATGGTGCTCGACTCGGCGTTCCGGTGGACGAGACTGCCGGCGGCCGTAACCGACCGGCTCCGACCCATTCCGGACCCGGTCCGCCTATGACAAGAGACCGGGAACGGCTATCATCCGCTTCGATGAGAGCGGCGCCCGGACTACTGGCCCTTGGCCTGCTGGGCTGCGGCGGGGGGTCGGCGATCTCGGTACCCCGGCCCGCCACGCTGGCCGCGGCCCCCATCGACTCCGCGATCGCTTTCGCCGAAGCCACCACCCCGGCCGAGTCCCGCGACATCAGGATCCGATGGCAGTTTCGCGACGATCAGGGTGCGGCCGGGGGTCAGGGAAGGGTCCGGCTCGCCCGACCGGATTCGGCTCGGCTGGACGTCCGCGGCCCCTTGGGCTCCGGCCGGGCGGCGGCATTCGTCTTCGGTGACACGGCGCTCTGGGCGGAACCCGAGGGCGACATCAAGCGCCTGGTCCCCAACTACCCGCTCTTCTGGGCCCTGCTTGGGGTGGTGCGCCGGCCCCCGGATGATGCCAGCGTTCGGCGCTACCTCAACGGGCAGCTGACCGCCTGGCAGTTCCAGCGGGGCGAAGATACGGTCGACTACGTGCGCCGGCGGGGCGAGGTCGACCAGCTGTTCGCCGAGGTCCGCCAGGGCGGAAAGACCGTCGGGACCGTGCTGACCGTCCTGGGTCCCGACGGGCGGCCCCGAACCGCCCGGCTGGTCGTTCCGAGCGTCCCGGCCCGCCTCGACATTACATTTTCCTCGAATGAACTGGCCAAGCCGTTTGCGCCTGATACCTGGAATCGCCCTCAGCCTTAGCGCGGCCCTGAGTGGCTGCCTCTACGGCTTCGGCGGCGGAACGGGGTTCCCGCCCCACATCAAGACGGTGGCGGTGCTCCCGTTCGAGAATCTCACCCCGGAACCGACCCTGACCAGCGAGATCAACCGGGCGGTTCGCGACGCGGTTCAGGGCCGGCTCGGGTTGCGCCAGGCCGGCGAGACTCAGGCCGACGCGATCGTCACCGGGACCATTCAGCGTTACGAGCCCGATATCCCGGTGGCCTTTGCCGGCGGTGAGAACCAGAACGTCGAAGTCAGCCGGCGGAAGCTCCAGATCGTCGTCAACGTCCAGATTCTCGATCAACGCAACAACAAAGTTCTTTGGGAACGCAACGGCTTGTCGGTCGAAGGCGATTACTCCGGCTCCAACGAACGGGAAGGGCGGGAGAAGGCCATCGATCGCCTCAAAACGGAGATCGTCGACGGAGCCCAAAGCCAATGGTGACGCGCCGCCGCGGGGCCAGCACGTTAGGGTGCCTCTTCTCGCTCTTGATCACTCTGGTGGTGCTCTATTACGGGATGAACGTCGGCCGGGTCTGGTGGCGGTACTACGAGATTCTCGATCGGATGAAATCCGCCGCTCGGTTTGCCCAAAACCAAACCGACGCCGCGATCCTCAGCCGATTGCAGGCCGACGCCGACGAGATCGGTCTCCCTCCTGCCGCGCGCCAATTCCGGATCCAGCGCTCCAGGGGCCCCGCCGGGATGACCATCTCGATCAGGTACAGCGAGAAGATCGAGCTGCCCTTCGTCCATCGGAGCGTCGAGTTCGCACCGTCGGTCAGCCAGCGCTTCTAGAGTGGCTGCGCCCGAGTTCACCACCCGATCGAAGGTCGTTCCCCTCGCCGGCGCGGTCACCTGGCGCCAAAGCCTGCCGGGCCCAATGGTCTTCACCAACGGGGTCTTCGATCTGCTCCACCGCGGCCATGTGGAGTACCTCGAGGCGGCTCGGGGGCTCGGCGCCGGCCTGCTGGTCGCGGTCAACTCCGATCGATCGGCCCGCCAGCTCGGGAAGGGCCCCGACCGGCCCCTGATCCCGGAAGCCGACCGGGCGAGACTGCTCGCCGCCCTCCTGGCCGTCGATCGGGTGGTCGTCTTCGACGAGCCAACGCCGTTCCAGCTGATCGACGTCCTGCGACCCGATATCCTCGTCAAGGGGGGCGACTACACCGCGGCGACCATCGTCGGGGCCGATCGGGTCGAAACCTGGGGCGGCCGGGTCGTCGTCGTACCCCTCGTTCCGAACTGTTCGACTACCTCTCTCGTGGAGCGGATTCGTGGCACGCGCTGACGGTCGGGCGCCGGACCAACTGCGCCCCGTGGTGTTGGAACGCAATGCCAATCCCTACGCCGAGGGCTCTTGCCTGGTCCGGTTCGGCGGGACCCTGGTGCATTGCACCGCCTCGGTCGAGGTCGGCGTGCCGCCTTTCAAGAAGGGAACCGGCCTCGGCTGGGTCACCGCCGAATACGCCATGCTGCCGCGGGCCACGGTCGAGCGGACCAACCGGGAGCGCAATGGCCCCGGGGGCCGGAGCCAGGAAATCCAGCGGCTGATCGGCCGTTCGCTCCGGGCCGCGATGGGTCGCTGGGACTTCGGCGAGCATACCATCAAGATCGATTGCGACGTGCTCCAGGCCGACGGCGGAACCCGCACCGCCAGCATTACCGGCGGCTGCGTCGCGCTCGCGGATGCCTGTGCCTACCTCGCGGCCAAGACAGGCCAGGCCACGCCGTTCGGCCAGCTCGTCGCCGCGGTGAGTGTCGGCGTCCTCGGCGATGAGGTGCTCCTCGATCTGGCCTATGTCGAGGATCGCGACGCCGGGGTCGACGCCAACTTCGTGATGCGCTCGCCGGGCGACCTGGTCGAGTTGCAGGGCACCGGTGAAAATGGCGTTTTCAGCCGAGCCCAGTTCCTCCAGATGCTCGACTACGGCGAGCGAGGCATTCGGGCCCTGTTCGACGCCCAGCGGCAGGCGCTCGGCTGGTGAAGCTCTTGGTCGCGACCCGAAGCGCCGGGAAGCAGCGGGAGTTCCGCCGGCTGATCGGTGAGACGGGCTTCGATCTGGTCTTCCCCGACGACGCGGGCGTCGCCGAGTCGACCGCGGAGGACGCTCTCGAGCTCCACGACAGCTTTCAGGCCAACGCCCGCGCCAAGGCCGAGTACTTCTGCCGCCGCACTGGGCTGCCCACCGTCGCCGACGATAGCGGCCTCGAAGTGTTCAGCCTTGGCGGAGAACCAGGGGTGCGATCCAAGCGGTGGGCTCAAGTCGCGGGCAGCGCGGCAACCGTGGACCAGGCGAACAATGCCCTCTTGGTCCGCCGTCTCGCCGGTGCCGCCGAGGCGCGCCGGCGGGCCCGGTACCGGTGCGTCCTGGTATTGCTCCGGAGGCCCAGCGCCGTGCCGGAGACTTTCGACGCCAGCTGCAGCGGCCTGATTCAACTCGAGCCGTCGGGCGCGGGCGGCTTCGGGTACGATCCCTACTTTCGCAGCGACGACCTCGAGAAGACTTTCGGCGACGCCACCGACGTCGAGAAAGACGGTGTCAGTCACCGGGGCCGGGCAGTCCGGGCGCTGCTCGAGGCGCTTCACGTCCATCCACTCACCTGAGTCCGAGACCCGTGTCCATCATTCCTCCCAACATGCTCCGCCAGCGCCTGGCCGAAGGCCGGCTGGCGGTCGGCACCATGATCGCCGAAGTCCGCCAGCCGTCGATCATGCAGGCGCTCCGCAACGCCGGCTTCGACTGGGCGATCATCGACAACGAACACGGCGTCTTCTCGAACGAAACCATCGCCGAGCTGGGCCGGGCCGGGCGGTGGGTCGGTGTCACGCCGATCGTCAGGGTGCCGGCTCTGTCGTATGAATTCATCACTCAGGCGCTCGACGGCGGGGCTCAAGGTGTCATGCTACCCCGGGTCACCTCGGTGGACCAGGTGCGGGCCGCCGTGGCGGCGGTCAAGTATCCCCCGGTCGGGGCAAGGGGAAGCGCCACGGGCAGGGGGCACACCGAGTTCAAGAGCGGCGACGTGACCGCGATGATGGCGGACTCCAATCGCGAGACGATGGTGGTGGTCCAGATCGAGACCAAGGAAGCGGTCGACGCGGTGGAACAGATCGTCGCGGTGCCCGGGGTCGACGCCGCGCTGATCGGGCCGAACGACCTGAGTATCGCCCTCGGCGTCGCGGGCCGTTCCCGCGACCCCATCCTCGAGGCGGCCATCGAGCGGACGGTCGCGGCCTGCCAGGCCGCGGGCAAGTACCCCGCCATTCACACCAACGACGTCGCCCTCACCGGGGAGTGGGCCCGGCGCGGAATGCGCCTGGTCAGCATCTCCTCGGAAATGGGCCTTCTCCAGAAAGCCGGCCAGGAGGCGATCGCTCAGATCCGCGGCTGACCACTGTCGGGCGGCACCCCGCCGCCCCGTCAGGTCGGGCTCAGTGGGCGATCCGAATCCCGAGGGAGTCGCTGCCCACCCAGAGGGTACCGTTCCGACGGAAGCTGTAGACCTTGCCGGCGTCGCTGACGAGGTCGCTCACCGCAGCCGCGGTCGAGTCGCTGGTCGGCACCAGTCGGGCGCTCCCACCGTCGATGACGATCGTCAGGGCCGACTCCCGAAGCGATACCACCGCGTCTCCGGTCCTGGTGTCGTAGCGGCCCAGCCAGCGGGTCGTGGCGCCTGGCGGAAGGGTGGCCTCGGCCGGCGCCGGAGTCTCTGGCGGCGGGGTCCAGGCCGCCAGCGGCTGGGCCCGCCCGCCCGCGAGAATCGAGGCGACGTTCGCAACCAGCGGCAGCACCTGATAGTCCTCGCGGTTGAACGCGAAGGCCATGGCCTGCCGCCGCTCGGGCAACAACACCCAGAGCGACACCAGGGTGTGGACCGAGCCCGCCTTCCGGATGGTGGTCGTTCCGAGCATCGAGTCGACTTCCCAGCCCAATGAATAGCGGGTCGGGCCACCCAACTCGCTGGCGGCGGCGGCTTGCGGCCGAAGCGCCTCGTCGACCAGCGCGGGGGTGAGGAACTGGCCGCCGTCGTGGGTGCGCCCGCGGTTCAGCAGCGCGACCAGGAGCCGCCCCATGTCGCGGGGCGTCGATACGAACATCCCGGCCGGGCCATACTCCCGGGTCAGCGAGGCATTCTGAGGGTGATTGCGGACCTCCCGACCCTCGACGTACCCCTGGGCGATGTTGGGGACCTCCCAGAAGGCCAGGGTGGACTGGGTCATTCCGAGGGGGATCAGGACCTCCTCGCGCATGAACTCCTCGACCGGTCGTCCAGCCACCCGCTCGATGAGGTAACCAGCCAGGGCCCATCCCCGGTTGGAGTAGGCGTAGTCGGTACCGGGCGCGAACGGGAGCGGCATCGCGGCCGCCCGTCGGGCCAGGCGGCCCAGCGCGGAGTCGTCGACGATCGCCGGTCGCCGGTAGGAGTCCCCTGAGTGCCCCACGACCAGGCCGGCCCGGTTGGTCAGTAGGTGCCGGAGGGTGATGGCCGCGGCCCGCGGGTCCGACCACACCAGTTCCGGTGTGTACCGCGCGATTGGCGTGTCGAGCGCGACTCGACCCAACTGAACCAGCCGCAGCACCCCGAGCGCCGTGAGTGGTTTCGAGGTCGAGCCGATCACGAACGGGGTGCTGTCGGTCACGGCGATCCCCTCTTCGAGGGAGGCTCGGCCGAAGCCCTTGGCATAGACCACCCGGTCATCCTGGACCAGAACCAGGGCCGCCCCCGGGATCTCGCGCTTGGCCAGCGCGTCCCCGACCGCGGAATCGACCCGTGCCAGGACGCCCGGATCGAGCTCGGCCGGCCGCTCCCGCGCGCCCGAGCAGCCGAGGGCCAAGCTGATGAGATACCAGGGGAAATGCCCACGGACCCGGATCATGGCTGCCACCCCTCGAGAAACGAGATCGCGAAATCGGGATGATCGGACCGCACCAACGCCGGCAAGGCGATGACTCGGGACCGTTGGCGAGCGGCTGGCGCGGCTCCCAGTCGGCCGTTGGGCGGGGCACCCTGGTGAACGCCGGCCGCCCGGTCGTACCTTGGATCGCGCCTGGCGACGGACGCCTGGTCGATCCGATCGTGTGACGAATATAACAAGCGTTGTTTTCTGCCGCGAGAACCCCGATGGCACGTGTCGCTGGCCGCAGTCTGACGAAGGCACAGGTCGCCGAGGCGGCCTGGCGGGTGATCCTCCGAGACGGCCTCCACCAGGCCAGCATTCGGGCGATCGCCGCCGAGCTGGGGGCCACGACCGGAGTCGTCACCTACCATTTCCGCGACAAGGCGGAGCTGTTGCTGTTCGCTCTCGACCGCCTCGGCGCCGCGATTCTTCGTGACATGGATCTCGCCCTGGCCCAGGCCAGAGGAACCGACCGGCTCCGGGCGATTCTTCGGGCCACCCTTCCGCACGGGCAACGACAGGCGTCGGGATGGCGGCTGTGGCTGTCGTTCGTCGGATTGGCGATGAGCGACCGGCGGCTGCGGGAGGAGCACCAGAAGCGGCTCGAGCTCCTCAATAGCCGCTTCGAGGCGGAGATTCGGTCGCTCCAGGCCGCGGGCTTGGTGGATTCGCGTCTCGACGCTCGCCAGGAGGCCGACGGACTGGTGGCGCTGTCGGATGGGATTGGCTTGAGTCACGTGCTTCGGCCCAAGGTGTATCACGCCGAGCGCCAATGGGCGATCGTCAGCGGCTATTTGGCCTCGAGGCTCGGGATCCAGACACCCCGGGCGGCTCGACGGTGACCGTGGGAGCGCGCTCGAGCCGCGGTTATATTCGGGCGCCGGTTGACGGGGCGTAGCGCAGCCCGGTAGCGCGCCTGCCTTGGGCGCAGGAGGTCCCGGGTTCAAATCCCGGCGCCCCGATGTCGCGGTCGATCACTCGAAGGAAACCCCGCAGCACCCCCGGACGTCGCCGCCGCGCCTCTGGCTAGTTGGCGCCGTGGTAGCGCTTGCCCGGCACCGGGGCCGGTCGCTCGGGCGGAACCCAACGGCCCGATTCGACGTCCATCCAGCGCTGAAACAGCCGATCGGAGTATTCGCCGAGCAGGGCGGGGCCGTCCGGCCGGCCTCGGATCATCTCGGTCAGAACCTGCCCGTAGGCTTGCCGAGCGGTCCCGATCAGGGCCTCCCATCCGGCAAACGCAGCACCGAAGTCAGCCGCCTCGAACTCGACCGTGTTGTCGCGATATCGGATCCCGGGGACCCCTTCCAGGAATGCCAGGCTCGCCGGGGGGACCGCCCGGAGTCCAACCGTCACCGGCCCGACGAAGGTGAGGGTCTTCGCTTCGGCGAGCTTGCCGAGGGCCCGTTTGGCCGCCGCCGCCATCTCGGCGTGTACCTCCGCGGTCGGGCGGAGCTCGGCGGAATCGGCGGCGGTCGCCCGTTTGGTGACGACGAACTCGATCCATGGCATGGTGGCGAGGTCAGCCGCGAGCCGGTCGTCCCCGGTGACCATGATGACCGGAACGCCAACCCGCCCCCAGGAATAGCCGACCAGCTCGGATTCGGTGATCGAGGTCCCGGCGACCTGCAGGTCGATGCCTAACGTGTAGGTGTGGGACGCGAAGCCGCGGCTCCCGGTCTTGGCGTGCATCCCGACCGCGACGATGGCGTCGTAGATGCCCGGCTCGACGATCCCGACGTACGGCATGAAGGCACTGTCCCGGATGACCTGACTGGCCCGCGGGTCCAGTTTGGCGGTCACCACGTCAGGATCGGTGTTGCCGCTGCCGTGGGCATCGACCACGTGCACGACCTTGGCCCCACCGTCGAACAGGCCGCCGATCACGGCATTGAGATCGGCGATCAGCATCTCCTGTCCGACGCGGTAGCGATCGCGGTGACTGAAGCGATAGGTGGTGGGGTCGTTCTGGCCGGCGAGGCCCTCCATGTCGTGATAGACCAACACCCGAGGGCCGTCACCGCTCGCGGCCCGGGGGGTTCCCGTGCCGACGCTGCCTCGCGCCGACGTCGATCCGGGCCCGCCGCCGGTGCCGCAGCCCACCGTCACCAGCAACGCGGCGCAGAGTCCGAAGGAGGTCGAGCGAGTCATCGGTGGTGCTCGGGGAAGGGGACTTCGACAACATCGCTCCTGCTACCCCGGCGCGCCAGGATCTACAGCCACCCCATCCAGCGATACTTCCGCCAGCCCGCCCATTCGTAGAGCCCCTGCCCGAACACCCGGAACCGATCACTAGCCCGGCGTTGGGTGCGAACGGCCGCGGTGCGGTCGGGGCTCGGATGGCAGAACACCTCGAAGCCGACTTTCTCGACCGTCGCGCAGGCCCGAGATGAGTGAATGGGTGATGTCACCACCACGACCCGCCTCCAGCCCGTCCGTTGCGCTACCGCCGCCAGTCGTTCCGCCTCCAGCCGCGTCGATCCGACCGAATCGAGGATCGTGATCGTCGCGGTTGGGTCGATCGCGGCAATCAGCTCCTTTTGATCGCGATCCGAACTCACCGGCCATGGTTCACCCCCGGCCCAGACTCGGGAGACAACCAAGTTACGACTGGCCCCACGTTTGGTGAGGGTGGCACCTTCGAGAAGCCGGTCGACGGCCGCCGGGCCAAGACGGCCGTCGGGCGAGACGGACGCCGAGAGTACCAGAACAGCGTCGACCGATCCTGGCACAGAATCGGACCGGATGTACCCGTCCGCCGCCCGGCTGATCGAAGGCACCGTGGCCACAAGCAGGGCCAAGGCGGCGAGCGTCCCAGCTAGGGCGGTCAGCGCCCCTGCTACCCCGATCAACCCCGCAACAGCTCCGACGGCCAAGACCGGTGGGAACCAGCCCAGGCCGCCGGCTCCGATCAGATCATCAAGGCCAAGGAGCGACGCGAGCGTAGCCGCGAACAGTGCGGATCCCGCCCCGCGGATCGCCACGGCGGCCGGAGTTCGACTCGGAAGCCAGGCATTCATGTACATCGATCTTTCCCCCGAAGGGCCTGGGTTTGACTCAGCCACCGGGAGCAGTGGAGATTGCAGCTCACGCGCCCGTAGCTCAGTTGGATAGAGCAACAGCCTTCTAAGCTGTGGGTCGCAGGTTCGATTCCTGCCGGGCGCGCCTCTCCCTAACCCATTATGCGATCAGAAGAAAGGGCCCCCGGGACTCGGGGGCCCTTCGTGACTCTCCGGCCCTTCGGGGGCAATCCGGGGGCAATCGGCGCCGGGATCAGATCCCAACCCGCTGCGCCGGGGCTCCGAAGATGACGGTTTCCAGTCGCTCGGCCGCCCGCTCCTCGAGGCCAGGCAAGACGTGGCTGTAGGTGTCGAGCGTCAAGGTCACCCGGACGTGCCCCAGCCGCTCGGCGACCACCTTCGGATGCTCCCCGGCGGCCAAGAGCAGGGTAGCGGCCGAATGCCTGAGGTCGTAGGGCCGGAGCCGATCCAGGCCAGTCTTGGCCAGGGCCGCCGTGGCGGCTTCCTGGGCAGCCTTGAAGGCCGGGGCGAGCTGCGAGGGCTTGAGCCCCTTCCGGGTGACCGTCACCGGGGCCCGTCCTTGGAGGCGGAAGGCGAGCCGTTCGACCACCGGCCAGAAGTGGCGCTTCGTAATCGTCTCCCACCGGAGCGGCTGGCCGAAGGTCGCCGCAAACACCAGCCCGTGATCGGCGTAGTCGGTCCCGAGAAGCAAGCGAAGCTCCGCTTGCTTCGCCTTGTGGCGTTGCAGGGCCCGCACGACGGGGCCGGGCAGGGTCACCGAGCGCTCCCGGCGGGTCTTGGTCGCGGTGAGATCCCATCGCCCTTTGGCGAGGCGCACCAAGGCCCGACGGACCCGGATCTTGGCGCCGTCGAGGTCTTCCCACTTCAGGCCGAGCGCTTCCTCGGGTCGGATCCCGGTCAGGAGCAGGAGAATCCACAGCGCCCCGAACCGATCGCCCTCGGCCTCGGCCAGGAAGAGCCGTGCTTCCTCGGGCGAGAAGACCCGATACTCCCGATGCCGAGCGATCGGGGCCCGGACCGCGGCAAGTGGATTCTGCCCGAGGTACCCGAGCACGACCGCCTTGTTGAGTCGGACGCGGAGCACCCGATGCAGGTAGTTGATGGTGCTGGGCGCGAGCGGAGTCTCCCGCCCGGCGAGATGGTTGTAGAGGTCCTGGAACGCCCGGGCGGTGAGTCGGCCAAGGGGCGCCTCCAAGAGGGCCGGGGGCAGATACCGCGGGAGGATCATGCCGGCTGCCTCGCGGGTCCGGCCGGAAAGGTGGCCGCTCCAGGTCTTGGCGTACTCGTCGAGCCAGGCGCCGAGCGTGAGCCGCGCCCGGGGGACCACGGGTCCGCGGTCCTGCTGCTGCAGGGCCACGGTGAGCGCCCGCTCGGCGTCCCGTTTGGTGCCCTCGATGAGCCGGCTGGTGCGAATCCACTTCCCGGTGATGAGGTCGCGGCCGAGCGAGACCCGAACCCGCCAGCGGTCCGGCCCTCGGGGTTCGATGCTGCCGCGGCGGTCCTGTCGTGCCATGGGGGGCGGCCTCCTATCCCGTCAAACGGTTGTGGGGTGCGTCGGGAAGCATCTTAGGCACATCTGCGAAGCCTTGTCAAGGCACATGTGCGTAGGCTATTGTGGAGCCGATGCCTACTCGGTTCTGCCTCCGCGAGGTTGTCGGGCGGCGCGGCCTGAGCCAAAGCGAGCTGGCCCGCCGCTCTGGCCTTAGCATGGCCACAGTGAACCGCCTGTGCACCAATGCGACCACGCAAGTGTCCCTCGTGACCCTCGACAAGCTCGCCGCGGTGTTGCAGGTGGCGCCGGGCGACCTCATCGAGGCCCGGGACCCGACCGTGAAACCGGCCGACGCCGCCGGCGATGTTGCTCGGGTCCAGATAGAATCCGCGGCCCCCATCGCACAGGGGCCCTGGGTCAGCAGCGACCGGCTCTGGTCGCTTTGTCGCCAGCGGGACATCACGTTTGCCGAGTTGCTCCAGCGGGCCGGCCTCAACCCACGGACGGTTAGCCGCCTCGCCTCCACAAGCGCCGCCCGAGTCACGCCGAGGGACATCGCCAAGTTGGCCAAGTTGGCCGTCGCCCTCGGTGTTACCCCGGGCGACCTGCGGCGCGGCGGAGGCTGACCGATGACCGCCAAGAACATCACCGCCCACATCGCCAACCTCGACACCGTGCTCGATGCTGTCCCGCATCAGGAGATCGCCGGCGCGCTGGAGATGTACCACCCCGACCTGACCGCGACCGAGACCGGGGTGATCATCCGAGCGCGGGATGCCGGCGCCACGTTGCGCGAGCTGCTCGGCGTGATCGTAGACGCTCGGCTTGACCAGCAGGAGACCGACCGATACCCACGCCGGTAAACCGGCTCACCCGATCGAGTTCTCCATGGTGGAAAATCTCGACCCATGCCGGCACTCAGGCCGAGCGGAACGCCTGGGTTCTTAGCCTCCGGTAACTGGCTCACTCGTCATCGTCCTCGCGGAGCCGCCTGGTGCGAGCGATCGCCGCGGACTCCTCGGCCGCGACCGCGGCGGACGCAACCGACTGGACCCGCTCGACCCGGAGCCGGAAGATTCCGGCGGGCTTCGCCCCAGGCCGCGGTTCGGTCGGCGGCCACCACCTCGCCAACCGGCGCCAGGGCGAACACCAACCAGCGAACCGAGCTCCCGCTCTCGCTCATGCCACGGGGGCCTGTTTGACCGTGGACGTCTGACATAGTCAGCGGCCTAGCTGACGGTCAGCAGCTCTAGTGACGGGGCCCGAGCATCCCGCCGACCGTGGCGGGGCCTCGTCCTCGGCCGCCGGCTGGACCGTTCGCGCCCCTCGCCCAAAGCGCCTCCTCGCCAGCGACCGGGCCCAGGCACACCGAGTCGCCGCCACCTGGCCTAACACATCCCCCGCCCGATCCCGGACGATCCAGCGAGTGGGAGCGGGTCCGGTATCGGCTCGCTCGCCGATCGTCGTTCCTACGGCAACGTCAGGGCTCGGCGAGGCCTCCGCTGCCGTGCCGCCCGCCCGACTGACGGTTTTCGGCTCATTGCCACAGCGACCGGACAGAGGGATCGCCGGTCCTGGCGCCGCCAGAGGCCTCGGCGTACCCGATCCACCACCCCTCCGAGGCAACGATCGAAGCGTGACGGGGGCGTCCTGCTGCCCATCCGACCGGAGGCCGAGGCCCTCGAGCAGAGCCCGGTTGCGCGCCAACTCCTCCCTTAGCCGAGCCAGCCGCTCCCGCTGGGCCTCGTGGAACCGAGCCGAAACCGCCATCCGCTCACGAGCCTCGCGAGCATCCACCGCCGCTCGCTGCCGTTCCGTCATCGGCGGGACCCACCCCACCCGCTGATTCCGGGGCGTCCTCGACCGCCGCCACCGGAAGGTCGCCAGCCACCGCTCCGCCGTCACCGCGTCGTAGACCACCCGTTGGCCGGCCCGCTCCACGGGCAAGCCGAACTTCTCGTACTCGGCAAGGGTCCGGGTCGAGACGTTCCAGACCCGGCCCAAGTCATGCCGCGTCAGTTTTCGGCGATTCATGATCGGGGCCGCCTCCCTCGAAGAAGAACTCGATACCCCACGGGGGTATATAGAACCTGAATGCGCCGCTTCGCGGACCGGCCCGGCTCCCCAGCAAGGACCCAACAGGGGGGGCGGGGACCCCCGAGCCGTTAGGCCACGGGCCACCGTTGGCCTTTGGCCTGTCCGGGGATGGTTCATGGCCCCACCTCCGCCGACCGTTTCGGAAGGCTGGCCTCCGGATTGGAACCGCACACTGGCCCGCGCACTGAGCTGGTTTTCGGCGTTCTCGACCGAGAACCGAGGCCGGATTCGGGGGCGATTGAGTGCGCGGGCCGTTATAAGAACCGCGCACTCGCGCGCTCTGAGGGGCGCTGCGGGTAGTGCCAGTGAGCGCCCGCGCACTACCCGCGCACTCGCGCACTGCCAAAGGACTAGTCATTCCCGAGCACCAACCGGACTCGCCCGCTCTCGGTGATCGAATGCAGGAGCGACCGCCGCGGACCGGGTGTCGTCGTGAGCCAGCCCTTGGCCTTGCCCACCGCCACGGCGTCGCGAGCCGCGTCACGGCTGAGCCCGTGAATGTCCGAGGCGCCCTCTATTTCCCGAAGGGACGGCGGGGCCTTGGCCGCTCCGACGTGCCTCAGAATGGCAACCACGGATCGGTGCACGAGCTCGCCGTCGCGATCGATCCCGAAGTGGGCCGATTTCCACATCAGCGGTTTGTTGGCGTCGCTGACGATCGTGGTCTTGAGGCGGAGTATCTCGGGTCGGGCGAGTCGATTGGCCTTGATCGGATCGAGCTCGACGCCTCCGTCGCAGGGCTCGGCCCACCAACAGGCCCGGGTGGCGTTTTTCCAGGCCGAGGCCCCCCGGACCCGATGTTTCCGATCGGTGCGGCCTTCGGATGGCTTAGTCACGTGGTGCGAGAGCCAAGGTGTGGCCCCGGTCTCTCGGATGAAGCGCCGGAGCCAACGGGTGACGCGCTTGGCGTCGCTGTTGCTGTTCTCCTCCACCCCGTGCCCGCAGAGGTCGACCAAGGGATCGAAGCAGGCGAGCACTGCGTGGACGTCGTTCGCGGCCTGCTCGAGCCGCAGCTGCCAACGGGGGTCGTCGATGTCGGGGCCTTCGTCGTAGACGTACATGTTGGCGAGCACCGCCTCGACGTCGAGACGATGGCCGCGTGCGATGGCCTCGATTCGGTTCTTGATGACGTCGCGACCGTCCTCCCCGCTTACGATCAGGACCGGGCCAGGGGTGAGCCCGAAGGTGTCGAAGGCGAGGGCATGACCCGCCACGAAGGTCGCCGCCGCGAGCTGCAGCGTCGATTTGAACGACCCACCGTCGCCGACGATGGCATTCACTTCGCGCTGCACGAGCAGGCCGTCGATGGCGAACTCGAGCGGGGTAGCAGTCACGTCGGCCAACCTGACTGGATCCGGTAGCGCTGTCTCGTCCGGATGGCTCTCCGGCCCACCCGCCAACACGACCGGACCCGCAGCAGGGTTCCAGTCGGGCGCGAGGTCTGCGAACCTCTGGAGGTCGTCGATCGAGTGTCCCGCGTCGAGCCAGTCGCTGACGTCCCCCTTCGGGGCGAGGCCAGGCAGCTCCACAACCCGAACCCGCGCCGCCGTTCCCCATAGCGCCCGCGCGACCTGGTCCGCGTGGCGTCGGCCGGGGTCATCGTTGTCGGGGAGGATGATGACATCGGCGCCGCGAAGGCAGGCACTGAACTCCGGACGCCACTTCTCGGCCCCGAAAGGATTCGTCGTCGCAGTGAGCCCCTGATCGACCAACCGATCGACGTCTTTCTCACCCTCGACCACGAAAACCACCGCCCCCTCCGGGCGCTGCAGGAGCTCCGGAAGTCGATACAGGACCAGCGGATGGCCGTCGAGGCCGGGTCGGTCGCGGCCGGGCAGAAACGGGCGGAAGGTCTTCGTTCGCCCACCACCCGATGCAACGTCGAGAAACTTCCGCACCTCAAAAGCGGGCTGTCCCTCAGCCGTCCGGTATTCGTAGGTTGCCAACAGTTCTGGCCGACCAGCGCGAGGTGCTGAGGCGGGAAAGAGGTCCCCCGATCGGAGGCCCACGGCGGCCAGGATCGCTTCATGAGAGCAACCGGCGTGACAATGAACGAGAATCCGGCCATCCACGCCCCCGTCGATGGTCAGCGACGGCGTGTCGTCCTTGTGCGCTGGACATTGGGCCCTCCAGCCCCGCCCGTTCCGCTTGGCGTGGAGGCGCATCGCCAGGTCGGCCGCCGTCACTGCGACACCTCGAGCTGCTGAACCGCGAGCCGGAGGGTCGGGGAGAGCGGGAACGAGGCCACCGTCGCTAAGCCGCGGCGTCTGAGTGAGCGGCAATGCCAACGAACCGCTCGACCGCAGATCGCTGAAAGCGAACCGCGTTCGAGCCTGGAAGTCGGAGCGCACCCGGGAACTTCCCCTCGCGAACTTTGCGCCAGATCGTTTCCCGGCGCAGGCCGGTCATCTCCTCGACTTCACTGATCTTGAGTAGTTGCCTCGTAGCCATGCCCCGTTTTCTCCGAGAAGGACCAGAGGGAACGAAAGGTTATTAGACTTGTTCGGGGAAGGCGGCAAACTCGCCCCAGGTGGGGTGACATTGCCCCATCGGTCAGCTAAGGGGGGCACGATGACACGGAGCAACGCGAAGTCGAAGGGTCGGAAACGGGGGCGCGGGGCTACGGCTGCCCAGCGACTTGCGAGGGTGCTGAGGAGTTCAGGGGAATCGGTGACGAGTCAGAGCCGTCGATCGGGGGTCGATCGCGGTCTACTCACAGACTACCGGTCCGGCAAGAGCGCGGCGACCATTGAAACGCTGAGCCGGCTTGTTGAGAAGAATGTCATCACGTCGAGCGGGCTCATGGAGGTGTTCAATGTGCCAATTAGCGAGCCGCTCGCCGACGCAGCGCGAGTCTTCTTTGAAGCCCTCTGCCAGGCCGTCGCCGCCCGTGATCCAGGCCGGACTGTAGAAGCGGTCAAGGAAGACTTGGGGTTCTCGTCGATCCATGTACTGCGACACGAGATGCATTTCTTCGAGCGAACTTTGGAATTGCGGAAAGACGATCGCGACAAGCACCGTCCCTCGCCACCAACCTACTTCACCGCAGGCCCGCAGGCGTCCGTGCCGGATCTATCATCGTTCGACTGGCCGCCGCCCGATGCCTGAGTTTCCTGTCACACTGAGTACAATGGAGGTGGTCCAGCACGCGCTCTCCGGGGTGCCCGAAACGCGGCAGCGTTCGGCCCCATTCATTGAGCGTGCTCAGACTTCGCTTGGCGGAGGCCCGAGTCCAACCAGATTCGCCGCCACCCGCGCCGATGCCCAGCGAGTCATCGCTGGCGTGGGTTTCGAGGAGCGGTCGCCAGAGTGCCCGGAGCCCATCTCGCTCCAAGGCCCAGTGCTCGAATGGGTTCGTGGCGCTGAAGCGATCCTCAAGTACCGGTTATTGATGCTGGATGCTGCGAATCGGAGTTTCATCTGGTGCCCTGGTCGAACCGCCTGATTCGGTATCCGTTGCGGCCTAACGCACTGCATTTCAGCTGCGAGCGCCTGCCGAAGCCGCCGCGCAGCCAGGCAACAAGAATATATCGCGCGGCGGCTGAGGCGCTCAGGCGCTCGTCAGCTGCAAATGCGGGTTAGGCCGCTGCCTTAACTGGGTTCATTGAGAACTGAGGCATCTCCGACAGGCAGCGTCTGGCATACGTTGTTTGCACTCCGCTAAAAGCTTTTCCTGTGGGGGCGGCGGTGTAATCCGACGCAGGGCGTCCTTGAGGCCGGAACAAAAGGCGCCAACCTCAGCCTCGCTGAGGGGAGGCTGCTGAACGACAAGTTCGTTCGATTGGCCGAGATTGAGATGAGCTCCTTTGGTGCTAGCTCGCATTTCGACCCAGTTAGTGCCGCCCCACACTCGTGCCGCCACTCCATCATCGGGGTCTGCGGCGAACAGAGCTACCTGGCGCTCGCGCGTGTCCAACGTCAGAGCGACATTGCGAGAGGGCGAAAACGTGACATAGCCACCCCGCTCGCGCCCTCCGTCGTCATAAAGCAGGATCCCTGCGATATCCTCGCCACGGCGAAGCCGTCTGCCATCAATGACAGCATCTGGCAAATGGGCGCCTAGCCGGGCACGGACGACACCCATGGTGTCGACCACAATGAGCTGCCGGACGCGGAGAGAGTCAGCGGCCTGAAGAGACGTAGGCTGGAGGTTGGGTGATCGGTAAAGAGCAAGGAGCGCCAAGGGCGACAGGGCCAACCCAATGAGAACGACTGATGTCCTGAGCCGGCGATTGGAGCGCTCAAGTGTAGCTAGACGAGATAGTAGGTCGGGCTCCATGGCATGCCTCCGAATATGACCTCTACTAGGACCAATTGTGCAGCGGCCTAACTAGTATGCGTGACCGTCTGTCCGGCCACCATCGAACGGAACCTGTCAACGAGTTCGAGACACGAGGGGGTTCGAGTTTACTGCGCATCGGCCGGTGACCTGATCGCTGGCACGGGCGGATTGATCCAGGCGGCAGTGGGCAGCGGCGGCGGTGTTGGAGC
>Ga0194132_10000421_pt1 | contig 87146 bp, 68 predicted proteins | sample TA2KigOf80mmetaG_FD_148612 | JGI IMG/M metagenome (GOLD analysis project Ga0194132, IMG submission 148612) | Freshwater microbial communities from Lake Tanganyika, Tanzania - TA2015054 Kigoma Offshore 80m | ecosystem: Environmental > Aquatic > Freshwater > Lake | place: Tanzania: Lake... | reverse complement strand
CGACGAGGGCGGCGACCGCCGCCGTCGTCGCGCGTCCGACCTGCGCCGGATCGTGCGTCACGCGTCGCGCGACCGCCGTGCCCAGGGCTGCCGCGCCGGCCGCGGTGACGAGTGCGGCGAGGCCGCCCGCGAAGAAGAAGAAGCGCGGCCAGAGGTGGTGCCCCGAGCCGACCACCACCACGAGCCCGACCGCGACCGGGGCGAGCAGCAGCTCGAGCAGCACCGGCGCGCGACGCGCGACCGACACCACGCCCGCGACGCCGCAGACCAGCGCGCCCAGCGCCAGCCCCGGCCGCGGGAACGACGCGAGGACGCGCGCCGCGGTTTCGCGCACCGCCCAGCCGGTGCTCGACCACTGCGGCACCGTACCGCTGCGGCCCTCGACCGCGGTGACGGCGAACAGGTCGCCGATCATCGGCGCGTAGACCGCCGCGGTGACGACGGCCGTGACGGTCAGTCCGAGCAGCGGCTCCCGCAGACGGCCGATGAGCGCACCGGCACGCGTCGGACCCGGCAGTCGCCGGCGCAGGACGAGCAGCGCGTGGCCGACGACGACGAACAGCATCGTCGGGTGGATCCAGGCGCCGAGCGCGAGCGTCACGCCCCACGCGGCCCACGTCGTTCTCCGGTCGCTCGCCAGCGCGCGCAGCAGGAGCAAGCTCGACACCATGGTGAAGAACAGCAGCGCCATGTAGCCGCGCGCGTTCTGGCTGAACCAGACGTGCACGTCGGAGACCGTCAGCAGGGCGGCGGCGGCGAGACCCTCGCGGCGCGACAGCAGCTCGCGACCCAGAGCGTACGTCGCGGCGATCCCGAGCACGCCGAACACCAGCGCGGGCGTGCGGAGCGCCGCCGTCGAGTCGCCCAGCAGGACGATCGAGACGCGCGCGAGCAGCGAGTAGAGCACGTGCTGATTCTGCGACGGGTAGCTCGTCGCCAGCTCCGCGAGGTCGAGCCGCGACACCAGCACGTGGGTCAGGATCTCGTCGAGCCACGCCTCGTCGCCGAGCCGGTGCAGACGCAGCACGGCCGCAACGATCAGCAGGACACCGAGCAGGACGCCGAGCAGGAGGGCGGATCGCCGTGGCGACATCGCGCTCTCCTACTCGATCGCACGCCGGCGAGCGACGCGCGCGTGCGACGGCGGATGGCGGGCGGGACGGGCCGCGACGTGCGCAGCCCGTCCCGCGTCCGATCAGCCGTCCGAGGAGCAGCCCGCGCCGCCCGCGACGCAGACGCCCGGGCACTCGACGAGGCCGCCCAGCGGATCGCACGAGCCGCGCGGGTCGTTCGCGCAGCAGCCGGCGTCGGGGCACGAGACGCCGATCACGCCGCCGCAGCCCTGCACCGTCTGCTCGCCGCCCGGCGCGATCGCGTAGCAGGCGCACTCCTCGCTCTCGTAGTCGAACGGCAGGCAGGTGCCGCGTGCGGTCGCGTCGCCGACCGCGAACGCGCAGTCGCCGCCGCACTGTCCGGTCGCACCGCCGCCGCAGCCGATGCACGACGGATCGGGATCCACGACCTGGCAGCCGCATCCGTTTCCGATCCGGACGACGGCGAGGTCGATCACCTCGCCGGCGACGTCCTGGCACGCGCCCAGCGTCGCGACGAAGCATTCCGCACCCACGTTGCATCCGCCCGCGGTCGTCCCGGCGGCGGTCGTGGCCGAGGTGCCGTCGAGCGACACGATGATCGACGGCGGATCCGACGTGCGGCCGATGATCACGATCTCGGGATCGGAGGTCGGCGTCGCGGGCAGGCCGTCGACCGGCAGGAAGAAGCTCGCCTGTAGCGTGATGTCGTCGGAGATCAGCGACCAGCCGGTCTCGGCACACTCGCTCGCGGTGGCCGTGCACGCGCTCGCACCCGAGCACGAGAAGCGGAACTCGCTGGTCGGGTCGGACAGCGTGCCCGTCGAGTCCGCGCGCTGCGTGCAGTAGACGAAGGACGGCGGGCTGCCGTCGGGCTGGTAGACGTTGCCGGTGACGCTCAGGAAGCGATCGACGACCAGGCCTTCGGCGCTGATCGACGGCTCGAGGCTGTACGAGATCGACCAGCGTTCCGGGCCGACGTCCTTGGTGACGAGGAAGTTGTAGCGGTCGAGCGTCAGCGTGGCGCCGCGGCTCGTCGTCCCGCCGGCCCAGGCGGTGCGCGGCTCGAGGAACTCCGCGTCACGCTGCTTCACCACCCACGTGCGGAAGCCGGAGTAGGCGCCCCTGGCCCACGCGGCGAGCCGCTCGGCGAGCCCGCGCTCGACGGCCGGCGCGCGCGGCGGCGACCAGCCGGCCCGCGCGAGCGCGTCGTGCGAAGCGTCGCTCGCGGGGAAGAGGAACGCACCGATGCCGTCCGGCGGCAGGAAGAAGCGCGCCGGCACGGACACGTCGTCCGCGATCGGCGTCCAGGCGTCGCGGGCGCAGGCCTCGGCATTCGTGGTGCAGGCGTCGCTGCCGCTGCACGAGAGGCGGAAGAAGCTGTCGGGATCGGTCAGCGTGCCGTCGGAGTCGCTGCGTACGAGGCACGTCACGAAGCTCGCAGGCCCGCCGTCGGCCCGGAAGATGTTTCCGGTCACGTTGATGATGTCGTCAGGATCGTTGCCGTAGAGGTCGACGTTGATCGTCCAGCGCTCGTTGCCGAGATCCTTGTTGATGAGGAAGCTCCGCCCGTCGGGCGAGAGCGTCGAGCCCGCGGGCGCCTGCGCGCGCGCGGCCTGCGCGCCGAGCAGCGCGACGATGGCGAGCGTCGCGATGCGAATGAAGCGACCGGTGAGGTGTGCGCTCATCCTGTTCTCCGCGTCATCGGGGCCGCGGTGCGAGCTCGCGAATCGATCCGCTGCCTGCTTCCGCACCATGGTCCTTGGTCGTTCACGCCAGAAGAGCAGCGCCGGCGCCGTGAAGCAACCGTCGCCGCCGCGCAGCGCACGCGCGTTGCGCTTCGCGAGAGCAGCGGCCGACGGGCTACGTCTCGCGAGAGCAGCGGCCGACGGGCTAGCGCTCGCTCGCGACGTCGAAGTAGCGCTGGTAGCGCTGCGCGCGCTCGCGCCAGTAGCCCGCGTCGAGGCCGGTGTCGGCGAAGTCGTAGTGATGCAGGCCGTGCTTGCCCTGCGGGTTCGCCGCGATGAACGTACCCATGCGCGCTTCGGCCTCGCGCGTCAGCTCGAGACCGAGACGCCCGTAGATGCTGCGCACCGTCGTCAGCGGGTCGGCGAGGAAGTCACGGAACTGGACGTCGATCACGCGTGCCGCGGGCACGGCTCCGCTGTCGCGAGCCGCGACCGAGCGGTCGAGCCCGTCCATCAGGTACTCGGCGAACTCCTGTCCGCCCTCGGAGATCGAGGCCTCGTCGGTCGCGAGCAGGCGCAGCGTCGAGATCAGGGACGCGAGCGAAGCGATGATGCGCAGCGGATCGCGGTGCGTCTGCACGAGCAGTGCGTCCGGGTACTCGGCGAGGAGGTCCGGCAAGCACCACACGTGCCCGGGCGACTTCAGCACCCAGCGCGTGCCGCGGTGGTGCGACTGCAGCACCTGCAGGTACCTCCGGTGCCAGCGGTACGCGGGTGCCATGTCCGCCTCGTAGAGCAGCCACCTCGCGTACGACGGTACGCGGTACTGCGTCGGGAAGATCATGCTGCGGAAGTCGCCCGCGGTCATGCGCACGCACTCCTGCGCGAGCCGCGCGCCGATCGGGTGCATGGTCTTGAATCCCGGGATGACGAGCTCGGCCATGTCGAGCTGCTGCTGCGCTTCGTCGATGCGCGGATCGGTCTCGTACGTCGCCGTCTCGGGCGGCGGCAGCGGCTTGTCGACCTCCCAGGTGAGTGGCACGCGGTTCGCGGGATCCTGCGCGAGCACGTCGTGCAGGATCGTCGTGCCGGTGCGTCCCTGGCCGACGATGAAGATCGGCGGCACGACGTCGTCGTGCGCGAGACCGGGGTGGCGCGCGTGCCAGTCGACGATGCCGAGGCGGTTGGCGAGGTACATCTGGATCTCGCCCGCGGCGACCTGCACGCCGATGTCGTTCAGGCGGGCCTCGCCCCTCAGGGCCTCGACCAGGCGTGCGAGCCCGTCGCGCCACGTGTCGTCGCCGAGGCTCTCGAGACCGGTCGCGGCGCGTGCGGCTGCCAGGAGCGCGTCGCCGTTCAGGATCGAGGTGTCGGCCATCGCGCGCTTCTACATGGACAGGCACCCGGCGGCCATACGGCTTCCCCGAACGCGCGGGCGCTCGCTCAGCGAATGCCGCCGCGCAGGAAGCGCACCAGCGCTTCGCTCGCCTCCTGCTGCACGTCCTCGAAGCTGCCGCCGAAGGTCCCCGTCGAGACGCTGCCGTCGATGCGGCAGCTCGCGAGCGAGTCGCTCGAGCCGTCCTGCACGTCCCACACCGTGTCGAGGTCGCCGGTGCCGAAGCCGTAGCGCGACACGAGGCGCAGTGCGCGGAAGCCCGGCTCCCAGCTCTCCACCGTGCCGACCACGCGCGCGGTGTGCTGCTTCGGCGATGGCACGACCTCGATGCCCGCCGCGAGCAGCGCTCGCGTGACGATCCGCTTGAAGCCGCGCAGCTCGTCCGCGGACATGTCGCCGCCCGTTCCGTCTCGGATCGTGAGCGACACGCGGTCGAGCGGCAGCGGCACGGGGCTCGTGACGTCGAGGTTCGCCGCGGCGCAGCCGGCGGCGAGCGCCGCCGTCGCGACCGAGAGGAGAAGGAGCAGCCGAGAGGTCGTGCGCGGCGCGGGCACGGTGCGGGAATCTGGCACACCCGCGCTGCTTCCGAAACGGCGCGCCGCCACGCCCGTTTGACGCCCGATCCGCGGCACGGGAGACTCCGCGGTGCGGTTAGCCCGGTTGGCGGCTGACGTCCTCACCGGCTTCGCCGACCACGAGGGATGAGCCTGCAGGGCGTTTTCATCTGCCGCGCGGCGACGGAGCAAGGAGCGACGATGGGTGAGATGATCGAGGTGAAGCGTCCCGACGGCGGGGCCTGCCCGGCCTACCTGGTCGAATCGAAAGCCGGCGCATCGGCCCCGGGCTTCGTGATGATCCAGGAGTGGTGGGGGCTGAACGACCAGATCCGGGGCATGGCCGAGCGGCTTGCCGGCGAGGGCTACCGCGTCGTCGTCCCTGACCTCTACCGCGGCAGGAAGGCGACGACCCCCGACGAGGCCGGGGCGCTGATGGGCGCGCTCGACTTCGCGGATGCCGGCAAGCAGGACGTCCGCGGCTGCGTGCAGCACCTGAAGAAGGGCTCCGCGAAGGTCGCGGTGGGCGGCTTCTGCCTGGGTGGTGCGGTCACCGTGATCGCGGCCGTGCACGTTCCCGAGGCCGACGCGTCGGTCTGCTTCTACGGCATCCCACCGGTCGCGGTCGCCGACCCCGCGCAGGTGAAGAGGCCGTTCCAGGGCCACTTCGCGATCATCGATGACTGGTGCACGCCCGCCGCGGTCGACGCGCTCGAGCAGGCGCTCGGCAGGTCGGGCGCGTCGTTCGAGGTCCACCGCTACCAGGCGCAGCACGCGTTCATGAACGAGGCCCGGCCCGAGGTCTTCGACGCGGCCTGCGCCGACCTCGCGTGGCGGCGTACCAGGGACTTTCTCGCGCGCACGCTGCGTTGACGCATCTCGATCGTTGACGTTTTCGGCTGGCGCGATACGTCTCGAGTCCGATGCGCCGTGACGTGCTCGTCTGGCTCGCTCTCGTGCCTCTGGTCGCGCAAGGCTGCGCCGCGTTCCGGGTGCTTTCCCGGCCCGATCCCGAGCCCGCTCCGGCCGCGGCGCCGTGGGCGGTGCGCTGCACCTGGGTCGAGCACCGTCCCGCGGGTCCCGAGCAGGACCTGGGCCCTCTCGACCACGGCCGCCTGTGGGCGCAGGACCCGAACGGCCGGCGCGTTGCCATCCGGGGCGGTCTGGAGGACGGCTTCCTGCGCGTCGACGACCTGTTCGCCTGGACGCCCGAGCGCGGCGACGAGCCGCTCGGCGTCGCACCGTCGGTCGACGCGCTGCGCTGGCTCTGCGCGGAGACGGTCGCGACCGCGTTCGCCGGCCGCGACGTCACGGTCGACCGGATCGCCGCGGCACGCGACGGCGAGGAGGTGGACGTCGCGCTGGCGCTGGCGGACGGTCTGCCGGGTGCCCCGAAGACGACGGCGAAGCGCCTCGTCGTCTTCGGCGACAGCCTGTCCGACCCCGGCAACCTGAAGCGTCGTATGCTCGTCTTCCCGAACGCCCCGTACTACCTGGGGCGCTTCAGCAACGGCCCCGTCTGGGCGCAGTACCTCTCCGAGCGGACGGCGCTGCCGGTATACAACCACGCCGTCGGCGGCGCGGTGTCGGTCGCGCACCCGGACGTACCGGCGAGCAGCATCGTCTCCGCCGTGCAGCAGGGCGCGCAGTTCCTGCTGACGGGCAGCGTCGAGGAGTACGTCACGCACTACCTGACGCTCGATCTGCAGGATGGCCAGCTGCAGCGAACCAACGACACCGTGTTCGTGCTCTGGAGCGGCGGCAACGACTATCTCTCGAAGGAGCCGATCTCCGGTGACATCGACACGCTGCTCGACGAGCCCGGCGATCCCTCCGGATACTTGACGGTCGTCGACCAGACCACCACCGCGATCGCGAACCAGGTGCGCCGCCTGCACGCGGCAGGCGCGCGGCGCTTCGTCGTCATGACGCTGCCCGACCTCGGGACGGCTCCGGGCGTGCTGCACAACGAGAGCTACCGTGCGGACGACGGCGTCTCGGAGAACGAGCGGCGCGCACAGCTGTCGCGGAAGCTGTCGGAGCTCACCCGGCACCACAACGACGAGCTCGCCGACAAGGTCGAGCAGGTGAGGCGTGCGCTGCCGGGCGCGTCGATCACGTTGCTCGACACGCAGAGGGCGATCGCATCGATCCTGGCGGGTCGCCTGCCCGGGACCGACGGGGAGAAGCCGGGTGGCGGGCGCTTCGCATACGGGTTCGACCTGCGCTCGCTGCGCTCCACCGAGCTGCGCGACCGCAAGGGCGTGATCCCCATCCAGGATCGCTGCTACCGCGGTGGCTACCTCGGCACGGGCGACCCGGAGAACGTCTGTGACGAAGCGGCGCGTGCGTTCTTCTGGGACATGGTGCACCCGACGAGCTACGCGCACTGCTGGCTCTCATTCTTCGTCCAGAGGGACCTCGTGCAGGCAGGCCTGCTCGACGGCGAGCCCGATCCGCGCGCGCACCGTGCGTACTGCGATCGCCGGCAGGAGCCCCTGCCGCAGGCGAACGCGCTGCGCGAGGCGGTCCAGATCTCGGCGCCGTGAAGCCGGCGCTCGCGGGTCTGCGCGTCCTCGACGCTAGCGACGAGGCCGGACGACTCGCTGGGCGGCTTCTCGCCGAGCTGGGCGCGGACGTGGTGCGCATCCGGCGCGGCGTGTCCGGTGCCGCGCTCGCCGGCGCTGCCGGCGCGCGCGGCGGCGTCCTCGACTGGTGGTACGACGGCGGCACGCGACGCGTACCGCTCGACCTCGCCGACGCGCGCGACCGCGGCACGTTCGCCGACCTCGCGGCGCGCTGCGACGTGCTGCTGGAGACCGAGCCGCCCGGACGCCTCGCGTCGCTCGGGATCGGCCACGAGGCTCTCGCCGCCCGCAACCCCCGCCTGGCGCACGTCTCGCTGACGCCGTTCGGGGCGACGGGCCCGCGAGCGCACTGGCAGGCGAGCGACCTCGTCGCGAGCGCGCTCGGCGGCGTGCTCTCCGTGAGCGGGACACCCGACGCACCGCTCAACGGGTGGGGCCGGCAGTCGTTCAACGTCGGCGGCTTCTACGCCGCGATCACGGCACTCGCAGCGCTGCGCGCCGCGCGCACCGGACGGCGTGCCGTGCACGTGGACCTGAGCCTGCAGCACTGCGTCGTCAGCTGCACCGAGCACCTGCTGATGTACTGGTTCTTTCCGGAGGCGTTCCCCGAGCGCCTGGCGTCGCGTCAGGGATCCCTGCACTGGACGCGCCTGTACGAGGTCGTGCCCTGCGCGACGGGCCACGCGATGGTGACGCCAGCGCCGAACGCGAGCCGCCTCTTCAAGTGGATGGCGGAGGACGGCATGCTCGGCAGCATCGCCGCCGATCCCCCGCGAGACGCGGCCGGGTTGTTCGCGCGCAGCGACGAGGTGATGTCGACGATTCGCGCGTGGGCCGCGACCAGGCCCGCGGCCGAGCTGTTCGCCGAGGGGCAGCGCCGCCGCCTGCCGTTCGGCGAGGTGCGATCCGTGCGCGACGCCGCGAGCAGTCCGCAGATCGAGGCGCGCGGATTTCTGCGTCCGCTGAACGTCGATGGCGCGCAGGTGCGCGTTCCAGGGCCCGCGTTCCGCATGCTGGACACGCCGGCCGCACCGCCGGCGCCGCCGCCCGGCCGCGGGGAGGACGCGGCGGCTGCACTCGCGGCGTGGGCGCCGCGCCCCGCGCCGGGTGACGGCACGGCGGGGGTTGCGTCCGCGCGCCGCGGCAGCAAGCCGCTCGCCGGCGTGCGCATCGTCGACTTCACCTGGGTCCTGGCGGGTCCCCACGCGACGCGCATCCTCGGGGACCTCGGTGCCGACGTCGTCAAGCTGCAGACCGAAGCCCGCTCGCAGGGCACCGGACACAACGACCACCCGTTCTTCGCCATGTGGAACCGCAGCAAGCGCAGCGCGACGCTCGACATGAAGCACGCACGCGCCGTGGCGACGGTGCGCGGCCTGGTCGAGCGGGCGGACGTGGTGATCGACAACTTCGCGCCCGGCGTGCTCGACCGCTGGGGCATCGGCTACGAGACGCAGCGCGGCTGGAACGAGCGCATCGTCTGCCTCGGGCTCTCGGGCTGCGGGCGTGACGGCCCGTGGCGCGATCACGTGACGTTCGCACCGACGATCCACGCGCTGTGCGGGATCACGGCGCTCACCGGCCCGACGGGGCGCCGCGACGTCGGGCACGGCATCTCGATCAGCGACCACGTGAGCGGGCTCGCCGGCGCTCTGGCGATCCTCGCCGCGCTCGAAGCCCGCGAGCGCACGGGGCGGGGACAGAGGATCGATCTGTCGCAGCTCGAGCTCGGGGCGTACCTGATTGGTCCGGCGCTGCTGGAGATCGCGAGCGGCGGCGGCGAGGCGGTGGCGCAGGGCAACCGCGACGGGCTCGACGACATCGTGCCGAACGAGGTCTACCGCTGTGCGGGCGGCCGCTGGCTCGCCGTGTCGGCGCGCAACGACGCAGACTGGCAGCGGCTCTGCGACGTGCTCGGTCGCGACGTGGTCTTGCCCGGGCTGCGTACGCTCGGCGTTGCGGCGCGGCGCGAGCGTCGCGCCGAGATCGACGCCGCACTCGCCGCGTGGGCCGCGGCTCGTGACGCGGACGACGCGATGCACCTTCTGCAGGAGAGCGGCGTTCCGGCCGGCAAGGTCCAGGATGCGCGCGACCTCGTCGCGGGGGACCCGCAGCTCGCGGCGCGCGACGCGTTCGTGACGGTCCCGCACGCGTCGCTCGGCACGCAGAGCTTCGAGCGCTTCCCGGGCACCTTCTCGGGCGTCGACCTCGAGCCGTACCGGGCGGCGCCTGCGTTCGGCGAGCACACCTTCGAGGTCTATGGCGAGCTGCTGGGCATGTCCGAGGAGGAGATCGCGCTCGCGATCGCCGACGACCTGCTGGCGTGACGTCGCCTCCCGCCGTCACGCTCGTGCCTTGCCAAGCGCACCTGTCGACGCAAGACTTCGTGGCTTGCGGCTGCGGGACAGCCGCAAGAAGGGGGGAGACCAGTGAGAAGCTGCGCGAAGCGGAGTCCGATGGTGATCCTGGTGAGCGCGCTGGTGGCAACGCTCGCCTGGGGGCCGATTCCAGTCGAGGGTGCCGACCAGAAGCCCAACATCGTGATCATCTGGGGTGACGACGTCGGTCAATCCAACGTCAGCGCCTACACCCGCGGCCTGATGGGCTACCAGACACCCAACATCGACCGGGTCGCAGCCGAGGGCGTGATGTTCACCGACTACTATGCCGACCAGAGCTGCACGGCAGGTCGAGCAGCCTTCCTCACGGGCCAGTCGGGGCTACGCACGGGGTGACCAAGGTCGGCCTGCCGGGGGCCGAGGTGGGGTTGCAGAAGGAGGATCCGACGATCGCCGTCCTGCTGAAGGCCCAGGGCTAAGCCACGGGACAGTTCGGCAAGAATCACCTGGGGGACCGGAACGAGTACCTGCCCACGGTGCACGGCTTCGACGAGTTCTACGGCAACCTCTACCACTTGAATGCCGAGGAGGAGCCGGAGCTTCCGGATTACCCGAAGGACCCGGCGTTCCGCGCGAAGTTCGGACCGCGCGGCGTGCTCGACTGCAAGGCTTCGAGCACGGACGACCCGACGGTCGATCCGCGCTTCGGCAAGGTCGGCAAGCAGGTGTGCAAGGACACGGGTCCGCTGACCAGGAAGCGGATGGAGACCATCGACGACGACATCGCGGCGCGCGCGGTGGACTTCATCCAGCGTCAGACGAAGGCCGGCAAGCCGGCCTTCGTCTGGGTGAACTTCACCCACATGCACTTCCGCACCCACACCGAGCCCGAGAGCCTCGGCCAGGCGGGGCGCTGGCAGGGCCCGTACCACGACGCCATGATCGACCACGACAGGAACGTCGGCCAGGTCCTCAAGGCGCTGGATGACCTGGGCATCGCGGACAACACCTTCGTCATGTACTCGACCGACAACGGTCCGCACATGAACTCGTGGCCCGACGCCGCGATGACGCCGTTCCGCAGCGAGAAGAACTCGAACTGGGAAGGCGCTTACCGGGTGCCCGCCATGGTGCGCTGGCCGGGCAAGATCAAGCCGGGCAGCGTCTCCAACGAGATCGTCGCCCATCTCGACTGGTTGCCGACCTTCGTCGCCATGGCGGGCGACGACCGCGTGAAGCAGGAGCTGCTCGAGGGCCACGAGGTCGGCGGCACGACCTACAAGGTTCACCTCGACGGCGACAACCTCGTGCCCTACCTGACCGGGAAAGCCGCGAAGAGCCCGCGCGAGTCGTTCTTCTACGTCAACGACGACCAGCAGCTGACCTCGCTGCGGTATGACAACTGGAAGCTGGTGTTCATGGAGCAGCGCGCGCCGGGAACGCTGCTCATCTGGGCGAATCCCTTCACCAGCCTGCGGGTTCCGAAGATGTTCAACCTGCGCACGGACCCGTACGAGAAGGCGGACATCACGTCGAACACCTACTACGACTGGCTGATCGACCACGTGTTCCTGCTCGTTCCGGCGCAGGAGTACGTGGGGCGGTTCCTGGCGACGTTCAAGGACTATCCGCCGCGGCAGAAGGCGGCCAGCTTCAACATGGACGAGGTGTTCCGGGAGCTTCAGCAGAGCGGCGGCAGGTAGCCGTCACGCAGCGGCCCCCGCGCCCGGGGGGCCGCTGCGTGCGCACCACGGTCGGCGACGGCGCGCGCGAAGGTCGCCTGGACGTCGGGGCGCGGAGGGTTCATGACGGTCTTCTCGTTGCGGCGCATCCCGCCCTTGCTCGCGATGAGCGCGGTCATGCTCGTCGCTACGGCTGCTCGTGCGCAGCCCGATCCGCTGCCCTCGCGGAACGACGGCGCGGCGAGGCGATCCATCGTCTCCTTCGTCGAGAAGGTCACCACTCCCGGCTCGGCCGAGTTCGTGCCGGTGGCCGAGCGGATCGCGGTCTTCGACAACGACGGCACCCTCTGGGGCGAGCAACCGCTACCCGTCCAGCTGTTCTTCGCCCTCGACCGCGTGCGAGCGCTCGCGCCGGCGAATCCCGAATGGAAGACCCGGGAGCCGTTCGCCGCGATCCTCGCGGGGGACCCGAAGGCCGGGCTCGCGGGTGGCGAACATGCGCTCCTCGAACTGGTCATGGCGACGCATGCGGGAATGACGACGGTCGAGTTCGAGCAGATCGTGAAGGAGTGGATCTCCACCGCGCGGCATCCGAAGACCGGCGAGCTCTTCACCGAGAGGGTCTACCAGCCGATGCTCGAGCTGCTCGCCTACCTGCGGGCGAACGGCTTCAAGACGTTCCTCGTCTCGGGCGGCGGCATCGAGTTCATGCGCCCATGGGCCGAGCAGGTCTACGGAATCCCGCCGGAGCAGGTCGTCGGCAGCACTATCAAGACAAAATTCGAGATCCGGGACGGCAAGCCGGTGCTCGTTCGCCTGCCGGAGCTGAACTTCAACGACGACAAGGCCGGCAAGCCCGTTGCCATCCATCAGCACATCGGCCGCCGGCCCATCGTTGCGTTCGGGAACTCGCGTGGCGACCAGGAGATGCTGGAGTACACGCAGGGGGGCGGCGGTGCGCGGTTCGCTCTCCTGCTGCTGCACGACGACGCGGCACGCGAGTACGCCTACGGCCCGGCGCGCGGCTTGCCGGACAGCGTGATGGGCAGCTTTCCCCCGGCGCTCGACGAGGAAGCGAAGAAGCGCGGCTGGACCGTCGTCGGCATGAAGGACGACTGGAAGACCGTCTTCCCGGTCGCCGCGGACGGGCCGGGCCGATCGGTGAATCCGGCGAGCGAGTGAGCCGCCGGATTCGACCTCGACCCGTGGCCGCGCGCGGATCCGTTCAGCCCGAGTGCTTCTTTCCCGTGCCGCCGATGTTGGCCTGCGCCTCGTCGTGGTTCTCGAGCGCCTCGAAGATGCCCGAGGCGAGCTCGCCGACCTCGCGGTTGACGGCGCGGATCGCGTCGTAGACCGCACCGATGCTGGTGTCGACGAGCTTGCGCGCGCCCCTGGCCTCCTCGCCGAGCAGCCCGCGCTTCTCGAGCACCTCGAGCGGCAGATCGGCGATCGTGCGGTGGATCTGCTCGACCGAGGTGGCCCCCTTGTCGACGGCTTCCTGGATGAGGTCCTTCACGGCCTCGATCCGCGCGATGGTGGTCTTCATGACGGCTCCTCCTCGCCCGCGTCTCAGCGGGCCACTGCCGGCTCGCCGGCCGGCCAGGTCGGGAACGAATACTTGACGATGCGTGCGAGCACGGTCACGAACTGGCTCCAGAACGAGCCGGTGTTGTAGTTCTGCTCGTAGCGCGCGCAGGTCTCACGCACACGCCCGGCCATGTCCGCGTAGCGGACCGCCGGCACGTCGGGGAACAGGTGGTGCTCGATCTGGTGGCTCAGGTTGCCGGTGAGGAAGTGGAAGGCCGGGCCACCGGTGAGGTTGCTCGAGCCGCGTACCTGGCGGACGTACCAGGCGCCGCGCGTCTCGTTCTCGAGCGCGCTTGCGGGGAACGTCTCGGCCTCGGCGGTGAAGTGACCGCAGAAGATGATCCCGAACGTCCACAGGTTGCGCAGCAGGTTGGCGAGAACGTTGCCGGTCAGCACCGGTACGAACGACGGTCCGGCGAGGACGGGGAACACCACGTAGTCCTTGGCGAACTGGCGCAGCATCTTCTTCAGCACCGGGCGCGATTCGCGCACCACGTCGTCGAGCGGTCGGCGTCCGCGCAGCACCTCGTCCATCTCCAGGTCGTGCAGCGCGATGCCCCACTGGAAGAGCGTCGCGAGGCCGACAGCGACCGCACCCTGCACGAGGTGCAGCGGCTGCCACGGCTGCGCGTCGAACAGGCGCAGGAAGCCGTAGCCGATGTCGCGGTCGCGGCCCTCCACGTTGGTGAAGGCGTGGTGCATGTAGTTGTGCGAGTGGCGCCAGGCGTCGCCGTCGCAGGCGTGGTCCCACTCGTAGGTGTCGCCGCGCAGCGACGGCTCGTTCATCCAGTCGTACTGCCCGTGCATGACGTTGTGCCCGAGCTCCATGTTGTCGACGATCTTGCTGAACGCGAGCAGCCCCGTGCCGGCGACCCAGGCGGGTGGCAGCCAGCCCAGCAGCAGCAGGCCGCGGCCACCGATCTCGGCGTAGCGCACGATCGACTGCACGTCGCGGATGTAGGTGGCCTCGCGCTCGCCGAGGCTCGCCATGACCTCGGTGCGCAGCGCGTCGAGCTCGGCGCCGAACGCGTCCACCTCGTCGGGGGTGAGCGCGCGGCTGTTGCGGCTGGCGGGAACGCCGGCGCGCACGGGAAGGTTGGTCGGTGCGTTCATCGGGTGCTCCTCGCTCACAGGTCGAGAGTGATCGGGCCCAGCGGCTCGCTCACGCAGAGCCGGATGCGGCTCATCGGTGCGTCGTCGATCGCGCCGGTGACGCGGTCGCGCACGCGGCCGGCGATCTTGGTGCAGGTGCACGTGCGGCAGATGCCCATGCGGCAGCCCGTTGCGGGACGCAGCCCCGCTGCCTCGGCGATCGCGAGCAGCGTCGACGCGTCGCCATCGACGGTGCGCGCGCTGCGCCGGAACTGGACCGGCACTGCCGCGTGGCCGGCGTCGTCGCTCGCCCCGGCTGGAGGCGCGAACGACTCGCGGTGCAGGCGGCTCGCGCGCCCGGCGGCGCTCCAGTGCGCGGACACGGCCTCGAGCAGCGTTGCGGGGCCGCACGCGAAGACCTCGCGCTGCAGGTGGTCCGGCACCAGGGCGTCGAGCTGCGCCGGGGAGATGTGCCCCGCCGGCGTGCCGCCGCCGTCAGGCTGCTGCGCGAGAAGCTGGACACGCAGCGCGGGATGGCGTTCCTCGAGGGCGCGCAGCTCGCTCGCGAAGGCGAAGTCGGCGGTGCCGCGCGCGTAGTAGAGGAGGCTCGCGTCGATCTCGTGCCGTGCCCACAGCGCCGCGCGCAGAACGGCGTAGACCGCGGTGATGCCGCTACCGCCGGCGACGAAGAGCAGCCGCGCGGGGAACGACGCCGGGAGCACGAAGTCGCCCGCGGGCTCCCCGATCTCGACCACGTCGCCGACCGCCGCGAGCTCGTGCAGCCAGCCGGACACGGTGCCGCCCGGGTGGCGCTTGACGGTGATCGACAGCGTCGCCGTGCCGGGACGGCTGGTCGGGCTGTAGGGCCGCTCGTGCACCACGCCGCCGAGCACGATGCGAACCGGCACGAACTGCCCCGGCGAGAACGCGACCGGTCGCGCGGGGCGCAGGACGAAGGTCTTCGTGTCCGGCGTCTCGGACCGGATCGCGACGATGCGTCCACGGTTGCGGGTCAGGCCGAGGGTGGGATCGAGGTGCTGGAGCACGAAGTCGACCCAGTGGCGGTCGGGCAGGGCTGCGTCGCGAAGGGTGAGCATGGCGCGATCCTCAGTTCAGTGAACGATCGTACACTCATATGGCGGCCGGTGGGGCGACAGTCAACACCCGTTCACTGAAAAAAGGCAGGAAAGATAAATTTCTTTGGGTGGTTTCGCGACATGCGAGGAACTGGTAAGTGGACCCTTGTGAACACTCGTACTGAGTCACGCCGCGCCCCGAGCCTGCGCGACGAGCGCAAGCTGCAGACTCGCCAGGCCCTGCTCGATGCGGCCCTCGCGCTCGCGCGGCAGGGCGGCAGCCTCGCCAGCATCAGCCTGCGCGAGGTCGCTCGCGAGGCCGGCGTGGTGCCGACCGCGTTCTATCGGCACTTTCGCGACATGGACGAGCTCGGTCTGGCGCTGGTCGACGACGTCTGCTTCCGCCTGCGCCAGATCATCCGCGAGGCGCGCGCGGCCGCGCGCGGCGCCCGCGACGTGGCCATCCAGAGCTCGGTACGAGGCTTCGTCGCCTACGTCCTCGCCAACGAGCGCGCGTTCGAGTTCCTGACCCGCGAGCGCTTCGGCGCGAGCCGCCCGGTGCGCCAGGCGGTGGCGCGCGAGATCCGCTACTTCGCGGGCGAGCTCGCGAGCGATCTGCGGGCGCTGCCGCCGTTCTCCGCGATGCCCGGCGAGGACGTGGACATGATCGCCGACCTGGTCGTGCACGCGGTGCTCAACCTGACCGCCGACCTGCTCGAGCTCGGTCCGGGCCAGGCGGTGCGCGAGCACGAGATCACCGCGCGGGCGATCAAGCAGCTGCGCCTCATCTTCCTCGGCGCGGCACGGTGGCGTCCGGAGCGTGGCGCGGTCGCGCCCCCGGCCGGAGCAGGGGGCGCGGCGGACCGTCCTTGACCACTTTCGGCGATGCGCTAGGAAGAATGAACGTTCGTTCGTTCTCCCCGCACCGTCGAAAACCAAGCCCGGAGGCACGCAAGCAATGGAGTATCGGCTGATCTCTGCGGACTCGCACTTCATCGAGCCGCCGAACCTGTGGAAGGACTGGCTGCCCGCGAAGTACCAGGACATCGCACCGAAGCTGGTCAAGGACGCCGACGGCGGCGACGCCTGGGACTACGGCGCGGGTGAGCCGTCGCCGCTGGGCATCTACGCGGCGGCCGGCAAGAACGAGCACGACCTGAAGTGGACCGGCGTCACCTACGAGACGATGCACCAGGGCTACTTCCAGGGCGAGCCGCGGCTGAAGGAGCAGGACGCGGACGGCGTCGACGCCGAGGTGATCTTCAGCTCGGGCCGCATGCTCGGCTACTTCTACCGCATGAAGGACGACCAGGCGCAGCTCGCCGGTCTGCAGGCGCTGAACAACTGGATCTTCCAGGAGTTCTGCAAGCCGAACCCGAACCGCCTGATCGGCCTCGCGTACATCCCGGCGATCGGCGCGGAGGCCGCGGCCACGGAGCTCGAGCGCGTCGCGAAGATGGGCGCCAAGGGTGCCGCGATCGTCTGCTGGCCGAGCGGCAACGATGCGCTGTCGAAGGCCGAGGATCCCTTCTGGGCCAAGGCCGAGGAGCTGCAGATCCCGATCCACATCCACGTGCGCCTGACGCCGCGCTTCGCGCCGGCGCCGAAGGCGACCGGCCAGCAGGGTGGTGACATCCCCGGCCTCGCGACCACCGGCATGCTCGACATGCCGAAGTTCATGGGCCAGATGATCATCTCCGAGGTCTTCGACCGCTTCCCGAAGCTGCAGATGGTCGGCGTGGAAGCCGGCTGCGGCTGGATCCCGTACTTCCTCGAGCAGCTCGACGACCGCTACTGGCGCAACCGCAAGTGGGCCGGCTGCAACCTGAAGCGCCAGCCGTCGGACTACTACCGCGCCAACTGGCACTCGACGTTCATGAAGGACTCGTACGCGCTGGAGAACCGCCACCGGATCGGCGTCGAGAACCTGCTGTGGTCGACGGACTACCCGCACCACGGCTGCGAGTGGCCCTACTCGCGCAAGCAGATCCGCGAGACCGCGATCGGCGTCCCGGGCGACGAGCTGCACAAGATCCTCGCCGGCAACGCCGTCAAGCTCTACAAGCTGCAGTAGGCGCAGGCCGTCGCGTCGTCGAAGGGCCGGGTGGGGCACGCCTCCACCCGGCCCTTTCGCTTTCGCGCACGCCGCCGCTGCGGATCCGCCGCCGCGCGACGGCTGGTTTGACCGCGCGCGGTGCGGCGCCTACTTCCGAAGCGATGTGCCGTCCGCGTCCGGGGTCCGGCAGGGAGCGCGCTGCAGGGCGACGGGCTCACCTCGTGCGTGCGGTCGCCTCGCTGGCGTGGCCGGTGTCGGCGGCGGTCGCGTTGCTGGCGTGGCTGGCGTCGGCCGCGGTCGCCTCGCCCGCCGACGTCGCGCCGCGCGTGTTGCGCGTGACTCCTGTAGCGAGCGCGCCCTCCGACGTGACGCACCGTGCGTCCGCGACCGGGGCGCCGGCGCAGCTCTGCGCCGCCGTGTACGAGCCCGCGGACCCGGTCGCGCTCGACGCGCGCGATCTTCCTTCGGGGTGAACGCGGGGCGCTGCCGCCTCGGGCCGCTCGGGCTGCCTGCTGGCGGCACCGGGCGCGGCCCCGCTGGAAGTCGCGCTCGCGGACGGTCGCGACCACGTCGCGCTGCGCTTCGAGCGTGCGCCTGGTGGTGGCGCCGCCGTGGCCGAGCTGGCGGGGCAGACACGTCCCGTCGAGCTCGCCGGCGAAGGTGCTGCCGAGGTCGAGATGGGACGCGGCGTCGCGACGCACGTCTGGCGCCAGCCGCGCACCGTGCCGTACGAGCGCGCGCTGGTGGGCGACGCGGGCTTCGTCGCCGAGGGCGACGCGCGCTTCGCGAGGCGCCGCACTCTCGACCGTCCGCACGGCCTCGACCCGCATCCGATCCTCCCCTCGGCGCTGGCGACGCTGCCGCTCGAGATCACCTTCCCCGAGGTGTTCGTGCCGGCCGACGGCGCGGTCGAGCTCGGCCTCGCGCTCGCCGGTGCGGCAGACGCGCCACCGCTCTCGGTGCGCGTCGAGGCGCGCTTCGTCCCGCTGCACGACGGCGCCGAGCGCGCGCACGCGGTCACGGTGCTCGCGGGACGCACGCCGCAGCGCGCGACGGTGCCGCTCGCGACGCGCGCGGAGGGGGCGGGCATGCTCACACTGCGGCTCGCGGCCGCAGACGGCGCGCGCGCCGGTGCGTCCGTCGAGCTGGTCGATCCGCTGCTGCGCGGCGCTGCGAGCCTCGTCACGCGGCCGCCGAACGTGATCGTCGTCACGCTCGACACCGTGCGCGCGGATCACCTCTCGTTGTACGGCTACCGCCGCCCGACGACGCCGTTCCTCGCCTCGCTGGCGAACGGCGCGCACGTGTTCGACGCCGCGTACGCGCAGATCACCAACACCCGTCCGTCGCACTTCTCGCTCTTCACGGGACGCTACTGCGGCGACATCGGCATCTGGAACAACGACGGTCCGCCCTTGCCGGAGCGCGAGCTGACGCTGGCCGAGGTGCTGCGCTCGGCCGGCTGGCGCACCGGTGCCGTGACCAGCGTCGGCTTCCTGGGACCGGCGAGCGGGCTCGGACAGGGCCTCGACGAGATGCACGTGCCGCGCCCCGGACAGCACCCGCTCGGTGCCGAGACCACGCGGACCGCGCTCGACTTCGTCCGCCGGCACGCGGGCGAGCCGTTCTTCCTGTGGGCGCACTTCTTCGACGCGCACCTGCCGTACCAGCCGGTCCCCGAGCTGCGCGGGCTGTTCTGGCAGGGGCCGCCGCCGCCGGACGAGACGGTGGACCGCACGCTGATCCCGCCCGACTTCTTCGACGGCCTCTTCGTGCTGCCGCACGTCGAGTACATGACGGCGATGTACGACGCGTCGCTGCGCTACCTCGACGAGCAGATGCGCGCGCTGTTCGCGACGCTGGAATCGACCGGGCTGCTCGACGATACGATCGTGATCGTCGCCGCGGACCACGGCGAGAGCCTCGGTGAGCACGGCATCCACTTCGTGCACGCGGGGCTCTACGAGACCACCGTGCGCGTACCGCTGCTGATCCACGCGCCGCGCGCGCTCGCACGGCCGGGTCGGGTCGCACAGGTGGTCGAGAACCTCGACATCCCCGCTACGGTGTTCGCGCTCATAGGCCTCGAGCAGCCCGAGAGCTTCCGCGGGACGTCCCTGCTGCGCGACGAGCCCGGCGACGGCGTCGCGTTCTTCGAGCACTACGGCCGCTTCGCGACCGGCATGCGGCGCGGCGCGATCAAGACCATCGATGCGCGCGAGCTGAAGAGCCACCGCGACCGCGTCTGGCCGTCGCTGCGCCTCTGGTACGAGGCGCCGTCGCTGCAGGTGTTCGACGTCGTGCGTGATCCGGCCGAAGCGAACGATCTGGCGCCGGCCGAGCCCGAGCTGCTGCGCGAGAACCTCTCGCTGCTCGACGCGTGGCGCGCCGACCGCGCGCACCGCTCGCCAATCGCCGGACGCGTCGACCCGAAGCTGACCGAGAGCCTGCGCGCGCTCGGCTACACCGAGTAGGACGCAGGCCGTGCGGCGCCGGGTCGCAGTCGCCGCAGCGAGCGTCCGAGCTGCAGCGGTGCCGCGCCGAGCAGCACGACGAAGGCGAGCTGGCCGGGCAGGGAGTGTTGCGCGCGTCCGATGAAGCCCGCGCCCTCTAGCGACGTCGTGAACGCGTACGCCGCGACCGTGCGAGCCGCACGCCGAGAGCCGGATCGTCGAGCAGCAGGTGAGCGATCGCGAGGCGGGACACGCCACCGACCTCGGGACAGGGAGTCGTAGTCGTTGGCGTAGCGCGCGCATCGGCAGCGGAGCCACCACGAGAACCACGCGTAGCGCCGGCATGCCGCCTCATGCGTCCGTCCAAGGGCGGGAGCAAGCCGGCGATGCCGCCGCCGGTGCCCGTGCGATCGGTCGGTCGCGGTCGCACGGAGCGCCGCGGGTGGCCTCGCGGCGGAATTGCTTTCGCTCGGGCGAACGCTACCTACTGCCGGGTCGCATGGCCGATCGGATCGTCATTCGCGGCGCCCGCGAGCACAACCTCAAGAACGTCGACGTCACCATCCCGCGCGACAAGCTCGTCGTGATCACGGGTCTGTCGGGGTCGGGCAAGTCCTCGCTCGCCTTCGACACCATCTACGCGGAGGGCCAGCGACGTTACGTCGAGTCGCTGTCGGCGTACGCGCGGCAGTTCCTCGAGCAGATGCAGAAGCCCGACGTCGACTCGATCGAGGGGCTCTCGCCGGCGATCTCCATCGAGCAGAAGACCACGTCGCGCAACCCGCGCTCGACGGTCGGCACCGTCACCGAGATCTACGACTACCTGCGGCTGCTGTTCGCGCGCGTCGGCGTTCCCCACTGTCACCAGTGCGGCAAGCCGATCACGTCGCAGACCGTGCAGCAGATCGTCGACCGCGTGCTGTCGTGGCCCGAGGGCGCACGCATCCAGCTGCTGGCGCCGCTCGTCCGCGACCGCAAGGGAGAGTACCGCAAGGAGCTGCTCGACCTGAGGAAGGCCGGCTTCGCGCGCGTGCGCGTCGACGGCGAGCTGCGCGACCTCGGCGAGGACATCGTCCTCAAGAAGACGCTCAAGCACACGATCGACGTGGTCGTCGACCGGCTCATCGTCAAGGACGGAATCGCCAAGCGCCTGGCCGACTCGCTCGAGACCGCGTTCCGCTACGGTGGCGACCTGGTGAAGGTCGAGATCCTCGCGCTCGGCGAGGGCGCGGGCGCATCCGGCGCGGCCGCTGGGAAGCGGGCGGCGCCTGCGGGGAAGGGGGCCGCTCCGGAGCTCGGCGAGCACCTGTTCTCGCAGAAGCTCTCGTGCCCCGACTGCGGGATCTCCTACCCCGAGCTCGCGCCGCGCATGTTCTCGTTCAACAGCCCGCACGGCGCGTGCCCGACCTGCGACGGGCTCGGCGTCGAGCAGGTGTTCGACCCCGACAAGGTCGTGCCGGACGACTCCCTGTCGGTCGCGGCCGGCGCGATCGCGCCCTGGGGCAAGAAGCCCGACGCGTACAAGCCGCTCCTCGACGGGCTCGCGAAGCTCTGCAAGGTGAAGCTCGACACGCCGTGGGGCGAGCAGCCCGAGCGCTTCCGCAGCGCGGTGCTGTACGGCACCGGCGACCAGCCGATCGCGCTGACCTTCGGCGGCGGCCGGAAAGTGGCGCGGCCGTTCGACGGCGTGCTGAAGCTGCTCGAGCGCCGCTACCGCGAGACCGAGTCGGAGCTGCGGCGCGAGGAGCTGCGCGGCTACCAGAGCGACCGTCCGTGCCAGACCTGCCACGGCGCGCGGCTCAAGCGCGAGGCGCAGTACGTCAAGATCGCCGGGCACTCGATCAGCGAGGTCACTGCGCTCTCGATCACCGCCGCGCTCGCGTTCTTCGGCAACCTCGACCTGACGCCGCAGCAGCTCGCGATCGGTCGGTTGATCCTGAAGGAGATCAGCGAGCGGCTCGGCTTCCTGTCGAACGTCGGGCTCACCTACCTGACGCTCGACCGCGCGGCGGGGACGCTGTCGGGCGGGGAAGGCCAGCGCATCCGCCTCGCGACGCAGATCGGCTCGTCGCTGGTCGGCGTGCTCTACATCCTCGACGAGCCCTCGATCGGGCTGCACCAGTGCGACAACGAGCGCCTGATCCGCACGCTCGAACGCCTGCGCGACCTCGGCAACTCGGTGGTCGTGGTCGAGCACGACCGCGACACCATGGTCGCAGCGGATCACCTCATCGACATGGGCCCCGGCGCCGGCAAGCTCGGCGGCGAGGTGGTGTCGCAGGGCACGCCCGAGGAGGTCGCGCGCGACCCGAAGTCGCTCACCGGGCTCTATCTCAGCGGCGGGCGCGAGATCCGGGTGCCGGGCGAGCGCCGCAAGGGCAACGGCTGGCATCTGTCGGTGCGCGGCGCGCGGCTGCACAACCTGCGCAACGTGTCGGTCGACGTGCCGCTCGGCACGCTCACCTGCGTCACCGGGGTCTCGGGCTCGGGCAAGTCGTCGCTGATCATCGACACGCTGTGCGCGTCGCTCGCGCGGCGGCTGAACCACGCGAAGACCCCGGTAGGCGACTGCGACGCGGTCGACGGCTGGCAGCTCCTCGACAAGGTCGTCGACATCGACCAGGCGCCGATCGGCCGCACGCCGCGCTCGAACCCCGCGACCTACACCGGGCTGTTCGCGCCGATCCGCGACCTGTTCGCGCAGCTTCCGGAGTCGCGCGTGCGCGGCTACGAGGCGGGCCGCTTCTCGTTCAACGTGAAGGGCGGGCGCTGCGAGGCGTGCGCCGGCGACGGGCTGATCAAGATCGAGATGCACTTCCTGCCCGACGTGTACGTGACCTGCGACGTGTGCAACGGCCGCCGCTACAACCGCGAGACGCTGGAAGTCCTCTACAAGGGCAAGTCGATCGCGGACGTGCTCGACATGTCGGTCGCAGAAGCGCTCGACTTCCTGTCCGCGGTGCCGTCGTGCCGCTCCAAGCTCGAGACCCTGCACGACGTCGGGCTCGACTACGTCCACCTCGGGCAGTCGGCGACGACCTTGTCGGGCGGCGAGGCGCAGCGCATCAAGCTCGCCAAGGAGCTGTCGCGCCGCGCCACCGGCAAGACGCTCTACATCCTCGACGAGCCGACCACCGGCATGCACTTCGAGGACATCCGCCGCCTGCTGGAGGTCCTGCAGCGCCTCGTCGCCGGCGGCAACACGGTGCTGGTGATCGAGCACAACCTCGACGTCATCAAGTGCGCGGACCACGTGATCGACCTCGGACCCGCGGGCGGCATCGCCGGGGGCGAGATCGTCGTCGCCGGCACGCCGGAGGACGTCGTGCGCTGCGAGGGCTCGGCGACCGGACGCTTCCTGCGCACCGTGCTTCCCGCGGACGTCGTCGCCGCCGCGGCCGGACGTCGTGCCTGAGCCACGAGATTTCCTTTTCATTCCAGCGGCTGGTACGACCGACGTGCGGAGGTGATCCGGTGCCCGGGAAGTGGTTGGTCCCCGTTCTGGCGGCCGCGGCGCTCGTCGTCGCGTGCAGCGGCAACAAGGCATTCCTGAACGAGAAGGATCCGTTCGACGATCCGTTCTTCAGCGACGGCCTGGGCAGCGGAACCCGCTCGCTCGACGAGATCATGCGCGAGCCCGCACCGAGCGTCGGCTGGCTCTCCCGCGACGGCAACGTGCAGTCGAAGCCGCCGCCCCGCGGGTCCGGCGGCACCGGGGTCGGCGACGCGCCCGACGGCGAGAACGTGCTGCTCGAGGCGGAGGACGACGGCGACGTCGCCGCTTCCGGCGACCGGGTCTCCGGTGCCGACGGCGAGGAGGGTGAGGAGGGCGAGATGGAGCCGGCGGGTGAGAAGTCGACCTACGACCAGGCGTCGGAGGCGACCATGGCGACCATGAGCGTCCTGTTCGGACTCGGCATGGCCGCGCTGCCGTTCCTGATTGGTACCTAGCGAGGGGGCGCCGCCCCCTCGCCTCGCCCTCGGCGGAGCCGAGGGCAGTTCCACTCCCCCGCTCGCCTTCGGCTCGGCCACTCGGCTTCGCCTTCGCGGGTGGGCCAGTGCCGACCGAGGGCAATTCCACTCCCCCGCTCGCTGTCGCCCGGCGCGCGCTGCGCGCGCGGACGCACGTGTGGGCGCTCCTCAGGCGCGCGAGCGGGCGAGGGTGCGGCGGACGAAGGCGCGGTAGCGGTCCTGCAGGAGGCGCGTGATCGTGCCCGGCTTGCCGGTCGCGACGCGCTGCCGGTCGACCCGCACCACCGGCATCACCTCGAGGGTGCTCGCGGTGAGAAAGACCTCGTCGAGCTCGTGCAGCGTCGCGGCCTGGAGCGCCATGGTCTCGTACGGGATGCCCTCCTCGGCGGCGAGGTGCAGGATCACCTGCCGCGTGACACCGGGCAGGCAGCCCGCCTCGAGCGGCGGCGTGAGCAGCCGGCCGCGTCGAACCGCGAACACGTTGCTCGTGGTGCCCTCGCTCACCAGGCCGTCGCGCTCGACGTAGAGACCCTCGAACGCGCGCCGCTCGGCGGCGCGCGTCTTGCCGATCACCGCGCTCAGGTACGCGTTGGTCTTGTGGCCGTCGGTGATCCCGCCGTGACCGCGGCCGAACGGCAGCAGCAGCACGCCGACGCCCTGCTCGCGCCGCGCGGGCAGCTCTGCGGGAATCGGCCGCGCCATGACGACCACGTTCGGCACGAGCCCGGTCGCCGCGACGAGGCCCTCTCCGGTACCGCGCGTGACGGTCACGCGGACCGCCGCGTCGGCAAGGCCCCGCGCCGCGATCACGCGCCGCGCCACCCCGGCGAGGTCGGTCCGCGGGGCGGGAATGCGGAACGCGCGCAGGCTCGCGGCGAGCCGCCGCGCGTGCTGCGGCCAGAGGAAGAGTCGCCCGTCGTACGCACGCACGGTCTCGAACACGGCGTCGCCGTAGAGGAAGCCGCGGTCGTACACCGATAGCGTCGCACGGCTCGACGGCAGGAGGCGGCCGTTCACCCAGACGACGTCGCGGCCCCGGGACGGTCGTGCCGTGCTCATGCCGTCGCCCGGCCCTGCGCGCCGCGGGCGCCATCGCCGACGTCGAACGGCGCGACGTCGAGGGCGCGGAGGAACGGCTCCGCCTTGAGCAGGCACTCCCGGTGCTCGCGCACCGGGTCGGAGTCCGCGACGATGCCGCCGCCGGCATGGTATGCGTAGACGCCGTCGCGTGCGACGGCGGTGCGGATCGCGATCGCGGAGTCGAAGTCGCGCGGACCGCGAAAGCGGAACAACGCCCCGGTGTAGAGCTCGCGCGGCGCATCCTCCAGCTCGGCGATCACCTGCGCGGCGCGGATCTTCGGCGCGCCGGTGATCGAGCCGCCGGGAAACGTCGCGCGCAGCAGCTCGGCGAGGCCCACATCGGTTCGGAGAGTTCCGCGTACCGTCGACACCATGTGGTGCAGGGTCGCGAACGATTCGACCCGCATCAAGGAGGGCACGTGGACCGATCCCGTCACGCACACGCGCCCGAGGTCGTTGCGCTCGAGGTCGACGACCATCACGTGCTCGGCGCGCTCCTTTGCGTCACCGCACAGCGCTGCGCGGAGTGCGCGGTCGGCGTCGGGGTCACGGTCGCGCGGCCGCGTGCCCTTGATCGGCTCGGTCTCGATCGCCCCACCCCGCACGCGCAGGAAGCGCTCCGGCGAGCCGCACAGCACCGAGAACCCGGCGCAGTCGAGGTAGGCGGCGAACGGCACCGGCTGCGCTTCGCGAAGCCGGAGGAACGCCTCGAACGGCTCGAGGTCGCTGCGCACGCGGAAGCGCTGCGCGAGGTTCACCTGGTAGACGTCGCCGGCGGCGACGTACTCGAGGGCGCGCCGCACGGCGCGCAGGTGACGCTCCTCGTGCGGGCCTTCGAGCACCACGGAGGTCGCGCGCGCGCGCTTCGGCGACGGTGCTCGCGCTGCAGCGGCGTCGGCTCGCCGTACCTGCTCCGCGCCGCGAGCCGCGGCTGCAGCGTCGACGCCGTGCACGCGCAGCACGCGTCGCGCGTCGCGCGTCGCCGCATCGGTGCGCGGAATCTCGACCACCGCGTCGTGGCGCGCGAGCCATGCGAGCGGCAGGCTCGCCGACGCATCGCGCCGCGGCTGCGCCCGCCGCTCGAGCAGCGCGATCAGGTCGTAGGCGAAGAAACCGACCGTGTGCGGTGCCCCGGACCCGTCGGGCGGCGCCGGCGCCCCGGCGACGAAGCGCTCGGTCGCGCCGAGCGCGTCGCGGTGCTCCTCGCGCTCCGCGTTCGCGCTGGTGATCACCGCGACGCCGTCGGCGCGCAGAAGCAGTTGCGTGGTGCAGGGGAAGCCCATAAAGGTGTCCCCGCCGTCGGTCGGACCGTCGAACCAGAAAGCGCCGCTCCCGCCGCCGTTCGCGCGGAACAAGGCTTCGGGCGACGTCGAGATGTCGATCTCCAGCACGGACATGGGATTCTGGATCGGGCCCCGCGGCGCGGCCGCGCACACCGGGGGAATAGCCTCTTGAACGCCTCGGTTCACCTGCTGCGCAAGGTCGTGCCGGCCACGGTGCACCTGCAGGCGCAGGTCGCGGAAAGCCACCCTTCGGCGGACATCCTCGGTGCCGAGCGCTCCGGTACCGGCACCATCGTCTCGCGCGGCGGCGTGATCCTCACCGCGCACTACATGGTGATCGGCAGCCGCACGGTCGAGGTGACGCTCGAGCCGGGCGACGTGCGGGCGGGCGACGTGGTCGGCATCGACTATGCCTCCGGGCTCGGCGTGGTCAAGATCAGAGACCGAGTCCCGGCGATGGTGCCGGTGCGCGCCGTCGAGGACGTGCGCGCCGGCGAGGAGGCGTTTCTCGTCGCGAGCGTCGCCGACGGACGGCGCGTCGATGCGGGCGCGGTCAGCTCGGTCGACGTGTTCGAGGCTTTCTGGGAGTACCTGCTCGAGCGCGCGATCACCGTCACCGTGCAGAACCCCGGTCTCGGCGGCGGCCCGCTGCTCGACGCGCACGGACGGATGATCGGCGTCGTCGCGCTGTCGCTCGCCGAGGTGGGCAAGTTCACGCTCGCGGTGCCGGCGTCGTTCGCGCTGCCGATGCTCGAGCAGGTCGAGCGCACGGGTCGCTACGACGCGCCGGCGCCACGCGCGTGGCTCGGCATCACCAGCTACTCGCTGCGCGACCACGTGGTGCTGGCGGGGGTCCTGCCGAACAGCCCGGGGGCGCACGCGGGGCTCGAAGCAGGGGACGTGCTCCTCGCCATCGACGGCGCGCCGGTGGCGGACCGTCGTGCGCTCTACGAACGGATCTGGCGCCGCCAGCCGGGCGACGCCGTCAACCTGCGGGTGTTCCGCGCCGGCGCCGTGCGCGAGGTCGACGTCGTCGCCGCCACCGTCGAAGGCTTCTTCGGCAGCTGATCACGCCGTGCCGGCGATGCGCCGGGCGGCAGCCGCGATGCGGGGCAGGGCGTCGCCAGCCGGGCCGCGCACGACGACATGCGCGACCCCGGTCAGCTCGGTGTCGTACGGGTTGACCTCGATCACCGTGCCGCGGCGCTGCAGGACCTCGATCGGCAAGGCCGCCGCCGGGTAGACCGTCGCCGACGTGCCGGCGACGAGGATGCAGTCCGCGCTGCGCGCCTCGCGCTGGCAGCGCTCGAGGACGTCGGGCGGGATGGGCTCGCCGAACGAGACGGTGTCCGACTTGAGCAGGCCGCCGCAGTGCGTGCAGAGCGGCGGCAGGACGTCCAGCGCGATCTCCTCGCGCGGCCAGCGCGCCGCGCACTCGATGCAGCGCACCAGCGTCGCGTTGCCGTGGATCTCGGCGAGCTCCCGCTGTCCGGCGATGCGGTGCAGGTCGTCGATGTTCTGCGTCACGGTGCAGCGCAGCAACCCCATCTCCTCGAGCTCGACCAGCGCCAGGTGTCCCGCGTTCGGGCGCGCGGCCGCGAGCCGCTCGAACAGCTCGCGCATGGGCCCCTGCGGATCGAGGCGCTTGCGCCACGCGAGCTCCGGGTCGGCGAGGAACAGCTCCCAGCCGTTCATCGGCGGCTCCCCGTGCTTGGTCCAAAGCCCGCCCGGTCCGCGGAAGGGGGGAATGCCGCTCTCGACCGACAGTCCCGCACCGGTCAGCGCGATCGGGTAGCGGGCGCGCAGCAGAGCGGCGGCGGCGGCTTCGATCGCGTCGTCCTCGAAGAAAGTCGTCATCACCCGGGCATCATGATCCGCTGCCCGAGCTGCAAGCGGGCCGACTCGGTGAGCTTGTTCGCCGACCGGATGCGCTCGACCGTGACGCCGTGGCGCCGCGCGATCAGCCAGAGCGAGTCGCCCTTCTGCACCACGTACTCGCGGCGGCGCATCTCGGCGATCTCGGGGAAGTACCAGTCCTCGTTCTCGGCGACGTGCACGGCGGCGAGGAACAGTGCGTAGAAGCTCCTGCTGGCGAACCCGAACGACGGGCTCGAGTGGTGCGCGAGGATGTCGTGCAGGTGTCGCGAGCCGACGCTGGCCACCGCGCGCAGCGTGCCGCCAAGACCATGGTTGTAGGACGTGACCGCGAGCGGCCAGCTCTCCAGGCGATCGTAGGCGTCCCGCAGGTACGTGGCCGCGGCCGCGGTCGCCTTGTGCGGCTGGCGGCGCTCGTCGACCTCGTCGTCGACGCGCAGCAGCAGCTCGCGCGCGGTCTCCGGCATGAGCTGCCACAGACCGATCGCGCCGGCGCGGGATTCCGCGTCGGTGTCGAACGACGACTCGACGTGCGGCAGGTAGGCGAGCTCGGGCGGGACGCCCGCCGCCGACAGCACCTTGCGCAGCATGGGCAGGTAGCGCTGCGAGCGCAGCAGGCTCGCGCGGAACACCTCGCGCTGCCCGGGCTGGACGCGGATGCGGTCGGCGGCGTCGGTGATCGAGCGCGGCGCGAGCGGCGGTCCGAAGGGCGCGAGGAGACGGCTCAGGTCGCGCGACGATGCGGTGCGGAGCGCGGCGGTCAGCTTCAGGTACCGACGCCGGACGTCGTCGATCTCGCCGCTGCGGCCGGAGCGCAGCGGCACGACGGCGAGAACATGCGACGGGTTCCCGCGGTCGTGGACGATCGCCTCGCCGAGCGCGTATCGGGTGAAGACGTCGATCCAGAAACGGACGTCCTCCTCGATGGCGGGCGAAAGGTGGAACTCGTTGCCGAACGCGAGCCGCGGCGCCCCCTCGCGCGCCCAGGCGGCGCCCGCCACCACCCCGCACACCCCGACCACCACAACGAGAAACAGCAGCCGCCGACTCCGGATGCACGCGCGACGCATGTAGCCTCCAGGGTCGGTGTCTTCGTTTTGGGTGACGGTACTGAACCAGACGTCCGCCGCGCGCACAAGCGGATCGGCGCCGGTGGCCGGCCGTCGACCGAGATGCTGTGGGGTGGTCCCGCGGATCTCGGGGCATCGGGTCCCACCGCGAGATCGTTGGCGAGCGGTTCCGGCCCGGTTGCGCGCGATCCGGACGGCTTGTGGGCGGAAGCACGGCGATGCCGCCTGAACTCGTTGACAGGTGAAATTGCCGCAGCGTAGAAGGTGCGGCGCTTCGCCCGGAGGGGAGGAGCGCCGGCGGGTCTGGGGAGCCGCCGCGACGGGAGTTCCTGGGGGGGGGGGTACCAGCATGACGCGGAGACTCATGAACTCGTTCTGCGCGCTTCTGATCGGTCTCGCGCTCGTTTCGGCCCTGCCGCGCGACGCGGGTGCGCTCGCGCTCAACGAAGAAGGCACGATGAACCTGACGGTGCGCGCGTATGCCAACGTGCGCATCGGCACCATGGCGAAGCAGTCGGTGCGCCCCGGCAATCAGCCGCCGAGCTGCGCCGGCTCGCCGCCCGACGCGCTGCAGACCTGCAGCTTCGGCGGCACGTTTCCCTACTCCGGTGCCGGCAACGTGATCCAGAACCGGTACTTCCTCGACGCCCGGATCAACCACGACCTGCTCGACTGGTGGTCCGACGTGCTGCCCAAGAACGTCACGACCTTCAAGTACAACCTGACGTATCGCGGCGAGTACGAGGGCATCTACGACTTCGGGCCGAGCGCCTACAAGAACAGCCTCGAGTCGCGACAGGAGTTGGAGGAGGCGCTGCGTCAGAGCCCGACGTTCCAGCAGGCGCAGCTCGACTCGATCGACTTCTCGCTGGGCCGCCAGCGCCGGCGCCTGCGCAACGTCGCCAGCTACCGGAACCGCCTCTTCCAGGCCTTCGTCGACTGGGAGCAGGGCCCGGTCTTCGTCCGCTTCGGCCGCCAGAACCTCGTCTGGGGCGAGACCGACGTCTTCCGCCTGCTCGACAACATCAACCCGATCGACAACGGGTTCGGCGGCTTCTTCATCGACCTCGACGAGCGGCGCGTACCGCTGAACATGCTCCGCGGCAGCCTGAGTCTCGGCTCGCTCGGACCCTTCGAGCAGGCGTTCCTCGAGGGCTATGCGGCGATGGACAACACCGTCGCGTTCGTGCCGGGCGCACCGCGCGGGTCGCCCTGGGCACCGCCGCTCGGCCCGCCGACGGGCCAGACTCTGACCATCCTCGAGGCGCCGCCGACCGGTCTGCCGGGCCTCCGCGGCGGCGGTCGATTCGTGTTCAATTTCGAGGACTTCACGTTCACCACCGCGAGCTACGTGACGATGCTCGACACCCAGGCGGTGCGCTTCCGGTCCGCGCGTCCCACCGACCCGGGGTTCGTCGCCGGCGTCAGCGTCATCGGGGCCGAACAGTACGCGCCGCGCGTCTGGGTGAACGGTGCGTCGATGACCACCGCGTTCTCCGACCTGCAGAGCGTGCTGCGCGCCGAGTTCGCCTACTTCCGCGACGAGGCGCTGTTCCGCGGCCCGACCGAGACCGCCTTCCCGGGCAAGGGAACGACGCCCCAGTACATCACCGAGTTCCTGGGACCGGTGGCGGGCGGCACCTTCGACACCGTGCAGCGCAAGAACACGATGGGGTGGTCGGTGGGCTGGGACATGAACCAGTTCGTCCGGTTCATCAACCCGAACCAGTCGCTCTTCTTCAGCACCCAGTTCTTCTGGCGGCACATCTTCGACTACGACCCGCTGACCGCCCTGCCGGTGCCGGAGCCGAACAACCAGCTCCGCGTCGTGCCGGTGCCGCAGGACCAGTTCCTCCAGACCCTGCTCATCAACACGACCTACAACGTGGCGGCACCGTTCACGGACATCACGATGCAGGCGATCCCCGGATTCCAGATGTTCTACGACTGGCAGGGCATGCTGCTCTTCCAGCCGAACGTCCGGTTCATCCGCGACCCGTGGCGCTTCATCGTGGACTACACGACGATCAACAGCGGCGTGTTCCGCAGCCAGATCGGTCTGGTGCGTGACCGCTCCAACGTCCGCATGCAGATCGAGTACGTTCTCTGACGACCCGAAGCCCCTCGAGGCTTGACGAGATCGCCCCGGCGTGGTTCGTCAAAAGGCTCACCACCTCGCCCGGGCGGGCCGCCGCACCGTTCGCGACAAATCCCGTATCGAGAAAGGAGGCCCCGGCATGTTTGCCAAAGCTTCGTGCGTGTTAGGCCGGGCCCTGCCGGTCGCCGTGCTTCTGCTGGCCGCCGTCTCGGCGGGGTTCGCGCAGACAGTCGGCCCGCGTGACATCCGCCAGAACCTGTTCGACGCCTGCTTCGTGAGCGCGACGGAGGGCTGGGTCGTCGGCGACCTCGGCCGGGTCTACAAGACCTCGGACGGTGGCAAGAGCTGGGTTCGCCAGGAGCCGGCCGGGCGCGACCCGGTTCTCGGCATCGCGTGCGTCGACGGCAAGCAGGCGTGGCTGTCGTCGATCGCGGGCCGCATCTACAAGACGAGCGACGGCGGCACGACGTGGCAGATGCAGCAGACCCCGGCGAAGCGCAACCTCTTCAAGGTGGCGTTTGCGACGCCGCTGCGTGGCACGGCGGTGGGTGACTTCGGCACCATGGTCCACACCGAGGATGGCGGCGCCACGTGGCGCGAGGTCGCTCTCCCCGGCGACTTCAAGCTACCGGACTCGGCGCTCGACAGCGGCGTGCTGCCCAACGACGCGCTGCTCTACGGGCTCGTGTACGCCGACGAGAATCACGGGTGGATCGCGGGCGAGTTCGGCACGCTCCTCGCCACGACCGACGGCGGCGCCACCTGGAAGCAGCAGTCGAGCGGTCTCGAGACGACGATCTTCGGTATCGACTTCACCGACACGAAGAACGGCGTCGCGGTTGGCATCGACGGCGTGATCCTGCGCACCGAGGACGGGGGTGCGACGTGGAATCCCGTCAAGTCGCCCTTCACCGAGCGCTCGTTCTACGAGATCGCGCTCTCGCCGCAGCACGCGTGGATCGTCGGCAGCCAGGGCACGATCCTGGCGTCGGGCGATGGCGGCAGGACGTGGTCCGAGTTCAAGACTCCGATCCAGCTCGCCTCGGAGTGGTTCCGGGGCGCGAGCATGGCCGGCAACAGCGCCTATCTCGTCGGCGGAGCGGGGCTCATCTACCGGACCGACGGCGGTGACGCGAAGCTCCTGCGCGCCGCGGCCGCAGCACCTGCGTCGCACGAGGGAGCCCAGTCATGATTCCGCAGAAATGGATCGACGCTTACCTCTGGTTCCTCCTCAAGTACCGCCACCACGTCTCGATCTTCGTCGCGCTCGTCACGGTGTTCTTCTGCTACTCGCTGAAGGACATGCGGCTGAACACGGATTTCTTCGATTTCTATCCGCGCCAGCATCCGTACATCAAGATCTACAACGAGTTCCGCCGCATGTTCGGATCGGCGAACGTGCTGCAGATCATCGTGAAGAAGAAGAACGGCGACATCTACAACCCGGACACGCTGCAGAAGATCGACCGGGTGACGAAGTTCATCATCGAGACGAAGGGCGTGGTGCCCTACCAGATCCTGTCGATCGCGTCGCCGAAGATGAAGAGCATCAACTCCTTCCGCGGCGCGGTGCAGATCCGGGAGGTCTACTACCCGGGCGTGCCGCGCACCCAGGAGGACGCCGAGCGGGTGCGCTTCGCGGTGTACTCGACCAAGGGCATCCACGGCGTGTACGTCGCCGAGGACGACACGGCAGCACTCGTGACCGCCGGATTCTGGGAAGAGGCACTCGACTTCAACTACATGCACGAGCGCCTCGAGCAGCTGAAGCAACAGGAGGGTGACGCCGACCACGAGATCCTGATCACCGGCTTCCCGTACCTGTTCACGTCCGTGATGCGGTACGCGCCGCAGGTTCTGCTGGTCTTCGTGCTGACATTCATCAGTCTCGGGATCCTGCTCTACGTCTACTTCCGGACCTGGACGGGCATCTGGGTCCCCTTGTTCTCCGGACTTCTGTCCAGCATCTGGGGTCTGGCCTTCGGCACGCTGCTCGGCTTCAACCTCGACCCGCTGGTGCTGGTCGTGCCGATCTTCCTGACGGCGCGCGCGCTCAGCCACTCGGTCCAGTCGATGGACCGCTACCACGACGAGTTCTACCGCCTGGGCGACAAGCACCAGGCGATCGTGGTCTCGTACGGCGCGCTGTTCCCGCCGGCGATGGCGTCGATCATCACCGACGGCCTCGGCATCCTGCTGGTCGCGGTCGCGCCGATCCCGCTGATCCAGAAGGTCGCGCTGTTCGCTGCGTTCTGGATCGTGTCGATCTTCATCAGCGTGGTCACGCTGCACCCGATCATCCTGTCGTACATCGACCCGCCGCCGCCGCCGACCGGCGAGGAGCACAACCGCCTGTCGGAGCGCTTCTACACGGCGGTCACCGACGGCGTGATCTGGGCCAGCGAGGGCTGGCGGCGCTGGGCGGTGATCGTGCTCACGGCCGTCCTGGGTATCGGTTCGTTCGCGCTCGGCCGCAATCTGAAGGTCGGCGACATGACGCCGGGTGCGGCGCTGCTGTTCGAGGACCATCCGTACAACCAGGCGTACGACTACCTCGACCACCACTTCCTCGGCTCGAACCAGCTGATCGCGATCGCCGACACGAAGAGCCCGGACCAGATCAAGACCCGCGTCCCCCTGGAGATGATGGAGGAGTTCGGCGAGGAGATGGAGCAGGTCGAGGGTGCGGCGCTGTCGGTGTCCGTCGTGAACATCGTCAAGCAGCTCGCGCGCCTGTACCACGAGGGCGACCCCAAGTGGGGCTTCATCCCGGACAACCCGAAGAACATCGCGCAGCTCTTCTACACCTTCACGCAGAGCGGCTCGGCGGGTGACCTCGACCGCTTCATCGACCCGTCGTACCAGTTCGGTACCATCGTCACGCTGTTCCGCGGCCACTCGAACCGGCTGATCAACAACGCGATCCATCAGGCGAAGGAGTTCGCCGGGAAGGCCGACAGCCCGGGGATCTCGTTCCGCCTCGCCGGCGGCATGTTCGGCATCCTCGCCGCCGTGAACGAGAAGGTCGAGGAGAGCTACTGGACGACGCTCGCCCTCGTGTTCTCCGTGGTCGCGTTCTGCCTCTACTTGACCTACGGATCCCTGACGGCGACGGCGATCCTGATGATTCCCGTCGTGTTCTCGCAGTTCCTCTGCGAGGCCGTGATGGTGATCTTCAACATCGACATGAACGTGAACTCGCTGCCGGTGGCGGCCGCGGGTGCAGGCGTCGGCGTCGACTACGGCATCTACCACTTCAGCCGCATCCTCGACTGCTTCGACGAGGGACGCGACGTGGACGACGCGGTCGACTACGCGACCGCCACCACCGGCAAGGCGATCATCTTCACCGCCAGCACCATGTTCGCAGGCACGATCTTCTGGTTCTTCTCGAGCCTCAAGTTCCAGGCGCAGATGGGCGTGCTGCTGGCGCTCCTGATGACGCTCAACACCTACGGCGGCCTCGTCGTCGTACCGGCGCTGGTGAAGGTGATCCGGCCGAAGTTCCTCATCAAGCGTCGCGACGCGGCGCGGGAGCGGATGGCGCGCGAGGGAACCCCGCTCCCCCAGCCGATGACGGCAGCGCGCTGAGCCGCGCGGCTCCCGTGACCCCATGCGCCTGAGGGCCGACGTGCGCAGCGGCTTCGCCGACCACGACTCGACCAGGAAGCGACGGGCGCGTGCAGCGGTCGGTTCCGGTGCGCGGTCGCCGCACCCTCCCGGGGAGGGGGCGGCGGTCGGGGGCCGGAGGGCGGTCCGGCATCCGGTCGTGGGCCGCGGCCGGGGCAACGCGCGCGCCGGCGCGCTCCACTGACGGGACGACATTGGAAATTACCGCCGAGCACCTGCGCAAGACCTTCGGTGCGACCGTCGCCGTGCACGACGTGTCGTTCGAGATCGCGCGCGGCGAGGTGGTGGGCTTTCTGGGGCCGAACGGTGCCGGCAAGAGCACGACGCTGCGCATGCTCACCGGCGTGTTCCCACCGTCATCGGGGCGCGCCATCATCGCGGGGCGCGACGTGGCGCGCGAGCCGCTCGAGGCGCGACGTGCTCTCGGCTACCTGCCGGAACGTGCGGCCGCGTACGGAGAGATGCAGGTCGCGGGCTATCTGCGCTTCATCGCCGAGATGAAGGGGCTGGGCGCGCGCGAGCTGACCGGCGCCGTGCGTGCCGCCATGGGGGCGACCGGCATCGAGCACGTGTCGCACCGCCTGATCGGCAACCTGTCGAAGGGCTACCGGCAACGCGTCGGCATCGCGCAGGCGCTGATCGGCTCCCCGCCCGTGCTGATCCTCGACGAGCCGACTTCGGGTCTCGATCCCGAGCAGGTGACCGAGATCCGCGGCCTCGTGCAGGGCCTCGGCTCCGAGCGGACCGTGATCCTCTCCACGCACATCCTGCCGGAAGTCGAGAGCATCTGCTCGCGGGTGATCATCATGAACCGCGGCCGGATCCTCGCCGTCGACTCGCCGGCGCACCTCGAGGAGCATCTGCGCCCCTACCGCGAGATCGCGGTCGAGGTCGCGGGGCCGGGCGACGACGTGCTGCGCGTGCTGCGCGGCGTGCCCGAGGTCGTCGAGGTCGTCGCGATTGCCGGGGCGCCGGGAGCCGCGACCGGTACCTGGGCGGTGCGCTCGGAGCACCGCCACGACGTGCGGCGTGCCGTGGCCGCGGCCGTGGTCGGAGCGGGATACGGCCTCGTCCGGCTCGAGCACCTGGCCATGACGCTCGAGGAGATCTTCCTCACCTTGATCGGCGACGAGGAGGCGGGCGCGCCGTCGTCGCGGCGAACGGAGCAGGTCGGTGCGAGCCATTAGCGCGATCGCGCGCCGCGAGCTCGCGGCGTACTTCGGCTCGCCGACGGCATACGTGCTGATCGGCGTGTTCCTCGTCCTGTCCGGGTACTTCTTCTACTCCGACGTCGCGCTCTTCGTGACCTTCGGTGCGCAGGTGCTGTCGACCGGGCTGTGGCGCTTCGTGTTCGTCGACTACCGGCTGGTCACGCTGCTCGTGCTGCCGCTGGTGACGATGCGGCTCTTCGCCGAGGAGCGGAAGCTCGGCACGATCGAGCTGCTCTGGACGCTGCCGGTCAAGGACTACCAGCTGATCCTCGGCAAGTTCCTGGCGGCGTGGTGCTTCTTCGCGGTGATCGTGCTCCTCGCGATGATCCCCTTCGTGGTCTTCTACGCCTTCTTCCCCTTCGACCTCGGACCGCCGATCGCGGGATTCGTCGGGCTGCTGCTGCTCGGCACCGCGTTCATCGCTTGCGGCATCGCGGCCTCGACGCTCACCGAGAACCAGGTCGTCGCCGCGATGCTGACCTACGGCGTGCTGGTGTTCTTCTGGTTCATGACGTGGAACGAGGCGGTCGGCGAGGAGAGCGTCATTCGCGTGCTCCTGCTGCTGTCGCTCTTCGACCACTACTACAACTTCGCGTCGGGCAGCATCCAGACGGTCGACGTCGCGTACTTCCTGGTGTTCGCCGCCTTCTTCCTGTTCATCGCGCTGCGCTCGCTGCAGAGCCGGTCGTGGCGGGGGGTGGTGTGAGGATCCGCTCGACCGGCGGGCACTTCGCATGGCTCGGAGTCGAGATCCTGCTCGCCGGGATCATCGGGTTCCTAGTTCTCGCGATCGCGTGGTCGCGCAACGTCACGTTCGACATGACGCCAACGCGCGATCACACGCTGTCGGACCAGGCGCAGCGCACGGCGCGGCGCCTCGACCGCGACGTGCGCATCACGGTCTTCTACAACAGCCAGGAGCAGGGACGGGTCCGCGAGATGAAGGACCTGCTGCGCCGCTTCGCCGACCAGTCGAGCCACATCACGTTTCGCATGGCCGACCTCGACCGCAGCCCCATGCTGGCGAACCAGTACAACGTCGTGAACTACAACGCGGCGATCATCGAGAGCGGCGACCTGCGTCTGCCGGTGCGCAACGTCGGCGAGGACGACGTGACGACGGCGCTCATCAAGATCATCGAGGGCGGGCAGCGCGTCGCGGTGTTCGCGGTCGGACACGGCGAGGCGGATCCGACCAACCCGGATCCACGCAGCGGACTCACCCAGGCGGCGAAGGCGCTCGAGTCGGAGAACTACCGCATCGAGCGCATGGCCGACCTGCGCGGCGGGATTCCCGACGAGGTGACGCTGCTGGTCGTCGCGAACCCCCGGTCCGATTTCACCGAGGCCGAGATCGCTGCGGTGGACGGGTACCTGAAGCGCGGCGGCGGCGGGCTGTTCCTCGTCGAGGCGGGCTCCTCGCCCCGGCTCGCGGCTCTTCTGCGGGCGTTCGGCATCGAGCAGGGCAACGACCTGATCGTGGACGTGCGCAACAAACTGTTCTTCGCCGACAGCTTCGCGCCGCAGGTCGCGTTCTTCAACGACCAGATCCTGCCCTACACCGGGGCGCCACCCGCGGTGCTGCCGGTTGCACAGTCGATCCTGCCGATCGCGGCGACGCGCGCGGGCGTCCAGGTCGCGCCCGTCGCTTTCACCGGACAGGACACCTTCGCCCACAAGGACCGCAACATCGTCGAGGGCACGGTGCCGTCCTTCGTGGAAGGGGTCGACCTGCCCGGACCGGTGCCGGTGGCGGCGATCGCGCGGGTCGATGCGAGCGACACCAGCGGCTCCGTCGTGGTCGTCGGTGACGGGGAGTTCGCGACCAACCTGTACGTCGGGACGCTGGGCAACCGCGACTTCTTCCTGAACCTCGCCCATCTCGCGGGGCGCGCCGAGGCGCTCATCGGGTCGCGTCGCGAGGTCCTGCCCGGTGGGACGTTCTCGCGGCTGCATCTGACCGCCCCGCAGGCCCGTACCCTGTTCTGGGTGTCCGTGGTGCTCCTTCCTTTGGCCGTTCTGTTGCTCGGGAGTCTGATCGGCTGGCGCCGGCGCGCCCGGAGTGCCGGGTGAGCGCCGCCGACGAGATGCTCGCCTTGCCCGTCGACCCCGGGGCGACGGTCCCGGTGCGCCGGCTGGGCGTGATGGCGGCGATCGCGGCCGCGCTCGCCGTCGTGGCGCTGGTCACGGTCCTGCCCCGGCTGGAGCCGCCGACCCCGACGCAGGGCACCGAGCGTTTCGTCGACTTCGATCCCAAGCGGGTCCGCGGGGTCGAGATGATCCTGCGCGATCGACCGATCGTGTACTCGTTCACCCAACGGGACGAGACGTGGACGCTGTCGGCGCTCGAGCGCTCGGTAGAGGTTCCGGCGGAGCGTCTGGACGGCTTCCTCGAGACTCTCGCCGGATTGACGCGGCTCGTCGTGATCGAGGGGCCCGAAGTCGACCTGAAGGAGTTCGGCCTGGCGCCGCCGCGCGCCCTCGTGACGCTGCGAGACGGCCGCGGATTCTCGTTCGCGATCGGGGACCGCAACCCACCATTGACCGCGCTGTACGTTCAGGTATTGCCGAGTTCGAAGATCGACCTGGTCGGCGCCGTCTTACTCTGGGATTTCGACAAGCTGGTCGCCCTCACCAAGACGCTTCCCGTTGAACAACCTGAACAGACCGATGCGGCGGAAATTCGTTGACCGCCGGGCTGTACCCGGTCTTGTATGACCACTGGAGGATATGTCGCATGCTGAAGACGAGTCGGCTCGCACTCGCGCTCGCCGCACTGGTGCTCACGGTGGCACCGGCGAGGGGTGAAGAAGGGGAGTACACCCTCAACAAGGACAACTGGCAGAAGGCCGAAGGACTGCTCCCGGAGCCCGTCCTCAAGCGCGTCAAGGCCGGTGACTACAGCTTCAAGGTCGTACCGGTCGACGCGCAGAAGTTCCGCGAGAACTTCAGCAGCGCGTACTGGGCCGCGTCCGAGGCGAACGAAGGCAAGTACGAGCTCGATGCCGAGACCTGCGGCCTGAAGGACAAGGCGACGGGAAAGAACCCGGACTGGGTGTTCGGCAAGCCGTTCCCGAAGATCGATGCCAAGGACCCGCAAGCCGCCTGCAAGGTCGCCTGGAACTTCTACCTCGCCAACCAGATGGGCGAGGGCGTAGGCGCGACCTTCACGCTCAACGGCGTCGACCGCAACGGCGAGTTCCGCCGCATCAAGCTGTGGCTGCACGCGAACGCGTATCTCGGCCGTCACAAGAAGGACGAGAACAACCCCGAGAACCTGCGCGTCACGAGCCTGTCGCACGCGATGGAGCCGGCCGACGCGGAGGGCGTCAACATCCTCGGCCAGCAGATCAACGACTGGACCTCGCAGGACAACATCTGGGCGTACATCCCGCAGACGCGCCGCTCGCGGCGCGTCAACGCGGCCACGCGCTCGGACCCAATCGCGGGCCTGGACATCTTCTCGGACGACCTGAACTGCTATGCGGGCAAGGTCGAGTACTACAAGTGGAAGATGGCCGGCGAGGGTGAGGTGCTGGCGCCGCTCATGGGTCCGTACGCCTTCAAGCAGACCGCCACCGACTCCCCGTCGCGCTTCGACGTTCCCATCCCGTACCTGCGCGGCGCATACGAGACTCCGGGTGCGGAAGGTGCGCCCTGGCAGATCACCGAGAACCTGGTTATGGTGAAGCGTCCGGTGTGGATCCTCGAGGGCGAGTCGACCGACCCGTACTACAATTTCGGCAAGGTCATCATGTACGTCGACAAGGACATGAGCCGCATCTACTGGAAGAACGTGCACAACCGCGCGGGCGAGTACTTCTACACCGCCATGTGCGGCTACCACTTCTCCAAGAGCGAGGACGGCACGTACAGCGCGACCACCCCGAACATGGTGATGGGCGTCAACGACAAGACGGACCGTGCGGCGCTCGGCGGCCGCTACGCCTCGCAGTTCCTGGAGCGCAACTTCGACCCGCAGTACTTCTCGCTGCGCGCTCTCTCGCGACTGAGCGACTAGCCTGCTTCCGACGAGGGGGCGCCGCCCCCTCGTCCGGGCGCAGCGATACCGCGCGGGGGGTTTGAGAAGGGGCCCCGATGCCACCGGCGTCGGGGCCCCTTCTCGTTGTTCATCTCCCGCGGGGAGCGTCGCCCCACGCGGCTTTGCCGCGAGGGGCGAGGGGCGTCGTGGCCCCTCGTGCGACAGATCAGGCGGTTGCTTCGTCCGCGACGCGCTGGCGGATCGCGTCCGCGATCTCGCGGAAGCGCTCCGCGACGGGGTGCTCCGGGTTCGCCTTCACCAGCGGCGTGCCGGTGTCGCCGAGGTCGCGCACGCGCGGCGCGAGCGGGATCGCGCCGAGGTACGGGATGCCGAGCTCGTGCGCCATGCGTTCGCCGCCGCCACGGCCGAAGATGTCGGTCTGGTGGCCGCACTTGCGGCACACGTGCCCGCTCATGTTCTCGACCACGCCGAGAACCGGCACCTTGACCTGCTCGAACATGCGCACGCCGCGCTTCACGTCGGCGAGCGCCACGTCCTGGGGGGTCGTGACGATCACGCCGCCCGTCATCGCGAGCTGCTGCGAGAGCGTGAGCTGGACGTCGCCCGTGCCCGGTGGCAGGTCGAGCACGAGGAAGTCGAGGTCGCCCCATTCCACGTTGCGGATGAACTCGACGACCAGCTTCGTCACCATGGGGCCGCGCCAGATCACCGCGCGGTCGCGCTCGACGAAGAACCCCATCGAGACGGTCTTGAGCCCGTGCGCCTCGATCGGGGTGATCCGGCGCTCTGCGGTCACGTGCGGCTTCGCATCCTCGATGCCGAACATCAGCGGCACGCTCGGCCCGTAGACGTCGGCGTCGAGCAGTCCGACCTTGCCCTGCTCGGCGAGCGCCAGGGCGAGGTTGGCCGCCACGGTCGACTTCCCGACCCCGCCCTTGCCGCTGGCGACGGCGATGATCGCCTTGACCCCCGGGATGCCCTGGGCTCCGCGGGTGTTCGGCGCCTGCGCGGGTGGCTTCTGCTGTGGGGGGGGCGCGGTGACGATGGTCAGCTCGCCGGTCCCGGGCAGGGTGGCCACGATCTGCGCGATCTGCTCGCCGATCTGGTCCACCAGATCGGGTGAGTCGGCCGGCGGGGCGATCGTGATGGTCGTCCCGAAGCCGCCCACCTCGATGTCGCGCACGATCCCGAAGGACACGATGTCACGCGAGAAGCCGGGGTACTTCACCTGCTTCAGGGCTTCGAGGACGTCCTTCGCCGTGGTCGCCATGGGCCGGGAGATAGCCAAGCCGGGCTGTGCGCGCCATGCGAGCGGGGCTTCGCGGCCCCGATTCCTCTGCGATGGCCTGTCCAATGCCCTGTCTCACAGGCGGGTCGCGGTTGCTCCCTATAGTCGCCCCGAACGCGTGCCGATGACCTCGCAGGTGGGCGAGAAGGCCGCCCGAAAGGCCGAGAACGACAGAAGGAGGAACGGGGATGATCATGGCGGATGACGTATCGGGGAGCGAGATCCGGGAGCTGCGCAAGCGCCTGGGCCTCACGCAGGAGGAGTTTGCGCACGCCGTGGCGGTGACCTTTTCGACGGTCAATCGCTGGGAGAACGGCCACGCCAAGCCGAGCAAGCTCGCGCGTCGTGCGATCGAGTCGCTCGCAACCGTGCGCAAAGGTCAGACGAGCAGCAGCCAGACCATCGAGGAGCTGGCGGCGAATTCCTTCCACCGCAACGACTGAGAATCGGCCGCGACGGGCGAAGTGTGCCCCGGCGCGCCTCGCGACGTCGAGGCCGGTGCGGTTTCGAGCCATGATGTGCTCGCCGCACCGGCGCTTCGTCGTGACCTTGCAGCGAGGGGCACGCGCCCCATCGCTCCGCGCGGCGGAGCCGCGCGCGTCCGGGCTGGCTAGTCCGAGGGGCCGAGCAGGAGGATGCGGTCGCTCGAGCGGCCGCGGTTCCCGATGAGCAGCAGCGATCCCGTCTCGTCGTAGCCGACGATCTGCATCGCGCTGAGCGCGCCGAACTGCCCGGTGTGGCGCGTCGACGCGATCGTGACGAGCTTGCCGTCGGCACGTCGGACGGTGGCGCGAACTTCGTCCAGGCGCGCCACGCCCTCGGCGCTCGAGCCGAGCTCGGTGATGAACGCGACGTCGCCCGCGGGGTTCACGCGCGAGCCGAGCAGCGTGAGGACGGTCGTCTCCTCCTCGGGGAAAGGGCTGCCCTCGCGGACGATGCGCTCGAGTCCGTCCGCGCTCCCGAGCCACAGCGAGTTCTGCTGCGTGTTCGGAGAATCCGGGTCGCCGAGGCGCGCCTCGAACAGCGCGCGGCCGTTGCCGTCGATGCCGAGCCCGCGCAGCGCCGCGACGCCGGCACCGTCGAGCGACGTCCCCTCGAGCGCCAGCGCCGAGAACGCACCGTCGTCGAGCACGCCGAGCACCTGTGGGCGCCGGTCTCCCGTGAACTCCTGGACGCCTCCTTCGACGAGCACCTGCCCGGCGGCGTTGATCGCCACCGCCTCGGCCGAGTTCAGCGTCCCGATGCCGTCGAGCGAGGTGGCAGCGTCGAGCACGCTGGTCGCCTCTCCGTTGGCCCAGCGGAGCAGCATCGGTGCGCTGCCGCGGCGGGGCAGGGAGAACCACGCGCCGCCCGCCGGGTCGAGCTCGACGCGGACCGCGGTGGCGCGCTGCCGGGAGAGATCGAGTGCGTCGTCGTCGAGCCGGGTCACGCCGGTGTCGTCTGCGACGTAGAGCGCGTTGGTGCACGTGACGCGAGGCTCGTCGTCGCCGAGGACGACCTCGCACTCGCCCCCGCCGCCGCCGAACGCCACGTTCCCCGTGCTGCCCAGACGGACGTTGCCGAGGATGCGGAACTCCGGAAACACGGGACCTGGCGCGACCCCCGCGAGCCCCTCGAGCCGGCCGTCGGCGATCCGGTACAGACGGTCGCGGTCGAGACCTGTTCCGGTCTGGAAGACCACGGTGCCGTCCGCTGCGAGGCGGACGCGGGAGATGGACGTGGCATCGACTCCGGTCGTGTCGGTGCGCGGGTCGAAGACAGGTGAGTACGACCCGTCGGTGCGTCGCAGCACGATGGCGCGTTGGCCCGATTCGGCGATGCTCACGACGAGGGCCGCGGTGCCATCGGGGGCGAGCGCGCCGTCCTCGATGTTCGCCACGCGGAGGTCGTCCAGCAGGACGTCACCGTTGCGCAGGATGATCCGTCCGGCGCTGGTCGCCGGGCCGGGTGGAGTGACCGGAGTGACGGGAGATGGGCGCGGCGTCGGGGAGCTCTGCGGGGCCTCGTTCGAGGACCCGCCGCCACCGCCGCAGGCGGTGATCAGGACGCCGAGTAGCAGCAGGCCGGCGAGACGGATCGGCGATCGGAAGGGTTGCTCTCCCAAGATGAACTCCAGGAGCCGTACGGCGAGGTCGTCCTGCCGGATTCGGTTCTCGGGCGTCGGTCTCTCACGGGGCGGGACAGACACCCCGCGGAACACCCTTACCGAATGCCTACCGCCCGGGGGAAGCACGATTCGTGGTCGTGCTCGGACGCCCGGCGGTCCCCGACCGATCGGATCTCGGGCTCGGTCAGGGCCCGCCGGGCGTCTGCCGCCGTGGGCGCTCGCGACCGCCGCGCAGGGAGGGGGACGCGGCGTCGCAGCGGCCCCGCGGACACGTCGCCGTACTCAAGCGGCCTGCGACTGCGGGGCCTCGTCGAGGACCGCCCCGTCGCTCAGGAACCACTCCATCGGGCGGCCCGAGTAGCGGGCGATCCGGAAGAGGACGTCGGTCGTCGGCACCCGGCCGTTCAGGTAGTTGTACACCGCCGACAGGCTGAGGCCGAGGTCGTAGGCGAAGGCCTTCGGCTCGTCCCGGACCACGTCACGCATGCGTTCCGCGAAAACTCTCGTGTCGATCTGCATCTGCATTTTCGTCGCTCCTTTCCGCCGCTCGGCGCGCGGTGCGCGCTGCGGACCCGTGTTCGGACCCAGAACGAAAAAAGGCCGCTGAGCTTTTCGCCCAGCGGCCTTTTCACGGGGGGTCGTGACTCACTTCCTCACGGAACTCCTCGATCCTGGCCGCTGGGCGCCGGCTTGGCCGCGGCGATGCTGGTAATCGAGTCCATGAGCACCACCGGGACCTGGCCCGACGCCGGGCGGACGACGACGACCGCGCGCTGCGCCTGATGGCACCAGCTCGTGGTCGGCGTGGTCGTGTTGTGGTTTCGGGTCCGCATCGGTGTTGATCCGTTCTCGACTGGGCGAGAGATTTCCCACGACGAGCGAGTCAACGCAACCCCCTTCGTCGCATCCCCGATTGTACGCGCGTGGAAGGGGCTCCGGCGTCGCCGGCGAACGAGGCTCGCTGGGCGGTGCGCTCTGCGGCGGTCGGTAGAGCGGACCTCGACGGCCGATCGAGCGTCCTGCCGGACCCACCCGCGTGGTCGGCGAAGCCGGGGACGTCAGATGAACACGCCCTGCGGGTTCATCCCTCGTGGTCCGCGAAGCCGGTGAGGACGTCAGTCGTCGTCCGCTGCGAGCTCTCCCTCGAGCCGCTCCTGGGCCTCCATCCAGCGGTCGGTGTGCTCGGCGAGCGCCTTGTCGACCTCGGCGTAGCGGCGCTGCAGGTCCGCGACCTCCGACCCGGGGCGCTTGTAGGTCTCCGGGTCGGCCAGATCTCCCGCGAGCCCCGCCTTCTCACGCTCGAGCTCCTCGATCGCCCCCTCGAGCGTCGCGATCTCCTCGCGCAGGCCACGCGTGCGCTTGGCGAGTGCTTGACGGGCCTCGGCCACGCGCCGTCGCTCCGCCCGCAAGCCACGCGCCGAGCGCTCGAGGTCCGTGGCCGGTGCGGCAGCGGCCGTGACGTCTTGCGAGCTCGCGTCGGCCGCTGCCGGGTGCGCGGACGCAGCGCCGCGCTTCCAGCAGTAGTACGCCCAGTCGCCCGGGTACTCGGTCGCGACGCCCGCCTCGACGCGAACCACCTTCCTCGCGACGCGGCGGATGAAGTGCACGTCGTGGCTCACGAAGCAGAGCGCGCCCTCGAACTCGTTCAGCGCCGCGATCAGCGCGTCGACCGACGCCATGTCGAGGTGGATCGTCGGCTCGTCCATCAGCAGCACCGTCGGCGGGTCGAGCAGCATCATCGCGAGCGCGAGCCGGCTCTTCTCGCCGCCGCTCAGCACCGATGCCCGTTTCTTGACGTCGTCGCCGTGGAAGAGGAACGCACCGAGCATCGTGCGGACGAAGGTCTCGCCCTGCTCGATCGCGGCGCCCATGGCGTTCTCGAGCACGGTGCGCTCGAGGTCGAGCATGTCCTGACGGTGCTGCGTGTAGTAGCCGGTCGAGACACGGAGCCCGAGCTTGCGCTCGCCGGCGTCGGGGTCGAGCGCTCCCGCGAGGAGCTTCAGCAGCGTGGACTTGCCGGCGCCGTTGGGCCCGACGAGCACCGTCTTCTCGCCGCGCCGCAGCTGGAAATCGAGCGCGGTGTAGACCGCCAGCTCGCCGTACGCCTTCGCGACCGAGGACAGCTCGAGCGCCAGCTCCGAGGTCCGCTCCGGCTGCGGGAAGCGGAAGCGCACCCGCGGCCCTTCCTTGGCGACCGTGATGCGCTCCTCCTTCTCGAGGGCCTTGATCCTGCTCTGCACCTGCCGGGCCTTGGTCGCCTTGGAGCGGAAGCGCTCGATGAAGCGCTCGGTCGACTGGATGCGGCGCTCCTGGTTCTTCGCCGCGGCCTCGACCTGCGCGCGGCGCTCCGCGCGCTCGCGCACGTACGACTCGTAGTTGCCGGCGTAGCGGGTGACGTTGCCACCCTCGACCTCGACGATCGACGTGGTCGTCGCGGACAGGAACGCGCGGTCGTGCGAGATGAGCACCAGCGTGCCCCGATACGCGCCGAGGAACTCCTGCAGCCACAGCACCGACTCGAGATCGAGATGGTTGGTGGGCTCGTCGAGCAGCAGGACGTCGGGCAGGTCGATCAGGAGGCGTGCGAGCTCGGCGCGCATGACGTAGCCGCCCGAGAACGTGCGCAGCGGGCGCTCCTCGTCTCCCGGCCGGAAGCCCAGCCCGGCGAGGATGCGCCGCGCACGCACCTCGCGGTGGTTGCCGCCGAGGCGGTCGTACTCTGCATGGACCTCCGCGAGCCGCTCGGCGAGGCGCTCCTGCTCGGCGCGTTCGGTCGCGTGCTCGAGCGCGTCGGGCAGCTCGCGGAGCTCGGTCTGGAGCGCGGTCAAGTGCTCGCCCGGACGCAGCGCGGTCCCGATCACGGTCGCGTCGGGTGCCGCGAGGATCTCCTGCGGCAGGTGCCCGAGCGTGAGCCCGCGCGCCCGGCTGACGACGCCGTGGTCGGCCGGCTCGGCGCCGGTGAGGATCGCCAGCAGGGTGGACTTGCCCGCGCCGTTCGGCCCCACGATCCCGGCCCGGTCGCCCGGGACGAGGCGCAGCGACACGCCGTCGAACAGGGCGCGCCCCGAGTAGCTCCTCGCGATGCCGTCCAGGGAGATCAATTGATTCGAGGGGGCACGCGCCCCCTCGCCCCACGCGGCGGAGCCGCGCGGGGCCCCACTCCCCGCGCTCCCGTTGGTCGGCCGCGCGCTGGGCGCGCGGAGGTTGTCGCGGAGGTTGTCGCGGAGGTTGTCGCGGAGGTTGTCGCGGAGGTTGTCGCGGAGGTTGTCGCGGCGCTCGTTGTCGCAGCGAGGGGGCACGCGCCGCCGCGCTCGATGCGGCGGGCCGCGTGGGAGTCCACTTCCCGCGCTCCCGTCGGTCGGCGGGGGACTTTGGGGCGCGGAGTCGTTTGGCGCATCATGGGTCTAGTCGTGGCGGAGGGCGGCGATCGGGTTCAGGCGCGACGCCTTGCGCGCCGGGTAGAAGCCGAAGAAGACCCCCACCGCGGCGGAGAACAGGAACGAGCCCACGACCGCAAGCGGCGAGACGAGCGTCGGCCAGCCGCTCACGGTCGAGATCACGTGCGACACGCCGATCCCGACCGCGATTCCGACGATCCCTCCGGCGGCCGACAGTGCAACCGCCTCGCAGAGGAACTGCGCGAGGATGTGGCGCGCTTTCGCGCCGACGGCCATGCGGATGCCGATCTCGCGCGTCCGCTCGGTCACCGACACCAGCAGGATGTTCATGATGCCGATGCCGCCGACCAGCAGCGAGATCGACGCGATCGCCAGCAGCAGGTTCGACATCACGCGCGCCATGCTGTCCGCCGTGGCCGCCATCTCGGACATCGTCCGGATGCCGAAGTCGTCATCCTCGCCCGGCTGAATTCTCCGCCGCTGCCGCAGCAGCTCGCCGAGCTGCTCGACGACGATGGCCTCGTCGTCCGACGAGGCCATCGAGACCTGGATCATGTCGACCGCGCCCAGGTTCTGCGTCCCGAGGACCTTCCGCTCCGCCGTCGTGAACGGGATGAACACCGCATCGTCCTGGTCCTGGCCGTAAGCGCTCTGTCCCTTCGGGGTCAGGAGCCCGATCACCTGGAACGGCACGTCCTTGATGCGGATCGTGGCGCCGACGGGATCGACGCCGACGCCGAACAGCTCCGCCGCGACGGTCGCGCCGAGCACCGCGACCTTTGCGGCGGTGTCGTTCTGCGGCTGGCCGATGAAGTCGCCCGCCGCGACGGGCCACTCGCGGACGCGCGCGTAGCCGGGTGGCACGCCCCAGATCGTCGTCGTCCAGTTGGCCCCGCCCGCCTGCACCTGGGCCACGTCGCGGCGGTGGTAGCTGACGCCGTGCAGACCCTCGATCTGCCGCTCGATCGCACGCGCGTCGGCGACGGTCAGGCGCTTGCCGCTCCCCCAGCCGCCGCGCGCGCCGCCGGTTGTCGTCGTGCCGGGGAAGATCATGACCATGTTGGTGCCGACGCTCGCGATCTGCTCCTGCAGCGCCGCGCGCGCCCCCTGCCCGAGGCTCACCATCGAAATGACGGCGCCGACGCCGACGATCACGCCCAGCGCCGTCAGGCCGGAGCGCAGCGGGTTTCGCCGCAGCGAACGCAGCGCGAGGCGGATCGTGACCAGCCAGAGCTTCATGCGGACGTCCGTCGGGCGCGCTGCCGGCGGTCCTCGACGACACGCCCGTCGCGCATCAGCAGCAGGCGCTCCGCCTCCGCGCCGACCTCGTCGTCGTGCGTCACGATGACGATCGTGAGCCCGTGTGCGTGCTGCTCGCGCAGCAGGGCGAGGATCTCGACGCTGGTCTGGGAGTCGAGGTTGCCGGTGGGCTCGTCGGCGAGCAGCAGCGCCGGGGCCGTGACGAGCGCGCGCGCGATCGCCACGCGCTGCTGCTGTCCACCCGAGAGCTGGGTCGGCGTGCTCGCCTCGCGTCCGGCGAGCCCGACGCGCGCCAGCGCCGTCCGGGCGCGCGACCGCTGCTCGGCGGGCGGCACCGCCGAGTAGAGCAGCGGCAGCTCGACGTTCTCGATCGCGCTGGTGCGCGGCAGGAGGTTGAAATCCTGGAAGACGAAGCCCAGGGTCTCGTTGCGCACCGTCGCCAGCTCGTCGCGCGTGAGGCGCGAGACGTCGCGGCCGAGCAGCTCGTAGACGCCTTCCGTAGGGCGGTCGAGGCAGCCGAGCGTGTTCATGAGCGTCGACTTCCCGCAGCCCGACGGTCCCATCACGGCCACGTACTCGCCGGCCTCGATGCGCAGGTCGACGCCGCGCAGCGCGTGCACCGCGACGTCGCCCGCCTGGTAGACCCGGGTGAGGCCACGGGTCGCGATGACCGCGGTCCTCAACGCCGTGGGCGGCTCCCGCCGCCGCTCGACCGCGGGAACAGCGACCAGCTCTCGGCCTTCGGCTCCGACGAGACGCGCGTGACCACACGGTCGCCCGCCTGCAGCTCGGTGCTCGAGACGGCGGTCATGGTCTCGTCCGACAGGCCGGGCGTGACCGAGACACGCTCCGGGTCGCTGCCCGACAGCACCCACACCGTGTCGCCGGCCGCCGCGCCGGCTTGCGCACGGGTAGCCGGCCGCGACGCGGCTGCGGTCACGCTCGGGATCTCGCCGGCTCCGCCCACGGCCGGCGGCTCGAAGCGCAGTGCCGCGGTCGGAACCTTGAGTGTGTCGCGCTCCTCCGCGGTGACGATGCTCACGTTGGCCGTCATTCCCGGCTTCAGCAGCAGCTCCTCGTTGTCGAACTCGAGCACCACGTCGTAGGTGACGACGTTCTCCACCGACTGCGGCGCGTTGCGTACCTGTTGAACCGTCGCCGGGAAGGCGCGGCCGGGGTAGGCATCGACCGAGAAGGTCGCGCGCTGCCCCTCGTCCACGCGGCCGATGTCGGCCTCGCTGACGAAGGCATTGACCTGCATCTTCTTCAGGTTCTCGGCGATCACGAAGAGGGTCGGGGTCTGGAAGCTCGCGGCGACCGTCTGCCCGACCTGGACGTCGCGCGACACGACGATGCCGTCGACCGGCGAAACGATGTCGGTGTAGCCGAGGCTCACCTCCGCCTCGCGGAGCGACGCTTGCGCCTGTTCGACCGCGGCGAGTGCCAGCTTGAGCTGCGCCTCGGCCTGCTCGGCGGTCGAGCGCGAGACCTCGAGCTCGTCGCGCGACACCACCCGTGTCTTCGCGAGCGTCTCCTGGCGCCCCTCCTGCAGGCGGCGGAGCTTCGCGTCGGCGCGCGCCTTCTCCACTCCCGCCGCCGCGGTGGAGAGCTCGGCCCGCGCCCTGTCCGCCTTTCCCTGGTACGTCCGTGGGTCGATCTTGGCGATCACCTGGCCCTTGCGGACGGGGGAGTTGTAGTCGACGAAGATGTCCTGGATCGGGCCGGACACGTACGTACCGACCGTGACGGACTTGACCGGGTTCACCGTGCCGGTTGCCGTGACGGTCGCGACGATCGGGCCCCGCTCGACCGGCGCGGTCACGTAGGTGCGCGGCGGCTCGCCACCACCGAGCCACCAGGTGCCGACGGCGGCGACCAGCGCCAGCGCGACCGTGACGGCGAGCCAGAAACGACGTCGGGACATGGATCCGTGCGGGGTATGCGGGCGGCGGTACTGGCCGACAATCCGACCGGCGCGGCCGCCTCGACTCGACGAAGCTAGCACGGCTCCGAATCCGTCGCACATTCAAGGACTTCGACGAAGCTCGCTTGACCCGCGCCGGGGACCGCCGCTAGTCCCGTGACGAGATGATGACGTCGCGTGTCCCGAAGCTCCTGCTCCTTGCCTCGACCTGCTCGCTCGCCGTCAGCTGCGGGGACTCCGCCTCGTCGGGCGGTGGCGCGTACCCGCGCGACCGCGACCTCCGGCTGAACCAGATGCAGGTGCTTGGCAGCCACAACAGCTACCACATCGAGCCGCAGCCAGCCCTGTTCTCGCTGCTGCTCGCGTTCAGCGAGCCGCTCGCGAAGTCCTTCGAGTACACCCACCCGCCGCTCGAGGAGCAGTTCGCGATGCAGGGTATCCGCCAGATCGAGCTCGACGTGTTCGCCGACCCGGACGGCGGCCTCTACGCGAACCGAGCCGGCCAGCGCGCCGCGACGGGCGACGGCGCGTCGGGCGTGCCCCAGCTCGATCAGCCGGGGCTCAAGGTCCTGCACGTGCAGGACATCGACTTCGAGACCACCTGCGTCAGGCTGGTCGAGTGCCTGACGAACGTCCGCCGCTGGTCGGACGCGAACCCCGGGCACGCGCCGCTGATGATCCTGATCGAGGCGAAGGACGATCCGATCCCCGACCCGGTCAACCTGGGCTTCGTGACGCCTCTGCCGATCGATGCCGCGCAGCTCGACGGCCTCGACGCCGAGATCCGCTCGGTCTTCTCCCCGGAACGAATGATCACGCCCGACGACGTGCGCGGCCGCCGCGACACCCTCGCGCAGGCGGTGCTCGAGGACGGCTGGCCGACGCTCGGCGAGTCCCGCGGCAAGGTGCTGTTCGCGCTCGACAACGGCGGCGAGAAGAAAGCCGCCTACACGGCCGGGCACCCGTCGCTGCGCGGGCGTGTGCTCTTCACCAGCGCCGAGCCCGGCGAGGACGAGGCCGCGTTCGTCAAGCTGAACGATCCGCTCGGCGACGGCGCGCGCATCCGGGAGCTGGTGTCGCTGGGGCTGATCGTGCGCACCCGCGCCGACGGGGACACGCTCGAAGCGCGCAGCGGCGACACGACCAAGCGGGACGCGGCTCTCGCCAGCGGCGCCCAGTTCGTCAGCACCGACTACCCGGTGCCGGATCGGGCCTTCGGGACGGGGTACTTCGTCGAGATTCCGGGTGGGATGCCCGCACGCTGCAACCCGGTGAGCGCCCCGCCGGAATGCGCGCCGAGCGACATCGAGAACCCGGCCGCCCTCGGCCGCTGACGGATCGCCCGCGGATCGACCGTTCGCGTTGAACCGCCCCGGGCGTTCGGACTAGACTCGGCGCCCGCGGGGGAGGCCCTGCCCCAGGGACGTGGAGCGGGCAAAACTCATCATCGAGCGCGCGGGCGCGCAACCGTTCGAGGTCGAGCTCGGGGGCGCGCAACCGTTCGAGGTCGAGCTCGGGGGCGTGGCGACCATCGGTCGTGGTCCGACCAACGACGTCGCGCTCGACGACCCCGCCGCGTCGCGCCGCCAGACGATCATCCGCGCCGACGAGGACGGCTACCTGGTGAGCGATCTGGGCAGCGCGAACGGCACCTTGCTCAACGGCTCACGCATCCTCGCACCGGCGCGCCTCCGCACGGGCGACGAGATCCTCGTCGGGGCGACGCGCATCCGCTTCGTCGGCGATCCCTCGCCGGAGATCGACGCCGAGCAGCCGCCCGAGGATTCGACGCGCGTCTCCGACGGCTCGGCCGGCGCCTCGCGCGGTCCGTCCACCAGCGTGCTGCTCGGCTCCAGCCCCGAGATGGAGCAGCTCTTCCACCTCATCGAGAAGGCGGCGGCGTCGCCGCTGCCGACGCTGATCGAGGGCGAGACGGGTACGGGCAAGGAGCTGGTCGCGCGCGCGATCCACCAGGCGAGCCGCAGCGCGAAGGGGCCGTTCCTGCCGGTCAACTGCGCGGCCGTGCCGGAGAACCTCCTCGAGAGCGAGCTCTTCGGCCATCGCCGCGGCTCCTTCACGGGGGCCACGGCCGACCACGAGGGCCTCTTCGAGGCGGCGCAGGGCGGCACCGTGTTCCTCGACGAGATGGGCGAGATGCCGCTCTCGATGCAGCCGAAGGTGTTGCGCGTGCTGCAGGAAGGGGAGGTGACGCGCATCGGCGAGATCCGCCCGCGCAAGGTCGGCTTCCGTCTCGTCGCGGCGACCAACCGCGACCTCCTGCAGGAGGTCGAACGCGGCACGTTCCGGGGGGACCTCTTCTACCGGATCTCGGCGTTCCCGATTCGAATTCCCGCGCTGCGCGAGCGGCGCAGCGACGTTCCGCTGCTGGTCGAGAGCTTCCTCGGGGCGGCGGCGCGCCGACAGGGCAAGCGCGTCGGCCCGGTGACCGATGCGGCGATGCGGGCGCTCGTTGCGTTCGACTGGCCGGGCAACGTGCGCGAGCTGCAGAACGAGGTGCAACGCGCGGTCGCCCTGGGGGCGCCCGGGCAGCGCATCGACCTCCAGCACCTGTCACCGAAGCTCACCGGCGGCGACGAGGCCTCGGATGCGAGCCCGGATCGCAGCCCGACGTCCCCCGGGCTCGCCAGCAGCCGCGGGTCGCTGCGCGAGGCCCGTGACGCGTTCGAGGCGCGCTACATCTCCCAGGTTCTCGAGCAGCAGGGCGGTAGCGTCCTCAAGGCGGCGCGCGTCCTCGGGCTCACCCGCGCCGGGCTCTACAAGAAGCTCAAGGAGTTCGGCCTCCGCTGATTCAGGCGCGGCGCCGGCCGTTTCCGTCGCCCGGCACGGCTCCGGCGATCGACGCGCGCGTGCGACCGGCGAGCGCGCGGAGGCGCGCGATCCAGGACGACGTGCGCACGGATCGGCCCAGGTCGTCGAACAGCGAGTACGCGACCGGCGTCACGAGCAGCGTCAGCAGCAGGCAGAGCGTCTGCCCGCCGACGATCACGTTCGCCATCGACGCGCGCGATGCGGCACCGGGTCCCTGGCCGAGCGCGATCGGAATCATGCCGAGGACGAGCATCACCGTGGTCATGAGGATCGGCCGGAGCCGGACGTGGTTCGCGGTGAGGATCGCCTCGTCCCGGGGCATGCCCTCCGCACGCAGCGTGTTCGTGTAGTCCACCTGCAGGATGCCGTTCTTCTTGACGATGCCGAACAGCATGAAGAGGCCGAGAACCGAGTAGATGTTGAGCGTCTCGTCCAGCAGGAGCAGGCTGAGCAGCGCGAACGGGATCGACAGCGGCAACGACAGCATGATCGTGATCGGGTGCAGGAAGCTCTCGAACTGCGCCGCGAGGATCATGTACATGAAGAGCACGCTCAGCAGGAACGCGATCGCGAAGTTGGTGCCGGTCTCGGCGAGCGACTTCGCGCGATTCGCCCAGCGGATCTCGTAGAGCTGCGGCAGATCGAGCTGCCGGACGATCTCGCTCACACGCTTCACCGCGTCGCCGAGCGGGAGGTCCTCCAGGTTCGCCTCGATCGTGACCTTGCGCTGCCGCGAGAGGCGGTCGATCTGCGCCGGCCCGCGCGCCTCGTCGAGCGTGACGAGATTCGACAGCCGCACCAGCTCGCCGCTCGGACGCGCGACGGCGAGGTTGTAGATCGCGTCCGGGTCGTCGCGATTCGGCAGCGACGCGCGCAGCCAGACGTCGTACTGCTCGTCGGCCTCCTTGTACTTCGTGACCGGCTCGCCACCGACGAGCGTGCGCAGCGTACCCGCGACGTCCTCGACGCGGATGCCGAGGTCGGCGGCCTTCTTGCGGTCGATGTTGACGCGGATCTCGGGCTTGCGCAGCGCGAGCGACGAGTCGACGTCGACGAAGCCCGGCGACTTTCGCATCTCTGCCATGATCGCGTCGGCGTAATCCTCGAGCCTCTCGATCTCCGGGCCGACCAGATCGAACTCGAAGTCCGACATGCGCTGGCCGCCGCCGCCGAAGAGGTTCACCGCCTGCACGCTGGTGCGCAGGTCGGGGTAATCGGCGAGGATCCTGCGCGCGTTGGCCATGACGTCGAACTGCGAGAAGTCGCGCTCCTCGAGCTCCTTCATGCGCACGTAGATCGCGCCGGTGGTGACGTCGCCCTCGCCGGCGCCGACGAGGCCCGTGGTGTCGCCGATGGTGACCAGCGTGTGCTCGACGCCGCGCAGCGCGCCGACGCGCCGCGACAGCTCCCGGATCGCCTTCGTGCTGCGGTCGAGCGTGTAGCCCTCGGGCGTCTGCACGGTGATCTCGAACTCGCTCTGGTCGTCGCGCGGCAGGAAGTCCTTGCCGACCGCGCGGAACAGCGGCACGGTCGCGTACACGGTGACGATCGCGGCGACGACGACCACCCAGCGGTGGCGCAGCGAGAACTCCAACGCCCAGCCGTAGCCCCGGTCGATTGCGCGGTAGAAAGCCCTGTCCTTGGCCGACTTGTGGCCCTTCTTCACCACGAGGAAGCGCGAGCAGAGCATCGGCGTCAGGGTGAAGGAGATCAGCATCGAGAACAGGATGGCCACCGCGGTCGTGATGCCGAACTCGTTGAAGAAGCGACCGGTGCGGCCCGACATGAAGGCGATCGGCAGGAAGATGACGACGAGCGACAGCGTGGTCGCCATCACCGCGAGCCCGATCTCCCTCGTGCCGGCGATCGCCGCATCGAAGGGACGCTCCCCCTTCTCCTCGATGCGCCGGTAGATGTTCTCGAGCACGACGACCGCGTCGTCGATGACGATGCCGACCGAGAGGATCAGGCCCATCAGCGTCAGATTGTTGATCGTGAACCCGAGCATCCACAGCGCGGTGAAGGTCGAGACGATCGACGTCGGGATCGCGACCGCCGCGATGAGCGTCGAGCGCAGGTCGCCCATGAAGACCATCGTCGACAGCGCGACGAGAATGGCGCCGAGCAGCAGGTGGAACTCCGCCTCCTCGATCGAGTTCACGATGAAGCGGCTCTGATCCTTGACGACCTGGTAGCGAATGTCGGGCGGGATGATCTCCTCGAGCTCCTTCAGGCGCTGCTTGACGTGCTCGACCACCGCGACGGCGTTCGAGCCGGACTGCTTGCGGACCTCGAGGGTCACTGCGGGGTGTCCGTCGAGGTCGGCGTAGGAGCGGGCCTCCTCCGAGCCGTTCACCACCGTGGCGATGTCGCGCAGCATGACCGGGCGCTCGCCGACGGAGCCGACGATCAGGTCGTCGAAGTCCTCGACGCGCGGCAGGCGGCCCATCGTACGCAGCACGAGCTCGCGCGAGCCCTGGTCGATGCGCCCGCCCGGGACCTCGATGTTCTGAGCCGAGAGAGCGCGCCGTACCTGCCCGATCGAGAGGCCGTAGGCGTCGAGCTTGTCGGTGTCGACGTAGATCTGGACTGCGCGCTCCTCGCCGCCGATGATCGTGATCGAGCCGACGCCCGACAGCGTCTCGATGTCCTCCTTGATGCGCTTGCGCGCGATCTCGGTGAGCTCGCGCGGGTCGCGCTCACCCGACACCGCGATGCGCATGATCGGCGAGGCGTCGAAGTCGAACTTCACCACGACCGGCGGGTCGACGTCCTGCGGCAGCTGCGCCATCACGATCGCGACCTTGTCGCGGACGTCCTGCGCCGCTTCGGCGCCGTCGCGCTCGAGCTGGAACTGCACGAGCACGCGGGACAGGCCTTCCTTGGTCTGTGAGCTCAGCTCGTCGATGCCCTGGATCTGGTTGACGCCCTCCTCGATGGGCTTGGTGACCCGCGTCTCCACTTCCTCCACCGACGCACCCTTGAGGGTGGTGCTGATGCTGGCGATCGGGAAGTCGACGTTCGGGTAGAGGTCGACGCCGAGGCGCAGGTACGACATCGCGCCCAGGACGACGAAGAGCATCACGAGCATCGTCGCGAACACCGGGCGGCGGATGCAGAGCTCGGCGAGCCTCACGAGCGCTTCTCCGTGGTCGCGGGGGCCTCGGTGGCCCGGACGACGACTTTGCTGCCGTCCGCGAGCCGCGCCAGCGCGCTGGTCGCGACCCGGTCGCCGGGCTCGAGCCCGTCGGTGATCTCGATCCGGGTGCCCAGCGAGAGACCGGTGCGGACCGGGCGGCTGTGCGCGACCCCGCTCTCGTCGACGAGGAACACCCGCGTGACCCCCGCGAAGTTGACCAGCGCCTCGACCGGGACGACCAGTGCCTCGGCGTCGGTGCGGGTCAGGATCGCGGCCTTGCAGAAGAAGCCGACCCGGAGCCGGCCGTCGGGGTTCGGTACCGTCGCCTCGACGGTGAGCGCGCGGCTGGTGGCGTCGGCCGCGGCGCTGATGCGGGCGAGCCGTCCGCGGAGCACCTCGCCGGGGAAGGCCTCGACGGTCCCGCGCACCTCCTGCCCGATCTTCAGCTCGGAGACGAAGCGCTCGGGCACTTCGCCGCGGAGCCGCAGCGGGTCGTCGGCGACCAGCACGAAGATCGGCGTGCCGACGCGGACGTAGTTGCCCACGTCCACATTGCGCTTCGCGATGCGCCCGGCGAACGGGGCGCGGATCCTGGTGTGCCCGATGTGAATCGCGAGCACGTCGCGGCGCGCCTGGGCCACCCGCTGCGAACTCGCGATGGTGTCGTACTCCTGCTGCGACATCACGGCTTGCGCCTTGAGCTTCGCGGCGCGTGCCTCCTCCGCCGTGCTTTTTGCCAGATTCGCCTCGGCCTCTCTGACCTGTGCCTCGAGACCCGCGCTGTCGAGCGAGGCGAGCACCTGGCCCGCCGCGACCTGATCGCCCAGGTCGGCGCCGATCGTGAGCAGGCGGCCGTCGACCTCGGTCGCGACCTCGGCCTCGGCGTCCGCGCGCAACGTGCCGACGAAGTCGACGGTGCGCTCGACCCGCTCGACGGTGACCGGCTCGACCGTGACGGTGACGAGCTGCTCCGATGCGACGGCGTCGGCGCTCGCGGCGGATGCCGCCGGCTGGGTTGCGGCCGGCTGGTCGGCGCTGCCGCCGGAGCAGCCGGCGACGCCGACCAGGGCAGCAAGGAGAAGACGCGCCGTGGCTCTCATGCGCCTGCTCCACGCATCGCGCGCAGCCCATCGCGGCGCGAGGCGGACGGAGGCTGGCGCACGCCGTCGAGGAACAGCCCGACGATCTCCTGCGCCATGCGCTGCGGGGACATGTCGGGGTGCGGGTAGAGGACCGCGGTGCGAACCATGCCGAGCAGCATCTGGGCGGCGATGCGCGTGTCGACGTCGCGAATGCGGCCGGTGTTCGCGGCTCGGCCGAGGGCGCTCGCGATCGCGGCGAGAGCCTCGTCGCGGCGGCGGCGCAGGAACTCGGTGTCGGCGTGTGGCAGGCGGTCCTCGTAGCGCTGGAGCAGCGCCAGGAGAGGCTCGCGGCCGCGGAAGTACGACAGCATGTGCGCCACGCTGCTCTCGAGGATGGTCTCGATGGCCGCGGTCTCGTCGTCGAAGGCACGCAGGAACTCGCCGTGCGACTCGTCGAGCCCGCGCAGGACCATGGCCAGGAAGAGCTCCTCCTTGGTCGGGAAGTAGCGGTACAGCGTACCCTTGCCGACGCCGGCCCGTGCCGCCACGTCGTCCATCAACACCTGGTGGAACTCGCGGCGCGCGAACTCCCCTTCGGCCGCGGCGAGGATCTCGTCTCGCTTCTCGTCGCTCTTCTGTCTGCCGGCCATCGCGGTCCTTCGGGGGTACGGCCGGTTCGATGCGGAGACGGCCGGGGTGGGCGAAGCGGAACTGACTGGTCAGTTCCGAATTATGGGTCGCGCCGCGGTGAGTCAACCGCCCCTCGTTCGTCAGCCCTCCGGTCCCGGCGTCCGCCGCGCACGCGGCCGCGCGCGGCGGGCTGCTCGAGCGCGAACGATCCCTCGCGCGACACGCACCCGCGACCGGGCTGCGACGAGAGCGCCGGCGACCCCGCCCGCCCGCGTTTTGCGTGCGCGGCCGACCTGCTAACCCGACGGGATGCAGATTCACGTCTCCGACCACGAGGGCGGCGTCCGCCTGCTGCGCATCGAGCGTCCGCCGGCGAACGCGATCAACACCGAATTTCTGCAGGCGCTGCACGAAGCCGCGAGCACGGCGGAGGCCGACGAGAAGGTCCGTGCCGTGATCGTCACGGGTAGCGGCCGCTTCTTCTCGGCCGGCCTCGACATCAAGGAGATGCGGACCAAGGGGCCGGGCGACCTCGCCAAGCTGGGGAGCGGGAAGGACGGCATCTACCGCCTCTGGCGCCTCACCAAGCCGACCATCGCGATGGTCGACGGACACGCGCTCGCCGGCGGGGCGATCCTCATGCTGGCGTGCGACTTCCGCATCGCGTCGCGCGGTGCGTTCAAGATCGGCATCACGGAGACCGCGCTCGGGCTGCCGCTGCCGGTGGGCGCGTTCGAGATCGCGCGGCACGCGCTGCCGGTCCGGTACCAGCGGGCGGTGCTGCTCGGCGGCGACGCGTTCGACCCCGAGAACGCGCGCGACGTCGGTCTCGTCGACGAGGTGGTGCAGCAGGAGACCCTCGAGGAGCGCTGCTTCACGCTGGCGGCGAAGCTCGGCGCGTACCCCTCGGCCGCATACGGCTACCAGAAGTACCTCCTGCAGGGGCCGGCGAACCAGGCGATCCACCACCCGGTCGACGCCGGGACGGGGCCGCTGCTGAAGCAGCTCATGGGTGCCTTCGAGAAGCTCTCGGTCGGCGGAAAGAGCTGAGGCGAGTCCCGTGACGAGGTCCGCCAGCGCGCCGCTGCCGGTCGGCCTCGTCGGGCTCGGCAAGCACGGCAGCCGCTACTTGACGCACCTGCGGGGCGACACGCCGGGGCTGCGCGTCGCGGCGCTGTGCCGCAAGGATGTGGCGAGCGGGGCCGCGAAGGCCCGCGAGATCGGTGCCGTGTTCCACGCCGACCTCGAGGACCTGATCGCCGACCCGGGTGTCGCGGCGGTGATCTCGGTCGTGCCGCCGACCGAGAACGAGCGCGTCGTCGCGGCTGCGGTGCGCGCCGGCAAGCCGCTGCTGCTCGAGAAGCCGTTCTCGTCGAGCCTTGCCGCGGGCATCCGGCAGCGCGACCTGATCGCGGCGAGCGGGCTGCCGTGTCTGGTCGCGCAGACGCTGCGCTTCTCCCGGGTCGTGCGCGAAGTCCGTCGCCATCTGGCGTCGCTCGGGCGCCTGCACCAGATCGTGCTCGGGAAGAGCTTCGAGCCGACCCGCCTGGCGTGGCTCGACGACCCCGCGCTGGCCGGCGGTGGCAACATCCTGCATACGGGCGTGCACATGTTCGACCTCTTGCGCCACCTGTCGGGTGGCGAGGTCGTCCGCGTCGGCTGTACGCTGACCCGCGTCACGACGCGCGCGACCGAGGACAGCTTCGCCGCGTCGATGGTGCTGGACGTCGGCGACGGTCCGCCACTGCTCGCCGCGGTCGCCGGGTCGCGCACGACACCGAGTCGCTACGGAGAGATTCGCGTGCTCGGCGAGCGCGGGCAGATCGTCGCCGACCACGTGCACGGTCGCGTCGGTCGGATCGACGATCGGCGCGAGACGGTCCTCGCGTCGATCTCCGACGATCCGACCGTGGTGACGGTGCTGCACGAGTTCGAGCGCGTCGCGCGCGGCGAGGCGCAGCCCTCGGTCGACGCGAACGAGGGTCTCGCCGCGGTGGCGATCGCGGACGCGTGCTATCGCTCGGCGGCGAGCGGACGCTTCGTGGCGACCTGGCCGCGGGAGGACGGGTGACCGCCTGCGAAAGCCCCGCTCGACGGCGCGTCTTCGCTGCAGCGGCGGTGCTGTGGATCGTCCTCGCGCCGGCGCGAGGCGCCAGCGCCACGGCAACGAGCGCACCCGGGTCCGCGGCCACGGTAAGTCCCGCGGCTGCCGCCGCGCCGGAGGCCACGACGTCGCCGACGGCGGCCGCCGCGCCCGAGGCCACGACGTCGCTGGCGCCTGCCGCGGCCGTGGCCGCGGTTGGCGACATCCGGATCTCCGAGGATGGAGCCCGCTGGGAGAACGCCTACGGCGAGAAGTTCTTCCAGGTGGTGGGCTCCGTGACCAACGGCGGCGCGGCGCCGGTCGGCGCGGTGCGCGTCCGCGTCGAGCTGCTCGACACGGCGGGCGCGGTCGTCGCGGCGTACGAAGGCTGGAACGGGCGGGCCGAAGCGCTTGGCGACCTCGAGGGTGCCGCCGCGCGCGCGAAGCTGGCCGAGCTGCTGCCGGCGCCCATCGCACCGGGCGAGAGCGACCGCTTCCGCTCGACGTTCCTCGGCGAAGAGACGCCCGACTTCCGATCCCACCGGATGCGCGTGCTCGCCGTGCTGCCACCGACGTGAAGAAAGGACCGACCATGCCCCTGTTCGTGATTCTCGGCCACGATGGCCCGGACGCGCTCGCGAAGCGCCCCGTCGTGCGGCCGCGCCACCTCGACCACCTGCGCCCCTTGTCGGAGGCGGGCCGGGTGGTCGTCGCGGGACCGCTGTTCGGCGACGACGGCAAGACGCCGCGCGGCAGCCTGATCGTCCTCGAGGCGCCGAGCCTCGACGAGGCCCGCGCGCTGGCCGCGCGCGACCCGTACGTCGTCGACGGCGTGTTCGCGCGGCACGAGGTCATGCCGTTCGCGCGGGTGTTTCCGGAGAGCACCGGGTCGTGACGGTTCCCGCGGAGGACGAGCGCCCGCACCCGCCGGGCGCAGCCCTGTCGTGGACCGAGACGACGTGGCTCGAGCTGTTCGACGGGGCGTCGCAGCTTGCCGGCGTGGTCCGTCTCGACGTGCGTCCGAACCAGGGCACGGGTGAGGTTTCGTTCAGCTTCTTCCTGCCCGACGACGGCTTCATCACCGCGCGCCACGTCACCGCGTACGCGGCCGACGCGTCGAGCGTCGTCGAGATCGAGGACGCTCGTCTGGAGACGATCGAGCCGCTACGCCGCTGGAGCGTTCGCTACGACGGGCCTTCGCACGCGCTGGCGTCGGCTGCCGAGGCTCGCAATCGCGAGGCGTGGCACAGGTCGCGTCTCGAGCGCCTGATCGTCGAGCTCGACGTCACCGCTGCATGCGACGCGGTGCCGGGCGACCGATCGTTTGCCCAGCCGGTGCGCGTCGCCGGCGAGGTGTGGGTGTCGGGCGACCAGTACGTGCTCGCCGCGCGCGGGCTGCGCGGCAAGGCGTGGCGGGACGGCGTTCTCGCGCAGCGCGCGACGTCGGTGGCGCTCTGGTGCGACGACGACCGCGTGCTGTTCGCGCGCGTCGAGACGCGCTCGGGGACGTCCGGCGGGACGGAGACCGTCGAGGGTTGGACGTCGATCGGCGGCGAGGTTCGCCCGGTGCGCGAGCTGCGCCTCGAGCGCGCGGCATCGGTGGCCGGCGCCAGCGCCGCCATGACCGTCGTCGTGCGCGGCGACGGCGGCGAGCACCGCATCGGCGTGGAGCTGCCGCACGTGGCGCCGCTCGTGGGCCTGTCCGGTGGACGATCGCACGAGCTGCGCCTCGGTGTGGCGCACGCCCGCTGGGACGGCCACCCCGGCCACGGCTTCCTCGAGGAGCTCGAGTAGCCCCGCCCCGGGGCACGTACCCTCGTCGAGCCCGACCGGACGCCTACCTCAGATCAGGCGCGTACCTGCCGCGCGCGTACGCCTCGCAGAACGCGGCCTCGTTTCCCGCGAACTCGGCGTCCCGCGCCACCAGCGCCGGCCGGAAGATGTCCCACAGGTCGCCCGGACTCCCGACGTCGTCGAAGTCCTTGACGACGAGCACCAGGTCGAGCGCGCGGTGCCCGATGATGTACTGGCCGAACAGCCCGGTCGCGTACCAGATGCCGACGTCCTTCTCCTGCGCGCAGTTCGCGGGATCGGCGAAGCCGCAGTCCTTCGCCTCGGACAGCCCGTGCGGGAACTCGGAGTTCACGGCGAGCGGAGCGCAGTCGAAGGTGCGGTCCGTGCCGTCGTCGTTGCGCAGCGTGTTGAGCCACGTCAGGTAGCCGTAGGCGGGGTTGGTGTCCTCGAACGACGGGTGCGTCATCGCGTACACCCAGTCCTCGCCGAGGATGCGCTCGCCGCTCCACGTGCCGCCGTGCAGGAGCAGGAGCCCGAGGCGCGCCATGTCGCGCAGGTTGGACGACCAGCTGAAGGCGAAGTTCTTGTCGGGCACGCCGCCCGACCAGCGCGACGTCCGCATGCCGAGCGGCCCGAAGAGGAAGCGCTGCGTGAACTCCTCGAGGTTGCCGCCCAGGCGCTCGGCGTCCTGCGCGATCGCGGTCTCGATCACGTCGTTGAGGCGGTTGATCTGGACCGTGCCGATCGTGTCGTAGTCGTAGCTACGCTTGCCGTAGGACAGGTCCTCGTTGTGCGCGATCATCGCGAGCACGTGCTCGAGCCGCGCCTCGGGGTTGAAGCTGAACTCGTCGAGCCAGTGGTCGGCACGGTCCTCGGCGCGGATCGGGCCGGTCTTGCGGCCGTCGCGAGCGATGTCTCGCGTCTGCCAGGCGGCGATGCCGGTCACCACCGCGCCGAGCGTCTTGGTGGCCGAGAAGTTCTCGGCCGGCTCGTCGATCTGCGCCGCGCCCCCGGGGTAGTGCTCGTGGCACAGCTTGCCGTAGCGCACCGCGGCCCACGGCAGCCCGATCCGGGCGTCGACCTGGGCGAGCAGCCCGGGGTCGAGGCCGCACTCGTCCACCACCCGGTCGGGAGCGACGGGCTGCCACTCGGCGACGCCGGGGTCGCCGGAGGTCGGGTACAGGACGCCCGACGCGGTCGGGCCGCTGCCGCCGGAGCCACCGTCGCTGCAGGCGGCGAGCGTGATCGCGAGGGCCAGGACGGTGACGGCGAGGATCTCGCTGCGGGTGGGCGGAAGGACGGGACGCTCGGAATCCGGCATCCGGAGCGGCCATCTCGCCCGTGGCCGGCAGTCCAGCCCGTTTCGCCCGTACGGTCGCGTGCGCGCCCCGCACCGTCGCCACGCTCGTCCGCGCAGGCGCCATGGCGACCCGCCCGCGATGGTGGTACGAACCCCGGATTCTGGTGCGGCCGCCGGAGGAACGAGCGGCCGAGGAACGGAGACGGAGAGCTCATGGCGCGTTTGCAGCAGCGGAAGGCCACGACCAGCAAGGCGACCAGGAAGGTCGCGCGCGGCGCGGCCGCGAAGCCGGCGAAGAAGAAGTCGGTCGCGGTAGCGAAGAAGAAGGCCCTCGCGAAGAGCAGCGCCGCGCCGAAGGGCAAGGCCGCGCCGAAGCCGGCGAAGCCCGTCACCGGTCGCGCCGGCAAGTACACCTACTCGTTCGGCGGCGGACGCGCGGACGGCCGCTCCGAGATGAAGAACCTGCTCGGCGGCAAGGGCGCGAACCTCGCCGAGATGGCGGAGATCGGCCTGCCGGTTCCGCCAGGCTTCACGATCACCACCGAGGTCTGCACCTACTACTACGCCAACGGCCGCAAGTACCCGGCGACGCTGGGCGACGACGTCAAGAAAGCCGTGGCGAAGATCGAGGCGATCGTCGGCAAGAAGTTCGGCGACCCGAAGAACCCGCTGCTGGTCTCGGTCCGCTCGGGCGCACGCGCCTCGATGCCGGGCATGATGGACACCATCCTGAACCTCGGCCTGAACGACGAGACCGCGGCCGGCATCGCGGCCGCGTCGAACAACGAGCGCTTCGCCTACGACTCGTACCGCCGCTTCGTACAGATGTACGGCGACGTGGTGCTCGGGCTCAAGCCGGAGTCCGACAAGGAGCACGACCCGTTCGAGGTGGTGCTCGACGCGAAGAAGGAAGCCCGCGGCGTCAAGGGCGACCTCGACCTCACCACGCAGGACCTGAAGGAGCTGGTGCGGGAGTTCAAGCAGCTGATCCTGCGCCGCACCGGCAAGCCGTTCCCGGAGAACCCCTGGGACCAGCTCTGGGGAGCGATCGGCGCGGTGTTCGGCTCGTGGATGAACCAGCGCGCGATCACCTACCGCAAGCTGTACAACATCCCGGCCGACTGGGGCACCGCGGTCAACGTGCAGGCGATGGTGTTCGGCAACCTCGGCGACGACTGCGCGACCGGCGTCGCGTTCACGCGCGATCCGGCGAACGGCAACAAGAAGTTCTACGGCGAGTTCCTGGTGAACGCGCAGGGCGAGGACGTCGTCGCCGGCATCCGCGACCCGCAGAAGGTCACCCTCGAGGCGTCGCGCGAGGTCGCGGCGGCGAAGGGCCAGAGCGACGACGAGCGCAAGCGCGTGGCGCCCTCGCTGGAGGAGGTGATGCCCGAGGCCTACAAGCAGCTGCGCGGCGTCGCCGACAAGCTCGAGCGTCACTACAGGGACATGCAGGACATCGAGTTCACCATCGAGCGGCGCACGCTGTACATGCTGCAGACGCGCAACGGCAAGCGCACCGCGCACGCCGCCGTCAAGATCGCGGTCGACATGGCGGCCGAGAAGCTCATCGACCGCGACACCGCAGTGAAGCGCGTCGACCCCGCGGTGCTCGACACCCTGCTGCACCGCCAGGTGGATGCGAAGGCACCGAAGGACCTGATCGCGAAGGGCCTGCCGGCGTCGCCGGGAGCGGCCGCCGGCGAGGTCGTCTTCTCCGCCGACGACGCCGAGCGCGCCAAGAACGAAGGCCGCAAGACCATCCTCGTGCGCGTCGAGACGTCGCCCGAGGACATCCACGGCATGCACGCCGCCGAGGGCATCCTCACCGCGCGCGGCGGTGCGACGTCGCACGCCGCGGTCGTCGGACGCGGCATGGGCAAGCCCTGCGTGGTCGGCTGCAACGCGCTGCAGATCGACTACGTGAGGGGCGAGATGGTCGTCGGCGCGCAGCTCGTGCGCGCCGGCGACGCGATCACCATCGACGGTGCGACCGGCGCCGTCTACCGGGGTCTCGTGCCGACCGTCGAGCCGACGGTGTCGGGCGACTTCTCGAAGCTGATGGGCTGGGCCGACAAGGCGCGCAAGCTGAAGGTCCGCGCCAACGCCGACACGCCGCACGACGCCAAGGTCGCGCGCGAGTTCGGCGCCGAGGGCATCGGCCTCTGCCGCACCGAGCACATGTTCTTCGAGGGCGACCGCATCGACGCAGTCCGCGAGATGATCCTCGCCGACGGCACCGAGGGCCGGCGCCGCGCGCTCGCGAAGATCCTCCCGATGCAGAAGGACGACTTCAAGGGCATCTTCCGCGCCATGAACGGGCTGCCGGTGACGATCCGCCTGCTCGATCCGCCGCTGCACGAGTTCATCCCGCACACCGACGAGGAGATCGCCGAGCTCGCGGTGAAGATCGGCGTCAATGCCGAGAAGCTGCGCGCGAAGCGCGACAGCCTGCAGGAGCTGAACCCGATGCTCGGCCACCGCGGCTGCCGCCTCGGCGTGACCTTCCCCGAGATCTACGAGATCCAGGTGCGCGCCATCATGGAGGCGGCCTGCGAGCTCGCGCGCGAGAAGGTCAAGGTCGTTCCCGAGATCATGATCCCGCTGGTCGGCGTGCTGCCGGAGCTCGCGATCCTGCGCGAGCTCACGGTGAGCGTCGCCTCGGCGGTCATGACCGAGTACCGCGTCAAGGTCGCCTACACCGTCGGCACGATGATCGAGGTGCCGCGCGCCGCGATCGTCGCGAAGGACATCGCCGGCGAGGCGGAGTTCTTCTCGTTCGGCACCAACGACTTGACGCAGATGACCTTCGGCCTGTCGCGCGACGACGCCGGCAAGTTCCTGCCGGAGTACATCGACCGCAACGTGTACGCGGGCGACCCGTTCGTCTCGATCGACCAGAGCGGCGTCGGCTTCCTGATGGAGCGCGCGGTGAAGGAAGGCCGCGCCGGCCGTCCAGGCCTCAAGTGCGGCATCTGCGGCGAGCACGGCGGTGACCCCGCGTCGGTGATCTTCTGCCACAAGACCGGCCTCGACTACGTCTCGTGCTCACCGTACCGCGTGCCGGTGGCGCGTCTCGCGGCGGCGCATGCCGCACTCGGCGCCTGAAGACGCACGAAGATGAGCGAGCGGGAAGAGTCGGAGAAGCTGTCGGCGCAGTTCGCCGCGATCGCGCGGTCGCTGCCCGACGAGAAGCTGCCGGTACAGGATCTCCTCGAGCGGGTCGGGCAGTCGGGCATGCTGCTGTTCGCGGTCTTTCTGACTCTGCCGTTCCTCGTGCCGGTCTCCGTTCCCGGGGTCAGCACGGTGTTCGGGCTGCTGATCATCCTGATCGGCATCGGCTTCGCACTCGACCGCCTGCCCTGGCTGCCGTCGTTCGTGATGAAGCGAACGGTGCCGGCGGGCAAGCTCGGCACCGCGCTCGAGCAGGGCAGCAAGCTGGTCGCGCGCATCGAGGGCTTCCTGCACCCGCGCCTCGGCTTCCTCGTGCACGGGCTCGGCGTGAATCGCCTGAACGGTCTGGCGCTCGCCTTCGCCGGCGTGCTGCTGATGGCGCCGTTCGGCTTCGTGCCGTTCTCGAACACCGTCCCCGGCCTCGCGATCCTCTTCCTCGCCCTCGGCATGCTCGAGCGCGACGGCGTGTTCGTGATCCTCGGCTACCTGATGACGGTCGCGACCTGCGTCTACTTCGGCGTGCTGATCTGGGGCGCCTACCAGGCCGGCTCGCTGATGCTCGGCGGCTAGCGCACCAGGCCACCGGCGCGACGCGGGGGCCGCGACCGCTCGCCCGGGCGGCGATTCCGCGCGCAGCGGGCTCTCCGCGCTCGCGTCGCGCGGCGCTCGCGCGCTGCGCGCGTCTGGGCCGGTTCGACGGGTCGCTCGCGAGCGTGCTCATAAGCTGTACGACAACCTGCCGAACAGCTGGCTGTTGCGGTCGTACTGGCCGATGAGCGAGCGTGCGGCGCCCCACACGCCGAGGACGCCGAGCTGGGCCGCGACCCGATCGGTGATCGCGTAGGTCGCCTCGGCGCGAACCATTTCGTAGCCGCTCTCGATGCCCCAGAGCCCGGCGATCCTGGTCTCGAGGCTGTCGCCCTCGAGCCACGTCTTGCGCAGGCTCGCCGTGATCCGCGTGTCGACGTTGCGGATCAGGAGCGGCGTGTCGTTGTGCAGCAGGATGATCTGGTACAGCTCGAGCAGCGGCAGCCAACCGTCGACCATGTAGTCGGCGCCGATGCCCCACTCGACGGCGTCGCGCTCCTCGAAGGCATCGAGAGGCACCGTGCCGCCGGCGAGCAGCTCGGCGAGACGCCGTGGGCTGCTCAGGATCTCGCCCGCCAGGCTGCTGACCTCGCGCGGGTAGGGCCGGCGGAAGCGCCACGCGGCCTCGAAGCGAGTCGTGAAGCCGCCGAACACGGACGATGCATCGGCGCCGATCGACTGGAAGCGCCGGTACGCCGGCTCGAGCTGCGTGAGCGCGGTCGTGGTGAAAACACCGGGAGTCACGTTCGGATCGGAGAGGTCGAGCGTGACCGGGACGGAGAAGTTCGCCGCCGGGTCGTAGCCGTCGAAGAACATCGCCGACCAGTCGATGCCGGAGTTCCGCCCGGACACGCGGAAGGCGACGTTGCCGTTGTCGAACCGGCGAGCGGGCGCGCGCGAGTTGCGCACCTCCTGCTCGATGTCGACGACGCACGGGCAGGGGTCGGCGCTGCCGGGCGGCAGGCTCGCGATCTGCAGCGGCGGACCGGTGTCGGCCGCGGGCGGGAACCAGCGCTCGTCCGCCTCCGGGAAGAGCCACGGCACTGCGATCGGTTGCCAGACCAGCGTCAGGCGCGCGTCCTCGGGCAGGGCGTCGCGCCACGACGACGGGAAGTAGTACGAGCCGGTGAGGGCGGGCACGGCGATCTTTTGATCCTTCTCGCGCTCGACCAGGGGATCGTAGAAGCGCAGCGGGCTCAGCAGGTCGTTCGGCTTGGGCCCGTCGAGCTTGCCCCAGGTGAAGCGCTGGTTGCCGGCGCGCAGCTCGAAGTCGGCGTCGACCCACTCGACCCACGCCTCGTCGAGCTGCAGCGACGGGTCGATGTTCTGGAAGCTGTGCCCGAAGTCGATCAGTCCCGCACCGCTCGCGTTCTCGATCGTGCCGCCCCAGCGTCCGATGGTCGCGAGTCTCCAGCGGAACTCGCTGGTGACCTTCTGCTCGGCGAACAGGTCGATGCGCGCGAGCGGGCGCTGGCGCGGGCTCGACCGGTCGAAGCGCACGATCCCGTAACCCTCGACGCGCCCACCGATGGTCGGCGCCGCGGCCTGAACGGGGACGCCGTGCAGCAGCGCGACCAGCACCGTCACCAGGGTCGAAATCGAGCGCGCGCGTTCCATGGCGGGAGCGGATCGGCTTATCCTCGCCGTGCCGGGGCTTCAATCCCACCCCGGATGCCTTCGCCGCGCGGCGTTCGCGCGATTCTCCGCCGCGGTTCGCTCGTGGCCGGGCCGGTCGATCGGCGGCAGCGGCGACCTGCGCGTTGCCGGCGATTCAATCCCCGAAGCAGATGCCGAGGCCGCGAGCCGTCCTGGTCATGTTGTGGTCGAGCTCGACCGTGCGGTAGCGGCTGATCGCGTCCTTGATCGGGATCGCGACGATTTCGTCGCTCTTGAGCGCCACCATGTAGCCGAACTTCCCCTCGGCGATCAGGTCGACCACGGCCACGCCGTACCGCGTCGCCAGCAGCCGGTCCATCGCCGACGGGATGCCGCCGCGCTGCAGGTGGCCCAGAACGCAGACGCGCGTCTGGTGGAAGCCGCGCGCCTCGAGCTCGCCGCCGAGCCACGCTCCGACGCCGCCGAGGATCGGGTTCGGCTGCCCGGGCTTGCGCTCCTTCACCGTGAGGGCCGTGCCGCCGCGCGGAAAGGCGCCTTCGGCGACCACGACGATGGCGAAGTGGTTGCCCTCCTTGCGGCGCCGCTTGATGTGCATGGCGACGTTGTCGACCTCGAACGGGATCTCGGGGATCAGGATCGTGTCGGCGCCGCCGGCGATGCCGGAGCAGAGCGCGATCCAGCCGGCGTCGCGGCCCATCACCTCGAGGATCATCACGCGGTCGTGGCTCTCGGCGGTGGTGTGCAGCTTGTCGATCGCGTCGGTCGCGGTGGCGACGGCGGTCTGGAAGCCGAAGGTCATCTCGGTCGAGTCGAGGTCGTTGTCGATGGTCTTCGGTACGCCGACGATCGGCAGGCCCTTCTCGAAGAGCGCCTGCGAGATGCGCTGCGAGCCGTCGCCGCCGATGCTGATCACCGCATCGACCCCGATGCGGTGCAGCCTGCGGATCAGCTCGTCCGAGCGGTCGACCGCTTCGATCGAGCCGTCGGGATGCCGGACCGGGAACTCGAACGGCCCCCCGGCGTTGCTGGTGCCGAGCACCGTCCCGCCGCGCATCAGCAGGCCGCGCACGGAGTCGAGGTCGAGCGGGATGAGCCGCATCGGGTCGTCGAGCACGCCGTTGAACGCCTCGATGCTGCCGATCACCTGCCAGTCGTAGCCGGTGATGGCTCGCTTCACGGCAGCCCGGATGACGGCGTTGAGGCCCGGTGCATCGCCACCGCCGGTCATTATGAGGATCTTCTGGATTTCCACGCCGCGTCTGGCCCCCGTCCCTCCGAGCTGCAACCTCGAGTATAGCGTCCTTGCCGGTCCAGGGAACCACCCGTCCGCGCGGAGACGCTGGCGACGCCCGTGCGTGCGCGTCGCGAGGCGGTTGCTACGCCCGTGCGTGCGCGTCGCGAGGCGGTTGCTACGCCCGTGCGTGCGCGTCGCGAGGCGGTTGCTACGCCCGTGCGTGCGCGTCGCGAGGCGGTTGCTACGCCCGTGCCCGCGCGTGTAGACGCCCGCCATGACGGCGACCCGGGTTCCCCTGGCGGCGACGACGCGGATCGTGGCGGTGATCGGCGACCCCATCGCCCACTCGCGCTCGCCGCTGATGCACAACGCGGCCTTCCGTGCGCTCGGCCTCGACTTCGCGTACGGCGCGTTCCGTGTGCGCCCCGACGACGTCGGGGCCGCGGTCGCCGCGGTCCGTGCGCTCGGGCTCGCCGGTCTCAACGTCACCATCCCGCACAAGCAGGCGGTGATTCCGCACCTCGACGTGCTCTCGCCGGTCGCCAGAGCGACCGGGGCGGTGAACACGATCGTGAACCGCGACGGTGTGCTGCGCGGCGACAACACGGACGTCCCGGGTCTGTCGCTCGCGCTCGACGAATCCGGCCTCGCGCCGCGCGCAAAGCTCGCGATCGTGCTCGGTGCCGGCGGTTCGGCGCGGGCGACCGTGGTGGCGCTCGCGAGGCGCACGCGGACCGTCGTGGTCGCGGCGCGCCGCGCCGAGCAGGCGCGGGCGCTGCTCGACGAGCTCGGCCCGGTCGTGCGCGCGCGGCTTCTTGCCGTGCGACTCGACGCGCTGGCCGACGCGCGCGGGTCCGCGGCGCAGCACCTCGCGGCAGCCGACGTCGTCCTGAACACGACCCCCGTGGGCATGCACGGCGAGCCGTTCCTGCCGTTCGCCTTCGCCGCGACCTCGGCCGGCTGCCTGTTCTACGACCTCGTCTACACCGCGCGCGTCACGCCGTTCCTCGCGGCGGCGCATCGTGCGCGACGACGGGGTGTGAACGGCCTCGGGATGCTGCTGCACCAGGGCGCGGTCGCGTTCGAGCTGTGGACCGGAGTCTCGCCGCCGCTCGAGGTGATGCGGCGTGCGTTGCGCTCTGCCGCGTCGCCGGCCAGGGCGCCGGCGACGTCGGCTGCGCGGCCGGAACGCGCGCGCCCGGCGTCCCCCCGGCGCAGATGATGTCACGCCTGCCATAGCCTCCCCGCTGCCCTCGAGGTACCTCCCGCTCGCCAGGGCGCGGGTGCGGTCGCACACTGCATGTCGTGCGACCCGTTTTCTTTGCGCCCGGTCGTAACGAGACGTCGCGGACCCGCCGATATGCAGGGCAGATCCAAACCCCAGCGAGGCTGGTTCAGTCTCGCGCCGTCGCCGGACGCTCACGCACCACGCGCCGAGCACGGGCGAGGTGCGCGCCTGACATCGGCGACGAGGTCTCCCAGGTCGAACCGCATGGAGGCGATTGCCAGAACTCCCACTCCCGAGCAGAACGGGCGATCGCAGCCCCAGGGCGCCTCCAGCCGCGTCGGGGACCTGCTGCTGAAGCAGGGGGTGATCGGGGCCGCCGACCTCCGCGTCGCTCTGGGCCGCCTGCGCGAGTCGGGCGGAGCGGTCACCACCTACGTGGTCAAGCACTGCGGCGTCTCGGAGGCCGAGCTGCTGACCGTTCTGCAGGAGGAGTACCACCTGCCGGTGGTCGACCCGGCGGCGCTCGACATCCTGACCGAGGTCATCGACGTCCTGCCCGCGGTTCTGGCGAACAAGTACCACATCGTGCCGGTCAGCCTGTCGCGCAGCACGCTCACGCTCGCGATGGCCGATCCGTCGAATCTCGTCGCGATCAACGAGGTCAAGTTTCTCACCGGCTTCGACGTTCGCGCGGCGATCGCGGGCCCGCTGTCGATCGAGCGCGCGATCGAGCGCTACTACGACCGCGCGCTCAGCTACGGCGACGTGCTCTCGCAGCTCGGCAACGAGGAGATCGACGTCGTTCGTACCGAGGAGGACGTCGACCTCCAGCAGCTCGAGAAGGCCACCGAGGAAGCCCCCGTCGTCAAGCTCGTCAACGCGCTGCTGACCGACGCGATCAAGAAGCGGGCGTCGGACATCCACGTCGAGCCGTACGAGCGCATGCTGCGCGTGCGCTTCCGTGTGGACGGCGTGCTGCACGAGATCATGCAGCCACCTCTCAAGCTGAAGAACGCGATGATCTCGCGCATCAAGATCATGGCGTCGCTCGACATCGCGGAGCGTCGCCTGCCGCAGGACGGGCGCATCAAGGTCAAGCTTGCGCACGGCAACGAGATGGACCTTCGCGTGTCGACGCTGCCGACGCTGTTCGGCGAGAAGGTCGTCATGCGTCTGCTCGACAAGAGCCACGTCCAGCTCGACGTCAACAAGCTCGGCTTCGACCAGCGCTCGATCGAGCTGTTCCGTGGGGCGATCAACAAGCCCTACGGGATGATTCTCGTCACGGGACCGACCGGTTCGGGCAAGACGACCACGCTCTACGCGGCGCTCAACGAGCTCAACAAGCTCGGCACCAACATCTCCACGGCCGAAGATCCCGTCGAGTACAACATGGTCGGCGTCAACCAGCTGCAGGTCCACGACGACATCGGCCTCAACTTCGCGACCGCACTGCGCGCCTTCCTCCGGCAGGATCCCGACATCATCATGGTCGGCGAGATCCGCGACTTCGAGACCGCCGAGATCGCGGTGAAGGCCGCTCTCACGGGCCACCTCGTGCTCTCGACGGTGCACACCAACGACGCGCCCTCGACCATCAACCGCATGCTCAACATGGGCATCGAGCCGTTCCTGATCGCGTCCTCGGTGAACCTCATCATGGCGCAGCGACTCGCGCGCGTCGTGTGTCCGAAGTGTCGCGAGCCGCACGAGGTGCCGGCCCAGGCGATGATCGAGCTCGGGGTGCCCGAGGAGCTGGCGAAGGCGATCACCGCGTATCGCGGTTCGGGCTGCCAGCACTGCGGCGGCACGGGCTTCCGCGGCCGTACCGCGCTGTACGAGATGATGGGCATGACCGACTCGCTGCGCGAGCTGATCCTGAGCGGGGCATCGGCGATCGAGCTGAAGCGTCAGGCGATCGCCGACGGGATGAAGACCTTGCGGCAGAGCGGCATCGAGAAGGTGGCGGACGGCGTGACGAGCATCGAGGAAGTGATGCGCGTCACGATGAGCGATTGAGTGCGGAGAGGGGGCCGCCACCCTGTTCCGCCACGCGGCGGAACCGCGCGGAGCCTCCTGACCCCCGCTCGCGGCGCTCGCCCACACCCCTGCAGCTCCGCGGCGGGGCCGATGCCGGGCAGCGTGCGGCCGCAGTCCCGGGCGCGCGTGCGCAGTGGCGCGCATGCCGTCGGCTGTGCGGGGCGGGGCGTCACGAGAGCAACGCGGGTGTTTCTCGTGTGCCGCTCCTGACCCGGGCCGATCGCGGAAAGCTGCGTAACGAAAAGGGTTGCCGTCCGGTCTTCGGTGGCACCTGCCTTGCACACATCCCACGTCGGACCGGTGTCGGGCGCCGGCCGAGCACCTCACAGGGGGGATTTGCATGCAGATGCACGAGCTGTTCGAGCAGATGAGCGCGCAGAGCGCGTCCGACCTGCACATCACCGCGGGATCGCCACCGATGATCCGCGTCCATGGCGACGTGGCGCCGCTGCCGTTCGAGGACCTCACCCCGAACATGACCAAGCAGCTCTGCTACAGCATCCTGACCGAGCAGCAGAAGAAGAAGTTCGAGGAGGAAAACGAGCTCGACTTCTCCTTCAGCGTCGCAGGACTGTCCCGCTTCCGCGGCAATCTCTTCCTGCAGCGCGGCGCGGTGGGCGGGGTCTTCCGTGCGATCCCGCACACGGCGCCGCCGCTGGCGAAGCTCGGTCTCCCGCCCGCGGCCGACAACCTGATCAAGCTACCGCGCGGTCTCGTGCTCGTGACCGGCCCGACCGGCAGCGGCAAGTCGACGACGATGGCGGCGATGATCGACCAGATCAACGAGACGCGCGCCGAGCACATCATCACGGTCGAGGATCCGATCGAGTTCCTGCACAACCACAAGAAGTGCATCGTCAACCAGCGCGAGGTGTTCGCCGACACGCACAGCTTCGGCGCGGCCCTCAAGCACATCCTCCGCCAGGATCCGGACGTCGTGCTGGTCGGCGAGCTTCGCGACCTCGAGACGATCGAGGCGGCGCTGACCATCGCCGAGACCGGTCACCTGGTGTTCGCGACGCTGCACACGAACTCCGCGGTCCAGACGATCAACCGCGTCATCGACGTCTTTCCGGCCGGCCAACAGGATCAGGTGCGCGCACAGCTCTCGCTGGTGCTCGAGGCGGTCCTGTCGCAGACGCTGCTCGCGCGGGCCGACGGCCAGGGGCGCGTCATGGCCTGCGAGCTGATGATTCCGAACCCCGCCATCCGGAACCTGATCCGCGAGGAGAAGGTGCATCAGCTCTACTCGCAGATGCAGGTCGGACAGCAGAAGTGGGGCATGGTCACGATGTCGCAGTCGTTGCTCGACCTCGTGTCGCGGCGGCTGATCACGCAGGAGGCGGCGCTCGAGGCGGCGACCGAGCCCGAGGAGTTGAAGCAGATGCTCGGCGGCGGGAAGGCCAGCATGGCCGCCCCGGCGGGTCGCATCACCCTCGCGGGCCGCTGACCAGGGAACGCGCGGGGACGAGGGACGTGACGCAGGCCGGACTCCGCGCGCATGGCGCGCGGCCGAGCGCCGCGAGCGCGGGGAGCGGGTCCCCGGCGGGCCTGGCCCGTCGGGGCGAGGGGGCGCAGGCGCCCTCGAGGGAATAGGAGACACGAATGCCGGTATTCGCCTACGAAGGGCGTACCGCGAGCGGGAAGGTCCTGCGCGGGAACATGGAGGCGCCGTCGCGCGAGGCGGTGATCAACCGTCTTCGTGCGCAGCGCATCCAGCCGAACACGAACAGGATCCGCGAGCGCGGCAAGGGGCTCGACCGCGACGTCTCGATCCCCGGCTTCCGGAAGACCGTCAAGTCGAAGGACGTCGTCGTCTTCACCCGCCAGCTCACGACCATGATCGACGCAGGCATGCCGCTGGTGCAGATCCTCGAAATTCTCGCGTCGCAGTCGGACAACAAGACGTTCGGCGCGCAGGTCCGTGAGGTGAAGGAATCGGTCGAGGCGGGGTCGACGCTGTCCGACGCTCTGCGGAAGTTCCCGAAGACCTTTGACGAGCTCTACGTCAACATGGTGCAGGCCGGCGAGGTCGGCGGCATCCTCGACACCATCCTGGGACGCCTCTCCATCTACATGGAGAAGATGATGTCCCTCAAGCGGAAGATCAAGGGCGCGATGATCTACCCCGCGACCATCATCACCGTCGCGGTCGTCGTCACGCTGATCCTGCTGGTGTTCGTCATCCCGGTCTTCGCCGAGCTCTTCGCGAGCTTCGACAAGGCGCTACCGCTGCCGACGCAGATCGTCATCAACATCTCGAACTTCGTGATCTCCACGCTGCACTGGATCGGGCTGACGGCGGTGCTCATCGTCGTCGCGATCCGTCAGACGTACAGGACCGAGCGCGGGCGGCTCGCGATCGACCGCCTGCTACTTCGCCTCCCGATCATCGGCGATCTGATTCGCAAGGCGTCGATCGCGCGCTTCGCGCGCACGCTGGGCACGCTGGTCTCGTCGGGCGTGCCGATTCTCGACTCGCTGACCATCACCGCGCGCACCGCGGGCAACAAGGTCGTCGAGCGCGCGGGGTTCATGATCCGGGAGAGCATCAGCCAGGGCCGGACGATGCTCGAGCCGCTCTCGCAGAGCGGTGTCTTCCCGCCGATGGTCTGTCAGATGATCGGCGCCGGCGAGATGACCGGCGCCATCGACCAGATGCTGCAGAAGATCGCGGACTTCTACGAGGAGGAGGTCGACGTCGCGGTCAACAACCTCACCGCGCTCATGGAACCGCTGGTCATCGTCGTGCTCGGCACGATCATCGGTGGCCTCGTGGTCTCGATGTATCTGCCGATCTTCCAGCTCGGCTCGCTCCTCGGCTCATGAGCGACACCGCGAGGACGTCCTCCCGGGAGGAGATGCTCCGCGAGCGCCTGCGGGTACTGCTGCTCGCCCGCGTCCTCGTCGTCACGGTCTTCCTCGCCGGCGCCGGTGCGTACCACCTCACGTGGTCGGACGGCGCGCGCGTGATCGGCAACCGGGCTTACCTGGCGGTGATCGTCGCGTACGTGCTCACCGTCGGGTCGGCGCTTGCCGTGCGCGGGGTGCGGCGGCTGCACGCGTTCGCATACCTGCAGGCGGTCTTCGACGTCCTGCTCCTCACCGGTGCCATCGTGCTCGCGCGCGGCGTGGGCTCGCCGCTGGTGATTTTCTACGTGCTCGCGATCGCGAATGCGGCCGGCCTGCTGCTCATGCGCGGCGCGCTGGTGAGCGCGCTCGCGTCGTCGGGGGCATACGTGTGCCTGCTCGTGCAGCAGGCGGCGTTGATCGGTGCGCGCGACGGGATCCTGATCGACGTGGTCGCCCCCGCGCTGCTCGGCACCTCCTGCCTGGTCCTCGCCGCGGTGCTGATCGGCTCGCTGTCCCGTCGTCTCGCGACGACCGAGCACGAGCTGTCCCTGCGCGACCACGAGGTCAGCCGGCTCGAGGGGCTGCAGCGGGCGCTGGCGAACGGCCTGGAGAGCGGGTTGCTCGTGGCGGACCCGGTCGGGCGCGTGCGTTCGGCGAATCCCGCGTGTCAGCAGATTCTCGGACTCCCCCTGTCGTCGATCCTCGGACGCGAGGTGAGCTGGCTCGTGCCGATGCTGGTCACATCCGAGGACGAGGACCCCGGCAGCGAGCTGCGCGAGTGCGAGTATCGCGCGCCCGACGGCGCGTCGTCGCGCCTGCGCATCAAGCGCACGCTGCTCTTCGACACCTATGGCAATCGCATCGGCGAGATCGTGCTGCTGCAGGACGTGACGCGCATCCAGGAACTGGAGGAGCGGATCGCGCAGGATGAGAGCGCGGCGCTGCTGATCGGTGAGGAGGCGTCCGCCGACGTCGGCGACGCGCAGGACTGCGAGCCCAGCGACGACGAGCGCGACGGCATCGTGAGCTCGTGCGCCGCGATGCGCACGGTCTCGAAGCTCGTCGACAGGGTCGCGCGCGCCGACGCCACGGTGCTGGTCACCGGCGAGAGCGGAACCGGCAAGGAGCTGGTCGCGCGCGCCATCCACCGCCGGAGTGCCCGGGCGAACGCACCGTTCGTCGTCGTCAACTGCGGTGCGATCCCCGGGAATCTGATCGAGAGCGAGCTGTTCGGGCACGTGCGCGGCGCCTTCACCGGGGCGGTCGCGGACCGGCCCGGACTCTTCCGGCGGGCCCACGGCGGGACGATCTTCCTCGACGAGATCGGCGAGCTGCCGCTGCAGATGCAGGTACGGCTGCTGCGCGTACTGCAGGACCGCATGGTCATGCCGGTCGGCGGCAACACGCCGTTCGCGGTCGACGTGCGCGTCGTCGCGGCGACGAACCGCGTGCTGGAAGACCTCGTGAAGGCCGGTCAGTTCCGCGAGGACCTCTACTACCGCCTCGCCGTGATCGCGATTCACCTGCCGCCGCTGCGCGACCGCGAGGGTGACCTCGAACGTCTCATCCAGCACTTCGTGCGCACCGCCGCGGTGCGGCACGCGAAGCCGGTCTCCCGCGTCGCGGGGCGCGCCATGCAGCAGCTCCTGCGCTACCGCTACCCGGGCAACGTGCGCGAGCTCGAGAACGTCATCGAGCACGCGACCACGCTGGCCGACGGGGACGCGATCCGTACGCACGACCTGCCGGACTCGGTCCGCGATGCAGGCGGCACGCGTCCGGTCGTGATCGAACCGCCGCGCGAGGGCCGTTTCGACCCGGTGGACGACGAGGACGACGGTCCCGGCATCGCGTCCGGTGCCGACGACGTGCCGTCCTGCGTGGCGGGTGGCATGCTGCGTGAGCTGAACTCGCCCGTCCTGCTGCCGATCGACGAAGGCGACGGCGCGAGCCTCGACGACCAGCTCGAGCGCCAGGAGAAGGAAGCGCTACTCGCGGCGCTCGCGCGGGCGGCCGGCGTCAAGAAGAGGGCCGCGACGCTGCTCGGCATCAACTACCGCTCGTTCCGCCACCGGCTGCAGAAGTACGGGCTGGATGCGCAGAACGACGACATGATGCGGTCGCGCTTGTCGCCCGGGCACTGATTTCAACGAGGGGGCACGCGTGCCCATCGCGACGAGGGGGCACGCGCCCCCTCGCCCCACGCGGCGGAGCCGCGTGGGGCCCCACTCCCCGCGCTCGCTTCGCTCGGCCGCGCGCCGGGCGCGCGGGGTGGCGCGCGGCGTTCGCGGTGCTCGCGGTGTCCGACGAGGGGGCACGCGCCCCCTCGCCCCGACGGGTCGAGCCCGTCGGGGCCCCACTCTCCGCGCTCGATGCCGCGCTCTGACGCTTGCTTTCGGCTTTGCGCGGGCGGATGCGTCGCGGGGTTCGACCTCCGGCTGCGCCGTGTGCGGTGTCGTTGCGTCGGTTGGGCGGAACGCGTCGAGTTCTCGTCCGGCTGCGTGCAGCGTGCCGCTACGTGGCAGCGTTACTCTCGTGACGGGCGTGTTGCGTCACCGGTTGGTCGAGAGCGGCAAGGACACACCGCACCGGTACCGTCGCGGCGACGTCGGGCCGCCGGACGATCCGTGAAAACCGTAGAATTCTCCGGGGGCGCGGTGACGCCCGGTGCGCGAGGCGACGTGGCATTTCGCTTGCTCCTATCGCCGGCCAGCAGTCGCACACTCGAGTGCGACGAAAGTCTTCGGGCAGCGCCACCGCGAGGCGAGGCGCCAATGGGACCGGGAGGTCGGAACTATGAGGAACGAGAAAGGCTTCACGTTGATCGAGCTTCTGGTGGTTGTCGCGATCATCGGCATTCTGGCGGCGATCGCGATTCCGCAGTTCTCTGCGTATCGCGCTCAGGGCTTCAACGCCCGCGCTTCGTCGGATCTGCGCAATCTCGCGACGGCCGAGGAGGCGTACTTCGCGGCCAACGCGGCGTACACGAGCTCGACCGATCCGACTACCCTGACCGGCTTCAAGCAGTCGCCGGGCGTCACCATCAGCATCCAGCCGTCGAGCTCGGCCTTCACGGCCAGCGCCTTCCACACGAGCGGCAACAAGACGTTCAACTGGGATTCGGGCAACGGCGGTCTGCAGAACGCGCCGTGATGCGCGCCTAGCTACGTCGGATGATGCGGCGCCGGCTCGAAGGGGCCGGCGCCGTTTTCGTGTCACCCACCGCAGCACCTCGAGGACGAGAGTGACGAACCCCCTGGAGCGCGTTGGCGGCCGAAGCCGGGTGGTCTGGCTCGGTGCGTGTCTGGTTGCGGCGAGCGCCCTGCACTTCCTCGGGGGCAACGTCGCGGACCCGGACCTCTGGGGCCACGTCCGCTACGGGCAGATGATCCTCGACGGGCATGGGCTGCCGCGCGAGGACGTCTTCTCGTACACCGCGCCGGGCGCGCCGTTCTACGATCACGAGTGGCTCACCGACCTGGTGTTCGCAAGCCTGTTCGCGCTCGGAGGATCGGCCTCGCTGGTGGTCCTGAAGCTGGTGCTGTCGGCGGTGATGCTGCTCGCCATGCTCGACGCGATCCGGCGGACGGCGGAGTGCGCGGCACCCGACGAGCCACCGCACCCGCTCACCGTCGCGGCCGCGCTCATCGCGTCGCTCGCGGTGATCGGACCAGGTGCCACGTTCCGCCCGCAGCTCTTCACCATGGTCTTTCTGGCGCTGGAGGTCGCGATGCTGCTGCGCGCCGATCGTCGTCTCGAGAGCGGTGCCGCTCTGCCCATCGAGCTCGCGGCGCTACCCCCGATGACCCTCGCGTGGGCCAATCTGCACGGCGGCTTTCTCGTCGGGTTGGGTCTGCTCGGCGTCTACTGCGCGACGCGCATCGGCGCGACGCTGCTGCAGCGCCTGCGCGGCGTGGCGACGGACCTCGAGCCGCAGCAGGTGGTCGCCGTGGCGTGCGTCGGGCTCCTGGCGCTCGCCGCCCCGCTGGCCAATCCGTACGGTCTCGAGCTGTACACCTACCTCGCCGAGACGCTCGACATGCACGGCGAGATCACCGAGTGGTATCCGGTCTCGCTGTTCACGACGGAGTTCCTGCGGTTCAAGGTCGCCTGCGCCGCCGCCGTGATCTCCGCCGCCATCGCGTGGCGGGCGCGGCGTCACGGCGCGCAGGCCCGGGTGCTGCTGGCGTGGATGATCCCGTTCCTCGCGGTCACGGCAGTGCTCGCATTCCGCCACCAGCGGCACACGGTGCTGTTCGGCATCGCGGTGGCACCGCTGCTGGTCGTCGGGCTCGAGCAGGTCCGCCGCCGGACCCTCGAGCGCTGGCCGTCGCTCGCGCCGCGGCGCACGGTGTTCGCTGCCGCCGCGTGCGGTGCGATCGCGATCGCGCTCGTCCAGCTGCACGGCTTCGGCGCGAAGATCGCCCGCGACGGGCTCGACATCCGCTTCGGGCGCATGGACTACCCGATCGACGCGGTCGAGTTCATGCGTACGCACGGGATCGGCGGCAACGTCGCGATGCCGTTCGAGTGGGGCGCCTACACGATCGCGAAGCTCGCGCCCGACGCGCGCGTCTTCATCGACGGCCGCTTCGAGGCGGTCTATCCGCCGCAGGTGATCGCCGACTACTTCGCCTTCATGCACGGCACCGACGGCTGGGCCCGTCTGCTCGACGCCTACCCGACCGACGTCGTCGTCGTGCAGCGCTGGCGCAACATCCACCCGCGGCTCTTCACGCACCCGGACTTCGAGAACGTGTACTCGGATCCGGCGTCGCTGATCTTCGTCCGCCGCTCGCCGTCCAACGACCAGGCGCTCGGGCGCCTCGCGTCGATCGGCAACCGGTTCGACTTTCCGCGCAACGAGACGGTCTTCCCTTGACGGTGGAGGCAGGTACCGCGCGGGCGGGCCGGCTCACCGGCCTGCTGCTCGCAGCACTCGCCGTTGCGGTGCAGAGCGTGGTGCTCGCCTTCGTCTTTCCGGCGGCCTACCTCGATGCGGACCTGCTCTCCTACCTCGCCTACTGGCGCGACCTGCGCGCGGGGACGCCGGTCGCCTTCGGGTACACCGTTCCGAAGCTGCTGCCGATGCTGCTCTTCGGTCCGCTCGCGAGTCCGCGTCTGGCGCTCGTAGTCAGCATCGCGATCGCGTCGGCCGGGGGCGCGCTCCTCTACGGGATCGCGCGACGCAGCTTCGGGACGACCGTCGCGGTGCTCGCGGTGCTGCTCTACGTGTTCGATCCGATGCGCGGGGTGCTCACGCTGCGCTCCAGCGTGGACCTCGCAGTGGGGGTGGCGGTCCTCGGCGCGGTCGCGGCGCTGCAGCGCCGCGCCGCGCTGACGGCGTCGCTGATGATCCTGCTCGCGGCGCTCGGCAAGCCGCCCGCGCTCGCCTGCATCGCGGTGCTGCCGTTCGTGCCGTGCACGACGCGCCTCCGTCGCGCGCTCGCATGCGCGCTGCCGCTGCTCGCGCTGCCCTCGGCCATGGCTCTCGACGCGCTGCTCGAGGCACGTCCCCTCTGGTCGCTGCTGGCGATGCCGTCGCTGCCGGATCAGCACCAGCTGTTCGTCCGCGTCGCCGAGGCGAAGGTTCTCGGCTTCGGCGACACGCTCGCGCTGCTGGTCCGCGAGTGGTTCGGCGGCACGCTGTTCGCGCACACCTGGCCGCTCGTCGTGCTCGGCATGGCGCTCTACGTGCTCCGCCCACCCGCGGGGGCCAGCGACGCGCTACGCCCGGTGCTGGTCGTTCCGCTGCTGCTCGCGTGCGCCTACCTGGCGCTCGCCATGGTGCAGCCGATGATCGTGTTCACGCGCTTCTTCTGGCCGCTGGCCCTGGTGCTGTCGGTGTTCGCGGCTTCGGCGACGGTGTGGCTCGCGAGCCGGTTGCCGGTGGGGCCGCCGCTGCGGGCCGCGTTCGCCGCGGCGCTGGTCGCGGCACTGCTCGGCGATCGGATGGCCGATCAGCGCTGGCGGGAGCGCATCATGCTCCGTCCATTCGAGGACCACGCGCAGCTGGCCGATGATGCAGTGGAGGCGATCGCACACGACGCGGCGTGCGATGGGGCGGCGGTCGTTCCGCTCGCCTATCTGCCGCTCGCCGCGTGGCGCGCGCCGGACAAGCTCAAGCGGAGGGAACTGTGCGCGATGGAGGACTGGGCCGAGGGGCGTGGCTGTGCCGCGGCGCGCTGCATGCTCGTGATCCCGGACGCGCCCACGACGGCACGGGCGCGCCAGGCGATGGCGGACTTCGTCGCGGATGGCTTCGTCGTGGAGGTGGGGAATGAGACCGGGGCTCTCGTCCGATCCCGCAACGGGTAGCATCGCGCTCGCCGGAATGCGTCGGCGACGCGACGGGTTCGGGCTCGCGAGAGCGGTCGAGCGCGCGTGCGACGGCTGGGTCGGGCGCTGCATCGTGCTCGCCGCTGCCTACGTGGCGATCGGCTACGTCGTCGCGGCCTCGGTCGGGCTGCCGGTCCACTGGCCGGTCGGCCACCTGCGGCAGCAGGCGCGGTGGATCTTCCTGGTCACCTACGGCCCGCTCATGATCGGCTGCCTGCTCGCGTACGCGGGGCAGGAGCGCGAGACGTGGCAGCGCTGCCGGCGCTTCGTGCTGTCGCCGTCGTTCTTCCTCGAGCTCGTCGTGGCGATGGCGGTCGTGAACGCGACCATCATGATGTTCGTGAACCTCAAGCAGTTCATCCCGGCGATCAACGAGCGCCTCTACGACTCACCGCTGTGGCGGCTCGACAACCTGCTGCACTTCGGGATCGACCCCGCCGTCGTCGCGAGCACGCTCGCGTCGGAGTACGGGCTCCTGCCGTGGCTCGATCGCGCGTACCTGCTCTACTACCCGGCGCAGGCCGTGGTTCCACTGATGTTCCTGGTGGCGAAGCCGCTGCGTCCGCTGCGGGGCCGATTCTTCTTCGCCTACTGCCTCGTCTGGATGCTCGGCGGTGCGATGTACGTCGCGTGGCCGAGCCTCGGGCCGGTCTACTACCAGGCGAGCCGCTTCTGGCTCGACCAGGCGCCGTACGCGACGTATCTGCAGGAGCTGCTGATGCGCGACTACGTGCGCTTCCGCACCGACCCCAGCTTCTACACCGTCAAGCTGTACCAGGGCGTCGCCGCGCTGCCGAGCCTGCACGTCGGTGTGCTCACCTTGTTCGCTATCGCGACCTCGCGCTGGCGCGCGGTGTCGCTGGCGCTCTGGGCTCTCGTGGCGATCACCTTCGTCGGCTCGATCGCGCTGGGCTGGCACTACGCGGTGGACGGCTACGCCGGCGCACTGCTCGCTCTGATATCGTGGGTCGCGACCAGCCTCCTCGTGCACGAGGAGCGCGAAGGGGGCGTCCGCGAGCTGCGGCGTGCGGACACGGTGCGCGCGCAGAGCGGGACGCACGCGGCGTGAACGCGAGCCCGGAGGACGCGGGCGCAGTCCGGTCGGGCCCATGGTGGACCGCCGCCGGCATCGCGATCGCCGCCGTGCTGGTCTACGCCGGTACGCTCGACGCCGGCTATCCCCTCGACGACCAGATCCAGGTCCGGAACAACGTCTTCATCCGGAGCCTCGCCGGCGCGGTCGACATCTTCGGCCGCGAGACCTGGCCGGGCTACGTCTACCGTCCGCCGCCGACCCTCACCTATGCGTTGACCTTCGCGATCGCCGGCGAAGATCCCTGGCTCTACCACCTGACGAGCGTGCTGCTGCACGTGGCACCCTCCGTGCTCGCGTACTTCTGCGTGCGCCGGGTGCTCGACGATCGGGTCGCGGCGCTCGCCGGGCTGCTCTTCGCGGTGCACCCGGTGCACGTCGAGGCCGTGGCGAGCATCGCGAACCGCATCGAGCTCCTGGTCACGGTGTGCGGGCTCTCCGGGCTGCTCGCGGTGCTGCCGTCGGCGGGCGGGCGCCGCTGGGGACCGGCCGAGGCCTGCGCACGCGTCGCTGCCGGCGCGCTGCTCTTCCTCGGCGCACTGCCCTCGAAGGAGAGCGCCGTGACGCTCTTCCTGCTCCTGCCGGTGCTGGTCGCGACCCGCCGCGATGCGACTCTGCTCGACGTCGGCGTTCGCAGTCCGCGTTTCTGGCGCGCCCTGGTGAGCGATGCGCGCTTCGGTATCGTGGCGCTCGTGCTCGCGTCGGCGATCTGGTTCTTCCTGCGCAGCCGTGTCCTGACGCGCGTCCTCGGCGACTCCGTGATCGCGCCGATCGACAACTGGCTCGTCACGCTCGGACCCCTCCACCGCATGCTGCGCGCGTTCGCGCTGCTCGGCCGCTACGTCGCGATCCTCTTCGCGCCGCGCGGGCTCAGCGCCGACTGCAGCTCGGCGACGCGCGGCATGCTGCGCGACCTCGCCGCCCCGGAGTCGATCGCCTACCTTGCAGTCGCGTGCGCCGTGCTCGCGATGACGCTGGTCGGCCTCCGGCGCAGCTCTCGCCTCTGGCTCTTCGTCGGCGGATGGTTCTTCGCGAGCTTCGCGATCACGTCGAACATCGCGTTGCCGATCGGTGTCGTGTTCGCGGATCGGCTCTCGTACCTGCCGAGCGTCGCGATCTTCGCGCTGCTCGCCTGGGCGCTGCTGCGGCTCCCGAGCGCGCCGCTCCGGCATGTCGCGGCGACGGCCGTGGTGGCGCTGTACGCGAGCCTGAGCGTCGCGCACGGCGAGATCTGGCACGACAACCGGACGCTGTTCCTCTACGAGGTGCACACCTCGCCCGAGAGCGCCTGGGGGCACGCGGGGCTCGGCAACGAGCTGCTGCGTGCGGGCGCGCACGCCGCGGCGCGTGAGAGCTTCCTGGAGACGCCGCGTATTCACCCGACGCACATGCACGCGGTGCACGGCATCGCGCTCATCGAGCTCGCGGAAGGCGACGAGGTCGAAGGCCGCGCATGGCTCGCACGCGCCCTCGAGTTCGATCCGGGGTTCGCGCCGAGCCTGGACACGCTCGGGTTCCTGGAGCTCGACGCCGGGCGCGTCGATCGCGGCGGCGAGCTGTTCGTCCGCTCGCTCAAAGCGGACGGCAGCGGCGAGCTGTTTGTCCGCTCGCTCAAAGCGGACGGCAGCGGCGAGCTGTTTGTCCGCTCGCTCAAAGCGGACGGCAGCGGCGTGCAGGCGCGCGTCGGGCTCCTCGCGGCGACGCTGCGGCGCGGCAACCTCGCCCGGGCGGCCGCTCTGCGCGACGAGCTGATGGCGCTCGACGCCTCGCGCGGCGACGTTCGCCTGCCGAGCGAAGAGCTCGACCGCAAGCAGGCGGCCGCGCGCCTCGGAGCGCAGGACCGGACGTGCGCGGATGAGCCGTCCGGTGCGTGGAGTGAACGGACGGCCGCCGCGTAGTATCGCCGATGCGGGGCGTGCCGCGGGACCATGGAAGGACACCAACTGATGCTCGACGGCATGGCGCTCGCGCTCGGTGCCGCGACCGGCAGCTTCCTCAACGTGGCGATCCACCGCCTGCCGCGCGGCGAGTCGGTCGTCGCACCGCGCTCACACTGCACGACGTGCCAGCGCGTGATCCCCTGGTACGACAACATCCCGGTCCTGAGCTGGATCCTGCTGCGCGGCCGCTGCCGTGGCTGCGGCGAGCCGTTCTCGATCCGCTACCCGATCGTCGAGGCGCTGACCGGCGTGATGCTGCTCGGCCTGTCGCTGCAGTTCGGCTGGGGGATCGGCCTCGCATTCGCGTTCTACTTCGCCTGCTCCCTGCTGGTCGTGACCTGGATCGACCTCGACTACCGCATCATCCCCGACCGGGTCACGCTGCCCGGCATCGTCGTGGCGCTCGCGCTGGCGCTGGTGAGCGCCTGGTCCGCGCCGCCGGAGGTGCGCTGGGCCCCGCTGCAGAGCTGGGCCGTCGGAACGCTGGTCGGCGGCGGCATCCTTTGGCTGGTCGCGTGGGGCTACGCGCTGGCGACCGGGCGCGAGGGCATGGGCGGCGGGGACATCAAGCTGCTGGCGATGATCGGGGCGTTTCTCGGCTGGCAGGGCGTGCTGCTCACGCTGCTGCTCGCGTCGCTCATCGGGTCGGTGATCGGCGTCGGCGTCATGCTGGCGCGCGGCGGCGACACCAGGCTCGCGATCCCGTTCGGACCGTTCCTCGCGATGGGGGCGATGGTCTCGCTCGTCTGGGGCGACGGCATCATCCGTTGGTACCTGTCCACGCTTCTTTGACGTTGCTGCACTGGCGACCCGCCACGGCAGCGCGCTAGAGACGCGTTCCCCTCGAGCCCTCGATCCGGTCGCCGCCGTCCCTCGGCGGTGCAGGAGCGAGCGATGGAACGTAGAACGATCGCCGCCGCCCGCGCAGGGCGTGCGGAGCGCGGTGCGAGCCTCGTCGAGACCGTCGTGGTGCTCGCCGTTGCCGGCATCCTCGTCGGCACGGCGTGGCCCCGCGCCGCAGACCTGCTCGATACCGTCGCGCTGCGCTCGGCGGCCGTGCAGTTCGCCTCGGCACTCGCGCGCGGCCGGACCGCCGCCCTGAGCGAGGGACGCGCGTGGCGCCTCCGGCTCGACGGCGCGACGCGATTCGTCCTCGCGCCGCTCGGTGGCGACGCGTCCGCCGAGCCGCTGCCGGGCCGCACGTTCTTCGCGAGCGCGACCTCGGGCGGCGACGTGCGCTTCTTTCCGTCGGGGCTCGCCGAAAACGCCACGTTCACGCTCGGCGTCGGCGACGCGCGCCGGCGCGTGGTCCTCAACCAGCGCGGCCGCGTGACGGTGGAGTGAGGACGATGCGCTGGCGTTCCGAGGACGGGTTCACGCTGATCGAGGTGCTCGCCGCGGCGGGGCTGCTGGTGTCCGCGGGCATCGTCGCGACGCTCGGCGCGGTCGCGATGCTGCGCCTCGAGCGCGCGGCGCACGCCGAGGCCGTCGGGCTCGCCGTCGCGACCGAGAAGCTCGAGGAGCTGATCGCCGCGACGCCGCCGGCGCGCGCCGGCGGCAACGACGGAACCGAGCTCGACGGCGTGCCGGTGACGCGCATCTGGCGCGTCATCGCCGCTGCCCCCGCGCCCGGCCTGACGCGCCTCGAGGTGACGGCGCGCTGGGACCGGCCGCGCACGACGCTGCTCACTCTGGTCGCGGCGGTGCCGTCCGGGGCGGTGCTGCCGTGAGCCGGCTGCGTCGGACGGACGGCTTCGCGGCGGTGGAGTTGCTGGTCGCGAGCATGGTCGGAGCGCTGGTGCTGGTCGCCGGAATCGAGCTGCTGCGCGTTCACGCCCGTGTCGCGCGCGGGTTGCAGGTGCGTCTCGGGTCGCTCGGCGGTGCCGCGTGGGCGCTGTCCGTCGCGTCGCGGGACGTCGCGACGGCGGGGGGCGACCCGAGGCGCTCCGGCGTCGAAGCGCTGGGCAGGGCGGAGGTCGGCCGGATGGTCCTCGGCGCCGACCGCGACGGCGACGGCGGCGTCGACCCGGCAACCGCGGAGCGCGTGACGCTCGCGTGGTCGTCGAGCGGCGGCGGACGCCTGGTCCGCTGGCTCGGTACCCAGTCGACCGGTATCGCAGCCACCGTCCGCTCGAGCGGGCTCCGCTTCCGCTTCTTCGCCGCCGACGGCAGCGAGCTGACGGGTCCGGGCGGCGTGCTCGACGACGCCAAGCGAGCCCGCGTCCGACTCGTCACGAGTGACCTCGAGGTCACCGAGCGGTCGGGCACGATGGCCGAGACCACGACCCTGCGCGGCGCCGCGGCGCTGCGCACGCGGATCGAGGAGCGCTGAGGTGCGGGCGGCGCCTCCGACCGGCGTCGCGCGCGGCGGCGAGGGCGGCC
>Ga0194132_10000418_pt1 | contig 87335 bp, 86 predicted proteins | sample TA2KigOf80mmetaG_FD_148612 | JGI IMG/M metagenome (GOLD analysis project Ga0194132, IMG submission 148612) | Freshwater microbial communities from Lake Tanganyika, Tanzania - TA2015054 Kigoma Offshore 80m | ecosystem: Environmental > Aquatic > Freshwater > Lake | place: Tanzania: Lake... | reverse complement strand
CCGCCTGCAAATTGAAAGGCTTTGATGCGTTAGTGGAATGCTGGGGCGGCAACGTCGTCCAAAAGCCCGACGAGCTCACGCCCAAACGACCGGTGGCGCCGATCGATTACACCAAGGATCTTTCCTGCCCGATGATCGGTCTATTCGGCAACGACGACAAATCGCCTTCCCCTGAGCAAGTGAATCAACATGAAGCCGAGTTGAAAAAGTGCGGCAAGAATTATGAATTTCACCGCTACGACGGGGCCGGCCACGGCTTTTTCTACTATGACCGCCCGGCCTATCGCCAGGAGCAATCCGTGGACGGCTGGAAAAAAGTCATGGCGTTCCTGGAAAAGACTTTGAAGTAGTCTAGGAGTCGATATGTGCACGATGATTACTCATCAAGCCAAGATCCAGGGCCGCGGTAAGAACAACGGCGGCGACTGGGTCGAAGTGCGCGAGGCCAATGTGTCCTACGACCATCCCTACGACATGCCGTTGGAACACGCCTTAAACATCGACTTCGTCGATGAATCGAAGGGGCCTGGCATACGCGTGGCCGTGGAATTGAGCGTTGAGGGCGCGCGCAATTTGCTTAAGACCATTCAAGCAGTTCTGGACGAAGCCGACGGCCGGGGCGTGTTGGAAGATATTCCGCAGGCCGCGATTGCCGGCAACACACACGCTCACGCAAGCTGAACCCGGCGTCGTTGTCATTCCGAGCAAAGCGAGGTATCTCCCTCTCCAGTGAGACGAGATACCTCGCTTTGCTCGGAGTGACAGCCCCGCATCTAGATCGCTTTTCTTTCTCACGCACGTTATAAGGCAAGACTAAATCTCGTGCACACCCGTTAGCTCTTTGGCACAAACTGACACTAACAATTCAGCTACGTCCGCCGAAGCGGTTCGGCCCTGGGCGTCGCTCGCCTTTCGCGACTATCGCATGGTGTGGATCGCCAGCGTCTGCAACGCCGTGGCGATTCAGATTCGCAATGTCGCGGGCTTGTACCAGGTCTATGAAATTTCCGGCTCGGCTTTGCAGCTCGGTCTCACGGGGTTCTCCCAGGCCTTTCCCTTCGTCATCTTTGGTCTGTTTGCCGGCGCCGTGGCCGACGCCTTCGATCGAAAAAAACTGTTGGTCGTTACCGTCGCATTGCAATTGATTCCTAGCCTACTGCTCGGCCTACTGACCCTTAGCGGCACCATCCAGGTATGGCATATCTACACCCTGGGATTTTTCGGCGCCCTGGTCGAAGTCTTCAACTGGCCGGCGCGTTCGGCGCTGATTCCACGGCTGGTGCCGCAGGCCTATATGATGAACGCTGTCACATTGAATACGATCATCATACAGTGCAGCTTTCTCCTCGGCCCCGCCATCGGCGGCATGCTCATCGATCAGGTCGGTTTGGTCAACACCTATTTCCTAACCATCGCGACTTTTGTTCCGGCCGGATTGGCAATTTTCTCGATGCATATCTCGGGTGTGCCGGAAGACAGACGCCGCGTAAATCTGCGCAGCATCTTCGAAGGCATCGAGTTTATCTGGGCGCAGCGGATTATCCTCTCGCTATTTCTGCTCGACTTCGGCGTCACGCTCGTCGGCTTTTACCGGCCGATCCTGCCAATCTTTGCCGCCGACGTTTTCAAAACCGGCGCGTCGGGCTTGGGTTTGCTTTACGGCGCACCGTCGGCGGGCGCCATCATCGGCTCGTTCGTCATTTTGATGATCGGCAACATCCAGCGTAAAGGCGTGCTGGTCATCGTCGCGGCGCTGATCTTTGCCGGCAGCCTAGCTCTGCTCGGCGTCTCAAACTGGTATTGGATGGCGGTGGCCAGCACGCTGATTCTTGGTTTCACAGACTCCGTCAGCGTCGCCATCCGACGCACCGTCGTGCAGCTCCTCGCCCCCGACGGCATGTTAGGCCGCGCCTCGAGCCTCATCACCGTCTTCGCCCAGGCCACCAATGGCTTGGGCGCCATCCTGGCCGGCGCCGCCGCTCAATGGATCGGCGCGCCCAATGCGCTCTTGCTCGGCAGCGCGCTGTGTTTTGTGATGATCTTTGCGATCAGCGCGGCGATTCCGCAGCTGTGGCGGTATAAGTCGTAGGAAGATCACGGGCCTAGGAATCTCAAATCTCAGATTTCAAATCTCATAAAGAAGCGTGAAATGGGTTTATTTCGGGCGATTACGGTACTCCACCGCCGCTTTGTTTAGCCATAGAGCTGCCGAGAGATATTTTCCGATCTTACTGTGAGATCTGAAATCTGAGATTTGAGATTCTTCCTGTTGTATAGCGATTATGGTTCAAGATTTTGGTCCTTCTGCATATTGGAGTCAACGCCGCGGGATTTAGAGTCATGCTTTTCACTCCTCTTCATGTTATGAAATTGAAATCTTAGATTTGAGATTCGCCGGAGGCGACCATGGAAACAATCAAGTTCGTCGACACCACCATCCGCGATGGCCATCAAAGCTTGTGGGCAGAGAACATGACCACGGGCATGATGCTGCCGATTGCCAAGAACCTTGATGACGCAGGATTTGAAGGCATCGAGCTAATTTCCGGCTCCCATCTCAAGAAGACCGTGCGCGAGTTGAAAGAAGACCCCTGGGAGCGTGTGCGCCTGATCTCGAAAATTGTTACTAAGACGCCGCTGCGGCTGATCGCCGGGCGGGTCAACACTTTCGAATACAACCCGCCATCGATGTACCGGCTGTTTGTCGAGCGCATGTTTGCCAACGGGGTTAAATCGGCGCGCATCTCGGATGAGTGGAACGATCCCGAGGGCTGGATATTTCGTGTCGGCGAGTGCAAGCGCGCGGGCATGCAAACCGTGCTCAACCTGATCTATTCGGTCTCACCCAAACACTCCGACGAATATTTCGCCGAGCGCACCCGCGCTGCGGCGCAGTCGATCAAGCCGGATCGGCTCTGCCTCAAAGACCCCGGTGGATTGCTGACCCCTGAGCGCATGGACACCCTGGTGCCGATCATTTTTAAGAACGCCAACGGTATTCCCATCGAACTGCACACACACTGCACGACGGGGTTAGGTCCGCTTTGCTGCATCAAAGCGATGGAGCTAGGCATTCGCTCGATCAACACCGCGCTGCCGCCGCTCGCCGACGACACCTCCAACCCGTCGTTGTTCAACGTCGCGCGCAACGCCCGCGCGCTCGGCTACAAAACCGATATCGACGAAGAAATTCTAAAACCGGTGTCGCGCCACTTCACCGCCATCGCCAAGCGCGAGGGCTTCACCATCGGCGCGCCGGTGGAATACGACTACACGCAATATCAGCATCAAGTGCCCGGCGGCATGCTTTCTAACTTGCGCTTTCAATTGCGCAAGGTCGGCCTGGAACATAAATTCCCCGCAGCCCTCGAAGAAACCATCAAAGTCCGCGAAGAGTTCGGCTACCCGATCATGGTCACTCCCCTCTCGCAGTTTGTCGGCAGCCAAGCGGCAATCAACGTCATCGTCGGCGAGCGCTATAAAGAAGTCACCGATCAGGTGATCAAGTTCGCGCTGGGTCACGCCGGCGCCGAAGGCGCGCGCGACATGCACCCCAACATCAAGGACAAGATCCTCAATCGCCCGCGCGCCAAAGAGTGGGCCAAGTGGACGCCCGACGAGCCGTCGCCGGACGAAATGCGCCGCCGCCTGGGCGCCGAAGGCACGTCGGACGAAGAGCTCTTGCTCCGCTGGATCGTCGGCAAAGACGATATCGATTACATGCGCGCCAACAAACGGCCGCTGGAATATCTGAACTCGGAGCAGCCGCTGGTGAACCTGCTGCAAGAGTTATCGAAACGCACCAAGGACCGCCAGATCTTTGTCCAGACGCCGAGCTTTTCGGTGACGATGGAAAAGCGCGCCTAAGGCGTTTGGCGTCTAGGGTCTAGCGTCTGGCGTTTGAAACACGTCTGATCCGGCCAACGCTAGACGGTAGACCCTGAACGCTAGACGTTAATCCGGTTGAAACTAGTCAGCACGAATGCAATAAGAAACTAAATTAATCCAGGAGGCAGATTTTCTATGGCAAGAGACATCGTCGCAATCGATATACACGTTCATCTATCGGATGAAGCGAGTCAAAAAGCGAAGGGCGATCGTACCGCGCAGATGGCGCGCTACTTCGGCCGCGAGCGGCCGCCGGTTTCCATCGATGAGATGGCGGACCAATATCGCGCGCGCAAGATGATGGCTGTGATCATGAACACCCGCGACGAAACGGTCACGGGTTTGACCCCGCTCCCCAACGATCACGTCGCCAGCGCAGTGAAAAAACATCCCGACGTCTTCATGGCCTTTGGCGCCATCGACCCCTGGACCGGCAAGCTGGCGGTGGACGAAGTCAAACGCTGCCATGATCTCGGCCTGATCGGCATGGGCGAGTTGAACCCGGCGCGCCAGCATTTCTATGCCAACGACCCGCGCTTCTACCCGATCTGGGAACAGTGCGCCAAGTTAAAAATGGCGATTTTGTTCCACGGCGGCATGGCCGCGGCCGGCGCCGGCACCCCGGGCGGCATGGGCATCAAGTTAAAATATAGCCAACCGATTCACGTCGACGAAGTCTGCGCTGACTTTCCGGAACTAAAAATCATCAGCGCCCACCCGACTTGGCCATGGACCGCGGAAAGCTTGGCCATCGCCCGCCACAAAGGCAATTATTACATCGACCTCTCCGGCTGGGCGCCGAAATATTTCCCAGCGGAGCTGATCCACAACATCACCACCTTGATCCAAGACAAAGCGCTGTTCGGCTCCGACTGGCCCGCCATCGGCGTCGAGCGCTGGTTGGAAGAGTTTGCCCAGGTGAACATGAAACCGGAAATCCGCAAGAAGATCATGCTGGACAACGCGGTGAAGTTTTTGGGCATCACGCTTTAAGAAAAACCCTTCACCACGAAGGCACGAAGGACACGAAGTTCGGAAATAATTGTTGTTCTTACCTTCGTGCTCTTCGTGTCACTTCGTGGTGAAAAACTCGACTTCGACCTAGTTACAAATTTCGCTATGGACGGAATCAAATTCGTAGACACCACCATCCGCGACGGCCATCAAAGCCTGTGGGCCGAGAACATGACCACGGGCATGATGCTGCCCGCGGCCGAGGCCCTCGATCGCGCTGGCTTTGATGCGGTCGAGTTAATCTCCAGCTCGCATTTGAAAAAATGCGTGCGCGAATTGAAGGAAGACCCCTGGGCGCGGGTCAAGCTCATGCGCGAGCGAATGCCAAACACGCCCTTGCGCTTGAACGCTGGACGTTTTAGCGCCTTCGATCTCACGCCCCGTTCGATGTACCGGCTGTTCATGGAGCGCATGGCCGCCAACGGCATTCGCGAAGCGCGCATCTCCGAAGAGTGGAATGAGCTCGAAGGCTGGACGTGGAAGACCCAGGTCTCGCGTGACGTCGGCATCAACCCGGTGCTAAACATTATTTATTCGGTTTCGCCCAAACACAGCGACGAATATTTCGCCGAGCGCACGCGCCAGGCGGCGTCGCTAAAAGTGAATCGCCTGTGCCTCAAAGATCCCGGTGGCCTGCTGACACCCGAGCGAGTGCAGACGCTCGTGCCGATCGTCATGAAGAATGCCAATGGCATCGAAGTGGAACTGCACACCCACTGCACGACCGGGCTTGGTCCGCTCTGTTGTCTTGAAGCCGTTAAGCTAGGCATCAGGATCGTCAACACCGCGATTCCGCCGCTCGCCGACGCATCTTCTAATCCGTCGCTGTTCAACGTAGCGAAAAACTTGCGAGCACTGGGCTACAAGACGCTGATCGACGAAGACATCCTGCGGCCGGTGGCGGACCATTTCACTTACATCGCCAAACGCGAAGGTTTCCCCACCGGCGCCCCGGTGGAATACGATTACACGCAATATCAACATCAGGTTCCGGGCGGCATGATCTCCAATCTGCGTTTCCAGCTCCGCAAAGTCGGCATGGAGCACAAGATCGCAGAGGCCATGGAAGAAACCATCCAAGTGCGCGCCGAGCTGGGGTATCCGATCATGGTCACGCCGCTGTCACAGTTCGTCGGCAGCCAGGCGGCGATCAACGTCATCGTCGGCGAGCGCTACAAAGAAGTCACCGACCAGATCATCCAATACGCCTGCGGCTACTGGGGCAAAGAAGGCGCGGAGCTAATGGACCCGGCGGTCAAAGCCAAAATTATGGATCGCCCGCGCGCCAAAGAATGGGCCGAACGTCCGCCCCCGGAACCGTCGGTCGCCGAGCTGCGTAAAAAGATGAACGCCGAGAATTGCTCCGACGAAGATTTTCTCTTACGTTGGAATCTCGAAGTGAAAGAGATCGAAGTCATGCGCGCCGCCGGTGCCCCGAAAGAATATCTCACCGCGCGCCAGCCGTTGGTCAACCTGCTCGACGCGCTAAGCAAACGCAAAGACTACCGCCAGATCGTCGTGCAAAAAGGCGCGATGACGGTGGCGCTCAATCGCGGTGCCTGAGCTATAGGAATTACTCGCCACGAAGACACGAAGGACACGAAGTCCGGAACTATTCTTTTGCTCAGCCCCTTGGTGCTCTTCGTGTCTTCGTGGTGAATCACCCCTTTTCTAATCATGGAAAAATTTTTCTTTTCCGCTGGCGCCATCGCCGCCTTCATCGGCGTTGCCCTGGGCGCTTTTGGCGCCCACTCGTTGAAGGATAAACTGACGCCGGACATGTTGGCGATTTTTGAGGTCGGCGTGCGCTACCAGATGTACCATGCACTGGGCTTGTTGGCGGTCGCTTGGGGCGCGAGCCGATGGCCCGAGGCCAACTTCAATGCCGCCGGCTGGGCATTTATCATCGGCATCATCATCTTTTCCGGCTCGCTCTATTTGCTCAGCGCCACCGGCATGCGCTGGCTCGGTGCGATCACGCCGATCGGCGGGCTGGCATTCCTTGCAGGCTGGGCGATCATGGTTTGGTCGTTGAATCGGTAGGGCCCGGCCTTGTGCTTGATTACGGGCAACCACAAGGGTTGCCTTTCGATTCCATTTTCCATTGGTTTTGCATTTTCAGCTGGCATCGCGTACTTTTTCATTTCGTGATCATCGGCGTTCCTAAAGAAATCAAAACCGAAGAGAACCGCGTCGCCGTCACGCCGACCGGCGTTGCCGGTTTCGTCGCGCGCAATCATAAAGTTCTTGTCCAAAAAAATGCCGGCGTTGGCAGCGGCTTGAGCGACGAGATGTACCGCAGCGCCGGCGCGACTATCATCGCTGCGGCCGACGAAGTTTGGCGCCAGGCCGACATGGTCATGAAAGTGAAAGAGCCCCAGGCGTCGGAATTTCCGTTGATGCGGCCGGGCTTGATATTGTTCACTTACTTGCATCTGGCGGCGGCGGAGTCGGTCACCAAGGCGCTGCTCGATCGCAAAGTGACCGGCATCGCCTACGAAACCATTCAGCTCGACGACGGCTCACTGCCGCTGTTGGCGCCGATGAGCGAGATCGCCGGGCGGCTATCGATTCAGGTTGGCGCCTGGTGTTTGCAAGCGGAGAACGGCGGCCGCGGCGTGCTGCTTGGCGGCGCCTCCGGAGTGCGCCCCGGCAAAGTGGTCATTCTTGGCGCCGGCATGTCCGGCGCCGCGGCGTGCCAAGTGGCTGCCGGCATGGGCGCCTACGTGAGCATTCTCGATATCAACCCCACCAAGCTACGCTACGTGCACGACATTCTCGGCGGCCATGTGACGACCTTGATGTCGAATCGCGCCAACGTCGAAGAGGAAGTCATCGAAGCCGACCTGGTGGTCGGTTCGGTTTTGATTCCCGGTGCCCAAGCGCCCAAGCTGATACCGCGCGCGCTCGCCAAGCGCATGAAACCCGGCTCGGCGTTTGTCGACATCTCCATCGATCAAGGCGGCTGCGCCGAAACGTCGCGGCCAACCACCCTTCGCGATCCGATTTATCTCGAAGAAGACGTGGTTCATTACTGCGTTACTAATATGCCGGCCATCGTGCCGCACACATCGACCTATGCTCTAACCAACTCAACGCTCTCGTACGGCCTGGAGCTAGCCAACCGCGGTTTTCCCCAAGCCCTCGCGCGCAACAAAGCCCTCGCCAAAGGACTCAACACCATTGACGGCAAAGTCACGCACGAAGGCGTCGCCACCGCCTTCAGTTTGCCTCTGACACCCACCGAGGAGGTTTTGCGAGCGTGAGACTGGTAACTCGTGCCGACTTTGACGGCTTGGTTTGCGGCGCCCTCATCACAAAATTCGAGCAGGTCGATTCCTACCTGTTTGTCGAACCGAAGTTCATGCAAGACGGCCAGGTTGATATTCGTGCGGGCGACATCATCGCCAACCTCCCCTACAACAGGAATTGCACACTCTGGTTCGACCACCACATCACCAACACGATGCCGGAGTTCGATCAACCGATCATGCTGCGCAAGGGCGGCTTTCGGCTGGCGCCGAGCGCGGCGCGGGTGGTTTACGAATATTACACTGAATTAGGCAAACGCTTTCGCACCGGTGGCGTCGAGCAACGGGAACAGCCAAGCGCGTTTCCGGCCGATCAGATACTGCCCTTTCTCAATACCGACCGCATGGTTGATCTGTTGCAAGACGCCGACAAGGTCGACGCCGGGCAGCTTACCCGCGAAGACGTGCTCAACCCGAAAGACTACGTGCTGTTGTCGATGACCACCGACGGCCGCTACGCCGAAGACGAGCCCTACTGGCGCAACGTCATTGACCTACTACGCGACCAACCGCTGGAAAAAATCATGAAAGAGCCGGAAGTCGCGCGGCGCTGTCGAAAGGTGCTCGATTTCCAGGAGAAGCTGCGCAAGATCTTGCTCGAACGCACGACCATGAAAAAGAACGTGATCTACGTCGACCTGCGCGGCATCAAAGACATTCCCGATGGCAATCGTTTTTTGCTCTTCACGCTGTTCCCCGATGGCAACATCTCGGTCAAGGTGAACTACGACACCCAGCGGGAAAACACCACGGCGATCTCCGTCGGCTACAACATTTTCAATAAGACTGCGACCATCAACGTCGGCGAGCTGCTCAACCGCTACGGCGGCGGCGGCCATAAAGTGGTCGGCTCCTGCCGCGTGCCCAACGATAAAGCCGAGCAGGCGATTAAAGAGATCGTCGCGGCGGTAACGGAATGAAGGCAACAGGCGTGAGGCAACAGTCAATAGTTTCGGAATCGTCGAAACGGTTGTTGCCTGTTGCCTTTCCTGTTCAAGCGATGAAACTCATAAACCTAAAAACATCGCTCAAGGCATTAAAAACCTTCAACGACGAGTTGCGCCACGCCGACTGCTTCAAAGAAAAAAATTTCACCAGCGGGCTGATCGCCTTTCGGCCCACCAAGAAATCCGATCCAAGACAGATCAACCACGACGACCAAGACGTCATCTGCCATATCGTGAAGGGCACCGGACGGCTGCGCATCCGTGGCAAGCGCACGGCGCTGCGGCCCGGCATGATCTGCCACATCCCCAAAGGCACACCGCATGACTTCGCCGCGGGCAAAAAAGGCGAGCTGGTGCTCTTTTATGTGCTCGTGACCACCGTATAAGTCCTCGCTAAGCTTGACTTGCCGAGAAATTCTCGGAATCATTCGAAAAAATTCAATCTCCGCGCTCCTCGGCCAAGAACATTTTGAGATTCACAGCCGAAAAGTTATCGCCCGCTATTACGATTCTCGTTGCCGTGGCATTGTTCTTTTGTGCCGGCTGTTCGTCACGCGCGGCGACGCCGGAGACGCGCTACCTTCCCGCCGGCGACCTTCTCGACATCGTCAAGGACTTTCAGCGCCTCGCCAAGGAAGACACTTATCGCTTTACGATCCCCAAGGACGTCACCGGGATCAACATCATGAAAGCGACCTTGGTGCGGTTAGAAGATTATGAGCGCAAAAACCCTGGCCGGTTCACCGACATCGTGCAGTACAACAAGGCCCTCGCCCTCGAGCGCCTGCGCGAGTACGACCAGGCGGCCAACCTTTATCGCAAGGTCTCAGACACCGAGGGGCGCCTCGGCGCCGAAGCAGCCAAAAATGCCGAGCTCCTCGACCAGTTCCTGCGTATTCTCGACAAGCCACTGCCGGCAGTGGACCCGTTCAAATACATCGCCGGCCTCGACGAAAAAGTGGCGGCCTGGAATCAGCTGATCCAAAAATATCCGGGCACGCCTTATGAGTATCTCGCCCGCGTCGAAGAAGAGCGCATCGACCGCGCCAAGGTCGCCTTCGTCGAAGCCAACCGCTACCGCCTGAAGGAAGGCAATCAAATTGTCATCGTCGGCTACAGTCAACTCATCACCAAACATCGCCAAAGCAAGAACATCCACCGCTATTTGATTGACTTCGGCGATTTCTACGCCATCCTTGCAAAAGAGTACGCTGGCCAGTACGATCCCGAGGGATTGAGTTTTGATTTCAAAGTCTTCGACCAGTTTGCTAAGTCAGCACTTAAATATTACTCGGAAGTGGTGCAGGTGGACGGTGTGGTCGAGAAAATCGAAGCCCAGGGCAAGATCGAAGCCATGCGCGGCTTGATGGAAAAAATCGCGAGGTTGAGTCGATGAGGCAAGAGCTTTGCCGGCTGCTGGCAGTATTCGTGCTCGCCACGGGCTCTCTCCTAGCTGATCCGGGTTGGAGCCAAGAGCGCGACGCGTTCGACAGAATCTTAAACCCCCTCCCCGACTTCGATCCCTTCGAAAAACCGCCAGCGCGGCCGCAGTTCTTTCCCGATCAAACCGATAAACAGATCCGCGATCTCTTGGTGGATACACTGACCCGGCGCCAAGACACACTGGAAGACCACCTAAAATTTTTCAAAGACCAAGACCAACGCCTGCAGAAAGAACACAAGACGGTTACCGGCCTAACCGATCATGTGCAGGACTTGGTCAACAACAAGATCACCGACCGCGAGCATTATCTCGCCGCACAAAAGGACGCGCTCAGAAACGCCGCCACGCCCGAGCGTAAACAATATCTCGAATCCATCATCAATCACGACGACTTGAATCAAGCCGATCAACTCACGCGCCAAAGCCGCTTGAACAACTGGGGTGGTGTGTTGAATCGCATGTTGAGCTCGGTCGACTTGGTCAGCGTCGCTTCGGGCAACTACATCGGCGCGGCGGCCGAAACCGTGATCTCACAGCTCTACGCCTTGGCCGATAAAGATATGCGCATGGAAGAGCGGCGCGCTTTGGCCCGCGACCTGGCGCACTTGAAGCGCTACCCCAACGATCCGCGCAACAGGGAGATCCTGAAGCGCATCGACGCCTCGGAAAAAACCAAACGCGGCGTGCTGGTGCGCAAACAACTGGAAAAAGCCCATGCAGCCAAGGGCAAAGGCGATCTCGATCAAGCGTTGTTTCACGCCCAGTTCGCCTCCTACCTCGATCCGGAATCGAGAGATGCGGCGAAACTTTTAGCCGAGCTGAACCAACTCACGGCCGAAACCGAAAAAAGCAAGAAATCCGGCTTGGCAGTACAGCCCGAGCGCAAAACGCCGCCTGCCGAAGCGGACGATGCACGGCGCTTGCTGCAGGCGTTGAGCCTGCGCGACGTCAATCAGATCGAGCGGCTCGCCATCGACCTTGGACGCAAATATCGCAACCAGCCTTTGGCCGACGCCGCCCTTGACGCCGAAGCGGTGGCGCTGGAGATGCGCGGCCGCCATGAAGAGGCCAAAAAAGTGCTCGGCGACGTGGCACGCTATTCGATCAACGCCGACACCAAAAAGCGCGTCAGCGCACTCTTGCAAAGCCGCGAATACAACTTATTTGGCAATTTCCAAAACGCCCGCAGCGATCGGCAGTTGGAGTCGATGAAATACGTGCTCTTGGGCGAAGATCTGCTCAAGAAAAATCTGTTATTCGCTGCCGGTGCCATGGCGGCCGCCGGTCCCGCCGGCGCGGTTTCTTTAGGTTTCGTCAACGCCGTGATGATGGGGCAAAATCTGTACAAGGTGACGACCAACAATCCGATATCCGCCCAACCGGTCATCGACGCCGGCGTGGCCTATGTGCGCAGCCACCCGAGTTCCAGCTCAGCCACGGAGATCTACAAAGTCCTGGCATCCGCCTACGAAGACAAAGGCATGTTTGAAAAAGCCCTCGCCTACCATGAGCTGGCGGGCGCGCCGAAGGAGAAAATTGCCGCGGTGAAAGAAAAGGCCGCGAGCGCCTACCTCAACGCCGCGGCGCGCACCGGCGACCGCAATGCCCGCGAATATTTCCTCACTGCGGCGGTGGACGAAGCGCCGGGCAGCGTGACCGCGGCGGAGGCGACCCGCAAGCTCGCCGAGCTGGCCAAAGACGACAACCGCGGGCTGCGCATGAGCAAACAGTTCCTCATGGAAAATCCCGAACTTTTTGGTCCTGCGGGACTGGGTCTCAAAGCTTCTCTCTTCGACGGCAACCCACGCAACATGGAAATCGCCGAGCGCGGCGTAAACTTGCTCGGTGACAACGAGCTGTTGGTCCACTACCAAACCCCCTGGGGAGTGCGCAGCCAGACCTATCCGCTTTCGCGCAGCGCCTCCGAGCGTTTCTTTGTCAGCCTGCGGCAAAAAAATCTCGACGTCGCCAAGGCCGACGTCAACCAGCGCGCCAAGGACAGCGTCGGCGGCATCCGCAATCTGCCGGGCTCGGTGGTCAGCGGCGAGCGCGACCGGCGCCGCGAACGGCCCGAAGACAACTACGACGCGACGTTCTCGCTGGTGCGCGAAGCCAACGGCTCCGTGCCCAATTTCGACCGAGTGCTCGACGCCAGCATGCTGAGCGAAAACGAGCTCAATCCTGGCGGCAAATACCAGCTGCCGCCCATGCAAGGCAGCATCTCGGCCAGCCGCTTTAGCTTAACCGGCGCTTTGCCCACCGGCCTAGGCGGTAATCAGCTCGCGGTGGGTTCAGATTCGCGCGGCGGCTTTGCCGGCGTGCGCATGCCCATTCCCCTCCTACAAGGCTTTATCCCGGTCGACTTCATGGTCCAAGGTCGTCCCGGCGGCGTCTCCGTCTTCCCGCGCATCCAGACCGGTGCCGATAGGGGCGCCGATCCGGAGCTATATCGTTAGTGCCTGGTGTCGATCGACTTGATTACCTTGTTGGCAGAATTTGAGGATAGCGGATTGAAGATGGCAGATGGCGCCCCGCCATCCTCTATCCTCCATGCTCCATCCTCGACCCTCCGATGACACTATTCCCCCTACGAAAGGAAATCAGCCGCGGCATCGTCTCGATCTGCGGCGGCTTAGCGCTTTGGGAGTTATTGGCGCGGCTGCTGCTGGAAAACGAGTTGCTGATCCCGCCGCCAAGCAGTGTCGCGGCTTCGTTCTGGAAGCTGTTACGCAGCGGCGAGCTCAATAAACACTTCCAAGCCACCCTGATCGAGTTCACCTACGGCTTTGCCGCTGCCTGCTTCGTTGGCGTGCTGCTCGGCTATTTGATGGGCATGTACAAGTGGGTCGACGACGTGCTCGATCCGTGGCTGGCGATGCTCTACTCCATTCCGGTGATCGCATTGGTGCCATTGATCATCATCTGGTTCGGCATCGGCATCATTTCCAAGATTATCGTAGTCTTCAAAATCACCCTGGTGGCGATCGTCATCAACACCGCGGCGGGCATCAAAAGCCTCGACCCGGTGTGGTTGGAGCTGGCCAAGTCGATGCGCCTGTCAGACTGGGAGACTACCTGGAAAGTCCGCCTCCCCGGCGCCCTGCCCTATATCATTACCGGCATGCGCCTGGGCGTCGGCCGCGCGCTCCTCGCCGTGGTCGTGGCGGAGCTGATGGCATCCAACGCCGGGCTGGGATTTTTGCTGCGCGACTCGTCCGAGACCTGGGACAGCCCGAAACTATTTGTCACCGTGGCGCTGCTGGCCACCATCGGCTTGGTGAGCTTCAACCTGATCAAGCGCTTCGAAAAGCGCGTGGCGCCGTGGCGCCAGAGCGCCGAGTGGTCGTCGGAAGGTTAGCTATAAAAGCAAAGATCAATGAGAGCTGGCGATCGAGGCGGAACGCCGCAGGAGCAGAGCCTTCGGCATCTCAAATCTCAGATCTCAAATGGCAATAAATCTGAAATCTGAAATTTGCGATTTGAGATTCCGAGCCGAGCGAGGACACGCGTCCGCTCCGGAAGGGTTTTGCCTCGACCGTTCGCATCGCTAGGCTCCTCCAGCATGAACAAAACCCAACGAGACTTCCACGCCATACTACTCCGTTTTGGCTCCATGGCTTTCGGGCTATTGGCCTGGCACTACGTCTCTGAAGTCATCATCAAGGACACTGCGGTGCTGGTCTCGCCCTGGGAAGTTTTGACCAAGGCCCACGAAATGTTCTTTGTCACCGCCGAGCTTTACGCGCACTTGTTCGCCAGCTCGCGGATATTTTTCTACGGCTTTCTTTTGGCCGTGCTGGCCGGTGTGCCCATCGGTTTCGCCATGGCCCTGAGCCCGCTGATCCGCGACTACATCAACCCATGGATGACGACGCTTTACACCTCGCCGCGCATCGCCTTTGCGCCGGTTCTGCTCCTCTGGTTCGGCATCGGCGAAGGCTCGAAGGTCGCCATCGTCTTTCTCGGCTGTGTTTTTCCAGTGCTGATCAACTCCTACTACGGCATGCGCGTCGTCAACCGGGAGTTCGTCGAGTTGGCGCGCTCGTTTCGCCTCGGCCGCTGGCCGCTATTTTTCAAAATCTTGCTGCCGGCCTCGGTGCCGTTTATCTTGGCGGGCATTCGTCTGGCCATCGGCCGTGGCCTGACCGGCGTCGCCATCGCCGAGTGGTTCGGCGCCACCGAAGGACTGGGCTATTTGGTCTTTTTTGCCGGCCAGACGCTCAATGTGCCGGTGCTGTTTGTCGGCGTCGCGCTGTTCGCGATTCTTGGCATACTCGGGTTTGAAATCGTCCGCCGTGTCGAAATCTACCTGACACCGTGGCGGAGCGAGCCGCAGGGGGGGTGATCATGGGCGGACCGGTTCTAGAGCTGCGCGATCTCAGCAAAGAGATTCCCCGAGCGGGGCGCGACCCGTTCGTCATCTTCAAGACATCAATCTGTCGGTGCGCGAAGGCGAATTCGTCAGCATCGTCGGCCCGAGCGGCTGCGGCAAAACCACTATGCTCAGAGTCATCAACGGCCTGATGCCGCACTCCGGCGGGCAGATTTTTCTCGACGGCAAATCCGCCGACGACGTCAGCAATGAATTGTTGATGGGCTTTGTCTTTCAGGGAGCTTCGCTTTTGCCCTGGCGCACCAGCTTGAACAACGTGCTCCTAGGGCTCGAAGGCCGAAGCAACAACGGCCAAGATGCAGAGGCGATCGCGAAAAAATTTCTCAACCTAGTCGGCTTGAACGGGTTCGAGAACCACTACCCGCACGAGCTTTCCGGCGGCATGCAGCAGCGCGTCAACCTCGCCCGCGCACTGGCGATCAACCCGCGCATACTCTTAATGGATGAGCCCTTTGCCGCCCTCGATGCCCAAACCCGCAACTTCATGCAGCTCGAGCTGTTGCGCATCTGGGCCGAAACCAAAAAGACCGTCATTTTTGTCACGCATATGATCGCCGAGGCCGTGCTGCTCTCGGACCGGGTTATCGTTTTCAGCCACCGCCCAGGCACGATCCGGTCTGAATTTGACATTCCCATCCCTCGTCCAAGGGACATGGATATTAAGTCCCACCCGCAGTTTCTTGAACTGGAAAATAAAATATGGAAGCAAATAGAGCACGAAGTAAAAGCTGCCGGCGGCTTCGCCCAACTCTAGGACACGGGATGTTGGAGTGCTGGAGTATTGGAATGTTGGATAAACTCGAAAGGAAAATCATGCGCCACAAGAGTCTCACTGTCGCCTCACGCCTGTCGGCTGTTGCCTTGTGTTGCTTGGTCCCCATTGCCTTGTACGCTGCCGACGCTGCGCCGATGAAGATGCGCTTTGCCCAGAGCGGCCATACTTCGTCGAGTTGGCCGATCTACGTTGCCCAACAGAAAAAGATCTTTGAGAAAAATGGCCTCGACGTCGAAGTCATATTGATCCGCGGCTCGACCAACTTGGTGCGCGCCGTGATCAGCAACACCGTGCCCATGGGGCGCATCAATCCGGACTATGTCATCGGCGGCATCGAAAAAGGCGCCAAGATGAAGATCGTCAGCGGCATCCAGGACAAGATCGCCTACGATCTGATGACCCGGCCGGAGATCAAAACCGGCGCCGACCTGAAGGGCAAAACCATCGGCGTCAGCACCCTCACCGGCGGGACCACGCTGATGGTCGAAGAGGTCTTGGAAAAGGCCTACAAGCTCAAGGACACCGACTATAAGTATCTCGTCGTCGGCACCTCGCCCGAGCGCTACGCCGCGCTTAAAGGCGGCTCGGTGCACGCGACTTTCATGGGCGCGCCTTTTAACTTTACCGCGGCGCGCGAGGGCTTTAACAAGCTGATCACCTTCCACGAAATTCTCGGGCCCATTCAGTTCACCGTCGATTTCGCCCATCAGGACTTTGTCAAAACCAATCGCGATGCGATCGTGCGCTACCTGCGCTCGACCATCGAATCGACCGCCTGGCTCTACGATCGCAAGAACAAAGAAGAAGCCCTGGCGATTCACCAGAAAGTTCTCAAGGGCACGCGCCCGGCCGCGGAGCAGGACTACAAGTTCATGGTCGAGGAGTTCCAGCCCTTTACCCGCAGCGGCGCCGTGGTCAAAGCCGCTTGGGACAAGACCATGGAGCTGCGCGCCAAGGAAGGTCACTACAAAGACAAGAAGGTTCCGCCCCTGGGCGACTTTGTCGACTCGACCATGATCGAAGAAGCGCAAAAGTTAGCCGGCTTTAAAAACTAGCAGGAGTTGGTTGCATCGCATGAAAAAACGATTCGTCTTATTGGTGTTATCCATCCTATCGGTCGGATGGCTTTTCGCACAGGTCGCGGTTGCGCAGACGACACCGCTGAAGAAGATTCGCATCGGCTACCCGTCGCTGAGCTTTCGCCAGAGCAACGTCTGGGTGGCGCGCGAGATGGGACTGTTTCAGAAATACGGCCTGGAAGTTGAGCCCATCTTGTTTCGTGGCGGCCAGGTGGCGACCCAGGCGCTGGTGAGTGGCGATCCACCGATCGTCAACATCGGCACGGTGGTGCAAGCGACCATCCAGGGGCACAATCTCGTGCTCACCGCAGCCGTGGAAACAAAATACGACTTGATCGTCTTTACCCGTCCCGGCATCACCCAACTGGAGCAGCTCAAGGGCAAACGCATCGGTATCACGGGCTTCAACTCGGCGACCCATTACGGGTCGATTATTCTCGCTCGGCATCTAGGCACCGAGCTCAAGGACTTCACGCTCATACCCGCGGGCCTCGACACCGAACGCATCGCTTCGCTGCAATCCGGTGTGATCGATGCGACGTATCTGTCTTCTTCGGCGGCGCCCCTGGCGCGCCGCGCCGGCTTGGTCGAGCATGTTTCCATCGGCGACCTCGGCGTCGAGGTGCAGGGCAACGGCTTTGCCACCTCGCGCGCCTACATCGCCAACAACCGCGACGTGGTGCGCGGCGCCATGCGCGGCTTCGTCGAGGCGATCTATTTGATCTACGCCAACAAGGCCGCGGCGCAAAAAGTCTTTTCCAAATACATGCGCACCACCGACCCCACCGTGTTGGAAGATTCCTATAATGGCTACATCAAGTCGATTCCGAAGAAACCCTACCCCACCCTCAAAGGCATTCAATTTATGCTCGACGTGCTGGCACCGACGCTGCCCAACGCCAAGAACTTTAAGCCCGAGCAGTTCGTCGATTTGAGTTTTCTCCAGGAAATGGAGAAAGACGGTTTCTTCAACGAGCTCGCAAAAAGATATCCGAGTAAGTAGACAGCGGGGGCGGAACTGGAGTATTGGAGTGGTGGAATGCTGCAGTGATGGGAATCCGGACCCAACACTCGGCACTCCAATACTCCATTAACCCAGGGGGACCCATGGCTCGTAAAGACGTTCAACCGAAGGCTCTCAGCGACCCGCGCCCACGCTATGCGCAGGCGATCCAAACCACCGGCGGCAAGCTGTTGTTCATCGCCGGGCAAACCGCTTCTGACAAAGACGGCAAAGTGGTCGGCAAAGGCAACATTCGCAAACAGACCGAACAGGTCTACGCCAACATCAACGCCGTGCTCAAAGCAGCCGGCGGCACCATCGATAATCTGGTGATGACGACGACCTATATCGTCGATCGCAAATACCGCGAGGGCTACAACGAAGTGCGCATGAAGCAGTACAAGAAGAAATGCCCGACCAGCACGCTGGTCATCTGCAAGGGCCTGGCCCATCCCGATTATTTGATCGAGATCGCCGGCATCGCCGTGATTTAAGCCTGCTGTCATTGTGAGCCGAAGGCGAAGAATCTGCTTCTCGGCGCGGGAAAGCAGATCCTTCGCTTGCGCTCGGGATGACGGAATCCAAACCCAATACTCCAGCACTCCTTTCCGCATGAAAGTCACCGTCCTCGACGACTACCAACACGCCATTGCGCCAACGGCGGCGATCGCGCGCTTGCGCGAAAAAGCCGAAGTGCAAATCTTCACGGAGAAGCTTGGCAGTGACGACGCGGTGATGAGCGCTCTGAAAGGCTGCGCCGCGATCATCCCAATCCGCGAACGGACCAAGTTCAGCGCGGCCCTGCTAGCGAAGCTGCCCGAGCTGGAATTGATCTCGCAAACCGGCAACCACGCCTACCACATCGACATGGAGGCAGCGACCGCGCGCGGCATCGTCGTCTCGCTCGCCCCCGGCGCCAACAGCACAACGGAACTAACCTTCGGCTTGATGCTCGACGTCATGCGCAAAATCTCGCACAGCGATCAAGCCCTGCGCCGCGGCGAGTGGCCGCTTGTGCTCGGCTACGTGTTGAAAGGAAAAACTCTCGGCATTCTCGGCCTCGGCAAGATCGGCACCGAAGTCGCAGCCATCGCGCGCGCCTTCGGCATGAACGTGATCGCCTGGGGGCCAACCCTCACACAAGAGCGCGCCGCCAAATCGGCAGCGACCTTCATGCCGCTCGACGACGTGCTCCGGAGCGCCGATGTCGTGTCAGTTCACTTGAAATTGTCCGAGCAGAGCAAGAACTTGCTGAGTGAGCCCAAGCTCCGGCTCATGAAAAAGTCGGCCTATCTGGTCAATACCGCGCGCGGCGCCATCGTTGACGAGATCGCGCTGGTGAGATTGCTGCAAGAGAAAACCATCGCTGGCGCGGCCCTCGATGTCTTCGTCGAAGAACCGATTGCGAAAACCCACCCGCTGCTCAAGCTCGACAACGTCGTGCTCGCGCCCCACCTCGGCTGGCCGACGGATTCCGGCTTCGAGGGCTTCGCCAACAATGCAGTGGCGAACATCCTCGATTATATGGAAGGCAAGTTGACCCGCGCCATCAATCCCGAAGCGCTGCAACATCGGCGTAACGAAATTTAGTGCCAGATATTATTCTCGCGCAGAGGCGCTGAGCCCGCCGAGTTCGGAGGAAGATACGACTCTGAATCTCTGCGCTCTCAGCGCCTCTGCGCGAGATTATTCCTAAGCCCGAATCTGCGTCCGATGAAACGTCACGTTGTCCTGATCAATGAACTCGATCAGCGCCTGCGGCTCTTTGTCCTTGGGATCGACGGTGACTTTGGCGAAATTGAAGTTCTGCGCCAGATAATATTCGTAGCGTGAGTTGGCACTGTTGGTGACGCGATTGAGCGACGCGGCGAGCGGGCCGGCGGTAATGTCGCGCAGGCCATTGCCATTGGGAATTTTCGTGATCGCCGCATGGTGCAAATCGGCGCTCATGAACACCACACCGCGAATGTTTTTGTCTCTAATGTAATTCAAAACCTCGCTGCGCTCTTTCGGATAGCCATCCCAGCGGTCCGCGCCGCCGCCGGACATCGGCACGGAGGTTGCGATGAACTTAAACAACGCGCCCGACGCCGCCAACTTGTCAAACAGCCATTCCTTTTGCTCGCGCCCGAGCATTGTCCCTTTGACCGGATCGCGATACTGGCGCGTGTCGAGAAGAAACAGCTCCAGCGCTTGTCCCCAACGAAAAGAACGGTAGATGCGGTGCGGCTCGCGCCCGTCGTTAAGGATTGGCCAATAATCTAGAAACGCCCGTTGGCCCATGGCCGCTAGCGGGTGGCCTGGCAAATAATCGTTGGCGACTTCGTGATCGTCCCAAATCAGATAGTAACTAATCCCCTGGAAGCAGCGCTGGGTCGCGGCGTCGTCGCGATTGGCGCGATACTTGGCCCAGAACTCCGGCAGCGTGCGCGCCGCGCCGGCGCGATCGGCATAAATCGTGTCGCCGAGATGAACGAAGAAACCCGGCTGCTGCGCGCGCACGGCGTCCATGACGGTGAAAGGTTTGTAAGTCTCGCGCGTATCGCCGCTAAAGCAAAACGTGATCTTGGCCAGATCGTTTGGACGCGGCGCGGTTCGGAATCGCGCTATCGGTCCGGGCTTCTTGCCGCTGACCTGGGCGCGATAATAGTAGATCGTATTGGGCTCCAGCCCGCGCAGCGTCGTCTGCGCCGTAAAATCGGACAGCTCACGCAGGCCAGCCTCCAGCGTGGCGCTGTACTGCGCCAACGTGGGATCCTTGCCGTATTGCAGCACAAAGCGCGAGCCGGGTGCTGCGCGCAGCCAGATCATCGCGCCATCCGCGGTCACTTCGCCGGCCGTGTAGCCCAACGAAAGCCCGGTGTCGCCGTTGGGCGAATCGACCACCGCCGGCGCGCACCCGGCTTGGGATAGGATGGGCAGACCTGCCGCCGCCGTTCCGGTGAGGCGCAGAAAATGACGCCGCGACAGAGCGCTTGGCACAGTTGGTTGAACGGTTTTTTTCACTTGTTGCTTAGACGTGCAATTTCGACCACATCACATCGCATAGCCAACCGGCGAAGAGCGGGAAGAGCAGACTGACCGCAATCCGGCGAGGGTAAACGCCGCGATCATCCGCGGCGTGATCTCCCATAAGAGCGAACCGGTGGCGTTCAAACCTTTGGCGGCGGCCGCCGGCAACTTCCAATAAATCACCAGCAGCGCGATCACCGCCGCGGCGATCATGACCAAGGTTGAGGTATCCATAGCCCTCCTGGAGGCGGACCGGGTTCGACTCTGTGCAGCCATAATGCGCCTTAAACGCTGACTTTAACGTCGCGCTGACAATAATTCAACTAAACCCTCGACGACAAAACGTGATTGACATCGGCGCAACCCTCCGGTTAGGTAAGAAGCGAAATCCATTTGGAGGAATTTTCGATGGCTTTGGATCCCCAAGCAGCAAAACAAGTGTTGGCGCAGATCGACCGCGATGAGCTCGCCCAAGTAGGCGCCGACATCACCAGCATCCCCAGCCCCACCGGACAAGAAAAAGGCGTGGCCGAATATATTTTAGACTGGTTCGAAAAGAACGGCATCAAAGCCGTCCGCCAGGACGTCGAATTCGACCGCCCCAATGCGGTGGGGGTCGTCAAAGGCGACGGCACCGGCTTGAGCCTGGGCTTTAATGGCCACACCGACACGAGCTTTACCGGCACCGAGGAAGACCGCCGCATGGTGGCGAATATGGAGCCGCAGAGCGAGCTCGCCGGCAAGATCGTCGGCAACAAAGTTCAGGGATTAGGCATCTCCAACATGAAAGGCGGCGTCGCGGCGTTCATGATGGCCGGCAAAGCTTTGAAAAAAAGCGGCGTCAAGCTCAAAGGCGACGTGATCCTGGCGGCCGTCGTCGGCGAAATCTCGCGCACCCCGGTGGGTCCCTGGCAGACCAAGGAATATCGCGGCGAAGGCGCCGGCACGCGCCATTTGTTAACCCACGGCATGCATTCCGACTATGCCGTCTGCTGTGACGGCTCGGACATGAACATCGTCTGGACCCAGAACGGCGTCGTGCAAGTCAAGATTCAAACCTTCGGCAAAGCCGAAGCGGCCTGGGGTTCGAGCCGGACGACCCATCCGATGGAGAAGATGAATGCCATCGTAAAAATGACCAAGATCATCGACGCCATCGAAAAATGGGGCGCCGAGTTTGAAGCGAAATACGTCTACAACTCCCCCACCGGGCCGCTCACGCCGAAGGTGAACATCGGCGGCATCGAAGGCGGCGCGCCCTACCGGCCCAACTATTTTCCCGGCGTCTGCACAATTTACGTCGATATCAGGATGCCGCCACAAGTACGCCCCGTGTTAATTCAATACGAGCTGGAAAAAACCTTGAACGGCACCGGCCTCGAATATCAAATGGATATTTACAAGTCGCTGCTCGGCCACGAAGGCAAAAATGTCGAGCCGCTGGTCAAATCCGCCGAAGACGTTTACCAACATCTGTTCGGTGAGAAGATCAAGCCGGAAGCGCCCGACCGCGCCAGTATCTGGACCGATACTAACGTTTACAACGAGTTGGGCATCCCGGCGATCAAGATCGGCCCGCGCGGCCGGCGCATTGGCCCGCGCAATGAAGAAATTGAGATCGACACCATGGTCAAAGCGGCGCAGGTGTACGCCCTGATGGCATTGGACATCTGCACCCGGCCGCGGAATTGATCGAAGCCGTCCGCAGACAACTCGCCGGGGTTTATTACGGCTGGCACATGGTCGCCGTGGGCTGCGCCGTGCGGCTCCTCGGCGGCGGCTTTCATCTGTACGGCTTCACGGTTTTTTTCCTGCCGATGTCTCAGGAGCTCGGCCTGAGCCGCGCGGCGACCTCGTTAGTTTTCTCCTTGGCGCGCGCCGAGGGCGCCATCGAGGGGCCGTTCGCGGGCTATCTGATCGATCGCTTCGGCCCGCGGCCGCTGATGATGGCGGCGATGCTGCTTTCCGGTGTTGGTTATATGATGCTCGCCGGGGTCAATAGCTACGCAGCGCTATTGGTCGTTTATCTCGGCGTGATTTCGCTCGCCTTTTCAGCGGGCTTCATGCACTCGCCGATGGTGCTGGCCAACACCTGGTTTATCCGTAAGCGCGCTCTCGCCATGACGTTGGTCAGCTCGTCGATTGGCATCGGCGGCACGCTGATCACGCCGGTGCTGTCTTACTTGGTCTACAACTATGGCTGGCGCTACGGTGCTTTCGCTGCCGGCCTCGGCTTAATTCTCATCGGCATCCCGCTGGCGCTGCCGGTGCGCCGCTCGCCCGAAAGCATGGGGCTGCGCCCCGACGGTGATGGCGACGAACCAACTCGCACGACGCCGTCCAGTGAGCCCGTCGGTCATTCAACGCATTCATCAGCAAGCCCCTGGGAAGAAGCCGAGTTCACACTGCGCGAGGCAATGAAGACTTCGGCGTTTTGGCTGATGATCCTGGCGACCATCGGCCGCGTGGCGGCGTTCAATACGATCACGGTGCACTTCATCCCGATCATGGTTTGGAAAGGTTTAAGCCAGCCGCGCGCTGCCACACTGCTGGCGACCATGGCTTTGGTCAGCCTGCCAACCCACCTACTGCTCGGCTGGCTCGCCGATCGCATGAACAAACCGCGCTTGATGGCCTGCAGCATGGTGGTCGGCGTCGGCTCGCTTCTACTATTGGCCTACGGCCAGGCGGAATGGACGCTGTGGCTCTTCGTCATATTGTTTACGGTCGTCGAATCGATCTTTCCGGTGGGCTGGGCCACGGTTGGCGATTTCTTCGGCCGCAAACACTTCGGCACCATTCGCGGCACCATGAGCGCGTTTTATCTCTGGGGTGCGGCGGTCGGACCGGTCATCGCCGGCGCGGTTTACGATCGCCATCAAAGTTACGCTCCGATGATGACCGGTTTGATCGCCTGTTTCGTCCTCGCGGCGATTTTTTATGCCGGGCTGCGCCAACCTGCCGCCGCACGGCGCAGACCCGCCGAACGATTCTAAGCCGCTGTCAAGCCGCGGCAAGATTTCCCCGCGCTGTGAACGCCGCGTCAACCGTTCACCCAGGTTTAATCATTCTGTAACATTGCCGTAACAAAGGGCGCTTAGTTTGTCTGTTAAGGAGAATCACATGAAGCAAGCGGTGCTGGCGTTGGGGCTGCTCGCCGGACTCAGCTGGGGCGCACAGGGGCAAGCCCAGGTAGTGCAAATCGATGGGTCGAGCACGGTTTTTCCGATTATAGAGGCGGTCGCAGAGGAGTTTCAGATATCCAAGAAGGGCAAGGTGCGAGTCACCGTTGGCATCGCCGGCACCGGCGGCGGCTTCAAGAAATTTTGCCGCGGCGAAATCGCCGTGAGCAATGCTTCGCGGCCCATCCTCAAACAGGAAGTCGAGGCGTGCAAAAAGACCGGCGTGGAATTTTTCGAGCTACCGATCGCTTACGATGCTCTCACGGTGATGGTGAATCTCAAAAACGACTGGGTGAAATCGGTTTCCATAGCGGACCTAAAAAACATGTGGCAGCCCGGCGCTCAGGGCAAGGTAACGACCTGGAACCAGATACGACCGGATTGGCCGAACAATCCATTGAAGCTGTTCGGCCCCGGCGCTGACTCGGGAACTTTTGACTACTTCACCGAAGCCGTGATCGGCAAGGCCAAATCGAGCCGCGGCGATTTCACCGCCAGCGAAGACGACAACGTGTTGGTCCAGGGCATCGCCAACGACCGCAACGCCCTCGGTTATTTCGGCTATGCCTACTACATCGAGAATCAAAAGAAGCTGAAAGCGGTTGCCGTGGATGGTGGCAAAGGCGCAGTGATGCCTTCAGCCAAGACCGTCGAAGACGGCACTTATCAGCCGCTCTCCCGGCCGGTTTTCATCTATGTCAGCAAAAAGTCGTTGGCCAGAACCTACGTGAAAGATTTCGTCGAGTTCTTCCTGAAAAACGCCAGCAAACTAGTCAAAGAAGTGAAATATGTCGCGCTGCCGGCCAATGCCTATACTCTGGGTCTGGAACATCTGCAGAAGGGCAAGACCGGCACCGTCTTCGGCGGCAGCGCCGAGGTCGGCGTCAAGATCGAAGATCTGATGAAGCGAGAAGCCAAGTTCTAGATCCTAGCCCGAATTATTCATGCGACCGGGAAAACCCATGACACTGTGTCGATCCAAGTGGAACTCTGGAGGAGCGAAGGCATCAGCGCAAATCGTTCGGTTTGATTCGCCGATGCTGGGCATCGCTTCGACCTTTCCACTGCGATTCGCAGAGCAGGGCGACCGCCGGTCGCCCCCCTACAAGGCGGCGTCGAAGCGGATATCTGTTGCCTTCGCTGCGGAAGAGTTTCACTTCGATCGCGCCGCAGCGATGAATAATCCGGGCTAGCTACGCACCCCATGAACGCGCCCGATCGCCCCACTGCCAGCACCGCCGTGACCGCAAGACTCAAAGGCGTCGCCGCCGCGCGTAGCGGGCAGAAATTCAAAGAACGCTTTATCGAATTTTTTCTGTTCGTGGCCGCGCTGTCATCGATTGCCATTACCGCAGGCATCGTCGGCATCTTGCTCCACGAGTCGGTGGCATTTTTCAAGCAAGTGTCGCTCATCGATTTTCTCACCGACACCCAGTGGACGGTGCTTTTCGCCGATCCCCACTACGGCATCATGCCGCTGGTGACCGGCACTCTGGTAACTTCTTTAGTGGCGCTGTTGGTCTCGCTGCCGCTCGGCACGACCATCGCCATCTATTTAAGCGAGTACGCCAGCAATCGGGTGCGCGAAATTCTCAAACCGACCCTGGAATTGCTGAGCGCGGTGCCGACGGTGGTGTTCGGCTACTTCGCCCTGCTGTTTGTCACCCCGCTGCTGCAAAAGCTGCTGCCCGACTTGCCCGGCTTTAACATGCTCAGCGCGGGCATGGTGATCGGCATCATGATTATCCCTTACGTCAGCTCGCTCAGCGAAGACGCCATGCGCGCCGTGCCGGTGCATATCCGCGAGGGCTCCTACGCCATGGGCGCAACCCGGCTGCAAACCGGGCTGCGGGTGTTGATCCCGGCGGCGTTTTCCGGCATCGCATCCGCCTACGTCTTGGGGTTTTCCCGCGCCGTCGGTGAAACCATGATCGTGGCCCTTGCCGCCGGCACGCAACCGAATCTGACGTTAAACCCGGCTGATGGCGCCGCCACCATCACCGCCTACATCGTTCAAGTCAGTCTGGGCGACCTACCGCACGGCAGCATCGCGTATCAAAGCATCTTTGCCGCGGGCTTGACGTTAATGGTGATGACGTTGGTGTTTAACATCGGCGGCCACTTGTTGCGCAAAAGATTCAGGGAAATCTACTGATGGCAGCACCCAACGATCTCCAAGCGGCAATTGCGCGCAACCAGCGCATCGACAAGCTGTTTGTCCTCGGCGGCCTAGTCGCCACATTTATCGGCATCATGACGCTGGGTGCGCTGATTTTCGACCTCGCCTACGACGGCCTGGGCCGGCTCAGTTGGCAATTCTTCGCATCGTTTCCCTCGCGTTTTGCGGCGCGCGCCGGCATCCTCTCAGCCTGGGTCGGAACGCTGTTGGTCATGTTGGTCACGGCCCTGACCGCCGTGCCGCTGGGCATCGCCGCCGGTGTCTATCTGGAAGAGTACGCACCGAAAAACTGGCTCACCGCGTTGATCGAGATCAACATTGCCAACTTGGCCGGCGTGCCGTCGATTGTCTACGGCCTGATGGCGCTTGGGCTATTCGTCTACCAGCTCCAGCTCGGCCAAAGCGTGCTCACCGCCGGGCTGACTTTGGCGCTCTTGATCCTACCGATCGTCATCGTCGCCACCCGCGAAGCGATTCGCGCGGTGCCGCAAAGCATGCGCGAAGCGGCCTTAGCCCTGGGCGCGACCAAATGGCAGATGGTCAAAGATCACGTGCTGCCCTACTCCACCGGCGGTATTTTGACCGGTGTGATCATCGCGCTGTCGCGCGCCATCGGCGAGACTGCGCCGCTCATCACCATCGGCGCGTTGACGTTCATCGCCTTTCTCCCCGACCCGCCGTTCACGTCGGAGTTTCCGTTCATCTCCTTCGGGTGGCTCTTCTCGCCCTTCACCGTGATGCCAATTCAAATGTTCAACTGGGTGTCGCGGCCCCAGGAAGAGTTTCATTGGAATGCCGCCGCCACCGGACTTGTGCTGATGGCGATGACCCTGGCGATTAACGCCGTCGCGATTTGGCTGCGCTATCGTTTCCGCAAGCGCATCAAGTGGTAGAAAGAACCCGGATGAAAATCAGGAGCGCCGGAGATAAGATGGCCCTAGAGATGCAAAGCGATTCAGAAAGACGCGAAATGCCGGCAACAGAACTCAGCACAATGGGCACGCAAACCCTCGCGGCGGCCGCCACACCGATTATTAACGTCGAGAACGTCGACTTTTTTTATGGCGGGAAGCACGCTCTGAAATCGATCAATGTCGAGATTCAGCCCAAAAAAGCCACCGCGTTCATCGGACCTTCAGGATGCGGTAAGACCACGCTGCTGCGCTGTTTGAACCGCATGAACGATCTGGTGTTGGGCACGCGCATCAGCGGCCAGATCAGGCTCGAAGGCCAAGACATATACGCCCCCGCCACCGATGTGATTCAACTCCGCCGTCGGGTCGGTATGATATTTCAGAAGTGGAACCCGTTTCCCAAAAGTATCTACGAAAACGTCGTCTACGGCCTGCGCATCGTCGGCATCAAAGACCGCCGCCTGCTCGACGAAGTCGTCGAGCGCAACCTGCGGCGCGCCGCGCTGTGGGACGAAGTAAAGGACAGCTTGCACAAGAGCGCCGCCGAACTGTCAGGCGGCCAGCAGCAGCGCTTATGCATCGCCAGGGCCCTGGCCGTGGAGCCCGACGTGCTATTGATGGACGAACCCTGCTCGGCCCTCGATCCGATTTCAACGGCGCGCATCGAAGAGCTCATTCATGAGCTCAAAGAGACCTTTACGATCGTCATCGTCACGCACAATATGCAGCAAGCGGCGCGCTGCGCTGACTATACGGCGTTTTTCTATCTCGGCGAGTTGATCGAGTTCGGCGAGACCGGCAAACTTTTCACCAACCCCGACAAGCGCCAGACCGAAGACTATATCACCGGGCGTTTCGGATAATGGAGGATGTCCAATGCGTGCCGAGCACACTGATAAAAAGTACGAAGAAGATCTAAAAAAGCTGCGCGAAGATATTCTCTACATGGGCGGCCTGGTCGAAGACCAGATTCAGAAGGCGATCAGGTCGCTGGTCGAGCGCGACTCCGACCTCGCGAAAATCATCATCGAGCGCGATCACGAAGTCAACCGGCTCGACGTTAACATCGATGAGTTGTGCATTCGCATGCTGGCGCTGCATCAGCCGGCGGGCCGCGACCTGCGCTTCATTACGACCGGGCTGAAGATCACCACCGACCTGGAGCGCATCGGCGACATGGCGGTCAATATTTGCGAGCGCACTCTAGAGCTCAATCAAGAGCCGCAGTTAAAGCCCTATATCGACATCCCGCGCATGGCGCAGATCTCGGAGCGGATGATTCGCGAGAGCCTCGATGCCTTCGTGCGCGAGGACACCGAGCTGGCGCTCAAGGTTTGCAAAGACGACGACCAGGTCGATCAACTAAATGCGCAAATCTTCCGTGAGGTGATCAGCTTCATGATGTCCGATCCGCAAACCATCAACCGCGCGGTCAAGATCACCTCGGTCTCCAAATATTTGGAGCGCATCGCCGATCACGCCACGAACATCGCCGAGCTGGTGGTCTTCATGGTCAAAGGCAAAAGCATCCGCCACGTCAAGGACCTGCCGCCGACGGTTTGAGTCGTTCGATCATGCCCAGCCCGGTCATCCTGGTGGTCGAAGACGAGCCCGATATCCGCAAGCTGGTGCATTACCACCTGGCACAGGAGCGCTTCAAAGTTCTGGAAAGCGAAGATGGTGAGAAGGCGCTCAAGGCCGCGCAAACCCAGCGCCCCGATTTGATCATCCTCGACCTCATGTTGCCGGGTTTGTCCGGACTGGAAGTCTGCAAACAGCTGCGTGAGCGAGCGGCCACCGCACGAGTGCCGATCTTGATGCTCACCGCCAAAGCCGCTGAAGCCGATCGTGTCATCGGCTTGGAAATCGGCGCCGACGATTATCTCGCCAAGCCCTTCAGCCCGCGTGAGATGGTGGCGCGCGTGCGCGCGCTCTTGCGGCGCTCGACTGCGCCCACGGCCGAGACGGCGGCTCCGACCTACCAAAAGGGAGCCTTGAAGATCGATTTTAGCACCTACGATGTGTCGGTGGCGGGAAGAGCGGTCAAGCTGACCCTGAAAGAATTTGAGTTGCTGCGTTTTCTTGTGCAAAACCCCAATCGCGTGTTAAACCGCGACCAATTGCTCGACCGGGTCTGGGGCGGCGATACCTTCGTGACACCGCGCACCGTGGACGTGCATATTCGTCGCCTGCGCAAAGCAATCGAAAAGGACGACAGCCATCCGAGGTGGATTCTGACGCTGCGCGGCGTCGGCTACAAGTTCGATGAGAAAGCCCTGGAATAACACGCTGATCGCTAAGTTTTTTCTGAGCTATCTGGCGGTCGTCGCACTGCTGTTTATTGGATTTTTCTTTCTCGCCCAATCCGACCTGCGCCACCTCTACACCGACACCGTTGGCAAATCGCTCGAACAACGGGCGCGCCTGATCGCGCGCATTCTGCCTATTGGAGCCGACCCCGCGGCACTAGACCGGCTGGCCAAGGAACTCGGCAAAGAATTGGCGATCCGCCTTACCGTGGTCGGCACGGACGGCACCGTGCTCGCCGATTCCGACGAACCGGCCGCCGCCATGGAAAATCACGCAAGCCGTCCGGAGATTCGCGAAGCGCTGGCCGGCGGCACCGGCTCGAGTATTCGCTATAGCTCAACGGTGGGCTATGACATGTTCTATCGTGCCTTTCGCCAGCGCGCGGAGCATCGCCAACAGATCATCCGCGTCGCCATCCCGCTGACCGATATCGACCAGGCCATTCGCACGCTGCGCTCGCAGCTACTGCTGGGCCTGCTGCTGGTCTCAACCGCCGGTCTCCTGCTCGCTTACCTGTTTGCGTCGCGGGCCGCCCGCCGCCTGCGAGCACTGGTCGCCTTTGCCGGAGAAATCTCCGAAGGAACTTTTCCGCAAAGGGAATTTTCCACAAGCGCCAACGATGAGCTGAACGCCCTCGAAGATCAATTGAGCTCCATGAGCCGCCGCTTGAAGAGCGCGCATGGCGAGCTGGTCGGCGAGAAGGAAAAACTCGACGCCATCCTGCATTGCATGAACGAAGGCCTCTTGGTGGTCGATTTGCGCGGCAAGGTTTTGCTGCTTAATGAACAGGCGCGGCTGATATTTCAGATTCCCAGCGGCACCGTATGTGAAGGACTTTCGCTCATGGAGATGTCACGCCACCCCGCCATGCATGAAGTCATCGGCGCCGTGCTGCGGTTCGATTTCACCCACAGCCGCTACGAAACCAATCTCGAATTTCATGAGGGGCGCTGGTTCAGGGTAAGCGGCACCAATTTGCGCGACGCGCAGCTCGACACCATCGGCTTCATCCTGGTGTTTCACGATATCACCGAGCTCAAACGGCTCGAGCGCGTGCGCGCCGATTTCGTTGCCAACGTGTCCCATGAGCTACGAACGCCGCTCACGGCGATTCGCGGCTACGTCGAAACGTTGATCGAGTCGCCGCCCGCCGATCCAGCGGATACGCGGCAATTTTTGGCGATCGTCGAACGGCACTCGGACCGCTTGAGCCGACTCACGGACGATCTCTTAACGCTTTCCGATCTCGAGTCGGGCAATGTCCAGCTCCATCAAACGGCGCTCGATGCGCGCCTTTTGGTGCACCGAGTGCTTGAAGTTGTTTTGGACAAGGCGAAAAAGGCCGAGGTGCAACTCAAAACGAACATTGCGCCAGAGCTGCCGGCGATCTTCGGCGACTCCGATCGGCTGCAGCAGCTGCTGATCAATTTGATCGACAACGCGATCAAATACACACCCCAGGGCGGCAGCGTGACCGTTTCGGCCCGGTCCGCCGAACTGAAAAACCAGGGCAGCGGCATCGAAATCGCGGTGGCCGATACCGGCGTCGGCATCCCTGAGAACCATTTGCCCCGGCTCACCGAACGGTTTTACCGCGTCGATAAGGCGCGATCGCGCGAAATCGGCGGCACAGGTCTGGGCTTGGCAATCGTCAAGCACATCGTGCAGGCGCATAAAGGCGAGTTGCAGATCGCCAGCGTCGTCAACCAGGGAACGACGGTCTCCGTCAGGCTGCCGAGCACCCCAGCGGTCAATGGCGCGGCCAATGAGCTCGCGTCAACCAACCGCCAAGCCTCGCCCAAGGGCAAAGGACTCCGCGCCTAGCAAATCTGTTCTGCCTCACTACATCTTTAAGCCGGTATGAGTCGGTCTGCCTCCATCGTTGTAACCAGTTCGCAATATTCTTGTAACATTTCCTTGAATTCCCGTTGGGGAGTTGGTATCTACAGGCCTCCGAGTTCTCGCGTAAGGCCGAATCATGTTCAATTTTGTCCCGCACAAGGGAAAATTCTTCGATCTGTTCAAGCAGTCAGCGCAAAACGCCTTGGAAGGGGCGCGCGCCCTCAAGGAGATGCTCGACAAGTACGACAACCCACAGGACTCTTGGAAAAAACTCAAAGATCTCGAACATGAGGGAGATCGCATCACCCATCGCACCATTCGCAGTTTAAATCAGACCTTTCTGACGCCCATTGATGCCGAGGATATCCACGCGTTGACCACGGCTTTGGACAACGTCATGGACGCCATCGAGGCGGCGGCGTCCCGCATGGTGCTCTTTCGCATCGACAAACCAACCGTAGAGGCCAAGGAGTTAGCCGACACCATCGTCAATGCCACCGAGCAGCTGGTGAAAGCGGTGTCCCATATGCCGCGGCTGGACGATATCGACGAGTACTGCATCGAGATCAACCGGCTCGAAAATGCCGCCGACGATATCTATCGCAAAGCCATTGGCCACCTCTTTGAGAATGGCAGCACACCCATGGATGTCATCAAATGGCTCGATATCTATGAAATCCTCGAATCGGCCACTGACCGCTGCGAAGACGTTGCCAATACCTTGGAAACGATCGGTCTTAAGAACTCCTGAGCGCTGCGTAGCATTGCCCTATGTTCGACGGACCGATCATTCTTTACGTGGTGCTGTTCCTCATCCTGGCGGCGGAGTTCGTCAACGGCTGGACCGATTCTCCGAATGCCATCGCTACGGTGGTGTCAACGCGTGTCCTTTCACCCTATCAAGCGCTGGCCGTCGCCACCGTGCTCAACGCCTTGGGCGCAATGTCCGGCACAGCCGTGGCCTCGACCATCGGCAAAGACATCGTTCGCCCCGAAGTGATCAATCTTACTACCGTCGGCGCTGCCATGATCGGCATCATCGTTTGGAGCACCGTGGCTTGGTACTTTGGCCTGCCAACCTCCGAGAGTCACGCGCTGATCGCTGGCCTTACCGGCGCTGGCTTGGCGACCGCCGGGCCGGCGAGTCTGGTCGCCGCCGGCTGGACCAAAGTTTTGATCGGCCTGGCGTTTTCTACGTTTCTCGGTTTCTTTGGCGGCCTGTTGATCATGGGAGCACTCTATCGATCGCTCGCCAACAGCCGCCCTGGCACGGTGCGGCGCATATTCGGCCGGCTGCAAATTCTCTCCGCCGCGTTCATGGCGTTTAGCCACGGCTCCAACGACGGACAAAAATTTATCGGCATGTTCGCTCTGGCTCTGCTCCTTGGCGGTGTCATGCCGACTTTTCAGGTGCCGATCTGGGTGATCTTGCTGTGTGCCGTCACCATGGGCATCGGCACGGCGGTGGGCGGTTGGCGCATCGTCAAAACCATGGGACTGCGCCTGACCAAACTCGAACCGGTGCATGGCTTTGCCGCCGAAACCGGCGCCGCGATGACCATCGAGCTGGCCACCCGCCTCGGTATTCCGCTCAGCACCACTCACACCATCAACACGACCATCATCGGCGTCGGCGCAACGCGGCGGTTCTCCGCTGTGCGCTGGGGCGTCACCATCGAAATAGTCACCGCCTGGGTGCTCACCTTCCCGATTTGCGGCGCCATCGGTTGGCTCGCTACCAAGCTGTTTCTGTTGTTCAGCTAGCAGAAGTTCGTTGGGTAAATCGAAGACAGAGGGAACTCCGCTGAAAAGGGGGAGGCTATCGGCTATTTTTCCAACGGACTTCCGGGTCAGGAAACTAGGTGCAAGAAACTGCGCGCCGCTGTGGCGGCGCCATGAATTTGCTCACTTCTTACCCGGTAGATGAAGGTTTTGGGAACGGGTAAACATTGGCCTTGCTGCCTATTTGCATTGGCTCAACCTCCGCTGTGCGTTCATTGTCATCGCCCGTCGAATTTGCCAATCTCGATTGAATGGTATTGGCCAACTCGGCAGCTTCCGACAAAGTTTTTTCGATGGCGTCGAGATGACGCAAATTGATCGCCGGGTTTTTCTGCAATTGCTGGCGCAGACTAAAACAGGAAAGTTGCATCACGCTCATCTGATTCAAAAGCTCGTGGGCAAGCTTGCCGACTCGCGGCTTGCGTTTTTGCTTCTTCCTGGTGCGCGCCGGAGTTTTCATCTTATCAGTCGCAAGCCGTGACAGCTTTTCCATCAGATCTCCTTTGACATGTGTAGTGTCGAGCGTTTATCACGAAATGATGTTCCGCAAAAGAGATATTTCACGATCGAGAAAATTTCTTGCCTTTTTGACTGCGGCGCATAGGTGCTTATGCAGAATCACTTGCCGGTGTAGGAATAACTGCGCACGGTTTGATCGGCGTTGAATAGCACCACCAACTCTTTGGACTCGCGCAGCTGCGCTAGCTCGTAGAATTGATACGAATAGATCCAAATCTCATGGCCGTTTTCGAGGCCGCGCCGGTCGGGCTCACCAAAATTGGCAAAAATCTCGCGCTGGGTGGTGACATTGTTCTTGATTTCGCGCACCGGTGTGACGGGAAAATTGCGACCGTAGTACAGACAACCCGACGCAAACTGGACAATGGTTGACAGCAGTAGACAGGAGACAACAAGATTCCTCATGGCCTAGATTTCACGCCGCCCTTCCAACGCCTTGCCCAGCGTCACCGCATCCGTGTATTCGAGATCGCCGCCCATGGGCAGACCGCGCGCGATGCGCGTGACCGAAACGCCGAGGGGCTTGATCGCCTTGGACAGGTACAGCGCGGTCGCTTCGCCGTCGACCGTGGGGTTGGTGGCGACGATCACTTCGCGCACCGAACCGTCCTTCAGGCGCTCGATCAATTCGCCGATACGCAGCGCCTCCGGGCCGATGCCATCCAACGGCGAGATCGTGCCGTGCAGCACGTGGTAGAGACCGCGGTACTCCTGCGATTTTTCCACGGCCATGAGATCGGCCGGCTCTTCGACGACGCATATCTTGTCCTGCTCGCGCTCAAAATTTTTGCAGATCGCACAGAGCGAAGTTTCACCGTTACTGGCGCTCACCTCGCTGAAACCAAAGCATTGCCGGCACAAACCGATCTCCTGGCGCAGCTTGCCGATGCTCTCGGCGAGGGCGAAAACATCCTCGCGCTTGCCCTTGAGCATATGAAAGGCCAGCCGTGCCGCGCTCTTTTCACCGATGCCCGGCAGCTTGGATAATTCTTGGATTAAACGGGCCATCGGCCCAGGGTAACTGCTCATCGCGCCTCCCCGTGGCGCCAAAATTCGCTTCGTGCAGCCAACGCTCCCATGCCCCCTATCTAAACTCTGGGACTATCTGGAATCTGAAATCTGAAACTTGGAATTCGTGACGCCACAGACAGTAGCGTCACGATATACCTGGGATTTTGAATCCGCCGGTAACTTTACTCATTTCCGCCGCCACCATTTCGCGCGCTTTGCGCATGCCGTCATTGACAGCGGCCAGGATTAAATCTTGCAGCATCTCCTTGTCATCGCCATTGATGACCGCCGGTTCGATGGCAACCGAAACCAGGTTAAATTGGCCATTGACCTTCACCTGCACCATGCCGCCGCCGGCCGAGCCATCGACGGTTTTTTGCGCCAGTTCTTCTTGGATCTTGGCGATGCGCCCCTGCATCTCCTGCGCCTGCTTGAGCAAACCGCCCATGCCCGCCATGCTTTGTGCCATCGATTCCTCCGGAAAAACTTAACGATTGTCGCGCCGCACCGAGCGCACCGAGCCGCCAAAAATCCGCAGCGCCTCTTTCACCATCTCGCTGCGCTCCTCGCTGCCCTGCGCCGGCGCTGGTAGGCAGTTGGGTTCGGCGGCCGCAGTGCTTTCCGACGCAGCGACCTTGATCATCAGATCACGGGCGAAAAACTGCTTGGCGAGGTTTTTCAAGGCTGCCAAGTTCTCGGGATCTTGGAGATAGCTGAGATGATGTTTCTCGGCGACACCGATATGGAGTTCTTCTTCGTTGAAATCGAGCGGCGTGCCCGACTCAAGATGGGAGCCGAGGAATTTCTTCTCACGGCCGACGAAGGTGACAAATTCCTGCCACAGGTTGTCGCCGACAACCATGGGACTGCGCCGCGCCGCGGCCGTCTGCGCCACTGGGGCGGGCACCGGCTGGACCACCTGCACGGGCGCGCTCGGCACGGCTGCAACCGGCGCTGGGGCAGGCGCGGCCTGCGGCTGGGGCGGCCGCGGCGCTGCCGGCGGACGCGCCACTGCGCCGCCTTTGCCCTCTAATTTTTCCAGCCGTTCGAGCAGCTGCGCCACCGGCAGAGTCTGGGGTAAGGTCGCCAACCGGATCAAGGTTGCTTCGAGGGCAAAACGCGGGTTGGCCGAGCGGCTCACACCCTCATCGCCCGCCACCATAAAATCGAAATAGTCGAGCAATGTGTCAACGGAAATGTCTTTGACCTGCGCGCCCAATTCGGCAACCTCCTGATCGGGCAGGTCGAGGGCTTGAATCGGCTCGTTGCCGCGTCGCTCGGTGGCCAACCGAACCACTAGCAGATTGCGAAAATGCTCCACCAGATCGCGCGATATGCGGCCCAAATCGCGTCCTTGGTTCGACGCTTCGGCGATCCGTTCGACACAGCTCTTGGCGTCGCCAGAAATGACCGCTTGCGAGATCGCATGGAGCGTCTGCCGCTCGCCCAAACCTAACATGTCGACCAGCAGTTGCTCATCGACCGCGGCCGGCGCACCCGCCTGATCCCCGGTGCCCGCGCTGGCCAACACCTGCTCCAGCAGTGACTGCGCATCGCGCATGCTGCCGTCGGCTTCGCGCGCCAGCGCAATCAACGCCCCTTCGCTAATCTGGAGTCCTTCGGCTTTGGCGATGGCACCAAGCCGCTGGACGATCTCACGGAGCGCGATGCGCCGGAAATCGTAGCGCTGGCAGCGCGATAGAATCGTTTCCGGCAAGCGATGCGGTTCGGTGGTGGCGAGGATAAACTTAACCGAAGGCGGCGGTTCTTCCAGAGTTTTTAACAACGCGTTGAACGCGTCTTTGGTCACCTGGTGCACTTCGTCGATGATGTAGATCTTAAAGCGGCATTTGGCCGGCTGGTAGCGGACGTTTTCGATGATCTGGCGAATCTCATCGATGCCGCGGTTCGACGCGCCGTCGATTTCCAAAACATCGATGGCGCTGCCCGAAGTAATCTCGACGCACTGGCTGCACTCGTTGCAAGGCGTCGGCGTCGGCCCCTTTTCGCAATTGAGCGCCTTCGCAAGAATCCGCGCCGCGGTGGTCTTGCCGACCCCGCGCACACCGGTAAAAAGATAGGCGTGGGCAATCCGGCTGGCGCGAATGGCGTTCTGCAAAGTGCGCGCGATATGCGCCTGCCCCGCAATATCTTCAAAAGTCTGCGGCCGCCATTTGCGTGCAAGAACGAGGTAGGACATAGGCTGCTGGCTAGTTCCGAAGTAAGCTCAAACCGCAACGAGCAGTTTGAAATTTGAAATCTGCAATTTGAGATGCGCCCGCACCCGCGGGCGCCCAGGTGCCCATTGCTGACAGCCAGGTTTCCCTGTGGCACAGGGGTATCGCCGTTACCGCTGCTTCCTTCCGGACCTGACGGAGTTCACGGTTCCGCCTTGCACAGGACCTAACTATCAGCAATCGACACCCGAGTTCCGAGGGTGACCGCCTATTTCTCGGTGTGGCGGAGAGGGAGGGATTCGAACCCTCGGTACCCTTTTGGGGTACACACGATTTCCAGTCGTGCGCCTTCAACCGCTCGGCCACCTCTCCACGACTTCGACAGACTGCGCCGCGATTGCTGATTGCAAAAAAGCTAGCACACCGCATGATAGTTTTCTACAAACTCGCCGTCTTGTTTTTCCCTTTCCGCTTTCATAATTCATAACTCATAATTACTTTTGGGAGGTTCTCATGCCGGTGGTTCATATCTACATGTACAAGGGCCGCGACAAAGAGCAGAAAAATGAATTGGTGAAACGGATCTCGAAGGATTTCCTCGAGGTCGCCAACGTCAAGCCGGAATCTTTGAACATTCTGTTTCACGACATGGAAAAGGAAGCTTGGGGAATTGCCGGATCGCTCGCCAGCGAGAAGTGACAGTCGGTAACGCGCATGATATTCTAGCGGTTGATGGACAATTTCTGGCAGCAGATCCCGCGCCCGATCATCGGCCTCTCGCCGATGGACGGCGTGACCGATGCGTCGTTTCGCTACATCACCGCGAAACATGGCAAGCCGGATGTGATGTTGACCGAGTTTGTCAATATTCAGTCGGCCATGTACGCGCCGGACATCATGATCAAGGATTTCACTTATGCGGAAATCGAGCGGCCGATCGCGGCGCAGATATACGGTAAGACTCCAGAGCTGTTTTACAAAGTCGCTCATATCGTTGGAGAATTAGGATTCGATGGCCTCGACATCAACATGGGCTGCCCGGCCAAGAAAGTCGCCGCCGCCGGCTGCGGCGCGGCGCTTATTCGCACGCCGGAGCTAGCTCGCGAAATTATCCGGGCGGCGCGTCACGGCATCGAAGACTGGGCCAACGGCCAGACGTTGGAGCAGATCGGCATTCGCCCCAGCGCCATCGCGGCGTTCAAAGCCGCCAATCGCTTGCGCACCGGCAGCGACGACGCACCCAAGCGGCGGATCATCCCCCTGTCGGTGAAAACCCGCATCGGCTATGAGCGCAACGCCATCGACGAGTGGATCCCGAATTTGCTTGAAGAGCGCCCGGCGGCGATCACCCTGCACGGCCGCACGCTGCAGCAAGGCTACAAGGGAGACGCCGATTGGCACGCCATTGCCCGCGCGGCGCAGCATGCCAAAGGCTCCAGTACTCTAGTGTTGGGCAATGGCGATTTGCGCGATATGCCGGACATTTATCGCCGCATTAGTGAGACTGGGGTTGATGGTGTGCTGATGGGCCGGGCCGCCGAAGGAAACCCCTGGCTATTCGCCGGCAAAGGAGAGGTGAAACAGGCGCTCTGCGGCAACGGCATTGTCGGTCCACAGCCAGCCATCGGCTTGGCAGACCGCTTTGAGGTCATTCGCGAGCATAGCGAACATTATCAAAGCGTCGTTCAACTGCGCAGCTTCGTCGGCATGCGCAAGCACTTGATCTGGTACTGCCTCGACTTTCGCGGTGCCGCCGAAATGCGCTCGCGCATGGTGCGCCTGAGCAGCGCGGCAGAGGTCGATCGCTGTTTGCAGGATTTTCTCACCGAGGGCATGAACAACTCGATGCACTGCGGCGAAGCCACTTCAGCTGCGGCATTTGCTTCTATCTAATCGCCATGCGCCTGATCCTCGCTTCCACATCGCCGAGGCGCAAGGAGATTCTCGGCCTTCTTGGCACGCCCTTCGAAGTCATTGCCCCCGATTTCACCGAGACCCTGACCCACGGCCGCGCCATTGAACAGGAAGTGCTCGACTTCGCCGTCGGCAAGGCGCAATCGGTAGCGTCCCGCCAGCCAGAGAGCATTGTCGTAGGCAGCGATACGATGATCGCCATCGACGGCCAGAAGATTGGCAAGCCGGCCGGCTTCGTCGACGCGCGCAGAATTCTCCGCGAGCTTTCCGGCAAAGAGCATCGGATTCTCACCAGCGTGGCGATCGTCGATGGCCAGGGCGGCCCAGGCCTGACGCTGGTCGAAGAAGTGCGCGTCAAAATGCACCCGTACCCTGCCGCTGAAGTCGACGCCTATCTCGCTTGCAACGAGTCCTTCGACAAAGCCGGCGCCTACTCGATCCAGGGCCATGGCCGAGCCTTGATCGAGCGTATCGAAGGCGACTACCTGGCTGCCGTCGGCTTGCCACTGCGCCCCATCGCCGATTATTTAAGCCAGCGCGGCGTGGTGATTAGCCGTGACATCGCCAGCCTTTATCGCGACCGCAGCTTCCTCAACTGGGCGACTTTCGAATAATCGCCGCTGTACTTTTCCCCCGCTTCGCCTGTATAGATGCTCTAGCGAATATCTTGGAGGCATGATGGACATCTCCGATGCCAAGGAATTTCTCAAACACAATCACCACGGCGTCTTGGTGGCGCGCAAAAAAGACGGCGTATCGCTGCAGATGACGCTGGTGTCGCCGGTCCTGGGCGCGGACGGCAACGTCACCATCACTGCGCGCGGTAATACTTTCAAAGTCAAGAATATCCGGCGCAACCCAAATGTATCGCTTTTAGTTTATGGCGATAAATTCAACGGCTCGGACTACATTCAAGTAGACGGCAAAGCGCAGGTCATCGACCACCCCGACGCCATGCCGATCGTGCTCGATTGGCATAAACAGATCCGCGGTGAGCCCAAGAGCTGGGATGAGATCAAACAGAAAACCTTGGCCGAAGGACGGATCGCCATTCGCCTAACCATCGAGCGCTGCGGCCCGCAGGCCACCTCACACGGCAGCCGGTAGAGGTTTTTGCTTTGCGTTCTCCGCGCCTCTGCGCGAGATATTCCGCCGAGATTGATATTTCCAAATGGCAACCAACCTCCGCTTCGGTCTGCTTCTCCCCCATTTTTGCGAGCACGCATCGATGGACGCCTGCATCGCCGGCGCGCGCCGCGCCGAAGCTTATGGCTTTGATTCGGTGTGGGTGCGGGATCATTTGGTCTTCACGCCGCACCGCAGCGACGGCATCGATAACACTCACATCGAAGGCTTGCTGGTGCTGTCCGCCGTCGCCGCGGCGACGCAGAAACTCACACTCGGCACGGCGATGGCAATTTGCCATCGCCAGCCGATCCATCTCGCGCAAGCCTTTGCCGGTTTGAGCGCCATCTCGAAGGGCCGTGTCGTCATGGGCATGGGCTTGGGCGGCTTTCCCCAAGAGTTTGCAGCCGCCGGCTGGCCATCGGCGTTGGCGGACCGCGTGAAACTTGCGCGCGCCAACGTCGATATCTGCCGCCGGCTCTGGGCCGGTGAAACCCTCTCGCACAAAAGCGAGTTCATGGAGTTTCACGACGTCGCGCTGAAACCGACGCCGCAGAAACCGATTCCCATCTGGGTCGGCGGCGGCACGCCGGCCTCCTGCCGGCGCGCCGCGGAGTACGGCGATGGTTGGATGCCGGCGCGCATTACGCTGCTGACATTTGAACAGCGCATCGGCTACCTGCGCGAACTATGCGCCAAGCAAAATCGCGCGATGCTCGAAACCGCGGTGATGCCGTTTACCACCATCGGCAAGAACCAGGAGGACGCGCTCAAAGGCATGCGAGTCGATAACCTGATCGATGAAGCGCATAATTCATCGAGCTGGGTGAAACCGCCGTCGGGAAAATTTTCGACGCTGGCAGATCTGCGCGGCGTGATTCTCGCCGGTGCGACGCAAGATATCGTCAGGGAAACCCGCGCCTATGAGCAAGCCGGTGCCAATCACATCGTCTACGATTTGCGGCTGCGCTACAAAGATTGGCACGAGCAGATCGATCTATTAGGCAAGCACGTGCTGCCCGCTCTGCGTGGCTAAGAACTTGAGCGAGTTTTTATGGAACCACTCAGCATCGGCTTCATCAGCCCCGGCCCGGCTACTTGGCCGCACTATCAAAGCTTCTTGCGGCTCGTGCCCGAGTGGGTGAAATTCGATTTCCAAGGACTGGGCCTCTATGGCCAATCCCTCTACGAAATCACCGGCAAGAAGAGTCAGATCGTTAGCCGCATCGCGGCGCTCGCGAAAGAAAAAAGCTGGCACGCAGTCATCGTCATCGGCGCACCGACGGAAGTCATGAACCCGGGGTTGTTCGATGATTTAAAGAGTGCGCTGCCGATCCCCGTCACCACCGCGCTCGGCGCATCGGTTGCGGCGCTGCGCTGCTACCAAGCAAAACGATTGCTGCTCCTCACCCCTTTCGACGAGCGCCTCAACGAAATGATTTTGAATTACTTGCGCGCCGCCGGATTCGAGGTAACCGCGCCACGGCCGTTTAAAAATCTCGGCGAAGCGAGCAGTCAAACACCACAAGCAGTTTACGATCTGACCGCGCAAGCCTTAAAAGAATCCGGAACGGTAGATGCAATCTATTTCCAAGGCGCCGTGCTCGACCCTTTGAAAGTTCTAGAGCGCATCGAACACGAGCTAAAAACCACGGCCATCGCCAGCAACCCAGCCATGCTATGGGATATCCTATCGCAGCTCGGCCACCGCCATGTTATTCCCGGCTATGGCAAATTGCTGGCCGACTGGCCAACGAACATTTGATTCTAATCTTTGCGGCCTCGCCGCCTCTGCGCGAGTCGATGCCCGAATCAAGGAGCTAACAATGGCAAAACTCACAATCAAAGACCTGCAGCAGATGAAGCACGACGGCAAGAAGATCGCCGTCGCGGTGGTGTACGAATATCAAATGGCCAAGATCTGCGAGCGCGCCGGCGCCGATCTGCTCTCGGTCGGCGATAGCCTGGGCCGAGTCTTTCTCGGCTTGCCGCACACCGACGATTTCACCATCGACGATATGCTGCCCTTTGCCAAAGCCGTCGCCTGCGCCGCCGAACGCGCGGTCGTCAACGTCGACATGCCGACCGCCACCTGCAACGCTGGCCCGAAAGCCGTCGCCGCCGCGGCGCTGCGCATCAAAAACGAAGTCGGCGCTGACATGACCAAAGTCGATATCCGCCAACAGGAAGAAGCGTTGTTCGATGACGTGCGCGCGGTGGTTGAAACCGGCCTGCCGGTCTATCCTCAGATCGGTTTTCCAGCCGGCGCCGGCAGCACCATTCACGGCAGCAAAGCCGACCACGAGCATATGCTCAAATGGGCGCACCGGCTCGAAGACGCCGGCGCGGTGGCGCTCGATCTTACCAGTGTCACACCGGAAATTTACGCCGACGTTTGCAAGAGCGTAAAAATCCCCGTCCTAGGCGGGCAGACAGGCCCAGAGGCCGATGGCAGAATCTACGTCAGTTATGGCCTGGTCGGCTATCAGGCCGCCACCATCGATCGCGCCGGCGCGCCGAGCACGGCCAAATTCATCTTCGATCAGATGAAAGCCGCCATCGACGCAGTCCACTCGGGCCACTGGAAGGCTGGGCACTGAGAAATGATCAAGCTTCTCCGAATTATTGTTTGCAGCTCTCTGATATTCCTCGGCGGCGCAACGAAACTCTTCGCGCTCGACAAAATCCGCATCGGCATGGGCGCGTTGAGCCCCACCAATGCGCCCATCTGGGTCGCCGAAGAGCGCGGCTTTTTCAAAAAACACAACCTCGACGTCGAAGCGATTTTCATCGGCGGCGGCGCCGCCCGCGCCGTCAACGCCTTGGTTGCCGGCGATATTCAGTTCGGCAGCGCCAGCGGCGGTCCGGTGATCAACTCGATCCTTAAAGGCGTTGACATCGCCATGGTCGCGGCGTTGAACAACAAGGGCGTGCACCGGCTCCTGGTCCGCTCCGATATCGACACCCCCGAAGCGCTCAAGGGCAAGCGCATCGCCATCACCGCCTTCGGCACCGCGTCGCATACAGTGCTCTCGTTGCTGCTCAACCACTGGAATCTGCGCCAGGAAGATATGAGCGTGCTGCAGATCGGCTCGTCGCCAACGATGCTGATCAGCTTGCAGAAAAAAGTCGTCGACGGCGCCGTCCTCACCGATCCGTCGTATTTTATCGCCGAGGACAATGGCTTTCGCGTGCTCGCCGACCTGGCAAAGATGAACATCCATTATCTGCAAAGCATGCTGGTGGCCAACCGCGCCTATCTACGCGCCAACCGCGATCAGGCGACCCGCGTCATGCGCGCCTACGTCGAGGGCATCGCCTATTTCAAACGCAACAAGAAAGACAGCGTGCGCATCATTCTCAAGAAAATGCGCATGGAGGCGGACAAAGAAAAATACGCCGAGCGCACCTGGGAACAATACGCCAACGTTTATTTCGAGCGCGCCCCCTACCCCTCCGTCAGCGGCATCCGCACCGTGCTCGATTCCCTGGCCAAGGAAAACCCCAAAGCGCGCGGCGCCGAGCCGCAGCTATTCGTCGACAATACGATTTTGAAAGCGTTGGAGGACGGCGGTTTTATCAAAGCGCTCTATGATTAATTTCGCCGCTCGGCCCATAACGGCGTGGCTGCGGACCGCACTCGTGCTGCTCGTCGTGAGTTCGTGTGACCGCGGCACCACCTTGGGGTCAGAGCTCCCGGCTGAGGTCAAGCAATTTCAAGAGTCGCGCGATCTCTGCGATCACTTTAGAGGCGAAGAAGGCTACGATGCCGAGCGGCGCGAGTTCTTGCTGAAACAGATGAAGACCCACTGCACGGGGACCGATGAGAAACTGCGAGCATTGCGCCGCAAATATCAGAGCAACCAAGCTGTTCTAGAGCAGCTTAAGAAGTACGAAGATAAAATTGAATAGCGAACAACTGGCCAGGAGGGCACCGCATTGAGTGTTATCACAGCATCGGTGGGAAAAAACGGCGCGAATCGAACCGATGTCCGCACCGTGCAAACTCTGCTTAACAAACATCGCCGGCAGCAACCCTGTGCTGCACACCGTCGGCGCATACTACGGTGTGTTCAAGCTGCTCTCCGATCCGCCGCACTGGTCGGTCGACGGGCGTTGACGGACGCGCAACACATGCTGAAAGGTATTTAGTGGAGAGTTCGTGATACACAAGAACGTAGTGCTCTCTTCAGGAGGTAATTCATGTCCCTCGTTAACGACTTGACCCAATCGCGCAAACAACATTTCACCGCTTTAATTCTCGACAACGAAGTCACTGTCAGCGAATTTGTCACCGAGCCGCCGCTGCCCTGGGCGCGCATCGTCCAGGTGGGTGGCGTGTTCGGCATTGCCGCCGGTTACCCGAAGGAACTCACCACCGCGCTGGGTAAAGCAGAGATGCGCAATTGGGATCAGGTCTCGCTCCCGGGCATCAACAGCACAATCCCCGGTCTCGCCGACGCCATCGATTATTTCGTCATCGGCAACAACGCCGGTCAGGGCGTGCCGCTGGCACAAGCCGTGCCCCAGGCTTTACGCGCAGCGCGCGCTGGAATCATTTACGCCAGCAGCCTACCAGAGCAGAGTGTTTACGAATTGCTCGGCTACCGCAATTTTTTTCGCCGTAGCGAAACCACCGCGCGCTTACTCGCTTTAGCGGAGCGCGCGAATCGTTCCCTCGCTCTCTATTTCATGAACACGATTCAGCACAATGAAATGAATTACAATGACCCATAAACCGCTGTGGGCGCAAAAACCGGGCACAGTCACTTCCCCAACGGCGCCAGCGTCACCTCGATCCCCCAAAGCCAGCAGCACCAACTCCAGAGAGTTCTTCGATAACCGCCTCATAGATGAAATCCTACGCTAGAAGCGCTATCTTGGGTGATTGACACTTACGCACAATGATCCTTCATGCCCCTACTCCACCTCGATAACGTGTCGTTGGCCTACGGCCATCTGCCGCTCCTGAAACACGTCGACTTTCAGATCGACCTGGGCGAACGGGTGTGTTTGATCGGCCGCAACGGCACCGGCAAGACGACGTTAATGCGCGTGATTACCGCCGCCGCCGCGCCCGACGAGGGAGAGGTGTGGCGCCAAGACACTTTGCGGGTCGCGCATCTCGAACAAGAAGTGCCGCCGGATACCGACCAAACCATCTTTGAAGTCGTCGCCAGCGGCCTGGGTGAGCTAGGGTCCCTTTTGAATGAATTTCATCATGCAACCCACGCAGCCGACACGACCAGCGCAGCGGCGATGCACGGTATCGCTGCTTTGCAAACCCGCATCGAGTCGTCCGGCGGCTGGAACGTCAACCAGAAAGTCGAGACCGTGCTGACTCGATTGGGTCTGCCCGAGGAGAAAAAGCTCGCCGATTGCTCCGGCGGAACGCGGCGTCAGGTAATGCTCGCTCGCTCGCTCGTCAGTGAGCCCGATCTCCTACTGCTCGACGAGCCAACCAACCACCTCGACATCAACGCGATTACCTGGCTGGAAAAGTTTCTGCTCAACTATCGCGGCGCGCTGATTTTCATCACCCACGACCGAACTTTAACCCGTCATCTCGCCACCCGCATCGTCGAGCTGGACCGTGGTAACTTAGCTTCGTTTCCCGGCGATTTCGATGGCTATCTGCAAAAAAGGGACGCGCTGCTCGAAATCGAAGAGCGCGCCGCGGATAAGTTCGACAAGAAACTCGCCGAAGAAGAGGCCTGGATTCGGCGCGGCGTCAGGGCACGACGGACCCGCAACGAAGGGCGCGTGCGAGCATTGATGACGATGCGCCAGGCCCACGCGGCACGCTTGAAAGTTCAGGGCAGCGCCAGCTTCGGCATCGATGCCGGCGATATCTCCGGCAAACTGGTCGTCGATCTGCGACGTGTCAGCTTCGCTTACGACGACAACATTGTCGTCCGCGATTTCTCAACCCGCATCATGCGCGGCGACCGGGTCGGTATCATCGGTCCCAATGGCTCGGGCAAAAGCACGCTGCTCAAATTAATTCTCGGCGAGCTTAAGCCCACCAGCGGCCAAGTGATCATGGGCACGCGCTTGCAGCTTGCCTATTTTGACCAGCATCGCCGCTTGCTCGACCCGGAGAAGACCGTGCGCGATAATTTGAGCGACTCAAACTATGTTTCCGTCCGCGGTCGGAATCGCCATGTGATCGGCTATCTGAAGGACTTTCTCTTTCCGGCCCAGCGCATCGACTCGCCGGTCGCGGCACTCTCCGGCGGCGAGCGCAATCGCCTCCTGTTGGCTAAAATATTCACTCAGCCGGCGAATATGCTGGTGCTCGATGAACCGACCAATGATTTGGATGTCGATACTCTAGAATTGCTTGAAGAATTGTTGGCGGACTACGAAGGGACTTTGCTGCTCGTGAGTCATGACCGCAGCTTCCTCGACAACGTGGTCACAAACACGCTCGTTTTCGAGGAAAACGGCAAGATCGGCGAATACGCCGGCGGCTACGAAGATTGGGAGCGCTACCGTCAGTATGTTACGAGCCAGCAGGCAGAGACGGCGAAGGCCGCTCGGCCTGCGCCGGCCAACGACAAGCGCAGCGCCGACAAAGCGAGCGACAAGCCACGCAAGCTCACTTACAAAGAGCAGCGCGAACTTGAAGCATTGCCTGAGAAAATCGAAACACTCGAAGCTGAGCAAACCGAGATTCACGCGCGTATGGGCGCCGCAGATTTTTACAAGCAGCCGAGCGACAAGATAACCGCCGCGATGGAACGTCTGGAGGCCGTGAAAAGCGAGCTCGAAGCATGCTATGAAAGATGGCAAGCATTGGAGGTCGTCGCCTCTTAAAGATCAACTTTAACAAAGTTCAACCACCACATAAGCCAATACAGTGCCGCCCAAAACCAAAGCTAAGAAATTAAGCAACAGCACTGCGTCAGCCAAGACCTCCAGCGGCGCGCGCAAAGTTATCCTGCTCGATGGTCATTCCCTCGCCTTCCGGGCTTTCTTTGCTTTGCCTGAGACACTCGTAACGGCTTCTGGGCAAGTGACCAACGCGGTCTTCGGCTTCACCTCGATGTTAATTAAGCTGATGGCCGATGAAAAACCAACCGCTGTGTTGGTTTGCTTCGACAAGGGTGCGCCGCAGTTCCGTCTCGACAAGTACAAAGAGTACAAAGCTGGCCGCGCTGAAACCCCGGAACACTTTCGCCAACAGATGCCACTGATCCGCGAGGTCTTAGGAGCACTGAAAATCCCGCTGGTGGAGCTGCAAGGCTTTGAAGCGGATGACTTGCTAGCGACGATTACCAAACGCTGCCGTGACCACGGCGATGAAGTCATCGTCGTAACCGGCGACCGGGACATTATCCAACTCGTCCGAGAAGGCGTCGAGGTCATCATGACCCGACGTGGCATTTCGGACGTGATCCGTTATGACGAGCCAACAGTCGCCGAACGTTACGGCGTCACGCCGGCGCAATGGCTCGACTTCGTCGCGCTCAAGGGCGAAGCGGCGGACAACTTGCCCGGTGTTCCCGGAGTCGGCGACAAGACCGCCGCGCAACTTGTTGTGAAATACGGCGACATTGAACAAGTCATCGCCCATGCCGGCGAGCTCACCCCGAAATTGAAAGAATCGCTGAAAGCCCACGCCGATCAGGTGCGCATTAATAAAGATTTGGGCCGCCTGCTCGACGACGTGGAGCTGCCGCTCGATCCGACGGGCCTAGAATTACAGCCGTGGGATGACGAAGAGGTCCGCAGGGTTTTTACGTCACTAGAATTTCGTACGCTGCACGATCGACTCAAAGCGCTCAACCTTCATCGCGTCACGGCCGCTCCCGCTTCGGCGGTTGAACTCACAATCGCCGATCTCACCGACAAGAAGGAGCTGACTGGTGAGGGCGCCACCGCGATCGCCTGGAGCGATCAATGGGTTGCGCTTTGCAACACCGAAGGAAAAGCTCTCACCCTGCCGTCTTCTAAGGCCGCGGCGGAGCTTGCAGACTTCTTGCGCGATGCCAAACGCCCAAAGGTTGCGCACGACGCCAAGCCACTTTTCCGCAACGCTTTGAAGTCAAGCCAAGAGGTCGCGGGTCTTTACTGCGACACCAAGGTCGCGGCCTACCTTCTGGAACCCGGCTCCCCTTCCGGCTATTCCCTGGAAGAGGCAGCGAGCCGCTACCTCGGCATGAACCTGCATCCGGCCAATACTGCGTCACCCGGTGAACAAACGAGTCTCGTCTTCGACAGCGACGATAAACAGCAAGCGGCGCGTCAAGCCGTGGCACTGCACGCGCTCGCGCCAAAACTTGAGGAGCAGCTGCGTGCCAACGGCACCTGGCAGCTAGCCGTGGAATTGGAATTTCCCCTCGTCGGAGTGCTCGCGCGCATGGAGCACGCTGGAATCCTTATCGACAAGGCTTATCTCAAAGAGCTCGACGAAAAACTCGGCAAAAAATCCGTTGAGCTAGAGCGTGCAATTCAAGCGCATGCCGGCGAGCAGATCAACGTCAATTCACAGCCGCAGCTGCAAAAAATTCTCTTTGACAAGCTAAAACTGCCGAAGACGCGCAAGATAAAAACCGGATACTCGACCGACGCCGGTGAGCTGGAAAAACTCAAAGGCAATCATCCCATCATCGACGCTTTGCTCGAATATCGAGAAGTTGCAAAACTTAAGACCGGCTTCACCGACATGCTGCTTGAGTTAATCGACAAAGAGACCGGTCGGATTCACACCACATACGACCAGGCCATCGCCGCCACCGGCCGCCTTTCTTCGACGAATCCGAACCTGCAAAATATCCCGATCCGCGATGAGCTGGGCCGGCAAATCCGCCGCGCGTTCGTCGCGCCACCGGGGCATGTCCTGCTGTCGGCAGATTATTCACAAATCGAGCTGCGCGTGCTGGCGCATCTTTCTCAGGACGAGACTTTTCTCCAGGCATTCCACCAGGGCCACGACTTCCACGCCGCCATCGCCTCGAAGGTCTACAACGTGCCGATCGCCGAAGTGACGCCCGATCAGCGCAGCCAGGTTAAGCAGTTCTCCTACGGCATCGCCTACGGCATGTCCGCGTTTGGCGTTTCACAGCGCCTCGGCATTGAGGTCGGCGCGGCGGCGCAATTCATCGAAATGTATTACGCTCAGTTTCCCAAAGTGAAAGCGTTTCTCAACACGCAAGTAGACCAAGCCAAAATAGACGGCTATACCACGACCATGTTCGGCCGGCGCCGCTACCTGCCGGAGCTGCGCTCGGATAATTTTCGCATGCGCGCCATCGGCGAACGCATGGCGCTCAACACGCCCATCCAAGGCAGCGCAGCGGATATTCTCAAACGAGCGATGATCAATGTCGACCGCGCGCTGCACCGGGAGCCCATCGCCAAGATGCTGCTAACGGTGCACGATGAGTTGGTATTTGAAGTTCCGAAGGAAAATCTTAAACAGGCCCACTCGCTCATCGAAGAAGAGATGTCGACGGCAGCACAATTGAGCTGCGGATTAGTGGTCGACATTCATGTTGGGAACAACTGGGCGGAAGCGCATGCGTGAAGAAGGCAATAGGCATGAGGCAACAGGCAATAGTCTGAATCGGAATCGGAGGAATTGTCTTGCAGTTTCGAATTGCTGCGGTTGATCTCGTTAGTAACACTTGCTTTCCGTGTCTGGCTGCGGACGAGCTGGGTTACTTCAAAGCCGAGGGGCTCGATGCCCGCATCGAGCTGGTTGCCATGTTGGGCGCCACCAAGGCACTGCGCGATGGCAGTGCTGACGCGATGATCGCGGGCTCGGTCCACGATGTGCTAACCGAGTTTCCCAACTGGAACGGTGTCAAGATCGCTGTTGCGCTGTCTCAAGGAACGCCGTGGCTACTGACCGTGCGGAAAGATTTGCCAGCGGCGCGCGGCGACTGGAGCGGCTTGAGGGGCCTGCGCTTGACCGCCGCCGAAGGGCCAGACCTCGCACTCAAGCAAATGCTTCGTATTGCCAAGATAGACCCGCAAAAAGATTTACAAATTATCGAGCTGCCCGGCGCCAAGAAGCGCGATGTCTCCTTCGGCGTCTTCGCTGCCCGTGCGCTTGAAGCTGGCCAGATGGACGGCTTCTGGGCCAACGCAATGGGAGCTGAAACTGCCGTCTCGCGTGGCGTCGGCAAGGTGCACATCGATGTGCGCCGCGGCGACGATCCCGGCGAAGTGCGCCGCTTCACATTCGCTGGCATGGCTACCACAGACGCATTCATGCAGAGCGAGCCCGAAACTGTTGCCGCCGCCGTGCGCGCCATCGTCAAAGCGCAAAAGGCGCTGCGCGCCGACCCCAAACTCGCTGCCGCAGTCGGCAAGAAAAAGTTTCCGCCGGACGCCGCTGCGCTAATTGCCAACGTCGTCGAACGCGATGCGCCGTTCTACGATCCGTTTATCTCCGAGGAATCAATTGCGGCGATGAACCGCTTTGCCATGTCAGTGGGCCATCTCTCGGGCCCGGTGCCCTACGAACAGGTGGCGGCGGTAAGATACCGCGAGCTGTGGAAGTAAGCTCTAAGAAATATCTCGCGCAGAGACGCAGAGTGCGCAGGGCTTGAAACCTGTTTTCTCTGCGATCTCTGCGCCTCTGCGCGAGGTCATCTTCTTGCCGATGACGCACTGTTCACACGCTAATCTCGAACTCCTCCCCGAGCGCAAAGAAACCCTGCGCTGCCGCCATTGTCATCTCACGATTGCCGCCGATGAAATCGGCGAGGATGGTTACTGCCCCGAATGCTTCGATGCCACAAAGGCACGGCGTGCCGATTTCGAAAAGATCACCCACGACAGCGGCAAAGTTCGTTACCGCTGCGAAGACTGTGGCGCCCTCATCGAGAGCGCCTAGTGTCGTATCGAATTTTAGTTGTGGGTTTTAGCCCTGACGTTGAAACATCCCTCTTTGGAAATGATGCGGGTTGGCTCCGATTTCCCTCTTTGGAAAGAGGGGTTAGGGGAGATTTCCGGGGCGTGGGTAGAGAGGCTCATGATTTTCCACATCCTCAAGGGGCGATCGGTGGGAATTTCTCAAGCGCGTTGAATGCAAATCCCCCTCGGTCCCCCTTTTTCAAAGGCGGAAGACGGGAGTCGTTATCACCGCATTTCTGTCCCATCGCACTGAGGACATCTCACTGATACAACGACTTAATAAACCCGCTGTCCTCCAATGGCCTGATCAAGCTGTTGTCGATGAACGAGTTGGGGTCTGCGCTCTTTGCTTTGGGAAAATCCTTCGCAAGAAACTCCAGCACCGTGCGCGTACCGGAGACCGATGGGTACGGCGCGGCTTCGATGTAGTGCTGTGCATAGAGCTGGTAGGAACGCTCCAGATAATTCTCTTTCCCCTTCTCGATGCGCATCTTCTTCATCAAGATTTTCATCGACTCGTCTTTGTTGCGCTTGAAAAACGCTGCCCCTTCGACAAAACCTCTGATGAATCGGCTAGCGGCATCGCGGTGACTGCGCACCCAGGCGCGTGACGCCGCGACGACGTTTTGCAGGTATTGGATATCCAACGCCACCGGATCGCCGAGCGTCTTAAAACCGCTGTCCTCGGCCATGAAAAACGATGGATCCTGCAAAACCGCGGCATCGATGCCGCCCTTCTGCAAATTCACCAGCATGACCGGCGAGGAACCGAGCTGCGCTACCGCCACGTCATCAGGATTGAGCCCCCACTTGCGAAACATGAGCAGCATCGCGAGATGCCCCGACGAGCCCAGCGCCGTCACACCAACTCTTTTGCCTTTGATTTGCTCCGGGGTTTTGATGTCGGGCTTTACAATCAAGCGCTGGATCCCTTTATTATTGCCCGCCGCATACATGGCCACGTCCGCGCCGCTGAAGTTGGCGCTGATGATCGCATTGCCGCCGGTGGTGCCGAATTGCAAATCGCCCGAGATCACCGCACTCACCGAGCGCGTCGCGCCGCCGCCCACCACAATCGCTTCGACATCGACGTCATGCTTCTTGAAAAAGCCGCGCTCGTCGGCGATCCACACCGGGCTGTTGGCAAGGCTAATCGCGGAAAAGCCCACGCGTACCCTCTCGGCTCCCAGCAGCTGCGAAGGAATAGTGAGCAATACCAGCAATAGCAAGCAAGTAACGCTAGTAAATTCGATCCCCTCACCCGCTTCCGGGAGAGGGTTCGGGTGAGGGCCCAAACGCGCCATATGACGGTCCTTCCTAAACCAAAAGTTAATCTCTTTTGGTTAACACCTCTCTCGCTCAGCTGCAAAGAGGCAGCCCTTTTCCCCTTGCCGATGCCAGCCGCTTCGGCTACCGTGAGGCCAACTATCACTCCAACATAGGGAGAACAAAAAATGGAAGAACGTCATTTTGACAACCAAATCGACTGGCCCGAAGGCAAACGGATGGCGGTATTCTTGAGCTTCGACTTTCAAGGTGGCGAAGACCTGCGGCCGAACAAGGCCGGCATCATGAATCACGAAGAGTGGACCCAGGCCGAGTACGGCCCGCGCACCGGCATCTGGCGCATTCTCCGGCTGCTCGACGGATTGGAAGTCAAAGCGACGTTTCTCACCTGCGGCGGTATCGCCGAGCGCTATCCCGATCAAGTCAAAGCCATCGTCCAGCGCGGCCACGAGGTCGCCGGCCACGGCTACCATCACGAGACCGCACGAGACCTGACCAAAGACGAAGAGCGCGACGTCATCCAACGCACGACGGCGATGATCGAAAAACGCACCGGCAAGCGGCCGGTAGGCTGGCGCTCCTGCACGCAGAGCCCCAACAGCATCGAGCTGCTGATGGAGCATGGCTACCTCTGGAACAGCAACTCGTTTTCCTACGATCTGCCCTTCCTCTGGGAGAAAGAAAAGCATTCGCTCGTCGAGCTGCCGCGCCAGCCCTTCGGCGACGGCCGCACCTACAGCCACCGCGACTCGGGCAACAAGAACGACACTCTGGTCATCTGGAAAGGCATGTTCGATGACTTTTACGAAGAATCGAAGTTCGGCCCGACCTTTTGCCCATTCCAATTCCATCCCTACATTTCGAGCCGCCCAGGCCGCTGGAGTGCATTGCGTGAAATCATCTCGTACATGAAAAAGCACGAGGGTGTCTGGTTCGCCAAAGGCAGCGAAGTGGCAGAGCTAGCACTCAAGCTAGGAAACAAGAAACCGGTACTGAGGGAAGCTGTCGGCTCGTAAAGCAAATTGCGTAGGTTGGGTTAGCGCAGCGTAACCCAACAATTCCGATTCCAACTAAGCAGGGCCCGGTGCTGAAGCGCTGGGCTTTGCCGTTTTAGGAAGGATCACTCAATGGCAAACCCAATCAAAATCGGCTTTCTCGGCTCGAGCTCCCCTTCAAGCTCGCACCACGCGAGCTTCAAGAAATTCATTCCCAGCGACATCGATTTTACCTTCATGCAGGAGCGCGGCGAGAACGCGTCCCTCTACGACGCCAAGGGCAAAGTCGGCAGCTTGATCGCCCAAGCAAAAGAACTCATCGCTGAGCGCAACTGGAATGGCCTGATCATCAGCGGTGGACCCAAGGAAGCGCTGAACCCGTCCATGTGGGAAGAAGTGAGCGCCGCGCTGCCGGTGCCGGTGTCATTGGCGCTGCGCTCCTCGGTCGCAGCTCTGACTGCTTTTGGCGCTAAACGCATCCTCTTGATGACGCCGGTGGATGATCAGTTGAAGCAAATGTACCGCGACTACATCGCGCGGTTCGGCATGGAAACTTTCTTCCCGCCGCAGATCTTGCGCGCCCACACCGACGCGCAAAAGCTCACATCGCGCGACGTCGAAGAGATGACACGCAAGGCGCTCGGCGAGTATTCCAATGTCGATGCGATTTATTTCCAGGGCGCCTTGCTCGACCCCATCCCGATCTTGGAGAAAATGGAAAATGAGCTAAAGCTGCCCATCATCGGCAGTAATGCGGCGATGCTCTGGCTGGTGCTATCCAAGCTGGGAAAGCGTTACTCGATCGCGGGTTATGGTAGGCTGCTCTCCTCGTGGCCAGCGGTACCGGGGCCGTTCTGACAAGCTCGGAGGGCGGGTTTCAAACCCGCCCCTACGGATTCCGAACTTTGCGTACTCTGCGTTCTCTGCGGTTAAATTTCCGGTTCCGAATCTTTGTGTTTAGATCAGCACAATGAAAAAACTGCTCATCGTTTTTCATTCTATGACCGGCGGCACACTGCAGATGGCCGAAGCTGCCGTGCGTGGCGCCGCAGCCGAATCGGAAGTGGCTGTTGACCTGCGCCACGCCCGCGACACCGATTCCAGTCATGTGCTTTCATCGGACGCCTATATTTTTGCCACGCCGGAAAACCTCGCGATGATGTCGGGCATGATGAAAGACTTTTTCGATCGGACCTACTATGACGTGCTGGATCGCATCGTTGGCCGCCCCTATGCAACCCTGATCTGTGCCGGCAGCGACGGCGAAAACGCCGCCCGCCAGATCGCGCGTATCTGCGTCGGTTGGAAATTGAAGGCTGTTGCCGAACCCACCATCGTCATCACCCACTCACAGACGCCGGATACGATCCTTTCCCCAAAAACGGTTGGCCCCGATGATCTGGAGCGTTGCGAAGAAATCGGCGCAACCCTTGCAGTCGGCCTAGCGCTTGGGATTTACTAAACACGAACCGCCACCAAGCAAATTCAGGAAGGAATCGCCATGGGAGCCATCGATGCCGACGCTCATGTCATTGAGACGGTGCAAACCTGGAGCTATCTCGACCAAGCCGATCGACGCTTCACCCCCCAACTCATGACTCAAACCTCCGGCGCCAGCCTTTTGAGCAACGAAGGGCGGGTTGTCCCGGACTTTTGGGTGATCGAAGGGCGGGCGCACGGCAAGGACCGCAACGTTGGCACCAATACCTCGAAGGAGTCGCGCGAGATGCTCAGCGTCGAGGCGCGCCTTGCCCACATGGACAAGCTTGGCATCGAAATCCAGGTGCTCTACCCGACATTGTTTCTCCGGCCCATCGTGCAAGACGCCGAGCGCGAGCGCGCGCTGTGCAGTTCCTACAACCGCTGGCTTGCCGATCTGTGGCGTCAAGCGAAAGGCCGACTGCGCTGGGTCGCTAAACCGGCTCTTAAGCTTCTGGAGAAAAATCCGAATGCCGTGAGAGACGAACTGGCATGGGCAAAAACCAATGGCGCCTGCGGCATCTTCATGCGCGGTCTCGAATGCGAGCGCGCGCTCGGCTCGCCCTATTTTTATCCGCTCTGGGAAATCGCCGGCGATCTCGGTCTGCCGATTGGCGTCCATTCGGCCAACGGCAGCTTTGTGCATCATGACTTTTTCACCGACGACACGTCTTTCACTAAGTTCAAACTCGCGGTGGTCGGCGCTTTTCATACCGTCCTAGAAAAAGAGCTGCCGAACAAATTCCCCAAGGTGCGCTGGGGTTTCGTCGAAGTCAGCGCCCAGTGGGTGCCCTATGTGCTCAACGATCTGGCCGATCGTTTGCGCCGCCAGGGGCGCGCTTTTTCCGCTAGCGCGCTCGCCGACAACCGCATGTGGGTCGCGTGCGAGAACACCGACGACCTGCCCTACGTGTTGCGCCACACCGGCGAAGATTGCCTCATGATCGGCACCGACTATGGTCATCACGATCCCTCCACCGAGCTCGACGCGGTTCATCTATTGCGCCGGGACCAACGCATTTCCGATACCGCGAAAAACAAAATTCTTGAAAACAATCCGCGGGTTTTCTACGGCCTAAACTAAGGCGAACGGGCTCGCGCGGCTTTGATTTTCGCTCGATTCACGATATATCCGGCCTGGTATGAAATTTGGAATTTTCGACCATCTCGATCGCAACAATCTTCCTCTGCACGAGTACTATGAGGAGCGCCTCAAGCTCATTGAGCTCTACGAGCGCGCAGGCTTCTACGCGTACCACGTCGCCGAGCACCACTCGACGCCGCTGGGCATGGCGCCGTCGCCGAGCGTGTTTCTTGCGGCAGTGGCACAGCGCACCAAGCGGCTACGCTTCGGGCCGTTGGTTTACGCGCTGCCGCTCTATCATCCGATTCGTTTGATCGAAGAAATTTGCATGCTCGATCAGATCAGCTGCGGTCGCTTGGATATCGGCTTTGGCCGCGGCGCTTCGCAGATCGAAGCAGCCCTGTACGGCAACGATCCTTCCAAAGCAGAATTAATGTACGTTGAGGGCCTGGAATTGATCATGCGCGGTCTGACCAATAAACGCCTCGACTTCAAGGGAGATTTTTTCAAAATCGACGATGTGCCGATGGAGATCCCGCCGTATCAGAAACCGCATCCGCCCGTTTGGTATGGCGTGCACTCGCCGGTCAGCGCCGAACGCGCCGCCCGCCAGGGATTGAATATCGTCAGCCTCGATCCGGCGGATAAGACGCGCGAGTTTACCGATCGCTTTCGCGAGGTCTGGCGCCAAGCGCAGCCGGCTGACAAGAAAGCGCCGCTGGTCGGCCTGGGCCGTTTCATCTTTGTCGCCGAAACCGACGAGAAAGCTGCCGCCATCGCGCGCCGCGCCTATCCACGTTGGCACCAGAGCTTTAACTTTTTATCCCATCTTCGCGGCGGGCGCGGCCCGGTGCATCAACGGCCGGCAGAGTATGACAAGTTGCGCGAAGTCGGCCAAGGCTGCGCCGGCAGCCCGGCGACGATTCTCGAATTCATTCAAGACGAAATGAGCCAAGCGGGAACCAACTATCTGGTCGGACAGTTCGCCTTCGGCGATTTGTCGCCCGCGGAATACACCAACTCGATGGAATTATTTATCAAGGAAGTGATGCCTGTACTCGCGAAAACATGATTCACCACGATTGTCACTTGCACAGATTCTCATGAATACGAAACACTCATCGACGTAGGAGGATTCTATGGAAAAAATCGGATTCGTCGGCACCGGAGCCATGGGCACCGCATTACTGTCGCGTTTAAAACTCGCCAACGTCCCCGCTGTCTCTTTTGATATCGCGGCCAAAGCGCAAGAAGGCGCGAAAGCGGAAGGCGCCACACCGCTAAACTCCGCCAAAGAAGTAGCGGTGGCGAGCACCATCATCGATGTGGTCGTGCGCACCGACCAAGATGTCATCGATTGCTGTCTGGGCGCCAACGGCGTTCTTGAAGGCGCCGCGCCCGGCTCCTTGGTCTTGCTGCACAGCACCATCCGGCCGACGACGACTAAGAAAGTCGCCGAAGCCGCCGCCGACAAGCGCGTCAACGTCATCGACGCCTGCATGACCGCAGTGCCGCGCGTGGTGCGCGAGGGCGGCTTGACCTTTCTCGTCGGCGGACAAAAGCCGTTTTTCGAACGCGCCAAGCCGCACCTGAAAAACATGTCCAAAGACGTCGTCCACATGGGCCCGCTCGGCTGCGGCAACGTCACCAAGCTTTACAAGAACATGGTGACGGCCTCCGAAGCACTCATTGTCTGGGAAGCCTTGCAGATCGCCAAAGCCGGCGGCATCAGCGCCAAGGCCGCGCTCGATCTCATGCAAAAAACCCGCTCCGCCCACGTGCTCGACCGCTGGGAAGGCCGCTACGAGCTCGACGGCAACGAGATCAAGTTCAACCCCGGCACCAATCTGTATGACAAAGACCTGCCACTAGCAGCCGACGTCGGTAAAGCACTCGGCGCGGAGATTCCGGTCGTCGAAGCGCTGGCGCAGCTAGGAATCAAGTTGAACGGCGGCAAGGTAAGCATCTGAAGAAAACGCGGAAACGCGGAAAGCGGAAAACAGAATTTTCGGCATGGCAGCGTTGTTCGGTTGCTGCGAAAGGTTACAGTTTCCGCTTTCCGTTTTCCGTGTTTCATCGTTTGACCGAAAATGCGTTCTCGCAACTACCGCGGCTACCGGGTCGAATTCGACGCCGAACAAGATCGTCACGGCGATTGGATCCCGCGCGCGACCATTGTTTTCTTCGAGAAGAAAAAGGAAAAGCGCATTCCCATCTTCGGCCGGCGGCGCGGGACCTTTGACAACCAAGAAAAGGCGGATGCGTACGCTTTGGAGTTAGCAAAGATGTGGATCAACGGGCGGACTTGGGGCACCAATGGCCACGGCTAAAGCAACATGCTTCGACAGGCTCAGCATGAACGGATTTCTTAACCGGGTTTTGCTTGGTCCGTTCGCCCTGACTTTTTGAAGGGCTCCGAACCACTGTGAGCCAAGAATTTACGGGGGAAAAATGCAAATCGCCGACGCGCAGAATTTCCTAAAAACCAACCACCGCGCCTGCATCGCCGTGCGCCAGAAGGACGGCTGGCCGCAGATGACCTTCGTCACGCCGGGCATTGACGAGCAAGGCCGCGTCATCATCACCTCTCGCGGCACAACCTACAAAATCAAACACATCCGCCGCGACCCGCGCGTCTCGATGCTCATCTTCGGCGAACAATACAGCGGCTCGAAATTCGTCCAGATCCATGGCACCGCCGAGATCATCGATTTGCCGGCGGCCATGGACACGTTAATCTATTGGTACAGGCAAGTGCGCGGCGAGCACAAAGATTGGGAAGCTTGCAAGAACCAGATGCAGGACGAAAAGCGCGTGATCATCCGGGTCAACATCGAAAAAGTCGGCCCGCAGACGGTCAATCGAATCTAACCCGAAGATTTGCAAAAACGTCCGCTGGGACTTGTTCACCACGAAGGGCACGAAGGACACGAAGTTCGGAGAAGACTTTTTAAATTTCTTCTCTTATCTTCGTGTCCTTCGTGGCGAGTATCCCCTCTCCCAGTTTTGCGTGTTATGCGTTTTTTGCAGCCAATCTTTGATTGCGGCTGCGCTGCGCCGGGCTCTTTGTGGTTAATCGCTCTTCTAACTCTTACCCCCCAAAAGCCCGCGATCATGCGGCGCTTCTAGATGGCTCACGTCCGGTCCTAACGGCACAATTCCAGTCGGATTCACATTGCGCTGGCCGTAATAGCCTTTCTTGGTTTCTTCCAAATCCAACGTGTCTTTGATGCCCGGCCACTGGTACAGCTCGCGCAGGTAGTTGGCGAGATTCGGATAGTCCTGCACGCGCTTCAAATTGCACTTGAAGTGGCTGTAGTAAACCAGGTCGAAGCGCAGCAGCGTCGGAAAGGCACGCCAGTCGGCTTCGGTGATGCGATCGCCGGCGAGATAGCGCCGCTCGCCTAACCACTGTTCCATCTGGTCCAAGCAGACGAAAACTTTCTTTACCGCTTCATTGTACGCCTCTTGGCTGCGCGCGAAGCCTGTGCGATAGACGCCGTTGTTGAAATGGCCGTAGACGAAATCGTTGATGCGGTCGATCTCTGGACGTAGGTCAGCGGGATAGAAATCGTAGCTCACGTCGGTATGCGCGGCGAAGCCGGAGTTGAGCATGCGGACGACTTCCGACGACTCGTTATTGACGATAGTCCGCTTCTCGCGGTCCCACAACGTCGGCACCGTAACCTTGCCGGTATAGTTGCGATCTGCGGCGGCATAGACCTGTGACAACCGAAAGACACCGTCAGCCGCCGTCGTAAAGTCGTCAATCGTTTCGGAATAAGCCCAGCCGTGGGCCTTGGGCTTGTCGGCCAGCGACAGACTGATCACGTTTTCCAATTTTTTCAGCTTGCGAAAAATAATCGTGCGGTGCGCCCAGGGACAATTGTACGAGACGAAAAGATGATAGCGCCCTGGCTCGGCTTTGAACCCCGCGCTACCCGATGGGCCAGCACTGCCGTCGGCGGTGACCCAGCTACGAAACTGCGAATCGGCGCGCACGAACGCGCCCTTCGCATCGGCCGGAATCGTGTCGTCGTCGACCCATTTGCCATTCATCATGTGTCCCATGATAGTCGCTCCTTTCGGAATGTCTTGCGCAGAGACCCTGAGCTCGCAGAGTTAATCAATTTGTAGGGGCGGGTCTGAGACCCGCCCTGCGCAACTCTTCGTAGGGTGCGCCGTGCCGCAACGCCTTCTAACCAAATCATTACTTCGGAGCGACCGATGGCGTCAACGCCTCAAATCTTTCCGCCCACCCCGGCCAATTATGCATCACCGTCGGCTTGATGTCGCCGAGCTTTTGGCCCCGCGTCAAACATTCGCGCTCGTACAACGACCAGGCCGAGGCCGCGCTTGGCGGTAAGACCCGCACTTGAAGTCTCGAGAGCTGCCCGATTCGAACCGCGTAGCGATAGTAGGGATTGCCGTCGAATCCGGTCTCGATCTCCTCTGTCAGGTGTCTGATCTGGCCAGCAGTTAACACAATTCCCTGCAAATAGAGCCGATAACGGCGCACGCCGTTGTCTACGGGCACGAGCATCGAGAAACTCGGAGCTACCCCATGGCGAGCAAACACCTGGTCGAGCACCGCACGCACATGCATCTCGTCGAGTTTTTCGCCGACTAGATCGCTGACCCGATCGGCGCGGCCGACAAAGCGAAGCAGCGGACATTGATTTTCAAAACCGACAACCTCGACCATGTCACCCAATCGATAGCGATAGAGTCCGCCGCCGGTTGTGACCACGACTTGGTAGTAACCACCCTCTTCCAGTTGATGTGCCAGCTTCATTTCTCCATGCGCGTCGAGAAATTCGAAAAAGTGCGAGCGCAGCGCCAACACGGCACCCTTTCGACCGGCCAATGGGAACGACACGAACGCTTCGGTAGCCAACAGTCCCTTGGGTTGGATCGCGACGTGCCGAAACAGTTGCTGCAACTCTTTTGCGTAGCGTGCCGACGCTCCGTCGGCCCAGCAGCTAATCAACGCGAGCCGCGGCCAAATACGCCGGAGCTTCCAAGTCGGCGATTGATTCGCGCTCAGGATGACAGCAACCTCGTCGGCCCGTTCTTGTCGGCCCGTTTTGTTTGTTGCCAAGGCGGCGTGCAAATCCGCACACAAGCGCTCGGCGCCGCTGTCGAGCTGGGATAACAGAGCCGTCAAGAAAGTCGGACTCCATATGGAAATCAAAACCAGATCATCCGCGGCCAACAAGTGTAGCAGCGTTTGATAGCGAAATTCCTCCAGGTCGCTCACCTTTGCCAGCTCCGGTGGCACGGCGAGCAGCCGCTTCATGGCCCAGCACTCGGCCACTCCCAAATAGGCGGTGTCGTCGTCAAAGCCGATCGGAATCCCGCTCGGCGTCTTGCGCGACGGTCCCAGCGCCGGAGAGATGGACCAATAGGCGCGGCCCTGGCGCACGTCTGGATAGGACGCCATGAGATCAGCAATCCACGCATCGATGCCGCACTGAAACTCGGCGCGAAGAGGCGCAGTGTAGGGAATCAATTTTTCGCCGCCGCTGCTGCCGCTGGTGGGCTCAAGGAGCAAAACTTCTTGTTCTGTAAGAAAGCCTCTGTCCGCCTGGTTTGGGCAACCACAAGGGTTGCCCCTACAATCATTCGCGAGGCGACCGATGGCTGGGCGAAAATCGTCATAGGTTGCCAGCGATACGCGCTGCTGAAAGTCGCCGGGTGCACGGATCTCGGCAAAATCATGGGTTCGGCCGAATTCGCTATTGCGGTTTTGAAGGACAATCTGGCGCAACACTTGAGCCTGCGCCTGGGCGACAGCATGGGTCGCCCGTTGGAAGCGCCTGAGCTCAGCATGGCATTTCCACATCCAAGCGGTGTTGAGCCAGTACGCCGAGTTCATCCGAGCGCGCTCCATGCCGCCGCTTCACCGCGCAGCGGTCGCGCCGCCGCGAGCGAAAAGTTCTCTCGCGTGATCGGCGCGAGGCAACAAAGCTCATCGCCCTGACCGTGACCAGGGTTTCGCTCCTTGAAAAATCGAATATGAGGATCGCGCAGTCGCGCATCCGCAAGCTCGGCAACGCCACGACGAAGCCGACAACCCGATGGCTCGGCGCGCACGATGCCGCGCCACGGCTCGTAGAGCGCCGGGTATTTTTTCACTCCCAACACGTCGATGGTTTTCCGCGCCCACTCCGGCGTGACGGCGTCAAAGCGCGGATAAAACTCGCGAAAGAATACCGGCAAATAACGGTAAGTCTTGTAACCCTTGCTGATCAGAAACCAAAACAAATCCCGCGGCGAGTTGTCGTCGATCAAGCTCAAAGCCAACTGTCCCCAGGCCTGCGCCAGCACACTCTGTCCCCAGCAACCACGGTCGACGATCGTATCGCCAGAAAACAGCGCGCGAATCGGCTGCCCGCGCACTTCCACAGCGATCACCATCTGCGTCGAAAAGCCGCGCAACTCTTGTGTCCCTTGGTCAATGAGCTCGATGACCCATTGCTTCTCACTGAGATCGTTCTCGAAAGTCTCGCGCTTCATGCCCGCATAGTATTGCTCCATCAACGCGAACATCTCGTCGCGCCGGCGGCTCGCGACTTCAGCGATGGGAATTACCTGCGCGCGGAGTCTCATGGTTAGAGGCACCCAAGCTCCAGGTATGGCGGCCGGTCGTCCAACTGCGCGCGCAAAGACTCACCCTCTTCCCAGCAAACATAGTAGACTCCAACCGAGTAGATGGTGGTTTGATATTTTTCCACCACCGGACGCAACGGATCGCGCTCGTGCAGGCCGATTAACAAATACTCGGCGCGCGGATCGCTTACATTGGAACGCGCCGCCTGTAGCAGCGGCTCGAAAATTTGCGGATCGTCGTTTTTCACCAGCGGCAGCGCGCCGCTCACGAAACGAAACGGCTCTCCTGCCTTTGGCAAAGTCACTGCGCCGCGCAGTTGCGCCCAGCTATTTACCAATGGCCGCACCCAACTCACGGCGGTACTGTAACTCTCGACTACGGTTTGGCGGAAGGCGATTTGGTTCCAACAAGCCAAGGTGCCGACAATCTCGGAGCCACGAAAGGTTAATAGTATGTCGCTCTCACGCAAATCGCGAAAACTACCTGATGCACTGAAAAAATCAGCAACACCGTACACCGGAAAGAATTGGCGTACCTGACCAGACTGATTCAAGAATTCGATCAACCGAGACACGTCTTCAGGCTTTGCCTCCCGCACGAATACGCCGTTTCGTCCCGCTTCCCCCTTTGAAAAAGGGGGATAGCAGGGGATTTGATCTTCGCGCGAAGGGTTAGAATCCCCCCTACCCCCCTTTTTCAAAGGGGGGTTCTTTCGAAGCGGGATCACCGCAGTGTGGTAGTCACCAGCATAGTGATACCTCGGCAAACAAGCGCGGCCGGTCGTCAGCGCGGATGCCGCGACCTGGTTGCCTTTAGCTATAGTCGAGAGATAGAGCCTCGCACGCCCATCGCGGTGCAAACAACGCAGATGACGAAAGCCGCGCGCTAGAATCGACTGATTGCGATACTGCGGTAGAATTCTCAAGTTGCTCAAAAAACCGATCGGCGTCGGCACGCCATTGACAAAACGCTGGCGCACGGAGCGGTCCCCCACTGCGGCAACACAGCCGCTTTCCCGGTCACGCGCCACGATGGTTTGACGGAACGGGCCTTCCACCACAGCCGCATCGAAATAACTCGGCTCGCGCCGAAAAGAGACAACCACCTTGCCACCCGAGGGCGTTGCCGCCATCAAGTTGCGCAGCACGGCATCATCGCTAGGCTCGGCGAGGCCAAATTCAAACCGGTTCATGCGTACGCCCCGAGTTTAGCGGAGTAGCGATTCGTGTCTGCTTTGATGAGTTGCCCATGCCAATTGCGATCGCCCAGCGGCAGCCCGTTGCGGCTTTCTACGTCCCACTGGTGCATGGCGTTGATGATGAAGAAATTAGCCAGCATATAGGGGCTGTGCAGATGCAGCGGCTGGCTCGATCTCTTAAAGATACTCGGCCAGGAGTAAAAGCTGCGGCGCGCTTCGACGCAATGATCCGCCAGCTCTTCGGGCGACATATTTTTTGGTTGAAACGGGATCATGTTGTAGGCGTAGCGCTCGTCCAACCACCAGGGATCGAACAAGAGTCGGCCTTCTTTCTGCATTCTCTGATACAGCGGCGTGCCGGGAAACGGCGTGATGTGATTGAACGCAGCGATAAACAGGCCCTGCTCTTTGGCGAACTCAACTGCTTGAGTGAAGGTCTCCGCGGTGTCGTGATCGTAGCCGAATATGAACGTCCCGTAGACACGTAGATTGTGCCGGCGCAAATTGGCCAGCGCCGCCGCCGGCCCGCCATGCAGCATGTTGAAGCCCTTCTTCATCTGCCGCAGCGTGTCCATGTGCAGCGATTCGAAACCGATGAGAATCCCCTGGCAGCCGCTGCGCTGCATGAGATCGAGCGCCTCTTCATCCCAGGCTACGTTGATCGCCGACTGGCTGACCCAACGAATCTTGAGCGGGATCAAAGCACGCATTAATTCTTTGGCATCGTCGAGGCTCGACGTGATGTTGTCATCGATGAAGAAAAACATCTGTCCGGGCCGGCGCACCTGTTGAATCTCATCGATCACCCGGTCCACCGGCCGGTGATTGTGTGTGCCGTCGAAGAAGGATTGGATCGCGCAGAAATCGCAGCGAAAGCGGCAGCCGCGGGCAAATTCGACGAGCTTGATGCGCAAATATTTCTTGTCGCAAAAGATCGAGCGGTCTGGCGTTACGACCAAGCGCGGCCGCTGCTGGCTTTGGTAAATCTTCCGCGGCCGCCCGTGGCGATAGTCATCGATCACCTCGGGAAACAGCTCTTCGGCCTCGCCGACGACCAGCGTCTCGCAATACTCTGCGACTTCATCGGGACAGAGCGATGCATGAAACCCGCCCATCACCACCGGCACCCCGCGCTTGCGATATTCGCTGGCGATCTGGTAGCAGCGCTTGGCCGTATAGGTCTCCACGCTCATCGCCACCAGGTCGGTGGGCTCATCGACGGGAATCGGCTCGAAGCGATCGTCGTAGAATCGTTTTTCCACAGCCGCTGGACTCAACGCTGCGATCATCGCGGCGGGGATCGGCTCCATCTGCCAAGTCCGGATGTAGCGCTTCATGCCGACGAAGCGGCCAACGCAGGGGTGGATGATGGTGAGGCGAAACGGTTGGGATTTACCCGAAGGTTGCATAAACAACAAGCCGCGGTTGCGTCAGCACTCGTTGATTCCCCGCTTTGAAAAGGCGGGGCAAGCGGGCATTTTCTTCCGCCCACAGGGACAAATCCCCCTTAGTCCCCCTTTGTCAAAGGGGGAAACAATCCGGCATTCCCTGAAGCACGTTTTGTCTACAAGCATGACGAAACTACTTAGAAGCCGGTGCAAGCGCGCGCGCCCTAGCGCCGGACTCTTGCCACAACGGCGACGACATCCAATCGCAGTTGTAAAATTTGTGCAGCCGATGCGCGTAGTAGCGGTAACTGAGATTGGTAAACAGCGCCACGTGCCAGGGCGCCGCCGTGTAGCGCAGCCGTTCGGCCATATGGCTCCAACTATAGCCATACTTCCACGCCGTCTCGGTGCCGCGCTGCAATTGATCGACGCTCATCTGCAGCGGCTGAAAGACGACATGCTGGCCGTCGTAGCGCTCCCAGTCGCGCGTCAGAATGCGCCCTTCGCGATCCAGGCGCTGATGCAGATCGGTGCCGGGAAAGGGCGTAACCACCGCGAAGCGCGGCAGATCGATGCGCGCCTTCACGGCAAATTCCGCGGTCTTGAGAAAAACGTCCGGCGTGTCTTCGTCCAGTCCGAAGACAAAGCAGCCCTGCAGCGCAATCCTGCGCTGGTGCAATCGCTCGACGACTTGCGGATATTTTTCCGGATCGTTGAAGCCCTTGCTGCTCGTGCGCAGATTGCGCTTGGAGATCGACTCCAAGCCCATGAGCAGGCCGCGGCAGCCGCTGCGCTCGACCAAATCTAACAACGGAATATCGTCGCACAGCATCGTGGTTGCTAGACCGTACCATTCGATCTTCAAGGGAATCAGCGCCGTGAACAGCTCGGCGGCGTACTCTTTATCCGAGATCAGATTCAGATCGATGAAAATCGCCCGGCGCGCCCGCTGCCGCTTGATGTCCTCAACGATGGCAGCCACAGGTTTCTTGAAAGGCTTGCGTCCCCAGGCGGCCGGCACGACGCAGAACGAACAGTTGTGAATACAGGCGCGCGAGGCTTCGAAAACGTTGGACGTCGAATATTTCCAGCGCGGCAAAACGCTACGGTCGGGCAGCGGATAGCCGGTCAATTCCAAATCCGGCGATTGCGTGTAGCGCGGCTTCATCTGACCCGCGGCGAAATCGCGCAGCAAGCGCGGCCACTCTTCCTCGGCATAACCGACGACGGCGCTATCGGCGTGCGGCTGCGCATCGTCGGGAATCAAAGTCACATGCGGCCCGCCGAGTACTACCGGAATATTGCGCGAGCGAAAATGATCGGCCAATTCGTACGCCCGCGGCGCAGTGCCGGTAATCACGGTGATGCCGATGAGATCGCTGTGCAGATTCAGATCGACATCGCCGATGCCTTCGTCGATGCAGGTCACTGTCGCCTGCAGCTCCTTCGGCACCAAGGCCGTCAGTGTCGGCAGCGTTAGCGGCATGTAGCGCAGCGATTGTTTAAAAATACCGCCGCGGTGACGATAGAGCGGCCCCTTGGGGGAGATCAGCGTAATGTGAAAGTTTGAGCGCGGCATGCAAGCCTGACCAGAAACAGAGTCAATGATAGTATTAAGTTGGGATAAATGCACCTGGGCTCTGAGAGGGTTGGCGCTGTGTCATTTTGTCGGGAGGGCGGCCAACCGGTCGCCCCTACAAAGCGGAACCCACGAGATGAGGTAAAACATCTGACTTCGACTGCGGCAGTGCAGCCACCCAGCGAAAATATTCGATCATCTCACGGTCCGCTTCGATTAAACGCTGCGGCGCGTAGCGCGGACGGCCGAGGCTGGACACCTCGTCTACCAGATAGCCGCGGGTCAGTAGCTTTCGCACGGCGAGGCTGAACGGATCCCAAAGCAATTTGCCGAGCGCCCTTTCGCTTTGTTTTTTAACGACGATCACCGAGCACTCCGTGCGGTGATCGTCCAGTGGATTTAACACGATCATAAATCGGCTCTGCACCCGGCCAAAGTCACCGGTGATCATGACCAAGCTCCCACCCCAAGTCGTAATCGAGATCGTCACTTGGCGCGACAACAATCGGCGCAATGTCCTATCGTAATATTTCTCGCCGACGATCTCCGCCGTGTAGCAGCTGCGGCGCGCAAACACCGCCGGGCAATCGACCGCCAACGGCCCGATGAGCTGGCGGCCATGGACGGTGGCAAAATGTTGCCGGTCGTAGCCATGGGCCGCCACCATGTACCAAGAGCATTCGGCCAGAAACCGCGCCGGTTTCTCGGCGATCCAGCCATCGCTCGCCTCGTCCGCAAATCGTGGCAGCGGGAACAAAGCCTCTGGCCCGTTGAAAACAAATATCAATCCATGACGCTCCTCGACAGGATAGGCCATTTGCCGGGCAAACGCCGGGATGTGATTGGCATTGGGAATCGCCAGACATTGGCCGTCCGTTCCGTAGGCCCAGCCGTGAAACGGACAGCGAATGTTTTCCCCCTCGACGTGACCCTTGCTCAAATCGGCACCGAGATGCGAGCAACGGCTATCCATGATTACGGGCACGCCGCTCGCGGTGCGAAATGCCACGAGCTTGCGCCCGAACATCGACTTGCCCACCGCCTTTTCCGTCAAGTCAACCGCGGTCGAGAACAGATACCACGAGGCCGGAAACTTAACGAAAGCCGTAGCCGGCGGCGCGCGAAGCGCTTCTGGGCGAATGGCAATAACTTCAGCGGGCGTTGTGCCACTCATGTCGCCTTCCAATCTTCCGCTGGACTTACCGTGTCGACCTTTGGGACAGTCGTATCCTTCGCGACGCCAGCGAAAACTTCAGAATCCGCAAAAAATTCCGCATGGGCCTTGATGTAACGGCCATGAAAACCAGCCATGGACTTGGCAAAAAGCGCCAGGATGCGTGCCCCTGATTGATGTTTCAGTGCAATGCTGTGTTCAACAAACCAAACGAGATGCTGCTTCCCTTCGCCATGGAGCTCACGAATCCATTGCCGCACCGCGGCCGTACTCGTTAGCGAGGCATAATTGAGTTTGGCACCCTCCGCCATCGCCCGCTCAACGACGTCCTTGGGAATATTGAACAGCCCTTTCTCGATATCCTCGGGCAGATCGCGCAGGGTCGAGCACCAGCCGAAAGCGCGCACCAGATCTTGTGCATCCACGGCGCGCAATTCGGCGCGGGCCGCGATCAACATTAAATTGACCGAATGATGAAACGTCTGACGGTGATGCTCGGCTAATTCCTCGCGCGTGAGCAACAGCCGCCGGCGCACCCGCTCCCGGTCAAAGCGCATGACACGCAAAAGTTCGATCAATTCGCCAAGCGGCTCGTCGCGTTCGGAACGTAAGTTCTTCAACTCCACCGCCACACAATGGGTCAGGTTACCCAGGTCGGTCGATGCGAAATTTCCCGTATCTAACTGCCCGATGACGGCATCGACATAATCACCCGGCTCACCGGGAATTTTGAAGTCCCCATCGAGAACATCGTCAAGATGCTGCGCCAAAGCGTAAGTAAACCGAACCGAGCGCGTGGCGCGCCAGCGAAACAGGGAATAACGGCAGATGATGAGAAACACAATGAGATACCGCAGGTGACGCCGAATAAAGCGCGCGTTAAAGCGCAAGCAAGTCAACTCGGCGCGCCTCGGACTCGCGAGCGAGGGAGCGGCGCCCATTGAATTCCCGTCGGGAAACGGCCGCAAGCCGCGCCACATGCTGAGGTACACGGACAAAAAGCGCGGCCGTGGCGCGGCGAAATCGACGTAGCGCGGCAGATAAAGCCACGGTACTTCGGGACGCTGATGGTGCGCTAGATGATGGTGGTAGTTGAGAAACAGGTATTGGACGATTTTGTTTACGCGCAGGTTCCAGGCGCCTTGGCGCACGTCGAGCACCGACCAGGCATGATCGGCGTATTGGAGCGAGCTCCAATTGAAGGCGAAGGCAGCGTAACAAGAGCCCCATCCAATCAAGCTTAGGTCGAGCGCATAAATCAATCCAAACTGAGCCGCGGCGCCCAAGACAACCTCCGCGCGCATCCACCAGGGCGATGCTTTTTCCAAATCGCTGAACATGGCATCGGCGCTCGATTGCTGCGCCAGCTTGGACTCCTTCGAGCGCAGCGCCCGCGAGCGCAACACCCACGGCGCGAGCAGATAAACCACGCAGCCCAACGGCACGAACGCCCAATATAAACCCGTCAGGATCGAGTACCACTGGGCATATTTGAAAAACTTGTTGTCGCCCGGATGAAGATAATCGAACTGCTCCACCGCGCTGCGATTGCGCTGGTGATGGCCGAGGTGAAACACCCGCTGCATGGAGTAGGAGGTCGGGAAAAACACCGCGGCCATGCGGCCAAAGGCATCGTTTAATTTTGGATTGCGATGAAACTGGCCGTGCACCGCCTCGTGCAGCAAGGAGAACATGCTGTTGTTGACGAAGGAAAAAGCGATCGCAGCGCTGACGAGTCCGACCCAAGAAACCGCATGCGACGCCGCCCACAATAGGAATAGCGCGCTAGTCGCCGCGGTCAGCAAGAGGGCGATGTTGAGCGCAGCGGGAATCAGCGCCGAATTCTCACGGTGCGGTTTGATAACCGCTTTAGCGAATCTCAGCGGAGTCCCGCTCCTCATCTAAGCAATGATCGCGCTTTGCGCCGTCTGCCGAGCAAATAGCCTATGAGCAGCCCGACCAATCCGGCAGCCGCCGCCAGCCAGTAAAGTGTGCGCTCCAACTGCTGCGCGATGGGGTTTTCGAAAATACTCGGCGCGAACTGGAATCCGGCGATCAGCCACTTGTCGTTTTCCTTGACCATCGTGCCGAGCCAGGTTGCCTTAACGTCCAGATTGACCCCGCCGGTGAGGACATATTTGCCGCGCGTGTCACCGTAAGCAATCGCCGTATCGTCGCCGTAAAGAACCGACAAAGCGTCGACGTTGAATTCATGCTGGACACTCTGCACGGTGCGATTCTCGCCCACCATCGTTTGGCGGAAGTACCTGCGGATGCCGTCATGTCCGACGGCGCGCGCGCCGTTCATGGCATTCAAAACCACATTCTTGTGCGCATATCGAAGGACCGCGTCGAGATCTTCTTCTTTGCCCGAGGCGCCGAGCTTGTTGAAAGCCGCGGTGACGCCGTCCTTCAACGCGCGCAGCTCGTTGTGGGTTGCCTCCGCGCCTTCGGCCCCAAAAGCGGCCGAGGCGTAGCGCAGCGCGGCAACACCCAGCACAATCGCCAGGGCAAATTGAACCTTGGCAAACCGTTTCATCGACTCTCCTTCTCTACGCCAACCGTTCCTTCAACCATTGGATGATCACCGCTTGCGAATTGCCGCCGCCCATGTGGCCGCCGGGATAGAAGCGCGACGATTTCGGCTTGCCATGTTCGAGTAACAAATACATGTCGGCGATCGGAAACACCGTGTCGTTCACGCCGTTGACGCACAAGAGCGGCGCACACGGCCGCTCGAGCACACCCTGATCGAGCAGCGACAACTTGGGCGAATACTCGATCCACTCTTCGCCGGTGGAACGGCCGAACGCGCAAGCGGCGGTCTCGGCTAGCTCGAAGGGATACTCGCCGCACTGGGCTTTGACGATCCAGTCTTTTTTAAATGCAAAGTGCGCCGGGCCCCCTTGGTTGACCGCCGCCTTCAAACGGCTCGCATGGGTGTGGGCAACTTTGGTCGCCCAATAGCCGCCGGTGCTGCCGCCCACGATGCCGACGCGATGGGCGTCGAGGTCGGCGCGGCTGGCGATGAAGTCGAACACGGCGTCCCACAATCGCTCACCATCTTCCGAACCGGCGAGCGGCGCATCGGCGACGCCCGGCATATCGATGCACAACGTGCCCAGGCCGGCTTTTAGGTAGGGGTCGCTGGGCCGTTCCTCTTTGAAAGCATCGATGCCGCCCCAGATCACGACCACCGCAGGCTTGGTGACGCCCTTGGGTTTGCGCAAAAGACCGATCGACGCTTTACCCTCGCCGGCGCGCCCTTTGAACGGCATCTCGACGCGTTCGAGCGGCGGATCGAAATACGGCGCAGCTTTGTGGTAATACTCCTGCGACTTGCGATAGGCCGCCAGCTTTCCCGGCGAATTGGGCGCCGGATAGCGCGCCACGTGACAATAGTCATAGGCGATCAAATATTCCTTGCGCGCGGTTTCCTTGTCACCTGCTGCTTCGGCTTTAGCGGCACGCTCGGCATGAGCCGGCGCCAGTGCCGTGAACGCACTGGCCCACCCTTCACGATCGACCGACTTAAGCCCGCTGACCGCCGGCGCGATCTCTTCGTAAATCGTAAACAAAAACGGATTGCGATTTTCTTTGGCGCGACCGAGCAGTTCCTTTTTAACTTCGTCCATCGGGCGCGGCTCGAATGGGCTGGCCATAAATTTCTCCGTCCGTGTCTCGCCGGCAAAAGTTTGCGTTGACACTTCAATCTCACATCTCCTATAAATTTGCCAGTTAATGATTCGCAAGGTGAAAAACTGAGAATGCTTCGACAGGCTGCTATGAACGGACGTCCTATGAACGATTTCAACTCTGATTCCGTTCGTCTTGAGCTTGTCGAGGGACTCCGAATGATTTTAGCATAATCAAGGAGCACGCATGGAAACAATTGGTTTTATCGGACTCGGCAATATGGGCGGCCCCGTCGCCGGCCACATTCAACAGACCGGCTTTCCGATGGTCGTTTATGATCTGCGCGCCGACGCGATGAAGCCGTTCTTAGAGCGCGGCGCCACGGCGGCACATTCGGCAGCCGAGCTGGCGCGCCAAAGCGACGTTATCATCAGCGCGCTGCCAATGCCGGCGGATGTCGAGAAAGTCGCCTGCGGCGACGGCGGCGTTCTCCAGGGCATCCGCGCCAAGTCCATCTACATCGACATCTCCACCAGTCCGCCGGCGTTGATCCGCAAGCTCGAACCGCTTTTTCGCGCCAAAGGCGCGTTCGTGCTCGACGCTCCCGTCGCCTCCGGTCAACCCGGTGCAGCACGGGGAATTCACGAAGTAATGGTCGGCGCCGCGCCGGAGGTCTTCGAGCGCGCCAAGCCAGTGCTTTCGGCCTTTGGCGATCAGGTAATTCACGCCGGCCCACTGGGATCGGGTAGTATCTGCAAGCTCGTCCACCAGATGATCAACAGCACGATCGCACAGTCCATCTCCGAAGGTCTCACCCTGGGAGTCAAAGCCGGCGTCGACACGAAAGCGCTTTGGGAGTGCGTGCGTCGCGGCATGGTCGGGCGCATGCACGTGCTGCACGTGCAGGTGCCGCAGAATGTTTTCACCGGAAACTACGAAACCGATACATTTCCGCTCAAACTGTTGCGCAAAGATGTTGGTCTAGCGACAGCGCTCGGGCGTGCTTTAAACGTGCCATTGCCATTGGCCTCAATAAACGAACAAAACCTTGTTGAAGCGATCAACCACGGTTGGGAGAATCTGTCGGCCTACACGGTGGGATTTCAACTTCAGGAAGAGGCTGCACAGGTAAAACTGCGCGCCGAGGTCGATGCCGAGTACGCGGCAAAATATATTGCGACGAATCCCAATCTTGAGGTCCTATGAAGCACGGTTACAAAGCTTTAGACAGCGACATGCACATTTTGGAGCCGGCCGATCTCTGGCAGCGCTATATCGATAAAAGATTTAGAGACCGCGCGCCGATCGGTATGACCGAACATGTGCGCGACTTGCGCATGGTCGGGCCGGACGGCAAAGCCTGGGGACGCCCGGTCGATCCACCACTGGGCACGCTGCCGCCGCCGGGATATATTTTTCACAAGAACCAGAAACTCTTTGCGCCGCACAAAGCGCGCGGCTGGACGCCGCAGGTTCAGCTCGACGCTATGGCCGAGGAAGGACTCGATTTGGCGATTCTCTATCCCAGTCGCGGACTGAACGTGCTTAGCATCCCGGAGCTCGATGCCGATTTCGCCGCTGCGTTGGCACGGGCCTACAACGATTGGCTCTATGACTTCTGCGACGCGGACCGCAGCAAGATGATCGGCGCGGGCATGGTCTCGCCGTTCGACGTCGACAGCGCCATCAAAGAAGCCGAGCGCTGCGTCAAGCAGTTGGGCTTTCGGGCGATTTTCCTGCGCGCCAACATCGTCAACGGTCACAATTGGCATGACGCGTACTATGAACCGCTCTGGAGCGCGCTCGAAGAACTAAACGTCGCGCTAGGATTTCATGAGGCGAACAACTCACTGGCGCGCCAATCGGGCGATAACTTCGGCTACGATTTCATGCTGCGCCACACTTACGCCCATCCGGTCGAGCAGATGCTCGCCGTCGGCAGTTTTTGCGGCGGTGGCATTCTCGACCGCCATCCCAAGCTGCGCATCGCCTTTCTCGAAGGCAATTGCGGTTGGCTGCCGTTCTTGCTCTGGCGCCTCGATGAGCATTGGGAACAATATGGCGATCAGTGGGCGCCCGGCTTGAAGCATCCGCCCAGTTTCTATTTTAAACGACAATGCTACGCGTCGGTCGAGTGCGACGAAGAGCCGGGAAAATACGCCATCGATTTTCTCGGTAACGAACGGCTGATTTTTTCCACCGACTTTCCCCACGTCGATACCAAGTATCCGAAAGCGGTGGAGCGTTTTCTTGAACTGCCGTTTACCGGCGAAGACAAACGAAAAATCTTATGGGACAACTGCGCGACCTATTACGGACTGCAAAGAATGTAACAAAAATGTCGACGACCATTTTTCGTAGGGGCAGGCCCCTGTGCCTGCCCTCCAGGCGGGCAACCGCAGGGGGTTGCCCCTACATCGGGTTGGCGATCCTCAAGTTCGTCCTCGCGCTCGGACTAACCATGTTAGCAACCATCGCGCATGCCGCCGATGCGTCAAACAAGATTCGCATCGGCTATCCCTCCTCCGCGGTATCCACGCTGCCCTTCGACATCGCCAAGGAAAAAAGCTTCTACGCCAAACACGGCCTCGAGGTTGAATACATTCAAATGCGCAGCGCCTTGGGGCCGCAGGCGATTTTGAATGGCAACATCAATTTTTTCACCTCGCCGCAATCTGCCATCAACGCAGCCGTCGCCGGATTGCCATTAGTTGTCGTCTTGTCACTGTACCGCGACGCCCCGTGGGTTTTGGTCACCAACAAAGACATCGCCAAAGGCCAAGACCTCATCGGTAAGCGCATCGCCATCTCCGATATTCGCTCGTCGCCTTACTATTACGGCCGCGCGGGGTTGCGAAAGCTCGGCCTCGACGAAAAGCAAGTGGGCCTGGTTACCACCGGTGGCACTTCCAATAGCTTCACCACCCTTCTAACCAACCAGGTTGTCGGCGCCGTATTGAGCCCGCCCTTCGATGAAAAGGCGGTGACCGCTGGCTATAAGAAATTTCTCTTCCTGGGCGACCTCGTCGACATTCCCTACGTTGGATTGTTTACTTCGCAGGCTGAGGTCCGCGCCCAGCGCGAGCGCATTCGCCGCACTAATGCCGCGGTACTTGACGCGGTGGCCTGGCAGAAAAACAACCGTGCCGAGGCGGTAAAAATGATCGTGCAAAAGTTCAAGCTCAGCGCCGGTGAGGCGGAGCGTTCCTACGAAACCATGGTCGCGATGTTCTCTGACGGCAGCGTCCCGACCAAGAAAGTGCGCAGCTATTTGAACCTGCTGCGCGAGGGAAGGCCCGTCGCGGAGGACATCGACCCTGACAAGCTGGTCGATTTCTCGATGCTGCCGACACCCCGGTGACAACGAGCCCTGTTGCAATGACCGTAGCCAATTGTCACGCTTCTCTTATGAGACAAATAGCGCTCTCCGTGCTTTTCTGGTTGGCCATATCGCTGATTCCCGCAGCGCCCGCTAGCGCCGCCGAGGCAACCGAGGAGCTCAAACAGGAAAACGACAAAGCCAAGCAGCAGCAACAGCTTAAAGAGTTGGAGCGCGCACAGCAGCTTGAGAACCTCAAGAGCGACCAGCAACTAAACGATACGCAGCAACAACTGAATAGCCTGAAACAGCAAGCACCCCGCGCTGTCACTACACAGCCGCAAGCCAGCCAACTGCAGCGGCAGTTCGACCAAATGAGGACCGACCAGCAGCTCGAACGCCTGCAGAACCAGCTGCAAATCGAGCGAGCGCGGCGCGAAACCAATCCGGCGCGCCAGCAAGAACAGGTTCGCGAGCTGCAGCGCCAGCAGCAAATGGATCTTTTACAAGAGCAGAACCGCAAGACCTACATGCAGCAGGAGCTCGACCGGCTGCGCCAACAGCAGCAGAATCAGCGTTGAGCGAGCGGGCGCGATGAATTGCGCTCCACCACACCCATTGCGAGACTTCGCGGCCTTTGCGCGCTTTACGCGAGGAAATCAGACGACGCCATTCGACTGACTTCGAGGCTCTTTCTATTGCACTAATCTAATCAGTGGCCTTCGAACAAAATACTCAAGCAACGATGCCGGCACCCTCGGCGAACGTGGCGGGTGCTGAAACCCTGCCGGTTTTCAGCCGATCCACTGGGCGCGACTGACTCGGTAGAATCCTGCCGCCGCTCTTGGCGATCGCCAGCGTCATCGTTATCTGGTCGCTGCTCTATCTCATCTATCCACGTCTTTTACCGAGCCCGATCAGCACGACGAAGACTTCTTTAAGTCCAAGGCGAAAGAATTTTTCAACCTGAGCATGCCCGAAGAAGTGGCGGCCGGCATCAAGGTCAACAAAGAGAATTTTTCCGACAAATGGGGCGACAGCTTCTTCCAGTCGCAGAATAGGATTCTGCAGTCGGGGATTGGCTTGGGACTGCTGCCGAATATCGGCGACTTGAACGTGCTCTGGGTGAAGTAATCGACTCTGGCGTTGAAAAAGCAACGGCGGGCTCGCTGGCCCGCCGTTCTTGCTTGTAGAATCTTTTGACGATCAATTGGCTCGCTTCAGACGCTTCTTACGTTGCTGGAACATGCCTTTCCACGCCCGGAAGTGATGCTCCATGCGCCGCGTCTCCTCACGTATCTCACCCGGCTCCTGCTCATAGCGTATTTTCAATTGCTTGCCGTCATTGGTGACGCTCACCAAAGAACGCTTCGGATCGGCATCGATCAGCGAGCCGACACTGCGGAGCTTTTCCGCCAGCGTAAACGGGTCCGGAGTTTCATGGCGATGGCCGCGTTGGCTGCGCGCTTCGTCGTCCAATTGCAACAAATCTTCGTGGGAGTATTGGATCTCGAACGACTGCGCCTTAGGCCGTTTCGACTTCGGTGTCTCCAACAGATAGCCAAAACTCGCAACCACACTTTGCACCAGACTTCTTAACGAAGACCGCTGCAACGCCGCGTTGCGCACGACGTAGACCCCGCTGTGATAGGTCATTTCGAACGTCGCTAAGTTTTGTGCATCCAAAGCCTGCCCCAAAGCCCGCAGAAACTTCGGAAATGAGTAGTTTTGCGCAGGTGCTGGAGACTGCTGATCTGCTGCGCTTTCGGTTTCCAAAAGAGCCAAATTTCCGTAGGAGCTTCGCTTCATCGTCACCTACCGTTAGAGCTATGATTGCGGCATGGTGACCCTGAGCAATGACGGTGCCAAAAAGGCCCAAAGCTCGCCGAAGCCCACGAGGAAGGATCTTTACCGTAGTCGAGCCGACAGCAGGGAATAGCAGCGAGCGAATCGGTCCATGAAAATCGCCGCCAAAAAACGGCAACTTCCGGGGAGTTGTCGTCGCGTGTCACTTACGGCAGGTTGGTCTGTCCCATCAAATAGCGATCGCATTCACGTGCCGCGCCCCGCCCCTCGTTGATCGCCCACACGACCAGGCTTTGGCCACGCCGGCAATCGCCCGCCGCGAAAATCCCCGGGACAGTGGTGTTGAATTGGCCGTACTCGGCCTTGGCGTTGCTGCGCGGATCGCGCTCAACGCCCAACTGCGTGAGCACCGGATCTTCCGGACCCAAAAAACCCATCGCGAGTAGAACCAGGTCAGCTTTCAGAATCTTATCGGTACCCGGCACCCTTTTGGGAATAAATGCGCCTTGCTCGTTTTTCGCCCACTCAACGTCGTAGATGTGCAGCTCTTTAACGTTGCCGTTCTCATCGCCGACGAACTTCTCACCGGTGGTGAGATAAACCCGCGGGTCGGCGCCAAAGCGCGCGGCCGCTTCTTCCTGGCCGTAATCGAGCTTGTACACCTTGGGCCACTCCGGCCATGGGTTGTCGGCTTGGCGGCTATCGGCCGGGCGCGGCAAGATTTCCAGTTGCGTCAAACTCTTGCAGCCATGGCGCATCGACGTGCCAACACAGTCTGTGCCGGTGTCGCCACCGCCGACCACGATGACATGCTTGTCTTTGGCTGGAATATAGCTGCCGTCTTTGTGATTTGAATCGAGCAGGCTCTTGGTGTTGGCGCGGAGAAAATCCATCGCCATGTAGATGCCTTTGAGCTCGCGGCCGGGGATCGGCAAGTCACGGGCCTTGGTGGCACCCGTGCAAATGACTATGGCATCATTTTGAGCCTTCAGCTCAGCCGCCGAAACATCCACGCCAACATGAGCGTTGGTCACGAACTTCACACCTTCCGCGGTCATCAAATCGAGGCGCCGTTGGACAACGTTTTTATCTAATTTCATGTTGGGTATGCCGTACATCAACAAACCACCGATGCGGTCGGCGCGCTCGTAGACCGTCACCTGATGACCAGCGCGATTGAGCTGGGCGGCGCAGGCGAGACCCGACGGGCCCGAACCGATCACTGCCACGTTTTTCCCCGTGCGCTTTACCGGCGGCTCAGCCGTCACCCAACCTTTCTCGAAACCATTGTCGATGATTGAACACTCGAGGTTTTTGATGGTGATTGGCAACTCGTTAATGCCAAGGACACAGGAGCCTTCGCAGGGCGCTGGACAAACCCGGCCGGTAAATTCGGGGAAGTTATTGGTCTTATGCAAACGCTCCAGGGCCTCTTTCCACAGACCGCGATAAACTAAATCGTTCCACTCTGGGATCAAATTGTTAATTGGACAGCCCGACGCCATGCCGCTAATCAATTGGCCCGTGTGGCAAAACGGAATGCCGCAATCCATGCAGCGCGCGCCTTGTTGCTGCAACTTCGCCACCGAAAAGTGCTCGTGAAACTCCTGCCAATCGTTAACGCGTTCCAACGGCGAGCGGTCCTGCGGCAGCTCCCGGTCAAACTCCATGAATCCAGTCGGTTTACCCATCTCTTCAGCTTTCTCTTCGCAAAATACTCGCCGGTAAAACTCACCACGAACACACGAAAGTAAGGGGAAAAAACTTTTCCGAACTTCGTGTCCCTTCGTGATCTTCGTGGTGAAAAACATGCGAGCGTGTCACAACAATAAGCACGTTTATTAGTGAGACACTACGCTAGTTGCCGCTCACCCGCGACGCATCGTTTTTGTTCGCTTCGAACGCCGCCATCAGCGCGTCATCGCCGGTGAGACCCTTGGCCTCGGCCTCTTGCAGCGCCTCGAAGACACGCCGATAGTCGCGCGGCATGACCTTGACGAACTTGGGCGCGTTCTCTTCCCACAGCGCAAGAATCTTCCAGGCGCGCGCGCTGCGCGTGTACATGGCGTGGCGCTTAAGCAGCTCTTCGACTTCCTGAGCGTCGCGCGCATCGAGCGGCTCGAGATCCACCGTTTCGAAGTTGCAGCGATTCTTGAAGCTGCCGTCTTCATCGAGCACATAGGTGATGCCGCCCGACATACCGGCTGCAAAGTTGCGGCCGGTCTTGCCGATGACGACGACACGCCCGCCGGTCATGTATTCGCAGCCATGATCGCCCACTCCTTCGACTACGGCGCGCACACCGCTGTTGCGCACGCCAAAGCGTTCACCGGCCATGCCGCGAATGTAGGCTTCACCGTTGGTCGCTCCATAAAACGCCACATTGCCGACGATGATGTTCTCTTCCGGTGCAAAAGTAGACCCCTCCGGCGGATAGAGCACCAACTTGCCACCCGAAAGTCCCTTGCCAAAATAGTCGTTAGCGTCGCCTTCTAGTTCCAGCGTCATACCCGGCGGGATGAAGGCGCCGAAGCTCTGCCCCGCCGAACCTTGGAAGTGAAAATGGATGGTGTCTTCCGGCAAACCGTGCGGGCCGTGCTTGCGCGTCACCTCGCTGCCAAGAATGGTACCGACCACACGATTGGTATTGCGAATGTCGAGCTTGGCTTTGACCTTCTCGCCGCGCTCCAACGCAGGGGCCGCAAGATCGAGCAGCACTTGATTGTCGAGCGCGTTCTCTAAACCGTGGTTCTGCGAGATCTGACAATAACGCCCAACCGCCGGTCCCACCTTGGGCTGGTAGAGAATCGCGGCATAGTCCAGACCTTTGGCCTTCCAGTGACTTACCGCGCGACGCACTTCAAGCATATCGGTGCGACCGACCATTTCGTTGATCGTGCGAAAGCCCAACTTCGCCATATGCTCGCGCATCTCCTGCGCGATAAAGCGCATAAAGTTGACGACATAGGCTGGGTCACCGGCAAACTTCGCGCGCAACTCAGGGTTTTGCGTCGCCACACCGACAGGGCAGGTATCCAGGTGACAAACCCGCATCATAATACAACCCAGTGTCACCAGCGCCGTGGTCGCGAACCCGAACTCTTCGGCGCCAAGCAGAGCCGCGATGACGACGTCCCTGCCGGTTTTCAACTGACCGTCGGTCTCGACGACGATGCGGCTGCGCAAATTGTTCATGACCAACGTCTGATGCGTTTCCGCCAAGCCGAGCTCCCACGGCAAGCCCGCATGCTTGATGCTCGTCTGCGGCGAAGCACCGGTGCCGCCATCGTGGCCGCTAATCAGCACGACGTCGGCGTGGCCTTTGGCGACGCCGGCCGCAATCGTGCCGACGCCGATCTCGGAGACCAGCTTCACGCTGATGCGCGCATGATGGTTGGCGTTCTTCAAGTCGTGAATCAGCTGCGCCAAGTCCTCGATCGAGTAAATATCATGATGCGGCGGCGGCGAGATCAAGCCAACGCCGGGCGTCGAGTGTCGCACCTTTGCGATCCAAGGGTAAACTTTGCGGCCCGGCAGCTCGCCGCCCTCACCCGGCTTGGCGCCCTGCGCCATCTTGATCTGCAATTCTCGCGCTTGAGTTAGATAGTAACTCGTCACACCAAAGCGGCCGGACGCGACCTGCTTGATCGCGCTGTTTTTCGAATCGCCGTTGGCCTCGAGGGTATAGCGCGCCGGATCTTCACCGCCCTCGCCGGTGTTGCTCTTGCCGCCCAGGCGATTCATCGCGATCGCCAGTGCCTCGTGAGCTTCTTTGCTGATGGAGCCGTAGGACATGGCGCCGGTCTTGAAACGCTTGACGATCGATTCCACCGGTTCCACTTCGTCGATGGGAATCGGCTGTTTGGCATATTTCAATTCCATCAAGCCGCGCAGTGTCGCCATTCTTTCGGACTGGTCATCGATCAAGCCGGTGTACTCTTTGAATGTCCGATAGTCGTTGATGCGGCAGGCTTTCTGCAAAAGATGGATCGTGCGCGGATTGAACAGATGCAGTTCGCCGTCTTTGCGATATTGATACTGGCCGTAAACTTCTAACGTGTGGCCGTTCAACGGATAGGTCGGATAGGCCCGCCCGTGCTGCCGCTGAGCTTCGCCGGCAATTTCTTCGAGGCCGATACCGCCGACGCGGGACGGTGTCCAGGTGAAATATTTGTCGACCAACTCTTGGCCCAAGCCGACAGCTTCGAAGATCTGCGCGCCGCAGTAGGATTTCACCGTCGAGATGCCCATCTTAGCCATGACTTTGACCACACCTTTGTAAACGGCTTTGTTATAGCCCTTCACCGCGTCGGCGTAGCTGATGTCTTTCAACAGGCCTTGGTCGATCATGTCGTTCAGACTCTCGTAGGCGAGATAGGGATTGATCGCTTGGGCACCGTAGCCCAAGAGCAAACAGAAGTGATGCACTTCACGCGGTTCACCCGACTCCAACACGAGACCAACCCGCGCGCGCGTGCCGGCGCGAATCAAATGATGATGCAAGCCGGCGCAGGCGAGCAATGCCGGAATCGGCGCATGGCTGCGGTCGACACCGCGGTCCGACAAAATCAAAATAGTCGTGCCCTTTTGGATCGCCGCGTCCGCGGCCTTGAACAATGCCTCCAAAGCTTTTTCGAGGCCCGCTCTGCCTTCCTGAGGATTGAACAGAATCGGCAGAGTCGCCGAACTGACACCCGGCAAATTGATCTGCCGGAGCTTGGCCAATTCGCCATCGCGCAGAATCGGATCGTGTAAGCGCAACTGCCGGCAGCTCTCCGGCTTGGGTTCGATCAAGTTCCCTTCGCTCCCCAGCGTCAGCGTTGTCGAAGTAATCAACTCCTCGCGAATCGGATCGATGGGCGGGTTGGTCACCTGGGCGAACAATTCTTTGAAATAGTTGTAAAGCAGCTGCGGCTTGTCCGACAACACGGCCAACGGCGTGTCCGTGCCCATGGAACCGACCGGCTGAATACCGTTTTGTGCCATAGGCCCCAGGTTGATGCGCAGGTCTTCAAAGTTGTAGCCGAACGCTTGCATACGCTGCAGCGTCGCCTGGTGATTGGCCACCGGCTGTTTTTCTTCGGCTGCGGGTAAATCCTCGAAGTGGACTAGATTTTCCTTGAGCCATTTTGCGTAGGGCTGGGCCTTAGCCATTTCTTGCTTAATTTCATCGTCGCTGATGATGCGCCCTTCGCTGGTGTCAACCAAAAACATCCGGCCGGGCTGCAGGCGACGCTTCTCCAACACTCGCTCCGGCGGCACGTCGAGCACTCCGACTTCCGAAGCCATGATGACGAGATCGTCCTTGGTGACGTAGTAGCGCGACGGCCGCAAGCCGTTACGATCGAGCACCGCGCCGACCACCGTGCCGTCGGTAAACGCGATCGATGCCGGTCCGTCCCACGGCTCCATTAAGCTTGAGTGATACTCGTAAAAAGCCCGCTTGGCGGGGTCCATGCTCTCGTGATTTTCCCATGGCTCGGGAATCATCATCATCACCGCATGGGGCAGCGACCGGCCGCTCAACGCCAAGAACTCCAGACAATTGTCGAACTTGGTCGAGTCGCTGCCGTCCTCCTGGATGATCGGGAAGATATTCCGCAAATCGGTGCCGAAGATACCGCTGGCCAGCATGCCCTGGCGCGCGTGCATCCAATTTTCGTTGCCGCGCAGCGTGTTGATCTCGCCGTTGTGAATCAAATAGCGGTAGGGATGCGCCCGGCCCCAGCTGGGAAACGTATTGGTGCTAAAGCGCGAATGCACCACGGCAATGGCACTTTCGATTTCTGGGTCGGAAAGATCAGGATAAAAAGTCACCACCTGGCGCGGCGTCAGCATGCCTTTGTAAATAATTGTTCGGCACGACATACTCGGCACGTAGAAAAAGTCGCCGCCCGGCAGCTTGTCGTAGCGAATCGCATTCTCGGCGCGGCGCCGAATCACGTAAAGCTTGCGCTCGAAGGCTAGCTCGTCGGCAACGCCCTCGCCGCGGCCAATGAAAACCTGGCGCACAAACGGCTCGCAGGCCTTTGCCGTCTCACCGAGATAAAGGTTGTCGGTGGGAACCTTGCGCCAGCCGAGAACCTTCTGGCCCTCTTCGACGATGATCTTCTCGATCATCTTTTCGAACTTGGGGCGCTGTTTGCGATCGTCAGGCAGGAACAGCATACCGACGCCATATTCGCCCGGATCGGGGAGCTTGAAACCCAGCCCCTCGCAAGCTTGCGCGAGAAACTTGTGCGGCACTTGCAGCAAGATGCCGGCGCCGTCGCCGGTGTTTTCCTCGCAGCCGCAGGCGCCGCGGTGATCGAGATTTTGCAATACCGTGAGCGCCTGCTCGACGATTTCGTGGGATTTGACTCCTTTGATGTTGACGACAAAGCCAACGCCGCAGGCGTCATGCTCAAAGCGCGGATCATACAGTCCCTGCTTTTCCGGCGGTCCTGATTGCTTCATACACTTGCCCTTCTACCGATGAATTCTTACTCTACTGCTTGCTTCTTTTGCCGCTCGAATTTTCCGCCAAACAAGCATCCAACTCCAAGACTTGGCTTTCTTTCGCGGTCGACAAAACCACTTTGGTCACCGTCCGGGTGACACCTTCGACCGAGCGAATCTGCGCCAAGAGCTTTTCCAATGCGCTGGTGTTCGCCGCTTTAACTTTGAGAATGAAACTCTCGTCGCCGGTCACGTGATGACATTCCAGAACGTCGGGATGTTGCATCATGTGCGCGGCGAACCGATCGATGTCGCGCTGATGGCCGATCGAAACGCCGATAAAAGCCGCTATGTCTTTGCCAACTTGCTTGGCATCGAGCAACGCTTGATAACCGCGAATGACGCCGTTGGCCTCGAGCTTCTTCACTCGCTCCATCACCGCTGGCGCCGACAAATCTACTTCTTCAGCGATGTCCGCCAGACGAGAACGCCCACGGTTCTGAAGAATAGAAAGTATTTTTAAATCTATACGGTCTAACAAGTTAAAAAACTAAGGCGGCAAGACTAAAATACTTAAACTTCTTATGTCATCGGTCAATAAAATTGTCAACTGCAACATCAGTGCGGTTGAGCCTAACCTCAGCCACAGAGCCATTTTTTCCGGATATTCTGACCGGTATCGGCTGCCCTGTGTCACCAACGGGCGGGGGAGATCGGCAGTTGCCATCGTGGGGAAATATTCGGTTCGCCGAGACCCTCTCCAGGTTCCTTCGCGACACACTTCTCACCAGCGACGACAGCTGCAGAGTGCGCAACTTAAGGCGAGACGATTTTCATGCCATATCACTTGCGAGGCGTGGGTCACGATGCCTTTTGTTGCGCGCAATTAGCTTGACCTAACCGGTGATCTATGCCATTTTTCTGGCTAACTTCCCTTCCTGAAAAATAAACGGAGCCATTCTGATTCAAGAGACAAAATCTAAGTCCGTCACCGCCAACCACACGGCATCGCGGGTAACGGAACGGCGAATTCCTTCACTACAAGGCGCCACCGATCCTTTTAGTTACGTCGCTGAAGAACTGCAATTGGTCGAGCAAAGCCTCACGCGTGCCATTCGTTCGCGCGAGCAAGGTCTTACCGACATCGCCGCGCATTTGATTGATGGCGGCGGCAAGCGGGTGCGCCCTCTGATCACCTTGCTGGCGTTTCTCGCCTTTGGCGGCAAACGTACCCAGGACATTGTCGATATCGCCACCGCCATCGAACTGATTCACACAGCCACCCTGCTGCATGACGACATCATCGACGGCGCAGAAACCCGCCGCGGCAAGATTTCCGCGTTTAAGAAGTTCGGTCTAAAATCCACTTTGGTCGCCGGCGATTTTCTTTTCATCAAAGCCTTCGAGTTCGCCGGCAAGTTTGACGACACCGTTGTCGAGTGGACCGCCGATGCCTGCGCCATGTTGACCGAAGGCGAAATGCTGCAAGGCCACTTCAATCGTAATCGCGCGGTCACCATTGACGACTATATTGAAATCGTCACGCGCAAAACCGCCTCGTTGTTTCAGACCGGCGCCAAGATCGGTGCCCACCTAGCCGGCGCCAATTCGGCAGCCGTGGCGGATACGGAAGGCTACGGCCTGAAAATGGGCATCGCCTTTCAAATGGTCGACGATATTCTCGACGTCACCGGACATGCGGAGCTCTTGGGCAAGCCCACGGGCATCGACCTGCGCGACGGCAACCCGTCGCTGCCGATTATCCTCGCCGTCAATGCCGGCGCTCCGGAGGTTTGCGAAGCCTTTGAGCAAAATCAGCCGACCGAAGAGCAAATTAGCGCCGCACTGGCCCTGATTCGCTCCAGCGACGCCATCTCGGAGGCCACACTGTTGGCCAAACAATACGCCGCCGATGCTCTCAAGTCGCTTAAGAAACTCCCGCCTTCACGCTACCGTAACGGCTTGAAGACTTTGGTCCAGTTGATCATCGATCGAGATTTTTAGCCGGCGCCAGCCCGCAGCTGCGCACGCGCGCTGAGTCTGCCCTGCCACCATCGGATGCTTGCCCTGGATAATTCGAGAGATCGCGCAGTTCAATCCATTTTCGACCGCATCGCCGGTCGCTATGACCTGCTCAATCGGGTCATCAGTTTTCGCTTAGACAATCGTTGGCGGGCCGAAGCGATTCGCACATTGGCCACCCAGCCCGGCGACATCGTTCTCGACTTGGGCGCCGGCACGGGCGATCTTACGTTTGCCGCCGCCAAGCGCACCGCCGGCCGCGTGCGCATCGTCGGGCTGGATTTTTCTTTGCCCATGCTGCAGCTCGCCCAGCACAAGAAGCGGCGAATTTCGCACGGCGCTCAAACCACTTTCGTCCTGGGTAGCGCCATGGCTGCGCCGATCAAAAGTGCTGCCTGTGATGGCGCGATGACGGCCTTCGTGTTGCGCAACGTTTCCGATCTGCCGCGGTTTTTCGCCGAAGCGTTTCGCATCATGAAGCCGGGCGCGCGCTTTGTTTCTCTAGACATGTTTCCGCCGACGGCGCGTTGGTTTGCACCGTTTTACAATCTTTACTTTTATCGCTTGGTGCCATGGATCGGCGGCGCCTTGGCCGGCGACCGCAACGCTTATAGCTACCTCTCTCGATCGGTGCGCCAATTTCACTCGCCGGAGACAGTGGCCGGCATGATCGCGGCTGCCGGTTTTCGCAACGTCGCCATTCGTAAGTTTCTCAATGGCGCGGTCTGCTTGCATAGCGCGCAAAAACCGCCGGCTTGACCTTCCATGCAGGGATTTTCCAGCAGCTTTCTGATTTTCTTTTACCAGGTGGCGCTCGGCGGACTGCTCGCCCTCGCGGCGACACCGTTTCACGAACTGGATCGCGCCTTTTACAAATCCACCGCCGGAGTGTTGTGCTTCATCGCTATTCTCGGGCTGTGGGGCAAGAGCAGCTTCTATCAGCATAGCCTGGCGACGGATTTTTCCGCCATCGTGCTCCTGGAAGTTATCTTCCACGCGGTCTACGTGCTCTGCTATGTCGGTTACGTGATTTCGCTATGGGGAGAACGGCAAAAATTTCGCGCCCGTAGTTTCGCCGGCGCCATTCTCTCCGGCATCGCGGGCCTTGTCTGCAGTGCCCACAGCTTCTACTCCGCTGCGTTTTTTTCGGTCGAAGCGCTTATCTATCCGACGAGTTTCTTTCTCTCCGCGCTGCTGCTTGGCAGCGTGACCGTAGGCATGTTGATCGGCCATTGGTACTTGATCGACACCGGCCAGAGTCTCGATCCATTCGTCAAAGTGTTTCGCTTTTTTGTTTACGCGCTGATCGCGCAGAGTGTCTTCATGGTGCTGGCGCCACTGGCCATTTCGTTCCTCGGTACCACTGCCAGCACCAACGCCCTAAATACGCTTTGGCGCAAACACTCGACGTTGCTGACGCTGCGCGTGATCGTCGGGCAAGGCGCGCCGTTGGTGCTGTCATGGATGATTTGGCGGACGCTTTTGATTCCGCACACCATGGCGGCGACGGGGCTGTTCTATATCGCGCTCCTTGGAGTCTTTGTCGGCGAGATCTTAGGACGGCAGATTCTTGCTCTGAGCACCCTGCCGTTTTAAGCCGGGGCGGCTCAGCTCGGCTGCTTGGGATAGGTCTTGATTTTGGTAACCATCATCCCCTTCGGTGTCCAACCCAAATCGTAGCCAACCGCTTCACCCTCGGTGAGGTCCAGCGGCGACTTGGCTCGCCCGAGTAGGATGACAAACTCATAGGAAAACGGCACTTCGCGGCCGCTCTCAATGCGCACAATCCCCATGTTGTTCGATGGAAAGAGCTTGGTGATGGTTCCGTGGTGATAGGAATTTTCCGGAAGCGGGCCTTCGGTATCAGCCATCGGTGCAGACAAGCGGGTTATTAGATCGGTTGTTTCCGCGCGGCGATGCGACTTTGGAGTTCCATTAGTCCGTCGAGCACCGCCTCCGGGCGCGGCGGACACCCCGGGACATAGACATCGACGGGAATGATCCGATCGATTCCTTGCACCGTCGCGTAGTTGTCGTAAAAGCCACCGCTGGCGGCGCAAGCACCAAATGCCATCACCCATTTGGGCTCGGACATTTGTTCGTAGACACGCTTCAACACCGGCGATAATTTGTGGTTGACCGTGCCGATCACCATGAGCAAGTCGGCTTGGCGCGGACTAAAGCGCGGCAGCAAGGCGCCGAAGCGATCGATGTCGTAGGGTGACATCGACAGCGCCATGTATTCCATGGCGCAGCACGCCGTCGCAAACGGATAAGGAAACAGCGAGTACTTACGCGCCCAACCGACCGCTTTATCGAGCTGCGTCAGCACAACCGTGTCGGCCAGGAGTTGTTCTTGACCGAATCGAGAATCGCCGTTAGACGCCGGGTTCACCATACAATAAGCCGATCAACAAACTTGATTTATGCTTTAAGCTACACTGTTTTTTACGTACTCTCAACAAAATCGCCGACTCAAGCTTTTCTTACGTTGATCCCCGAGCTATGATCAAAGCGTGTGGAAATAGGAAATAGGTAGGCGTACCCTTTCGCGAATCTAAAAACGAAAGGCTGCCTGTTGGCGCAGGCAGGAAAGGATACGCCGATGAGAGAAAAGCACACTGAGG